>LSQX01123727.1_pt1 | contig 15523 bp, 14 predicted proteins | sample 654561 | NCBI WGS metagenome assembly LSQX01 (sample SAMN04489861, study PRJNA283612) | anaerobic digester metagenome | isolation source: 4 biogas reactors fed with cattle manure at either 37C or 55C with and... | place: Denmark: Kongens Lyngby | collected 2014 | reverse complement strand
GCCTTACGCCTCCCCTCCCCATGAGGGAATTGACATTTTTCAATGGCCTCGGAGGCTTCACCCGTGACGGCCGCGAATACGTCATTCAGTTGAATGCCGGTGAGAGCACTCCCGCCCCCTGGGTCAACGTCCTTGCCAACCCCTTCTTCGGCAGCGTCGTCAGCGAGTCCGGCAGCGCCTCGACCTGGAGCGAAAATGCCCACCAGTTCCGGCTGACGCCGTGGCATAACGACCCTGTCGAGAATCCGGGTGGTGAAACGTTTTACATCCGGGATGAGGAAACGGGCCATTTCTGGTCCCCCATGCCTGCCCCCGTATTTGCCAAGGCCCCCTGCATCTGCCGTCACGGACATGGCTACACCGTCTTCGAGCAGGCTTATTCGGGACTCTTCTCTGAAACGACCGTCTATGTCGCCACCGATGCCCCCTTGAAGTTCACGACCATCACGATACGCAACAACACCGGGCGTCTCCGGCACGTGTCCATCACCGGATATTGTGAATGGGTGCTGGGAGAACAACGGGACCTCAACGCAATGCATGTGGTCACTTACCTCGATACGCAAAGTGGGGCCATTTTCGCCCGGAATGCTTTCAATGTCGATTTTACCGACCGCCTCGCATTTTTTCATTGCAGCAGCCAGGAACGCGCCCTGACGGCGGATCGAACGGAGTTCATCGGCCGGAACGGGTCCCTTGCCGAACCCGCCGCGCTTCGACGCCAACGCCTTTCAAACCGTGTCGGTGCCGGAATGGATCCCTGCGCCGCTATACAGACCTGGTTTGAAATAGCACCCGGTGAGCAGATCGAGGTCGTATTCTGTCTGGGGTCATCAGGAACTGAGGACGAGGCCCGTGCCTGGCTCCGCCATCAGGGCGGTACGAACGGCGCCCGCCAGGCTCTGGAGAAGGTGTGGGCTTCTTGGCAACACCAACTCGGCGGCATCCACGTCGAAACACCGGATGCTTCCGTGAATGTCCTCGTCAACCACTGGCTGCTATACCAGACCCTTTCCTCGCGCTTCTGGGGTCGCTCCGGGTTTTACCAGTCCGGCGGCGCCTACGGTTTCCGGGATCAGTTGCAGGATTCCCTGGCTTTCCTCTACGAGTGCCCGTGGCTGACCCGCGATCACCTGTTGCTCAGCGCCTCCCGTCAGTTTCAGGAAGGGGACGTACAGCACTGGTGGCATCCGCCTACAGGCCGAGGCGTGCGTACCCGCATTTCTGACGATCTGCTGTGGCTCCCTCTGGTCCTGTGTCGTTACGTCGCAGTCACCGGCGACACAGTCATACTAGACGAAACCCGTCCCTTTCTCGACGCCCGGCCTCCAGGGGAAAACGAGGAATCTGTTTACGACGAACCCCGTGTGACCGAAGAGACCGCTTCGCTTTATGAACATGCGGCGCGCGCCATCCGACTTGCCCTGCGTTTCGGCAGCCACGGACTACCACTGATAGGGTCCGGTGACTGGAATGACGGAATGAACCGTATCGGTCGAGAAGGACGCGGTGAAAGTGTCTGGCTGGGCTTCTTTCTGCTTAAGATCCTCCGTGAATTCTCACCTCTGGCTGCCCGGTATGGGGACAAGGCCTTTGCCGCTACCTGTGAGGAGGAAGCAAAAAAGCTTGTGACACAGCTGGACCTGCATGCCTGGGATGGCCAATGGTATCTGCGCGCCTTTTTCGATGACGGAACCCCCCTTGGCTCCGCCCGGAATCCCGAGTGCCAGATCGACTCCATTCCACAGAGCTGGGCCGTGCTGGGTGGCGCCACCGACCCCCAACGCGCCCGCACTGCGATGAAATCGGTCCTGAAACGTCTGGTTGACCATGAACACCGCCTCATCCGTCTCTTCGATCCGCCTTTCGATGAGGCGCCCTGGGACCCGGGCTACATCAAGGGGTATCTCCCAGGGGTACGGGAAAACGGCGGCCAGTACACCCATGCCGCGGTGTGGACCGCCATGGCCTTTGCCGCCCTCAGGAAGGGCAAGACGGCCTGGGAAATCTTTCAATATCTCAATCCTGTCCGCCATGGCGATACGCCGGAACATATCGGCACCTACAAAGTGGAACCCTATGTCCTCGCCGCCGATCTCTACACAGTCCCGGGACATGAAGGCGAAGGCGGCTGGAGCTGGTACACCGGTTCCGCAGCCTGGCTCTATCAATTGCTGATCCAGGACCTCCTCGGCCTTCACCTGGAAATCGATGCCCTCTCCTTCAGCCCGCTTCTACCCGCTGAATGGCCCGGGTTCAAGCTCACCTATCGCTACCGTGATACCTTTTACCACATCGCGTTTCAAAAAACGGGCGATGAAACTTGGAACACCCGACGGGTTTTGCTGGACGGGGTCGAGCAGCCTGACGGGAAGATCCGCCTGCTGGACGACGGCCTCAAACACCATGCTTTCGTCGAACTCGGCTGAAGTCTTTCGACGGCCTCGCATCCATGATTCCGCCCCGGCTTCACAGCAAAGGTTCAGGGCCAAAAGGGTATGTTCCGAAGTGAGGAGAATGCAATCATCCGCTACAAAACTTCATTCACGGGAGCATCCCTCAAAATAAAACAGGTTCCGCCGTTTTTTTGTGTTATCATCGGCGACACTCGTAAAATCCAATCCCATTCCCTTTCAACGATAATTTAACGGGGAATAAATATGGCCGTCTTACAATCGCAGGCAACGGACCCAGCCTACAGTTCCATATCTCGTCATTTCGCTGACTTTGTTATGCGTTTGCACGGCGTTCATTCACCGGATTTACATCTTGCGGCCTTCCTCGTCACGGAGGCAATCATAAACGGCCATACCTGCCTGAACCTTCATGCCGTGGAGAATCAGGTGTTTCTTCCTGACGGCCGGACGCCGGTGTCTTCTCCCGACGCGGTAGCATGGGGGACCACCCTGAAACGTTCTCCCGTTGTGGGGAAACCCGGAGAGTTCAAGCCCCTGATTCTGGATGAGGCAAACAGGCTGTACACCTATCGATACTGGAACTATGAAAGAATCGTGGCGGAGCGCCTGGTCGAATTGGCCACGAGGAGACAGGCCTTGCTTGCGGATATATCGATGGAGGCATGCCGTGATCTTATCAACCGCATTTTTCCGGAACCGTTTGATCAGGAAGGCTACCCGCAAAGGCAGGTCATAGCCGCCCTGATCACCCTGATCCATGATTTCTGCCTCATTTCAGGGAGCCCCGGAACGGGGAAAACCACGGCTGTGGCGCGGATTCTCGCTTTCATTCTGGAAATATGCGGGACAACCGGCTCCAAGGCGGTTCTTGCGGCACCGACGGCAAAGGCCGCCATACGACTGCAGGATGCCATCGTTCGTGCCAAGGCCATCCTTCCCTGCTCGAACAACATCAAAAATCAAATTCCAGAGGACGCTTCAACGATTCATCGCCTCCTGGGAAGCAACGCCGCGGGCACCCGTTTTGCTTTTTCCGCCGGCAACCCCTTGCCTTACGACATTGTCATCGTGGATGAAGCCTCCATGATCGACCTGCCGATGATGTCTCACCTCCTTGAGGCCATTTCACCCTCTGCCCGGTTGATTCTCCTGGGCGATCCTCATCAGCTTTCTTCCGTAGAGGCGGGGGCCGTTCTCGACGATATCTGTCAGACGGAGGATCCGGACCGCTTTAGTGAAAATTTTATCGATGTCGTCCAAAAATATGCAGGGGGGCGGGCTCTGCCGGCTGTGTCGCACCATGCGTCTCCTCTTCCCGACTGCATGGTCGAGTTGAAAACGAATTACCGAATGGATGATGCCGGCGCACTCGGGCAGCTCAAAAGAAGCGTTATTTCAGGGAAAGCCGAATCTTTTTTTGATCTTCTCGCGTCTGAAACGGATGCCATCCAATGGCTCCAGTTGCGGGAACCCGATGAATTGAGGCAAGTGGTCAACCAAAGAATCGGGAAGTATCTGGATCAATATGTGAAGATGGTCAACGAAGGGGCCGATGCATCAGATATATTTTCTTTTTTTGAAACTTTCCGGGTCTTGTGTGCTGTTCACGGCGGTCTTTTTGGTACCACGCACTTAAATCATCTCATGGAGATGTATGTGAAGAATGTATCCGGACAGTATCGAACGGGGAGAAAAAATTATCCCGGGAAAGCCGTCATGATCACGCGTAACGACTATGGCCGCCAGTTATTCAATGGAGATCTGGGAATCATGCTCTCCCATCAGGGTGATGAGAATCAATTTTCCGTATTCTTTCTTGAAAGCGGCGGCAGGATACGTCGGGTATCGCCTTTCACCTTGCCGGAGCATGAAACGGCCTTTGCCATGACGGTCCACAAAAGTCAGGGATCGGAGTACGACGACGTGTTTCTTTTTCTGCCCGACTCCGATTTGCCCGTTTTGAGTCGAGAACTGCTCTACACAGGTATCACCAGAACGAAACGGTTTCTCACCATCTGTGCGCGAAAGGAGGTTCTGTCAGCCACCCTTTCCCGTAAGCTCAACCGCTATTCCGGTTTGGCCGAAAAAATGTGGAAACAGACCGCCGAACAGGGATAACGACGATGCGCATTCGAATCGGGGAAAAACTTCCCGTCATCAATGACCCACGGGGGTTGAATGAAAGCGGAACAGGGGGAAAATCATGCTGTCCCCCGGACGAACAGGAGATGACAGCCCCCTTCATCACCGGCATATCAACCCGGTCAGACACTTCCTCTCATGGTGTTGACTGTCTAAAGTAATCAAGAAGAATCTCACGATGGTCGAATACAATCGTCGCGGGCAAATCACGCTCTTTGAAAACCCCTGCTTCTTGCGCGTCATCCCCGGCCACGGGAACACCGTTTGCCCTCGCAATAAAGACTGTCGTAATCGTATGGTGTCGAGGATCCCTTAGGGGATCTGAATAGGTGTGCATTTGTCGTTTCAGTTTGACTCGAAGACCTGTTTCCTCCAGCGCCTCCCGCATGGCCGCCTCTTCCAGTGACTCGCCGTAATCCACGAAACCGCCCGGGATGGCCCACCCGTACGGCGGGTTTTTTCTGTTGATCAAGACGATGCCCTTTTCGGGAATTTCAATGATGATGTCCACGGTCGGAAGGGGGTTTTTATAGCGGATCATCTCTCCGCCACAGTGGGGACATTTTTGTTTCATGGCTCATCCTTTCCTTGCAATACCGCATACATTATAATGCCACCCATCTTAATGCAATTCCCGCCGGAACAAAACAATATTCCTGTGGGTAACGGAACATGGTCCCCTGCCCCTCGTTCGGTACACGCCTCGGAAACGATTCGCCTTGACATTTCGAGGTCAATCCATTAGCGTAACCTCTGGCATTATCAGCAATAGGGGGATCGGATGATTGGTGTACTGATAACGACACATGGAAATCTCGGACGCGAACTCATCAATGCCGCAGAGATAATCAAAGGAACGCTTAAAAATGTCCTCCACGTTTCAGTTGATCAAACCAAAAGCGTCGAGCAGATCAACAAGGAATTGAACCAGGCGATCAAAAAACTGGATCAGGGTCAGGGGGTGTTGATTCTAACAGATCTTTTCGGCGGAACGCCCTCCAATATTTCCCTGTCCTTTTTGAAAGAGGGCAAAATCGAAGTGGTCACCGGGGTCAATTTGCCCATGATGCTTAAGTTATCCGATGTCAAGGAAGGTATGGCCTTGAAAGAATATGCGTCTTTTATCTGCGAGTACGGCAAGAAAAACATCTATTCGGCGAGTGACGTATTGAACAAAAAGTTATCGGGTTAAATGGCAAGATGTCTTTTGACATAGCTCTGGTGCGGGTCGATAATCGCTTGGTGCATGGTCAAATCCTCGAGGCGTGGATTCCATATACAGAAGCGACGTGCATCATTATTGCTGATGACACCCTGGCCGGAGATTTCTTCAGGGAAACAGTCATCCGTATGGCTTTGCCGAGAAGTATAGATCTTTTCATCCATACAATATCAGATTTCGTCGAAATCCATCCCTTCCAACGGGAAAAAGGCGAAAAAGCCATCGTGCTGTTCTGCAATATCCATGATGCCCTCCGATCTTTTAACTTGGGGTTTCGTTTCGAGTCTCTGAACATCGGCAATGTGCACAGTGAAAACTGCGCCATCTGCTGCTCGNNCTGCTCGCCATCCGTATTTCTTAGTAATGAAGATATCGGACAACTCTCCACCTTGATCAAAGAACTGGGCGTCCGGATCGATATCCGTCGTGTCCCGAAAGAAAGGTCAGGCGATATACGGGAAATCCTCAGAAAATTTTCTTCCTGACTTTTTATACCATCACATGTTTTATGATAGAGCGTAGGCCTGTTTAAAAATTACGGGGATTGCCGGTCTTGGCCGGAAAGGGTTAGGGACGGCCATTGGATCGGAGAAATCAGGGCGAAAGTTGCCGTATGATTCACACAAGAAAGCAGAATATGGGTGTTTCCCCTTGTTCAACCCCGGGTGGGCCAGTCAGGCAGGGTATGCGACCATGATGGGGATCTCCATGAACAGGAGACGACGAAATACGTGTTAGAAACTTTAGCGCCGTTGGCTATTTATTTCCCACGGGCCGTTAAAATGAATACGATTGAGGGATCCGGTAATAGATTGAAAGGTGATGCTTTACGATTTGTTTGAAACAGGGAGGCGCACATGCTGAAAATCGGAAAAATTTTTTTGTCTGTCTTTTTTCTGTTCGGCTTGTCGATTTTTATCAATGACCTGTCAGCGAAAGATCTTCCCGATCTTGTCGTCGACAAATTCGAAGTCGTTCAGATTGCTCCGGGTGAGGCCAGTACCGATGGGGTCACCTACCCCACAAGGCATTTGTCTTTTGTCTGGACCGTGAGTAATCGGGGGACGGCCGTTTCAAACCAGACGACGCTCAATGTTTCCTGCTCCATGGAGAAGGGTGGAATAACGGGTTCCTGTCCAGCCGGTTTAACCAATAATTACTATATCGGGGGCCTGTGGCCGCGTCCGGGAGACATAACCGGCACCCAGGTGGTCTGGAACTCTCCTTCGATCGAAGCACCGGAAAAAGGAGTGAAATACCGTTTTTCCGCACAGGTGAACCCCAACCGCAGTTTCGAGGAGGTCACCTACAGTAACAACAGTCTCAGTTCACAATATACGGAAGGCATATCCCTTCGGTATGTGCCATCCGAAAAGTTCAGACAGATGGCGACCTTGGAAAAGAAGGTCAAGCGGGGACCCATATCGGGTTTTGCCCCTCCGGGCCCACAAAATACGCAGGTACAGGCAAGTGCCCTTCCCGGCCCACAAAATACGCAGGTGCAGGCAAGCACTCCTCCCAAGGTTGTGCCAGAAATCTCCGTTCAGAGCATCATGACACAACCCCCACGGCTTAAGGAAAACGCACCCTTTAATTTTACGATCCGGTTTATCAACAAGGGTAGGATCACCCAAGAACCGGGTATGCAATATTCCCTCGAATGCAGAGTGATAAGCGGTGGACCGGCCTGCCCCTTCCCCGTTGGAACGAAAACCATCGACAGGGGCATTCCTCCGAGAAGAACACGCATCGTCACATACAGCGGGATAACGGGCCCGGCCGGAACCTATGAGATAAAAGTGAAAATTTTACCCGAAAAACCCGGATCGACGCCCTTTACAACGCTGCAGAGAATATGGCCGAAAGAATACCGTGACAGTACTAAGTGAAAATTTGATGACTCCTTACCTGCTTGGCACGCTGCTTTGATGAAATGGATGCAATAGCGATAGATACGATCGTTTTCAACAGGCTCGTCTGGGCGACGCTCGCGGCAACGATCCTCTGTCTGGACCGGATCGTTTTCCAGACGATGCTGTCCAGGCCGATCGTTATTGCGCCGATCATCGGGCTGATTCTGGGCAATGTCCTTACAGGTCTTTTTGTCGGAGCCGTAATCGAGCTCTTTTGGTGCAACAAGGCCCCGCTTGGGACCTATTTGCCGCCCAACGATTCCATCGTTGCCGCCGTTTCCACCCTGACAGTCATCCCAATGGTTCAAAACATGCCCCGGATTCATCAGGAAATGATTGCCCTGTGTATTCTCTTTTATCTCCCCCTTGGTTTCCTGGGTCAGAAACTCGAAGCGCAGATCGCACGGTTCAACGAAGGTTTGTCGGAAAAAGCCCTTAAACAAATCGAATCAACGGACGGTTCTTTCGAGCCCCCTACACCAACCTTGCCCATTATGGTTTACTTCCTTTATACTTTCTCCATGATAACGCTGCCCCTCATATTCGGGCTGATATACATCCCCCCGTTTTATGATGCCCTTCCCCAGGCTGCGGAGAGGGCTCTTTTTTATTCCTATTACGCCCTTCCCCTGATCGGTGTGGCCGCCGTTCTAACCACGACACAGCATCGGAAAACCCTTCTTTATTTTTCAACCGTATTTCTGATTTCCGTACTGACACTGGAGATTCTGAGAAAAACATGATTCCGTGCGGTCTGCAATTTAAAACGATGACTATTCGTGATCTGCCATCAATCCTGGCCATCGAAGAGACGGCTTTTCAGAGTCAGTGGACAGGGGATATGTTTAGGCAGGAATTGGTCCTGCCTTTTTCACGTCATCTGGTCGCTCGTCTCCCCCATCAGGGGATTGCTGGTTATATCATCTTTTGGATATTGCATGATGAGGTGCAACTTCAACGAATTGCCGTAAAGAATGATCTTCGTGGTCACGGAATTGGCGTCCTCCTCATCAGAGAAATGATGAGGATCTGCGCCCTGGGAAAGGTGAAAGACGGTTCACTGGAAGTGCGGCCTTCCAATGAACCGGCCTTGAACTTATATAAAAAATTCAACTTTGTCATGGCCGGCATCAGAAAGGGATACTACACGGACACCCGGGAAGACGCTTTGATCATGACTTTTCAGATCGACGGACATTAAGACATGACCATGACAATCCATTTGGATTCAGGAAAAATCATCGAAAACGAACAGATTGCTGAGGATTACCTTGTTATGTCGGTTCTCTTATCGACACGGCTTGACTCAGCCCTTCCGGGACAATTTATGATGATACGAAAACAGGGGGTTCAAGACCCGCTGCTGAGAAGACCCCTCGGTCTGTATGGCGTTTTTCAGACGGAAGCGGGAACGGTCCTTGAATTTCTGTATCGTGTAGTGGGCAAAGGCACCACGGCCCTGTCACGCCTGGTTGCAGGCGACACGGTGGATATTCTCGGTCCTCTCGGGAAGCATTTTGATATCATGCCGGAGCGCTCGCATATCATTCTTTTGGCGGGGGGAATTGGGGCGGCGCCGTTATCCTATTTTCTGGAATACCTGGTGAAGAACCTGGATCCCAGTAGGGAAAGACCGATCGAAAAACCGGAAACACGAAAAATGACATTTTATTACGGTGCGGAAACGTCCTCAACACTGGTCGGTCTTGAGAAAATCAAACATCTCTGTTCGGATGTGCGGATAGCCACCGATGATGGCAGCGCGGGCTTCAAAGGGACCATAACCGATCTGCTCCGACGCGATCTTCCAAGGTTCGATGAGAATAAAACATGTATTTATTCCTGTGGACCGACACCCATGATCAGGACGCTTGCACAGTTGCTGCAACCGACATCGATCCCCTGCCGTGTTTCCATGGAAGAACGGATGGCATGCGGCATCGGTGCCTGCTTGGGATGTTCGATCAAGGTCCGTGACCCGTCTTCCGAGTGGGCATATCATCAGGTTTGTTCAGACGGACCTGTTTTTGACCTCAGGGGCCTGTTGTGGAAATGAATGACAGGATGTGTATCATGCAATCTGATTTCGATTTATCTGTCGATATCGGGGGAGTAAAAATAAAAAACCCCATCATAACGGCTTCGGGAACCTTCGGCTACGGCGAAGAATATGCCCCTTTTCTTGACCTGAACGCGCTGGGAGCCATCGTTGTCAAGGGGCTGTCTCTTGAACCACGGATGGGGAACCCTCCCCCCCGTATTATCGAAACCGCCAGCGGCATGCTCAATGCCATCGGTTTGCAAAACGTGGGGGTACACGCCTTTATCGAAGACAAGCTTCCCTTCCTACGGACGTTTGACGTCCCTGTTATTGCAAACATTCTTGGAGATAATGCCGAGGATTATCAGCGGATTGCCGAGTTATTGAACGATGCGACCGGGCTGCATGGACTTGAGGTCAATATCTCCTGTCCTAATGTCAGCAAGGGGGGAATTGCCTTTGGGTCACATCCGGAGATGGCGATGGACGTGGTGAAACGCGTCAAGTCGGTTACCGCCCTTCCGGTTATCGTCAAGCTGACGCCGAATGTCACTGATGTCGCCTTGATTGCTGAAGCCGTCGAGGCGGCCGGTGCAAATGCGGTCTCACTGATCAATACCATCACCGGCATGTCCATTGATATTGAAAAACGTGTCCCTCATCTCAAAAACATTATCGGGGGACTTTCCGGACCGGCCATTAAACCGGTTGCCCTGCGCATGGTCTGGCAGGTTGCCAACCGTGTCTCCATTCCGGTGATCGGAATCGGCGGTATCATGGATGCAAATGACGCCCTGGAATTTCTCATAGCGGGAGCAACGGCCGTACAGATAGGGACAGCGAATTTCATCAATCCACAGGCGAGTATTCATATTTTAAAGGGGATCATCGCCTTCATGGACAGACAGCAAATCCGGAGTGTTCACGATCTGATCGGCACACTCCAATGCTGAGCCAAAATGAATTCAGGGTTCCAGCTTCATATTCAGGTGATAGATCTCACCGGATAGGGCATTTCGAACCTGTATTCGCAACTCCTTGGCTTCCTTGGATTCTCCCGGAAAAAATATGAAGCCATAGGCAATTTCCATGGGTCTGACCGGCCTGTTTTCCAGAGAACCTTTTGACAGATCAGCGTGTATTCGCTCCCGGACTTCCCCATCTGTTAAGCCCTTCGCACCGCCAAGGACCGCACCGGCCGCCGCCCCTGCCGCCGCACCCTTCATGGCGGCATCTCCCACATTTGAACCGGAAACTATCCCGACGGCCGCCCCGACGATACCTCCTGTAAGGCCACCCAAGGCACCATATTTCGCTCCCTGAGGAAGGACTTCTCCCATCTCCGTTTTTTTGCTCAATCTCTCGAAGGCGATACGCTGCTCCAGTACTGGCCAGGCATTATTTTCGGCATCCAGGAGAAACGTCTGGGAAGAAATGATTTCTAAGGGGGCACTTCCCTTGTTGTCGAAGACCACCCGCACCGGGAGAATACCGGCCCCTCGGATGTCAAATCCAAAGGCTTCCCCCGCTTTCCTGCTATCGTTGTAGGCTTCGGCCCCCACCAAGGCATCCCCGACCTGAACGGCATTAGGGTAGGCGGATGGCATTTTCAGGGGTTGAATTTTGGTTTCATACCTTGTGCAAGCGACGGAGCCGAGCGCCAGGAACATCACAAAAAGAAACAAATGGATGCGCACCAAGGTTTTCATGATTTTCCCTCCGGTAATTTTAATTAAATTTTATTTGGCTGTAGAATTATACCCAGGCAAAAGTCTATTAACCATAGGCGAACTTCGAAGCGAAAGCTATGTTTTTCTTTCGTCCCCACGCCAGCAGTAGAGGCACAATTGATCGCCCGGTATACCGATGGCTTCGATCATCTCCTGAATATTCAGGTACATAAGTGAAGTAACATTGATATCTTTGCGGATCCATTCAACCATTTCCTGATATTCCAGAGAATTCGGATCCAGGTAGGGGGAGATATCATCGATATCCTTTCCTTCGATATTCCTGATGGCTCGTCTGGCCGCCAGTTCGTCGATGGCGCGCGTCGATGATCCGTACTTGCAAGGGAACAGGAGGGGGGGACAGGCCGGACGGATGTGAATTTCTTTCGCTCCGTTATCCCAAAGTTTTTTTACCGTGACGCTTTTCAACTGCGTTCCCCGGACAATCGAGTCGTCACAAAGAACCATGCGGTTTCCGGCAATAACATCCCGTATCGCACTGAGTTTCATCGTCGCCACGAGATTCCGGATATCCTGTGAGGGCGGCGTATAACTTCTTCCGTAACCGGGTGTGTATTTGACCAGGGGACGTCGGAAGGGCAGTCCCGATTCCATTGCATACCCGAGAGCATGCCCGACACCCGAGTCAGGCACACCGGCCACAAAATCAGCCTGGACATGGTCTTTCTTTGCAATGGCAACTCCGCATCTTTCCCGGGCGCTTTCAACGCTGACCCCGTCGTAAATCGATGACGGATATCCCGTATAGATCCAGAGGAAGGCGCATGTTTTCTTGACCGGTAAAGGAGGAGACAGGGTTTCAACTTGTCCCGAAGGGGAAAGAAAGACAATTTCCCCGGCATCGATAAAGGATTCGATTTCAAATCCAAGGTTAGGAAGTGAACTGGCCTCGGTGGCAACCGCCAGATTTTTCTTATTCGCGGTCCCCCGGCCAATGGACAGCGGAAATCGGCCGAATTTATCCCGGGCCGCATAGATGCCTTCTTCCGTCATGATCAGGATACAAAGGGAACCCTGGATCTGGTCCTGCAGTTTTCGGATACCGTCGACAATACTTTCACCCTTGTTAATGACTTTGGCCGCCAATTCGACGGAATTTGCCTTGCCACCCGTTCTTTCGCTGAATGAAATGCCCTCCTTCAGCAACTCATCCGTCATGATTTCCTTGTTCTCAATCAAACCGGTGGCGGCAATGGCAAAAGTTCCAAACTTTGACCTGAACACAAGGGGCTGTGGGGAATCGTCGTCGATAACACCCAGCCCCATATGACCATTCATGACCTTATAGTCATCGACAAATCTCGATTTAAACTGTGCCTGGCTGATGCTGTGTATCGTTTTATAAAATCCTTCCGGTCCGTAAACCGCCATCCCGGCGCTTTCCGTACCAAGATGCGAATGGTAATCCGTCCCATAAAAAAGGGCCTTCGAACAATTCTCATTAGAAATCACGCCAAATAGTCCGCCCATGCCAAAGATCCTTCCTGATTATTACTTTTTTAATTTCAAAAGGGCGCCTGATATTCTCTCGATCCCCTCTCGGATATCAGCCATCGATGTCGCGTAGGACAGGCGAATGTGCCCGTCATGACCAAATTCGCCACCCGGCACCACCGCTACATTGGCCTCCTCGAGCAGATAGTTTGAAATATCGGTTGACCCCCTGATTTCCTTTCCGTTGTGGGTTGTTCCGTAATAGTACGAAACATCAGGGAAAACATAAAATGCCCCTACGGGATTCATACAGGAAACATAGGGAATGCTGTTCAACGCGCCAACGATATAGTTTTTTCTTTCAGCGAAAGCCGCGACCATCTGGGCCACGCTATCCTGCGGTCCACGAAGGGCTTCGACGGAAGCTTTCTGAGCAACCGACGTCGGGTTAGAGGTATTCTGACTCTGAAGTTTCGCAACCGCTGCAGAGATTTCTTCCGGCCCCGCCATGTAACCGATCCGCCATCCCGTCATGGCGTAGGTTTTTGACACACCATTGACGAGAATTGTTTTTTCTTTCAACTCAGGCATAACACCTGCAATATTGGTAAATTGAAAATGGTTGTATATGATCTTCTCATAAATATCGTCCGAAATGATAAATATTCCCGTTTCTCGAATAATACCGGCCAATTTTCTGAAATCATCCGCCGTATAGGCGATGCCGGACGGATTTGAGGGGCTGTTGAATATAATGGCCTTTGTTTTACTGTTTATGGCCTTCTTTAATTGTTCGGGCTGCAGTTTGAATCCGTTTTTGACGTCTGTCTTCAAGATGACGGGCCTTCCTCCGGCAAGGACAACAATGTCCGGATAGGAAACCCAGTATGGCGAAAGGATGAGCACCTCATCCCCTTCCTCAAAAAGCACCTGCGCCAGATTATAAAGAGTATGTTTTGCCCCGCATGAAACGACTATTTCCGGCCTGTGATATTTGAGACCATTGTCCTTCTCAAATTTCTCAATAATCGCGTCCTTCAGCTCGTCTATGCCTCCGACGGGTGTGTACTTTGTAAAACCGTCATTGATCGCCTTGATTGCAGCGGCTTTAATGTTGTCCGGTGTATCGAAGTCCGGCTCGCCGGCACCGAAAGTGATGATATTTCTCCCCTCGGCTTTCAGAGCGCTGGCCTTGGCGGTAATTGCGAGTGTCGGAGAGGATTTAATCAGGGAAATTCTCGCTGACAGGATCATATTTTTTATTCCTCTACGGAAGCATATTTTTTTAACAGATTCTGATAGACGAGATCCGGAACCAGTCCCTTAATATTTCCTCCCAAACTTGCGGCTTCATTGATAATTTTTGAACTGGTATAAAACCACTTGTAGCCCGTCATGAGGAAGACCGTTTCAATATCCCGATTCATACGGCGGTTGATGAGGGCCATCTGAAATTCATATTCAAAGTCAGATATTGCTCTAAGGCCCTTTACAATTACTTGCGCATTCTTCTTTTTAATAAAATCTACCAATAGACCTTCAAAGTGATCAACCTCAACATTAGGCAGTTCTTTAACTGCCTTTTCCAATAATTCCATCCTCTCTTCTATTGTAAACAGTGGAGTCTTTTTTCTATTTTTTACCACTGCTACAATGACCTTGTCAAATATCTTCGAAGAACGGGTTATAACGTCCATATGGCCATTGGTTACTGGATCAAAACTTCCTGGATAAACTGCTATTCTCATCTGTAACTCAATCCTTCCTATAAAAGCTAATGCCAGTTCCACCATACACCCTTTGATTAAACCGCACTAAACTTTCCACCTTCTCTGGAGGTAAAATTTTTTTATCATGCTCTAATACAATAATTCCATCTGGCTTTAGGATTTTAGCCTTGTCTATGGAGTCCAGTACAGCTTCCTCATATCCTTTTTGATAAGGGGGATCAACAAATATTATATCAAAAAGGATATCACGTTTGGATAAATCCGTCAACGCTTTAAATACATCCCTTGAGATTATTTCTGTCTGTTCCACATATCCCAATGTGTTACAGTTTTTGTTCAAAATTGATACTGCTCTTCTATCCTTTTCAACAAAAATCGCCTTTTGACTTCCCCTGCTTATAGCTTCAAGTCCAAGGTTTCCGGTGCCTGCAAATAAATCCAATACTATACTTCCCTCTAACCGCATTTGAATTATATTGAATAAGGCTTCTTTAACCTTATCAGAAGTAGGACGAGTCCCCATTCCACTGAGCGTTTCCAAACGTCTTCCCTTTGATTGCCCGGCTATAATACGCAATCGCTAAACCTCCATATCTTGCATAAAATCCATATTTATTCTATCACAGTACTAAAAGATGGACAAGCAGTCTTGGGTCTCAAATTTATTCGTTTTAATGGATAATTCCATTTTTTTATGGAATACTATAACCGTTAAATAATTACTTATTTAACGGTCCCCACAGAGCTCTTCCTTCAATTTCTTCTCTCCCAAAGCTGGTGAAACAGGTCACCAGCTTTTTAATTTATATAAGTTATGCTGAATTAAATATTAACGCCTGTAATAAGCGTAAGTTTTCTCCAAATTATTGTTGG
>LSQX01282177.1_pt1 | contig 15525 bp, 13 predicted proteins | sample 654561 | NCBI WGS metagenome assembly LSQX01 (sample SAMN04489861, study PRJNA283612) | anaerobic digester metagenome | isolation source: 4 biogas reactors fed with cattle manure at either 37C or 55C with and... | place: Denmark: Kongens Lyngby | collected 2014 | reverse complement strand
TGGTGGAACACATCGCCATAGGTAACCTTGCCGAACGGGCCATCGGAGTAAACCAGATCGTAAACCGAATCGACACCCTGCAGGTACATGGCCAGTCGCTCCAGACCATAGGTGATCTCGCCGGTAACCGGATAGCATTCAACGCCGCCGACCTGCTGGAAGTAGGTGAACTGGGTCACCTCCATGCCGTTGAGCCAGACTTCCCAACCCAGCCCCCAGGCACCCAGCGTGGGCGATTCCCAGTTGTCTTCAACAAAACGGATATCGTGCACCAGCGGATCAACGCCGATATGGCGCAGCGACTCAAGGTACAGCTCTTGAATGTTGTCGGGATTGGGCTTGAGCACCACCTGAAATTGATAGTAGTGCTGCAAGCGGTTGGGGTTGTCGCCGTAGCGGCCATCGGTGGGACGGCGCGAAGGCTGCACATAGGCGGAGTTCCAGGTCTCCGGGCCGATGGCTCGCAGGAAGGTGGCAGTGTGAAAGGTGCCTGCACCCATTTCCATGTCGTAGGGTTGCAGCACCACGCAGCCCTGCTCGGCCCAGAAGCTTTGCAAGGCAAGGATCAGGTCCTGAAAGGTGCGCGGGGCGGGGTTGGTCTGGTTCACGTTGTTGATCCGTAGAAAAGGATTGGCAGAAAACGGCAAGTATAGCCTAGTTTCGCTATCGACCGAAGGGCGGCAGGCCAGCCGCTTGCGGACCCTTTGACGGTCAGCGGGCGAACGCTGCATGACCAAAAGAAAACACCAGCCCTGGTATCAAAAACAGGGCCGGGTATACGACAGGCTAGTCGTCGTTTTGTTTTTTTAGCTTGGGATTAGGGAAAAACTGCATGGGCTTGGCAGCTTTTTTCACCTTGGGTTTGTCCTGGTTGACCCGGGTCGGCAGCTCCAGTGGTACCGACTGACCAAACTCGTTAAGCGAATCGGCAAAGCCGCAACGAATACAGTCACGGAACTGGGTGCCGTCGACAGTCCACATACGGATGGTATCCATCGCCTCACAAGCTGGGCATACAGCGCTGGCGATGAATTGTTTTTTGGTGGCGGGTTGTTCGGTTGTCATGGGGTTTGTTCCGGGTTTGAAGGTTTTCAAGGCAGTTTCGAATCTGGTTACGGTCACGGCTGAAGCCGCTCCTACAGTCCTGTACGAGCCACTTCAGTGGCGACCCATAGCATAAACCAGCTGCCCAAGGTCGCGGCTAAAGCCGCTCTTACAGCTAAGCAGCCAGTCCGCTGTGACGCAGCAGGGCGTCAATTTGTGGCTCGCGGCCACGGAATTCGACAAACAGCTGCAACGGTTCGTAGGCACCACCCTTGGCCAGAATGCTATCGCGAAACGCCTGGCCGGTTTGCGGGTTGAGCACGCCTTCTTCTTCAAAGCGCGAAAAGGCATCCGCCGACAGCACCTCGGCCCACTTGTAACTGTAGTAGCCGGCGGCATAACCACCGGCAAAAATATGGCCAAAGCTGTTGGCAAAACGGTTCCAGGCCGGCGGCGTCATGACGGCCACGCGCTGGCGTACGTCATCGAGCACCTGCTGCACACTGCGCCCCTGCCCCTGGCTGCCGTGCAGCTCAAAATCAAACAGGGAAAACTCCAGCTGGCGCACCATCATCATGCCGGACTGGAAATTGCGGGCGGCCAACATGCGTTCCAGCATCTCGGCAGGCAAAGGCGCATCGGTTTGCCAGTGGCCGGCTATCAGCGCCAGCCCTTCGGGCTCCCAGCACCAGTTTTCCATAAACTGGCTGGGCAGCTCGACCGCATCCCAGGCCACACCATTGATGCCGGAAACGCCCAGCTGCTCGATGCGGGTCAGCATGTGGTGCAGGCCATGGCCAAATTCGTGGAACAGCGTGGTGACTTCATCATGGGTCAGCAGCGCCGGCTTGTCGCCGACTGCCGGCGTGAAGTTACACACCAGATAGGCCACCGGCAGCACCAGCTCGCCCTTGCCATTGCGGAACTGGTCGCGGGCACCATCCATCCAGGCGCCGCCACGCTTGTTGCTGCGCGCATACAGGTCAAAATAGAAGCGGCCAACGGTCTGGCCGTTTTCACGGATGCTGAACAGGCGCACATCCGGGTGCCAGCGCTCGAAGTCCTGCTCTTCGCTGATTTCAATGCCAAACAGGCGCTGCACAATCTGGAACAGGCCACCCAGTACCCGATCCACCGGGAAATACTGGCGCACTTCTTCCTCGCTGATGCTGTAACGCTGCTCGCGCAGTTTCTCGCTGTAGTAACCCACATCCCAGCTTTGCAACTCGGCACAGCCCTGTTCGCTGGCAAAAGCTTGCAGCTCGGCCAGGTCTTTTTCGGCATAGGGCTTGCTGCGCACGGCCAGGTCATTAAGAAAATCCAGCACCTGTTGCGGGCTATCGGCCATCTTGGTGGCCAGCGACAGCTCGTTGTAGTGGGCAAAGCCCAGCAACTCGGCCAGCTCCTGGCGTAATTCCAGAGTGCGCTGCATCACCGGCGTGTTGTCAAACTCGCCCGCATTCGGGCCTTGCTCGGAAGCACGGGTGCTGTAGGCGGTGTAGACCTCTTCACGCAGTGCGCGGTCGTCGGCGTAGGTCATGATGGCGTAGTAGCTGGGGAACTCCAGCGTCACCAGCCAGCCGTCCAGCTCTTTCTCAGCCGCCGCTTGCGCTAACTGACCCAGTGCAGACTCAGGCAGCCCGGCCAGGGCTGTTTCGTCGGTAATGTGCTTGGTCCAGGCCTGGGTTGCGTCCAGCAGCTGATTGGAGAACGTGCTGGACAGCTCGGACAGCTCTTTCTGGATTTCACCATAACGAGCCTGCTGCGCCGGTGGCAGATCGATACCCGACAGGTGGAAATCACGCAGCTCGTTGTCCAGCACCTTGCGCTGGGCATCGTTCAGCTCGCTGGCCGCCGGGCTGTTCGCCAGCGCCTTGTAAGCCTCGAACAGCTCGCGGTTCTGGCCCATTTCAGTCCAGAACTCGGACAGTTTGGGCAGGCAGGCCTCGTAAGCCTCACGCAGTTCGGCATTATTACAAACAGCATTCAGGTGGCTGACCGGGCCCCATGCCTGCCCCAGCTTGGCCGCCATTTCATCCATCGGCAGCACCAGATTATCCCAGGTGAAACCATCCTTACGCTGCAACAGTTCGGCAACCTGTTTGCGGCTGTCGGCCAGCAACTGGTCAATGGCGGGAACGACCTGTTCGGGCTTGATGGCGGAAAAAGGCGGGAGATCAAACGCTTGCAGCAAGGGGTTGGTAATCTGGGTCACGGGGCACCTGTAAAAACAAATGGGAAACACTGCCAAATATGAGGGCAGGCTGTAATGATTTCAATCGTAAATGGTTGACTATTTTAGTACAGAATTACCTGCAACGGTGTTTTTTGCTGCCCATTCGGCCATACAAGGCTGCCAAAGCCTTCGTCATCAACGACTTGCCTGCCAGCGCCGGAGGACTTGAAGTTTGCACGAACGGGCTTGCCCGTGGAGTGTTCTCTACAGGGGCAGCCCCTTCACAGATCAATTTTCCTGGTACCGGGTGGTACAGGCTCAGGCAAACCTGCCAACCATGCTATGCTTTGCCAGCTACAAACGACTACGGAGAAAAGCTGGTGAGCCTGGATATTGATGCCGTCAAAACCTTTTTCATGGAGCTGCAGAACCGCATTTGCACGGAACTGGAGCAGGCCGACGGCCAAGCCCGTTTTATCGAAGATGCCTGGCAACGTGAAGCCGGTGGCGGCGGGCGTACCCGTGTCATCACCGATGGCGCACTGATCGAAAAGGGTGGTGTCAATTTCTCCCATGTCTTTGGCGACCAGCTGCCCGCTTCGGCCAGCGCCCTACGCCCCGAGCTGGCCGGCCGCAGCTTCCAGGCCATGGGGGTCTCGCTGGTAATCCATCCGGAAAACCCTCATGTGCCCACTTCGCACGCAAACGTGAGGCTGTTTGTTGCCGAAAAACCGGGCGAAGAACCGGTCTGGTGGTTTGGTGGCGGCTTTGACCTGACACCCTACTACGGCGAGACGGAAGACTGCGTGCACTGGCACAGGGTCGCCCGTGATGCCTGCGCACCCTTTGGCGAGCAGGTATACCCTGAATACAAGGCATGGTGCGACCGCTATTTTCACCTCAGGCACCGCAATGAGCCACGCGGAATTGGCGGCCTGTTTTTTGATGACCTGAACCAGTGGGGTTTTGAGCAAAGTTTTGCCTTTGTGCGTGCCGTGGGCGATGCCTATCTGGACGCCTACCTGCCCATTGTCGAACGCCGCCGCCACACACCCTTTACCGAAGCCCAGCGCGAGTTCCAGGCTTACCGCCGTGGCCGCTACGTTGAGTTTAACCTGGTGTTTGACCGCGGCACCCTGTTTGGTCTGCAATCCGGCGGGCGTACCGAGTCCATTCTGATGTCGCTGCCCCCCGTGGTGCGCTGGGGCTACGACTGGCAGCCCGAGCCCGGCAGCGAAGAAGCCCGCCTGACCGATTACTTTCTGCAAAACCGCAACTGGCTGGAGGAGGCCGGAGTCTGACATGCAAAAATACGCCGTATTTGGCAACCCCATTGCCCACAGCCAGTCCCCTTTTATTCACGGCCTGTTTGCGCAGCAAACCGGGCTGCAGCTGTCCTATGAAGCCCTGCTCGCGCCACTGGATGACTTTGCCGGCAGCCTGCAGGTGTTTTTTGCCAGTGGCGGTTGCGGAGCCAATATTACTGTTCCCTTCAAGGAACAGGCCTTCGCCCTGGCCGGGGAGCTTAGCGAGCGCGCCCGCCGTGCTGGCGCGGTCAACACTCTGATCAAGCTGAAAGACGGTCGCATCCGTGGCGACAACACCGACGGCGCCGGCCTGGTCAGTGACCTGCTGCAAAACGGTGTGACGCTGGCTGGCCAGCGCATCCTGTTACTGGGTGCCGGAGGTGCTGCCCGCGGCGTGCTGGAGCCCCTGCTGGCCCAACAGCCAGCCGAGCTGGCCATCGCCAACCGCACGGTTAAAAGGGCCGAGCAGCTGGCCGCCGAGTTCGCTGACCTGGGTCCGGTTGTTGCCTGTGGCTTTGACTGGATTGACGCGCCATCCGACCTGATAATCAATGCCACGTCGGCCAGCCTGAATGACGAACTGCCCCCTCTGGCTCCAACCTTGATCAAGCCCGGCCACACCCTTTGTTACGACATGATGTATGGCAAAGATACCACTGCATTTAACCGCTGGGCCCAGCTCCTGGAAGCAGCCGGCACACTGGACGGCCTGGGCATGCTGGTCGGCCAGGCAGCCGAGTCCTTCTACCTGTGGACCGGCCTGCGGCCCGATACCGCTCCTGTGCTGCAAGCATTGCGAGACCGCCTTGCGGGCAGCTAAACCATGATCAGCCGCTGGCAACTGCATCGGGCTGTACAAACCATCCGCAAGGGTGGTGTGATTGCCTACCCGACCGAAGCAGTCTGGGGACTGGGTTGCGACCCGTGGAATAAACAGGCAGTACAACGCATTCTCGACATCAAACAACGGCCAGTGCACAAAGGCCTGATTCTGGTTACGGCCGAGATCAAGCAGCTGGCCTGGCTATTGGAAGGGCTGACAACGGAACAGCGGCAACTGCTGGAAGCCAGCTGGCCCGGGCCCAATACGTGGCTGGTACCACATCTTGGCCGGGTACCAACGTGGATCAGCGGTCAGCACGCCAGCGTTGCCGTGCGCGTCAGCAGTCACCCGCTGGTACAAACCCTGTGCCAGCTGACCGGCCCGCTGGTCTCCACCTCGGCCAACCCGACCAAGCATCCGGCAGCCACCAGCAGGCTACATATTGAACAATACTTTCACAACCAGCTAGATGCTGTGCTCAACGCCCCACTGGGTCACAGGCAGCAGCCCAGCACCATTCGCGATCTGGTTTCCGGCCAGGTACTGCGCTGACAGGCCGCCCCTTTAAAAGCTGCTGAGCATCCGGTCCAGCATCCTCATGCGGTCTTGCATGCCACTGTCCGCTGGGTAGCTAATACCTCTCGGGGAAATCCTGTCATATGCACACAGCACCGTGCAGCCGCAAGACCCATAGCGCAAAGAGGCCTGTCACTGGCCCTGAAGCCGGGAGCAAACTTCACGTACAAAATACGCAAATACATCATCTTTTTTGTCATCTGCACCAAATAAAGTGCAGCTGCAGGCTCCATGACCGCTATACCCTATGGTTTTACTGCATTACGCGTGGAGCAACGAATTTTGAACTGATACAGTTACCCGTCTTTTGGCTACGCCAGGAAAAACCATTGTCCGCCATGCTGGCGGATACGACCGTCGATTTCCAGATTGGTCAGCTCGGTCAGCAGCTCGCTAATTTCCACATTCAGCTGCATGGCCAGGTCCTCGGTATTCAGCGGCTGACTGCGTAACAGGTCAGTCACCGGATGCCGCTCATGCGTATCTGCCACCTCGACCGTATCTGGCGGCAATTGTTGCCAGTGCTGCCACTGTTCCAGAATATCCTGTACGGTCTCGACCAGGAACGCGCCTTCACGGATGAGTTGATGACAACCCTTGCTGCCCGGGTAGTGCACCGAGCCCGGAATGGCAAAGACATCACGGCCCTGCTCTGCCGCATAACGAGCAGTAATCAGCGAGCCGCTGCCTACACCCGCTTCAACCACCAGCACACCCAGTGACAGGCCACTGATAATGCGATTGCGTCTGGGAAAATGGCTGGCATGAGGACCGGTATCCAGCGGCAGCTCCGAAACCAGTGCGCCACCGTTTGCCACTATTTGCGCCTGCAGCTGCCGGTTGCTAGCCGGATAAGTGCGCAGCAAGCCAGTACCCACCACGGCCAGTGTCGGCCCGTGCCCAGCCAGCGCGCCGCGGTGGGCGGCGCTGTCGATACCCAGTGCCAGCCCACTGGTAATACAGCAGCCGCTGGCCGCCATGGTTTTGGCAAACTCGAAGGCCAGCTGTTCACCGGCCGGGCTGGCGTGACGGCTGCCAATAATGGCCAGCTGCGGCCGCTGCAACAGTTGCACATCACCCTGCACAAACAGCACCGGAGGTGCTCCAGTGGTTTCACTTAGTAGCGCCGGATAATCCGGATCATCATGCAGCAGTACATGGCAGCCGTCTTTCTCCTGCCAGCGCAATGCACGCTCGGCTGCTGCCTGCAACGCTTGATCCTTTCTCGCCAAATTGGCGGCTTCAGGCAGGTTGAGCGCACGCCAGCCTGCGACAGGAGCACGAATGGCCGTACCGGCATCACCATAGAGCGCCAGCAGTTGCAAAAATCGTTGCGGGCCGATCCCTGGAAGGGAATTCAGCAGAAGCCGGGCACGCAGCTCGGCGACAGTGGAAATATTCATGCAATTGGCTTCCTGTCCGAAGTTGTTCATCCATGCGGTGCGCCCGAAGGCATTGCGGAGCCAGTACGTGCCGTGCTCCGCAATTTACAGTCAGGGGTTTTTCACTTTGTCCATGACTGCCAGTTGACGGTTGGCCTGCAGTACCAGACCATAGCTCATTTTTTCATAAGTGCGGAAAATCATTAGCACACCAGATCGCTCATCCGGCACTTTTACCTTGTCACCAGTCACCCGATCACGGACAGTTTCGCCGGTTTTATACACTGCAAGTACGTTACCTGCTTGCAAGCCATCACGCTCACCTTTGTTGATGGTTACTACATCAAGCTGGCCGATCTGACTGACACCGCGCGGCACATCAAGGATCAGACCATCGATCTCACGTTCTGGCTCACTGGGAAAAAAGGTCGAAGTGATCGCGCGCTCTTCAGTAGCAAACACTCGATCGGCCAGCCGCACCTCCTGAGCTGTACGGTTCAGCAGCATGGTACCTATATCACGCTCCTTGGCGACCACCTCACCGCTACCTACATAGTCAGCATTAATACCAAGAAACTCGCCAGTCGCCGGATCATGGTAAGTCTTGCCCTGGCGGAACACATCATAGGCTATTTCTTCCTCTACACTGCCTCGTACATAAGTACGGTCATTATGTCCACTTAATACCCTCTCGGCACTACCAGCAACGACATAGGGAGCATCTTCAAACTTTTCCTTGGAGTCAATAATCCGGTTACTCAACAAAAAGCTGTTGATGGCTTCAAGCGGAATACTGGGAATCGCCTCAGCCATCGGTGTCTTGCGGATGCCGGGTGACAGCTTGATGGTGCCACCAGTACCACGGTTCAATACCAACCGGGGCTTGCCGTCGATATATACCAGGCTGAGCACATCGCCGGGGTAAATCAGGTGCGGATTCTTCACTTGCGGATTGGCATGCCAGATTTCTGGCCATTTCCAGGGCTGGCGCAAAAACTTTCCGGAAATGTCCCACAGGGTGTCACCCTTGACCACTGTATACTGGTCAGGGTGGTTGCTGTTAAGTTCGACGTTGGCCTGTGCTATACCGCCTGCAGCCAACAGCACCAGGGCGAGTAACGTTTTCCTCATGTGGTGATTCCCTTTGTCATGTGTTTTTGTTGTCCGCTACAAAGCCAACAACCTGTTTATTCGCTTATCCGTGCAGCCCTGCAAGCAGACAGCCTGCGGGTACCAGGTCATGGCCGTCCGGTACTGAAACGGCGCCCGATCCCGTCGGCAAAACTTGCATCTGCTGTCAACAAACAGGCACAAGCCCATTGTTTTTGCAATAATGTACACCATATTAGCAGTGTAAACCGGATTTATTCCATGCATAGGTCACACATACGACACAAAAATTTATGGCCATTTTGAATATTCTTGAATACCCTGACCCGCGCCTGCGCACCCTGGCCCAGCCTGTGACAGAGGTCAACGATGAAATCCGTCAGCTGATCGATGACATGTTCGAAACCATGTACGAGGCTCCGGGTATAGGTCTGGCTGCAACCCAGGTAGACGTTCACAAACAGGTCATTGTCATGGACCTGTCCGAAGACAAAAACGAGCCACGGGTATTCATCAACCCTGTTATCGAAACGCTTACTGATGATGCCGGCCCATATCAAGAAGGCTGCTTGTCAGTACCTGGTTTCTTTGAAGACGTTGACCGTCCACTGCGGGTGCGCGTCAAGGCGCTGGACCGCAATGGCAATCCCTTCGAGCTGGAAGCAGAAGGCTTGCTGGCCGTTTGCATTCAGCACGAATGCGACCACCTCAACGGCAAGCTGTTTGTCGATTACCTGTCGCGCCTCAAGCGTGACCGCATCCGCAAGAAGCTGGAAAAGCAACACAAACTGGAAGGCCGGTAACCGCAATTCATCAGCGAGGGAGCGGACCTGCCTGCCGGCTGACTTGCCTAGAGCCAGTCTCTGCTACACGCGCAGGCCTGCTCACACCAGCAAAACATACTCCCCATCAGGACACCCCATGACCAACCAGTACAGCACAGCCCCAGCCCGTATCGTTTTTGCCGGCACCCCGGAATTCGCCACTGCTCACCTGCAAGCGCTGCTGGACAGCCGCCATCAGGTGGTGGCCGTTTATACCCAGCCGGATCGCCCAGCTGGGCGCGGACAAAAACTGGTGGCCAGTCCGGTCAAGCAGCTGGCGCAACAACATGATATTCCCGTCTTGCAACCGGCCAACCTGCGCCATGAAGAAGCACAGCAAGAGCTGGCCGCGTTTAATCCCGACCTGATGGTGGTGGTGGCTTACGGCCTGATTTTGCCGCAAGTAATTCTGGATACGCCGCGCCTTGGCTGTATCAATAGCCATGCTTCTTTACTACCACGCTGGCGCGGTGCCGCCCCTATCCAGCGTGCTATTGAAGCGGGCGATGCAGAAACCGGCGTTACCGTCATGCAGATGGAAGCTGGGCTGGACACCGGCCCGATGCTGCTGAAAACCACCACTCCGATTGCCACCAGCGACACTGGCGGTAGCCTGCATGATCGTCTGGCGGAGCTTGGCCCGCCCGCTGTGCTAGAAAGCATCGAGCAACTGTTATCTGGCACTGCTCAGCCACAAATTCAGGACGACAATCTGGCCAACTATGCACACAAGCTGAGCCGCGACTGCGCCCTGATTGACTGGAGTCGCCCAGCGATTGAAATCGAACGCGCCATTCGCGCCTTTAATCCCTGGCCGGTCAGTCATAGCCTGCTGCAAGGTCAGCCGCTGAAAGTGCATAGCGCACAGCTGGCACAGGGCAGCGGTCAGCCCGGAGAAATCCTGCAGGCCGACCGCAACGGCCTGCTGGTTGCTTGCGGCGAGGGTGCCCTGCTGCTAACTCGCCTGCAACTGCCCAATGCCCGCGCCATGGAGTTTGCCGATCTGTTTAATGGCCGCGCCGAGCTGTTTGCCAGCGGTCAGGTCTTGGGGCAATGAGCCCGCGCCTGGCTGCTGCCCATGCCTTGACTGCCGTGTTACAGGGTAAGGCTTCGCTGGCCAGCAGCCTGCCCAGCGTGTTGCAACAGGTGGCAGATAATGACCGCGCATTGGTGCGCGAATTGGCCATGGGTACTGCCCGCTGGCAACCGAGGCTGGAAATTCTTGCCGCGCAATTTCTCGACAAGCCATTGCGCCGTGCTGATCAGGATATTCAGGCACTGCTGCTAATTGGCCTGTACCAGCTGCTGTATACCCGCATCCCGCCCCATGCCGCGATTAGCGAAACCGTAGATTGCGCAGTTGCCCTGAAGAAAAACTGGGCTAAAGGCTTGCTCAACGCGGTTTTGCGCCGCGCCCAGTGCGAAGCGGTTGAACTGTTGCCGCAACTGGAAAAAGATCCCGTAGTGGTCACCGCTCACCCACGCTGGTTGCAAAAATCCCTCAAAGCACACTGGCCCGAACACTGGCTGGATATTTGTGCTGCCAACAACCTGCATCCGCCAATGACACTGCGAGTCAATGCACTGCGCACTGGGCGCGATGATTATTTAACCCAACTGCAACAGGCTGGTATCGCCGCCCAGGCTACCCTTTACAGTCAAAGCGGCATCCAGCTGGAGCAGCCCTGCGATGTACATCAGCTACCCGGCTTTGCCGCTGGCTTGTGCAGTGTGCAGGACGAAGCCGCCCAGTTATCGGCGCAATTGCTCGATTTGCAACCGGGTCTGCGCGTGCTGGATGCCTGTTGCGCACCGGGCGGCAAGACCTGCCACATTCTGGAAACCCAGCCGCAACTTGCTGAAGTGCTGGCGCTGGATCTGGAAGCCGAACGTCTCAAGCGGGTGCAGGAAAACCTTGACCGCCTGCAATTACACGCCAGCCTCAAAGCTACCGATGTGCGCGCTATTGATAACTGGTGGGACGGCCAGCAGTTTGACCGCATCCTGCTCGATGCGCCCTGTTCTGCTACCGGGGTCATCCGCCGCAATCCTGATATCAAGCTGACACGGCAAGCCGAGGACATCACTGAGCTGGCTAAACTACAGGGCGAGCTGCTGGATGTGCTCTGGCCTACGCTGGCTCAGGGCGGAGTGCTGCTGTACGCCACCTGCTCGGTCCTGCCGACAGAAAACAGCGATACTATCGGCCAGTTTTTAACCCGTACTCCCGATGCGCAAGAATTGCCTACGGGGCTGACATGCGGCATCAAACAGCCCCATGGCCGCCAGCTGTTCCCGCAGCCGGACGGACACGACGGGTTTTATTACGCACTGCTGACAAAACAGTGACCTAAAAACATCCCCACAACAACGGGCAGGTACATTCTAAGCAAACAAATATACCTGCCGCTTTTTCGCAGCTTGTACTCCACCACCATCAGTCGCAAAATACCGCCCCTCTGACAACAACAGGCGCAAACAGGCATGAACATCCTGATTCTCGGAGCCGGCCAGGTCGGCGGCAATCTAGCCGAACAGCTGGCCAGCGAGGCCAACAACATTACCGTGGTCGATACTGACTACGAACGCCTGCGCGAACTGGGCGAGCGGCTGGATATTCGTACCGTAGCCGGCCATGCCTCATATCCGGCCGTGTTACGCCAGGCCGGGGCCGACGATATGGACCTGCTGGTGGCTGTCACCAACAGCGACGAAATCAACATGATTGCCTGCCAGGTGGCGCACACGCTGTTTCGTACGCCGACCAAGATTGCCCGGGTGAGGGCCACCCAGTACCTGCTACGCCAGGACCTGTTTGGCACCGACGCCCTGCCGATTGATGTCTGCATCAGTCCCGAGCAGGTCGTTACCCACCACATTAAACGGCTGGTAGAGAATCCCGGCACTCTACAGGTGCTGGACTTTGCCGAGGGCAAAGCCCAGCTGGTCTGCGTGCGTGCGCGCCATGGTGGCATGCTGGTTGGCCACCAGCTGCGCGAGCTACGTAATCACCTGCCCAACGATGATGTACGAGTCGCGGCCATTTTCCGGCGCGATCACCCTTTGACGCTGACCGGCAATACCGTCATTGAAGTGGACGACGAAGTATTTTTTGTCGCTGCCCGCCACCGTATCCGTGCCATGATGAGCGAACTTCAGCGGCTGGAGGCCGGCTATCGCAAAGTGGTAATCGCCGGCGGCGGCCAGGTCGGCGAACGCTTGGCCGAAGCCCTGGAAAGCCGCTGCCAGATCAAAATCATCGAGCTCAACCCGGCCCGCTGCCGTCATCTGTCCGATCATCTGGACAGCAGCGTGGTCCTGCAGGGCAGTGTCTCTGATCGCGAGCTGCTACTGGAAGAAAACATCGACCAGGCCGACCTGTTCATTGCAGTCACCAACGATGATGACGCCAACATCATGTCCAGCCTGCTGGCCAAGCGCATCGGAGTGCGCAAGGTGATGGCCATCATCAACAATCCGGCCTATGTCGATCTGATGCAGGGCGGTGCCATCGACATCGCCATCAGTCCGCAACTGGCAACACTCAGCGTATTGCTGGCCCATGTACGCAAGGGCGATGTGGTCAGCGTGCATTCGCTGCGGCGCGGTGCGGCCGAAGCCATCGAGGCCATTGCCCATGGCGACGAGAAGACCAGCAAGGTGGTTGGTCGCAGGATCAGGGATATCCGCTTGCCGCCCGGCGCTGCCATTGGCGCCATCATTCGTGATGAAGAGGTGATCATGGTGGAAAAAGACACGCAAATCCTCAGTGGTGACCATATCCTTCTGTTTGTGGTCGACAAGAAGCACATTCCCGCCGTGGAACGCCTGTTCCAGGTTGGGCTCAGTTTCTTCTGACGGCCGGAGCCAAACCGTGCATTTTGCTGCCATTGCCCGTATTCTCGGCGTCCTGCTGATGCTGTTCAGCCTGACCCATGTGCCGCCCCTGCTGCTGTCGCTATATGACGACAGTGATGCCGGCAGCAGCTTCGCCCTGGCACTGGGCATCACACTGCTGACCGGTCTGTGCATCTGGCTGCCGGTACGCGGCCGACGCGAAGAGTTGCGTGTACGCGACGGTTACCTGATCACCGCCCTGTTCTGGATTGTACTGGCCAGCTTCGGAGCCATGCCGTTCTATTTTTCACCGGTGCCGGACATGGATCTGGCCGATTCACTGTTCGAATCATTTTCCGGGCTCAGCACCACCGGTGCCACTGTCCTCACCGGACTCGACCAGCTGCCCCGTGCCATCCTCTACTACCGCCAACAACTACAATGGCTCGGCGGCATGGGGATCGTGGTACTGGCCGTGGCCATCATGCCGATGCTCGGCGTAGGCGGCATGCAGCTGTACCGCACCGAAATGCCAGGCCCGATCAAGGACAACAAACTCTCTCCGCGCATTGCCGATACCGCCAAAACCCTCTGGCTGATCTACTGCGGCCTAACCCTGCTCTGTGCCCTGGCCTATTGGCTCGCCGGGATGAATGGCTTTGATGCCATCGGCCACAGTTTTGCCACCATTGCCATTGGCGGCTTTTCCACCCATGACGCCAGCATCGGCCACTTCGACAGCCTGACCATCGAGCTGATCGCCGTTACCTTCATGGTACTGTCGGGCATGAACTTCGGCCTGCATTTTCTTGCTTTGCACAACCGCTCGCTAAAAGCCTACTGGCGTGATGCCGAATGCCGCTTTTACCTGAAGCTATTGAGCGCCACAGTAGTATTGACGTTTTTCATACTGCTGCTATACCAGCACTACCAGCAGCCCGGCATCGCCATGCGCCATGCGCTATTTCAGGTGGTCAGTATCGCCACCACCACCGGCTTTGCCGTCACCGACTTCAGCGCATGGCCCAGTTTTTTACCCTACCTGTTGCTCTATATGGCGTTTATTGGGGCCTGTGCCGGATCAACCGGCGGCGGCATGAAGGTGATGCGTGTGATGTTGCTGGTCCGCCAGGGACAACGGGAAATCCAGCGCCTGCTGCACCCCAATGGTGTATTTACCATCAAGCTTGGCAAACATCGGGTACCTGACCGGGTCATCGAAGCAGTCTGGGGGTTTGCCGCGGTTTACATGGGTACCTTTTTCCTGCTGATGCTGGCTCTGCTCGCCTGTGAGCTGGACCCCATTACCGCCTTCTCCACCCTGGCCTCCTGCATGAACAACCTGGGTCCGGCACTGGGCGATGCTGCCTTCCACTACGGCAGCCTGCCAGAAAGCGCCAAGCTGATCCTCAGCCTGGCCATGGTGCTGGGCCGGCTGGAGGTGTTTTCCCTGCTGATCCTGTTTACCCCGGCCTTCTGGCGGTATTGAAGGTCTTCGGGCACAAATCAGCGGAGCGGCTCGTACTGCCCCCTTATTGATTGACAAGCTGGATTCTGCGACTGCGCTTCGCTACGCGCAGAGTAACTATGGAAGGATGCAGAATGGCAGGAAATACGCACGAAACACGAGGGATGTGGGGAATGTGCAGAGTGGCGAGAAATACGCACGCAGAATAACCGTGAAACCCTCGTCTTACACGCGACACCACCCCACCATTGGCGGGCCCAGCCTTTTCCACCCGTACAAGGTATCCCTGGCAGGGTGGAGTATTGCATCAGGCATTTAGCGGTTTGGCCGAAGGCTGAACCAGCGTAGCCTGATGCAATACTACGCCCTGCTTCACACCACAGTACAAAAACCTAAAAACCATCAGCTGCGACAGCGCCAAAGCACCGATAACAGCACGGCAAAACCCAGACTCCAGCACAGCATTGCGCTGTGGATCAAAGGCAGATAAGCCGCCGGCAGCAAGGGCGCCAGCAGGCGGGTAATGGCGGCCAGCACCAGCAGACCGCTGGCAACATGGCTACTTTTCAGCGCTCCGGCATCCTTGAACTTTTTCACCACGGTCACCCGCGCCATGATGGTCACCATCAGTACACCCAGCGCGGCCACGGTAACGGCATGGGTAGCCAGCAGTTGCGTTAGCGGTACGTACTCACGCAGGCCAAGCAGGAACACGCCCAGTGCCAGCCCGCTGTAGCCGGCAAACAGGAACAGGATGTCGATACGGCTGCGATATTGCCAGGGCTGCCAGCGCAAAATACGCAAACCGATGATGCCACCGGCCAGCATCAGCACCAACCCCTTGAGCAGTGGTAACAACGTAACCACCTGCAAGACAAACCCGGCTGCCAGGGCAATCAGTCCGGCCCCTTCCACATTCGGTTGCACCCGGTTGCCCATACGCACACCCTGCTGTAGCCAGAAACTGGCCAGCACCGG
>LSQX01156965.1_pt1 | contig 15526 bp, 15 predicted proteins | sample 654561 | NCBI WGS metagenome assembly LSQX01 (sample SAMN04489861, study PRJNA283612) | anaerobic digester metagenome | isolation source: 4 biogas reactors fed with cattle manure at either 37C or 55C with and... | place: Denmark: Kongens Lyngby | collected 2014 | reverse complement strand
GCAAGCACCTGGTCGCCTTCATCCACCTGTCTGGGGATGGGTTCTCCGGTTAAAGCTGAAGTATCCACCGTTGATTGTCCGCGTACTACAACTCCATCCAAAGGAACCTTCTCACCGGGCTTTACCATGATAACGTCACCAATGGCGACTTGAGAAGGATGCACCTTTTCAACGGCATCTCCAATTACCAGATTTGCATAATCAGGCTTTATATTCATCAGCTGTGTTATGGATCTTTTTGATCTCTCCACAATACTGTCCTGGAGCCATTCACCAACGCGATAGAACAGCATTACGGCTACAGCCTCGGTAAACTCTCCTATGGCAAAGGCACCAACTGTTGCAATCGTCATCAGGAAGTTTTCATCAAACACCCTTCCTTTTATGGTATTTTTAAAAGCATTTAATACAATGTCCCTTCCTATAAGGATATAGGATATCAGGTACAAAATCCTTTCAACAGCAAGCGGCAGTGAAAAAACTATCGGTATTATCAGGACAACAGCCCCAATGATAAGATCCAGTTGTTCGGTAAACCTTGTCATTGAACCTCCATCATCTATGTCCGCCGGATTGTAACTGCTGCAGCAGCTACAGGCTGCACAGGCATCAGGGCTGTCTATACTCTTGCTCCTGTTTAAAAATAGTGACCTCACAAAAACCCTCCTTACACCAACCATTAACTTTCCGTATACTTTTCATTTATGTGTTTAAGACCAATAGCAATTATCTGCTGAATATGTTCGTCATCAAGAGAATAAAACACATTCCTTCCTTCCCTTCTGTATTTAACCAGCCGGCTTTGTCTTAACACCTTTAACTGATGGGATACTGCGGATTGGCTCATGTCGAGAAACTCCGATATATCACATACACACATTTCGGATAAAGAAAGGGCATAAAGTATCCTCAAACGCGTGGCATCACCAAAGAGCCTGAAAAACTCCGCCAGTTCATTTACAATTTGGTCATTCAGCATATTTGTTCTGACATGCTGTAATGTTTGTTCATGAACGATATCGTCCGTACATACATCGATATTCTCATCATAACCCACGGCCACTACCTCCATTCGCATGTTCATATGAACATATATTCATATTTCAGTTATATTATACTTCACCAACTTGAGTGTGTCAATAAATTATGGAAATTATCGACACGGGTTTTTAAGTGTCAGGACAGGCAACGATACATGACAGGTTTCTACCGGTCTTTCTACCTTTTCTTAAGAGACATCACAATGATAGCCAAACCGATTATTATAAAGGCAACGGGCCAGCTCATGTTCTTTACATAATACCATACCTGTGGAACAATTTTCTTCACCAGGGACAGCAAACCTATAATTATTAATACAGCACCTATAATCATGGCACCACGGCCACTTGATACGCCGTCATAAACTGAAGCGGCATCCACAAAAGTACCATGCTCATCCTTTTCACCGGATAACGGTTTTTCCGGTATTACAATAGATGCCACGATGTATATAAAAAACCCGGTACCTCCAATAAATGTTAACGCAACAAACAGCAGCCTTACCAATGAAGGATCGATATCAAAATATTCGGCGATCCCCCCGCATACCCCGCCTAACATACGCTGGGTTCTGGAGCGGTATAACTTCTTTTTCATACATCAACAACTCCTTATATAGACTGAGCAGGGTGTTGGCCCCATTCACATTATACTACATATCTTCATCAATATCATTAAACACAGTTTAAAAATATTTCATTGATTGCGTCTAAACAGCTGCCAGCTTATTTATTTTACAAAAAATGTGACGTTTTTACACCGAAAACAATCTATTAATTAGGATAAAAAATAAAGGAGGCGGTTTCATGAAAAAAATAATATCAATTCTTCTATTGTTATCGCTAATGTTGGCTGCACCATCAGCAGTGACTCTTGCCCAGGAGACAGTACCCGAATTCGACCCCAGTGTTAAAAGCTCGAATGTAGTCAACACAAAGGAAAAGGGGGACCCGGGCATAGGCATTGATGCATCCAAACCTACCGATGACCTCATTTTTAGATGGGGTGGAGGCATCAGAGACTGCGGCACCCTCAAAGTGGAATTTCACGCGTTTACTGAATGCTATAAAGACTGCGCCAAAGGCCGCCTGGTCATGTTTGTGCAAAGGTGGAACGGCTCTATATGGGAAACCGTAGCATCAAAGTCCTTCACAGGTTATAACACAGATTATTTCTTCTATCATTCCGTTGCCAATGTACCATATGCAGGATATTACCGTCTCAAGGTTACACACTATGCAGAGGCTGGCGACTACTACGAATACCAGTTTACCACTACCAATCACATATACGTAGATTGATGAGGGAAAGGCTTTGCCTTCCCCTCACTTTTTCCCCCGGCTTTTCACTTCATAGACCTATACAGCTCCTCGAACTCGCCAAATGTGAGGTCGCCGGCGACCATAATCAAGAAAACATCGTGCTGCCATACCATAACGTTTCTGGTGGAGGCTTCCTTATAGTACACGGGGAAGCCATCAATCTTAAGCTCCTCAAAATCCTTGTCCTTAGTAAATACTGTAGATGTGATACTCTGTCCGCTTAACTGGTACTGGTATTCAATTCTCAGTTTCTTATCATTCTTTTTATATGTTAAGTGAATAATAGCAGCATCCGGCATCACCTGTGAATATACTGCGTTGCTGAACTGATAGCCATCGGGCAGCTCACCTGGCACCGGAAAATCAACCGCCGAAGCTTGCCGGACTTTCTCCAGACTACCCTCAACGTTGACAGGCAAAAACTCCGGCTCATCGCTGTCAAAACTAATTCCGCCTGCTTTACCGCCTATATGCTGTATTGTTGCAATTAACCCCTGGCGAAAAGCATCCACATGTTTGCTGTTGGTAACTATAGAAAACAGCACGGACGTGGCTAGAATACATACAAGAACAGCAGCCACTCTGACCCATCTTCCTGAAACCTTAGAATACCGTCCGGAGGCCTCGGGCATATTGGCTCCATTTTGTATACTCTTCATTATCCGCTGCCATACAATTTCCTTATTGGGATATTCAAGGTCCTTGAAAAGTTCCAGCTCCTCCTCAAACTCCAGCAGACTTTTTTCTATCAATATATCCAAGCAATCCTTCTTTTCCATATATCCAACCTCACTTTAATTAAGTTTTATATCCTATCCCATAAATTTCTGTAAAGACATCTCTTTGCCCGCAAATATCGCATCCGAATTGTGCTTTGTTTTTTGCCCAGAAGAACAGAAATCTCTTTTAGATTCAGACCAGCGTAGTACCGAAGATATATAACCTCTTTAAGGGCAGGCTTCATGCGCTCAATGGTTTCTACAATGAACTTCCTGTCTTCCCTTCTAATTATCCATTCCTCAGGTATATTTAAAGCAGTCGTTGATGCAAAAGATTCATCCCCATAATCAGTGAATACAATTCTTTTCTTTTTTATAGAAGACCCCAGGGCCTCATTCCTTACTATAACATAAATCCAGCTATCCAATTTATCCGGGCTTCTTACACTCTCCAGCCCATTAATTGCTTTTACAAAAGCATCATGTACGGCATCTTCAGCCGCTCCTTTATCCTTTGTAATAGTGTAAGCCATTCGGTATAATCTTTCATAGTTACGCTGGTACAATTCCCGAATAATCTCCATTTTTATACATTCATTCAAAAAATGCAACCCGTCTTTTTTGTTATATTTCTTTACCATCACAACAAATCACTATAAATTTTATCAATTCTATACAATAATGGAAATACACATTAACCTTCTACAAATTATACCACATATTTTACCATTTCAACAAAAATTATTACTAAAATTCGATTTTTTTGTTTGGTTTTTTAAGATGCAATATATAAGCATAGAACCAGGTCATTTACTATAATACTGTTTTCAATTATAATAGGGAGCGGAATATCATAGCAAATAGAGGGAGAAATGAACATGGCTCAAAAAGATGCAGGTAAACGCAACTTTTACGCTCTCTTGTTGGAAGGAACGCTTTTCATCACCGGCCTTGCATTCCTGGATGCCGATACGGTGGTATCGGTTTTTATCCATACATTTACCGGAAGCCTTAAATTGTCCGGGCTGGCCAGTACTCTGCGAACCGCATCATCAATAATTGCCCAGCTCCTGCTGGGTCCCTATATACGCAGGATAAAGAATATGCCCGCATTTATGTCAACCATTATGTTTCTTTTCCGTCCACTCTGTCTGATCATGGTTCCTATACTTGCCCTTAAACTGGATCCCAATACAACCGTATGGATATTTTTATTTATATATACGCTTCTTTGGGCAAGTGACGGGCTGGTTGTGGTACCATGGACAGATCTTTTAGGACGTTTAATACCAGGCAAGAAACGGGGCAGGTTATTGGGAAACCAACAGGTATTAGGCGGGATCGGAAGCCTTATAGCAGGGTATATTGTAAAAACAACCCTGGATAATGCAAGGTTATCCGAACCCGAAAAGTATTCCATGCTTTTCTCCCTTGCCGGTATAGTGCTGCTGTTTTCTTCCGTGGCAATGCTGTTTGTCAAGGATACAAACACAAATACATCACGACCTCCGGCTAACATGCTGGAATATTACCGAAAGCTGCCGGGTTATCTGAAGATAAACAAAGATTACAGCCGGATGCTGGCAGTTCAGCTTATAGGCAGCTTTTCCGCAGCTGTTATCCCATTCATTGTTTTATTCGGGAAGGGCACCTTTGGTTTATCCCCTGCCCAGGTTTCCACTATGATCTATATTCAGATCATCGGTTCCCTGATCGGGGGTTTCTTCTGGGGAAGTGTCAGCCAACATATGGGTAACAGGTATGTTATATTGGTGTCAATGATTATAAGCTGTATCATTCCTTCGCTGGGCCTGATAAGCCTGGGTATACACAGAACTGTCTCTCCTCTGGTTGTTCTTGTACCCATGTGTCTCCTGGCAGGAATTAATAAAGGTTCATGGATGGGATACACTAACTATACAATTGATGTTGTTGATGAGGAAAACCGTCCTGCATATTTTGTGCTTACAAGTCTGATTACTTTTCCGACGACTTTTCTTGCGTATCTGGTAGGAGTTATGGCAGATGCCTTCGGTTTTGTCCCTCTTTTTATAATCCATCTCAGTACTGCGATAATAGCGACCGGACTGGCTCTCACTTTAAAGTCTCCTAATGATAGCGATAATACGATACAATCAAGTTCTTTATCATGAATATATGAAAAATGAGGGAGTAAAAACTCCCTCACTTTTTGCATTATTATCTTCTATTCATCCAATAACCCATCCCTCAATCCAAGGGGCAGGGGCGCAGGGCGCTTACACGAACTGGATAGCTTATAGTGAGTACCCCTTTCTGAAGCCTCCAGAAAACCGTGCATGATATCCAGTACATGATAAGCCATCTCTCCATTAGCCCTATGGGGCCTTCCCGACAACAGGGCATATGCCATATCAGCAACTCCAAGCCCCCGGCTGTTATCGGCGTACCCGTGGCTTAAGGGTATTTCTGTCCATTCATCAGCATCTTTTCTCCGTACACGAACCCGTCCGCCAAATGTATTTGGATCGGGAACGCTTAAACTGCCCTCGCTGCCGTATATTTCAATCCACGGCAGGTTGGCGCTCCATACATCAAAGCTGGTAATAATAGTTCCCACAGCACCATTTTCAAAATCTATAACCCCGGCAATATGGGTTGGGGTTTCCACCTTTATCCTGGTACCATACTTAGGCTGGCTGGTAATCGTTCTTTCCGGAAATGTAATTCTGGCAGATCCGGTAACCCTCTTTACCGGCCCAATAAGCGAGATGAGAGCTGTCAGGTAGTACGGACCCATATCAAACATAGGCCCTCCCCCGATCTGATAGTAAAACTCGGGATCAGGATGCCAGCTTTCATGCCCGTGACAGGTCATAAATGCCGTAGCCGCTATAGGTTCTCCTATCCACCCGTCATCAATGAGCTTCCTGCATGTCTGCAGTCCTGCACCCATAAAGGTATCAGGAGCTGCTCCCACCAGAAGTCCTTTGGACTTTGCAAGCTCAAGTATCTTTTTTCCTTCCTCGCGGGTAATAGCCAGGGGTTTTTCCACATAAACATTTTTTCCGGCTTCCAGTGCCGCCAGGCACACCTCAGCATGCGCTTTGGGAATGGTAAGGTTGACTACGATCTTAATTTCCGGATCATTAAGCAGCTCATCTACCGAACATGCCTTGGGTATATTGAACTCCCTGGCACTGGCCTGTGCCCTTTCAGGCAGAAGATCCGCACATGCAGCAACCTCCAGAATTTCAAACCTCTGACTGCAGTTTTTTAAATAAATTGAGCTTATATTGCCGCATCCGACAATTCCTATTTTCACCTTTTCCAAAGTACCATTCCTTTCTCAAACAATTTTTTATACTGTTTGATTAAAACATTCGCTTCATTGCTTCCATGGAAATGTTGTCTTTACTTTTTTTAGCTATTTCCTTTCCTTCTGCTGCCCAGAGAAAACCTCTCCGCATAATAGTTCTGACAGGCTCGGGTTCAAGTACATCAGCATGATGCCCTAATGAACAATAGAACACTCTTCCCAGTCCCCAGCGTTTTGTCCAGATTACAGGAACATCAACCTGCCCGTTAGCGGCATGTGGTCCATCCACCACCGGATATCGTGTGGTAGCCAGAACCTCAATTGCAGGATCAACATGCAGATAATACTGCTCACTTTTCACGGTGAAATCTTCAATACCTTCCACTATAGGACTGGAACCTCTTTTAATATTTACCATGTACTCGACTCCATCCCCGCCAGGGTGAGAAACCCACTGGCCGCCAGTCATAAATTGCCACTGGACGCACTCCCTGAAGGCGTCGCACATACCGCCATGACAGCCTGCAAGTCCTACACCACTTGCCACTGCTTCCATTACCGGTTCCACCTGTTCATTGGTTATTGTTCCCATGGTCCATACGGGGATGATTAGATCAAGAGCTTTCAGTTTCTTTACATCAAGAAAGGCATCCAGGGTTTCGGAGATCTCCACTTCAAAGCCTTCCTCAACCAATATGTCACGAAAAAGTTCCGATACCTCCACGGGTTGGTGACCATCCCAGCCTCCCCGTACTATTAAAGCTTTTCTTTCCATGAGCATTATCCCCTTTCATGAAATATTTCTATTTACTATGAAATGTAATACTTTATAGATGACATGAATATAAACCAAAGTTATTTTACCATATTTTCTAAAGCAATTCATCTTCATATGTAAAAGATTTTTCTGTAGTACAATGGCAAGAAATACAGTAATAAAAAACCTCTCCGACTTAATCATTGATTAAATCGAAGAGGTTTTATCAGGCATTGGTACAACTAATCTTCCTTAGCCAAATCACCGCTGATCAAGGCTTCCAGAGTGTCAAGCATACCTGCTACCTGACGTCTTGATATTACAAACTCTGACTTTCCATTGACAAACACAGCATAAAAATCATTATCGTAGGGTACGTAGTTAACATGCACTTCTCTTACAGAACCTTTGTTCAGGAAAAATGTTGTCTTTACCTCAGGTTGTTCCTCCAGCTCCCTGTCAAGTTCCGCATCTACCAGCAGACCGATTAAACTCTGGTAATATTTTTTAAACGGCTTTTCCTCAACCTCTTTTCCGTCTACCCTGTATGTTGTTATAACCTCGTCTTCTTCGTCCTCATCTTCAGCCTTTTGAGTTCGCCTTGTCAGAGTTATAACATTGGTTCTCCCAGGGGCCTCAATAATAATTTTATCCACGTTATCGATACTGACAATATATGCGGATTTTTCAGCAATTTCAAATGGTTTCGTCTCAAGAAACTCCGTTTTGCCCTTAGTCATGGTATATACTGTATCATCATCCGCAGTTTTAAAGTAAACCTTCTTACCATCTTCTGTCTCATCACCAAAAAAGAGATGAAGTGTATTCTCCTTATCCTTTGCAATCAACTCATATTTCGGTTCATCCAGACCATATATAGAAAGATCTGTTGGTTCATTGTCTACAATTGCATCTACGGCCAGTCCGGCTATCCCCTGTAACACCTTATCTAAAAACGCCGTTGATACACCTCTGGGCAAATTATAGGGCTGGATCATTCTCCATGCACCGACAAAAAAGTAAGCTTCTTCTTCCGTTTGTTCTTTGTTTTCTTGAATTTCAATCGTTCGTATATCCTTACCCTCTATTTTCAGATACGTCAGTTCATCGGTCTTTATCTCCACCAGTTCTTTTTCCCTGATGTCCGACAGTTTATAGTGGAAATGCTCACCATGATTCATCCACACGGTGTAAACTTTGGGATCGCCCTCAGCCATCAGATAATAGGTGTTGCCTGCAGGAGTTTTGTTGCCAAGATACAGGACCTTGGCCGACCCGTCCTCCAGATAGGCTGTGGCGGTTACAGCGGGTTTATCCAAACCATAAACAGACAAATCCTCCGGATTTTCCTCCACTATCCTCTCCGCATAAAGACTGGCAAAACTATATAGAATATCATCAACGGCTACCTTTCTTAACTTAACCGGCCGCGAGTGGTCAACGGTCCATTCATCGTCGACTTTTTCTAACGTTAATGTACCATCCTCCGACTCCAGTACCACCTTAACAATTGTATCCTTATCAAATTTTAATATCTCTATTCGCGTATCGGCATTATCCTCGCTGGTTTTAGGTCGGTTTACCACATATAAATACACGCCTGCCAGCAATGCCAGTACAACTACAAGAACAATAGTATTCCGTTGTCTCTTGCTCATAGATGTCTCCTCCTCAGCCAAACAATAAACCCTGACGCCAGTATGATAAGCGGGATCAAGATTATAACCACACCGGCTAAGATTAACTGCTGTGATGCGTTTATATTAAGACGCGGTACCGTCAGACTCTTAGGACGTATGGATATACTCTCTTCCCTGTCCTGTATCCAGTTTAAGCTGTTTAACAGGAAATTGGCATTGCCGGGCACCTGTGAAATCAGGTTGTAACTCAGGAAGTCAGCATTACCAACTACAACCAGCTTTGTCTCTTTCTTTTTATTGTCTTCATATACTTCGTCCGTTATAGCAACCGCAATGTTGAAGGGACCTTCCAGATCGCCCTCTTCCTTCTCGATAGTTGTTGATTCCATATTGGTCTTGGCCCATGAGTTCTCCGAGGTTACAAGCAAGGGTTCTATTTTTAATGAACGCTTTTTAACATCCAGAATCTGTATACTTTGGGCTCCTGGTACCAGCATATACATCTGACTGGTCTTTAATGGACTTAAAATGGTGTGACTCTCCAGTTTTGGCACCAGGTACAGAGGATTGCCCGCATGCATGTTATTGTCACCCTCAACAACCATGCTGCGATCTATTGTAACCCCATAACTCTTCAGCAGCGCCTGGAAGTTAGGGAGTTCTTCGCTTAAATATTTCATTATGAATATAGCTCTGCCCTCGTTTTCCAAATATTTTCTTAACTTTTCTTCTTCTTCCTTTGTGAGATCCCTTTTGGGAGAAAATATAACCAGCGCATGGGCGTCTTCCGGCACTTCATCCTGAGTCATGAGATTCAGATTCTCTGTTGTAAAGTTTTCTATTTCAAGCTGCTTGATTATATCATAAGCCAGTGAATCCTCACCATGACCCTCCAGCATGTAGATAACGGGCAGCTCTTCAGCAGTTACATAGAGTATGGCTCCGGTGAGCCGCTGTTCTACTGCCAGGGACTGAGCCTGAGGCTGATTGTAAGCATTAGAAAAGCTATAATTTACCAAATCATAACGGTTGATTATTTTGTAGCGGTCACCGCTTTCTACGATCAGACTTCCAGTAGTCAATGATGTACCGTCTTTCTCATATTTTGCAACCAGTTGAGGATATCTCTCAGGATCTATTGTTGTAAAGGTAACCCTTTTTGACCGGGTTTGATACCGGTCTATGATTTCAGTTATAACACGATCCTCTTTCCCGGTCTCATACAAACCGATTATCTTAATATCCTGTTTCAGGTTGTCGAGCACCTTATAAGTCTGGTCGGAGAGGGAAAACATCTGATTCTGCGTTAAATCCAATTTCCAGTTAATCTGGTCCACTACCAGGTTGATAATTATTGCAATGGCAATTACAACTGCAGTCATCAATGTTGCATAACCGCCATACTTAAATTTCTTGTCTCTGAAAGAATTCCTTATACTGCTAAAGCTTAATTTAAAACCTGACTTCATTACCCTTCTCCCCCCTATTAACTCCATCTTCTCTTCTCAATCATTCGTACCGTTAAAAACACGAATATGGAAGAAAAACTTATATAGTACACTATCGGGCTTAAACTCAAAATCCCCATTGTAAAATCTTCATACCTCTTGAGCAATGAAAACCATTCCAAAGCCCTGACAATTAAACCATCAAAGAAAAACTCATTTGTTATATAAAGTGCTGCCACACCGCCCAGGCCAATCAGCGCAATAACCACGCTAACAAATATATTTCTGATTGAAAAATATACAAGAGCTACAATACCGGCAACCACTACACAGGCAAAAACTATGCCTGAGGCTCTGTCGGTTGGCAGTCCCTGAAGGACCCAGTCCAATATCCAGATGAATAATAATGCGCTAAATGTAACAACGGCAGCAATTACCTGATTGTCGGTCAAAGAAGACACGAACAGGCCAATTGAAATAAATGCGGAACCCAGTAAAAAGAAACCGATATATCCACCGACAACTTCCCACACTGCTATGGTTCCGAAAAAGCTTAAAATAATCGGATACAAGCAGGTTGCCAACAGCGTTATCAAAAACATTCCTACCGCAGCAAAATACTTGCCCAGTACCATACCGGTTACACCAAGCGGGCTGGTAAGAAGAAGCTGATCGGTCTTTTGACGGCTTTCCTCTGACAGAAGTCTCATAGTCAGTATGGGAACAGCTATCAGAAATATAAATGTTATACTGCCCAGCACGTTAATATAGCTCGGGCTGGCTGGAAACAGATTGGAGAATGCAAAGAAAAAACCTGAAAGTAACAGGAAAAATCCCATAAAAATATATCCTGTTGGCGATAAGAAATATGCTCTTAATTCTCTTCTGAATACCGCTAGCATTCTACGAAACCTCCTTCTCTTGTGTTGTTACCTGCAGGAATATTTCCTCCAGAGTCAGATCAAGGGGCTTCATTTGCAGGATGGGATATTCGGCCCGGCTCAACGCATAAAATACCGGTCTGCGTATGTCAATATCCTTCTCGGCTTCTACCAGTATATCAACAGTTCCGGGTTCCTTTACGCCGGTAGATTCGACACTCTTTATACCCGCAAGCCCTCTGATTAATTTGAGAACCTGTCGTTCAGGGCCAGCCACCCTGACTGCTAGCCTTCCCGTATCCCCCAAACGTTTGGACAAGTTCTCCGGGGTATCGCTGGCGACAATTTTTCCCTTGTTTATTATCAGCACCCGTTCACAAACAGCACTAACCTCCGGCAGAATATGGGAGCTTAAAATTATTGTGTGCTCTTTTCCTAAATCCTTAATAAGATTCCGGATTTCGATAATCTGCTTCGGATCCAGACCTACAGTCGGTTCATCCAATATGAGAACCGGAGGCGCACCTATTAACGCCTGTGCCAGTCCAACCCTTTGTCTGTACCCTTTGGACAGGTTTTTGATCAACCTTTTACGGACATCACCAATTTTGACCATGTCCATGATCTTTTCCATACTTCTTTTTTTGGTTACACGGTCAATCTTCTTTATGTCGCTTACAAAATTTAGATATTCCTGAACCGTCATATCCAAATAAAGGGGTGGAAATTCCGGCATATATCCTATTCTCTTTTTAACTTCCTCAGGTTCTTCAAGAATATCAAACCCATCTACCTTAACAGAACCCTCAGTAGCGGATATATAACCGGTGATAATGTTCATGGTAGTGGTTTTTCCTGCACCGTTCGGACCTAAAAAACCCACGATTTCGCCTTTTTCCACAGAAAAACTGACATTGTCAACTGCTACGTGCTGTCCGTACCGTTTTGTCAAATTTATAACCTGAACCAATTGTATCCCCCCATTGCATTTTTATATGTTCTTATATATAATTATAATTTTCCATTAACATTATAGCAAAAGATTTTCCATAATGTATGAATAATTTGTGAATTTTTTGAAATCCGCAGCTGCTATATTTTGCCGATCATAGCCATAATTTCAATGAGCAGCGTTATAGCAACTATAATACCCGACCCTATTAAAGGCAGCATCTCCTTAAGGGTCAGCACCCTTGTTTCCATGGTCACAGGGCTTTCAGCCTCCGCCCTGAACCGGGTTGTACGATGAAAGGCGGTTACACACAACAGAAAAAATCCTATAGAAAATAACGCTATTATTCCCCACACTATGATAACACCTATCCACATCTCAGGTGGTATGTTAGCCATATTATCCTGCACAGCCCCGGCATCCTGCAGGTAATCTCTGGCAATCTCCTGAAAATAGAGCAGGGATATGGATATGGCATTTTGTGTGAAATGGTACAACACACCAGAAAAAATGGAATTTGTTCTTACAACCACGTAACCAATCATTATACCCAGGAAAATAATAGCGGGTATATTGGTAATGCGCAAATGAAGGACGGCAAAAAGAACACCGGTTGTAATTATTGATACTTTGGTCCCTAGCCTTTCGTACCCTCTCAGCATTACGCCTCTGAATAAAAACTCCTCCACCAGAGCGGGGGTTAACGCCATTACCAGTAAGCCCGTTATGTACTGTCCGCCATTATTGATAGGTGGATATACCGGTGCGACAGGTGTGCCAAAACGGCTCAATATCCAGTACCATACTAAATTTATGAAAGATACAATGCCATAGCCGGACACTGCCATTCCCAGGACCAGAAGCAGTTCTTTTACCCCTGTTTTGTTTAGCCGGACAGTCTGTCTTATATCTATTTTTCTTAATAACAGGTATAAGACAGGGGGAATGCCTATTACCAGAATCTCCATAATGAAGGTGGCTGTCAGCCATTGCCCGGTGTCCGCCAGTTCCAGTCTTAATACGCCTACTGCTCCGGATAACAGAATCATTAATGCGAGGACGATAAAATATAGCATATTACAGCCGAATATGGTTGGCCAGTTATGCTGTTGCGGCCCATCCCTTCTTCCGTTAACATAATCCATAAAGCTCTTCCTCCTCAAACCATTATTTATCTATCTATATTGGTTTTTTGCCCAGCACCATTTCAACAACATGCTCTTTACCCCGCCTAATAAAACGAATACCGACCCTGTCTCCCACTTTATATGAATAAATAGCGCTTCTAAGCTCCAGCATCTTTGTAACCTTTATGTCCCCCACACGGGTTATTATATCGTCAACTCTTATACCCGCCTTATACGCAGGTCCCCGCTCATCTATATCGACTACATACACGCCTTCCTGTATATCTTTTTCCTGCTTGTAATACCGTGCTATCTCCTTATCAAAACCTACAATCCCAATGTACGGGGTAACAAATTCACCCTCCTCAATAAAGTGCCTGATGACCGGTTTGGCTACCTCAATAGGAATCGCAAAACCTATCCCTTCAGCACTGGTTACCTTAATGGTATTAATCCCGACCACCTCACCATTTGCGTTGATCAGTGGTCCGCCGCTGTTCCCGGGGTTTATGGATGCATCTGTTTGAATCAAATCTTCCATATAGTTCTGGCCCCGTTCCGTCGGGACCTTAACGGTGCGGTTAAGAGCGCTGATAATCCCGGAGGTAACCGTGTGTTTAAACTGCAGCCCCAGAGGAGTACCTATGGCAATAGCCATATCACCTACCTCAAGCTGTTGGCTGTTTCCAAGAACGGCAGCAGGCAGATTAACCGCATCCACCTTAACAATAGCCAAATCCAGAGTGGGATCCGACCACAGATTACGGCCCTCCAGTTCATCACCGTTCTCAAGAATAACTTTTATATTTTCAGGATCTCCTCCGACCACATGCTCATTGGTCAGGATATAGCCTGTAGAATGCACAATTACCCCCGAACCAATCCCTTCTATTAGCTCAGCATCATCCAATAACGAATCTCTTGTCATATGTACCGTTGAAATCCCCACAACGGATGGGCTTACTTTTTTTATAATCCGGGCAATAGAATGATTTGACGCTTTATTCTCCTGTTGAACCTCAATAGGCGCGGGATTGCCTTCATTACTCTGTGAGTAGTTGTAGTCCGGCTCCCGCGGCGTTTCAGTAACCCCCCATCCGCACGAGATAACCAGAAGCAGCAATTCTATCACTAAAAATCCACATACCAGTATGGAGATCCAATGTTTTGGCATTTTCACAGCGGTATTTCCTCCTTAAAATCCTGCTTAATAACACCCCCAATCCCAAAAAATAGACGATTAGCCAATATGATAAAAATTACTGATTCCTTCCCTGTAAGTCATATCTATAACTACGTCCTTCCCCGGCCGGATACCCGTTTCATTAAGTATGTCCACTACCGTTTCATATGCAAGTTGAGGAAAGTTGTTGTCTTTGCTCAAATGCGCCAGAAGGACATAGATCACTTTGCCTTTGAGCATTTCAACCAAAGCCCGGCCGGCCTGTTCATTGGACAAGTGACCGTATCTGCCCATTATACGTTTTTTTAATGGCCATGGATAGGAACCTTCCTGGAGCATATTTAAATCATGGTTGGATTCCAGCAAAATCAGATCCGAATCCATGACCGTCCTGATAATGCTATTGTTAGTATGTCCTAAATCGGTTGCAATACTAATTTTTTTGTTGCCGTGATAAAAACAAAAACCCACCGGTTCCGCTGCATCATGGGGTATTGCAAAGGATTGAACATTTATGTCCTTTATATAAAAATCCATGTTCGTATAAAATATCCGCATATTATTGCTTTTTATATTCCCAAGCTTATCTTTCATGGCTTCCCATGTCTGCTGGTTTGCATATACCGGTATGTTAAATTTACGGGATAACACACCTGCTCCCTTTATATGATCAGTATGTTCATGGGATACAAGAATAGCATCCAGATCAGAGGGGGATATGTTTATATGTTTAAGTGCCTTTATGATATATTTGGCCGATAATCCTGCGTCCACCAGTATATTTGCCCTGTCAGTTCCTATGTACGTCGCATTACCGCTGCTGCCACTTGAGAGTGAACACACTTTTAAACCCATAAAACCCGCTTCTCCCATCTATAGATTTTTCTTTTGCAAACTAATGGTCATAATTGTACTCGGATTTTCCGGTATGAGCTTTTTAAAACCAACTTATTCATTATTATAATATATATTAAAAAGCATAGCTATGTATTTTGTCAAAAACTTTTGCTGCTTCATGCACCTTTTCAAATTTTGTAGTGAACGTGTATGCTTTGTTTGCAGAATATCATTAACTATATTAATTTGCAGAATACTATTCCAATCACTTAAGTTCAAGGCTAAGAACCTGTAGTACTCGCTCCAGGCCTCCACCAAAAC
>LSQX01247858.1_pt1 | contig 15527 bp, 12 predicted proteins | sample 654561 | NCBI WGS metagenome assembly LSQX01 (sample SAMN04489861, study PRJNA283612) | anaerobic digester metagenome | isolation source: 4 biogas reactors fed with cattle manure at either 37C or 55C with and... | place: Denmark: Kongens Lyngby | collected 2014 | reverse complement strand
AAACTATCAACACAACCCCACCCACCAAAGCAGGCAGAGCCACATCGTCAACAATCAACAAGTCCAATACCCGACCAAAACACCACACCACACACAAAAAGCATGCAGCACTGGCACATCAATCAAAATATTTCAACTCAAAGAAACCCCCACCCCACAAAAAGGGCAGGAAGGTCCCAAAAAGTGCAAATGACGTAAAACACGCTGTTGAGTTCTCAAAAACCGTACACACACCAAACCAAACAAGACCCAAAACAAGCCCTGCCCAACCTGGGGCAACCTGGTGAACATTACTCATCCGTAGCGCCGGAGTCAAATCCGGCTCCCGGGTGAGTCCCGGGCTGTTCAGGTCCCGGATGTCGCGATCCACGTTTCCGTATTCCGCGACTTGATTCACTTTATCAGATCGCCTCTTCGAAATCAAATCCGACGCGGCTTTCCGATAAGCCCTGAAAGGGTTTCCCCCTTCAGCGCTTTTCCTACGTTATAGACCCTACCAGCCACAGTCAAACTGGGCCTTCCAAGTCATTTGCCCACCATTCCACTGGTCGGCAAATACCAACTATTCAGGATATAACCATCCCTCAAATCGGTTCCCTGGATTGTGTAGGCAATCCAAGATCCACGCACCTCATTCGCGTCCGACTGAGTGGCTTTCAAGTGGAAGACACACCCGTCCGACACGATCGTTGTGGTGGAGTTGGGCCCATCGCGGTTCTGCCGGCTTTTGCCGTGTCCCGTTCAGGCCTTGGTGAACATTACGTACTCGCCGCGGGCTTGTCAACTCCACCTCTCGTGAGGTGTGTCACATCCCGGGGCGACGAGAGTTCAGCGCTCGACCTCGACCAGTCCGACCGTCTTCTTCCCCCTGCGCAACACGGCGAAACGTCCGTGCAGCAGGTCCGCCTCGGTCAGCCGCGCCTGATCGTCGCTCACTTTCGCGTTGTTGAGATAGGCCCCGCCCTCGGTGATCGTGCGGCGGGCAGCGCCCTTGCTTGGCACGACGCCAGCGGCAACAAGGGCGTCCACCACCAGCGGCAATTCGGCGCCGGCCTTCAGGACGTCGCCACCGACCTCCTGGCGTACTCCCACCAACGTCGACTCGTTCAGCGATCCCAACTCGCCGCGGCCGAACAACGCACCCGCGGCGGCGGCCGCAGACTCCCGCTCCGCCACGCCGTGGACCAGATCGGTGATGTCGTCGGCCAGCGCCCGCTGGGCCGCACGCTTGTGTGGCTCCTCCGCCAACTGTCGGGCCAGGTCCCCGATCTCCTCACGACTGCGAGGCGAGAAGACCTTCAGATAGTCGATGACCTTCGCGTCCTCGGCGTTCAGGAAGAACTGGTGGAAGGCGTACGGGCTCGTGAGCTCCGGATCGATCCACACCGTGCCGCTCTCGGTCTTGCCGAACTTCGTGCCATCCGCCTTGGTGAGCAGTGGTGTCACCAGACCGTGCACGGTCGCCTGTTCGGTGCGTCGGGTGAAGTCGATGCCGGCCGTGATGTTGCCCCACTGATCCTGGGCTCCGGTCTGGAGGGTGCAGCCATAGCGGCGGTACAGCTCCCGATAGTCCAGCGACTGCAACAGCACATAGCTGAACTCGGTGTAGGAGATGCCCGTCTCGAGGCGTCTGGCCACCACATCACGGTCGAGCATCCGGTTGATGCTGAAGTGCTTGCCGATGTCGCGGAGGAATTCCAGTGTGCTGATCTCGGCGGTCCAGTCATAGTTGTTGACCAACCGCGCGGGATTCGGGCCGTCGAAATCGACATACCGGCTCACCTGTTCACCGAGCCGATCAACCCAGGCGGCGACGACCTCGGTGCTGTTCATGACGCGCTCACCGGTCTGCTTCGGGTCACCGATCAGCCCGGTCGAGCCACCGACCAGCAGAATCGGATTGTGCCCGGCCGCCTGGAGGTGGCGTACGACCATCAACTGCACCAAATGGCCGATGTGCAGACTCGGTGCGGTGGGGTCGAAGCCCACATAGGACGTGATCGGCCCCGCGTTCAGGTGCGCGGACAGCGCCTCCTGGTTCGTCGAATCGGCCACCAGGCCCCGCCAGATCAGTTCGTCCAACAATGCATTCACGGCGCATACCCTAGCCGTGACCGCCCCCGGGTCCCATCCCTTATCCGTCGGCGGGCGACGGTCCGGACTCAGCCGGGCCGGCGGACCAGGCGAACGGCATCTCGGCAGGCACCCGCGAGGACGCCCATGCACGAGCGGATCGGCTGGCCTCGTCCACCTCGTTGATCTGGTCGATCACCCGGTCGACGGCCGTGCCACCGCGCCCGGACCGGCTGTGGACCGATCCCTCGATCGTCAGCACATCCAGCACCCCCGGCCCCAACTCCGGGGCGATGGCCGGCAGATCGTCCGCAGTCAGATCGCCGAGCTCGATGCCTCGTTCCTCGCAATACCGCACGGTGACACCGGCAATCTCGTGCGCGTGCGCGAAGGGCACGCGCTGCCGCACCAGCCAATCCGCGACGTCCGTCGCCAGCGAGAACCCGCGCGGTGCCAACTCCCGCATCCGATCGGGATGGAACGTCAGCGTGTCCAGCATCCCTGCCACGGCCGGCACCAGCACATGGAGCTGGTCGATCGTGTCGAAGATGGGCTCCTTGTCCTCCTGGAGGTCGCGGTTGTACGCCAGCGGGAGCCCCTTGAGCGTCGCCATCAGCCCGGTCAGGTTGCCGATGAAACGTCCGGCCTTGCCCCGGGCCAACTCCGCGACGTCGGGATTCTTCTTCTGCGGCATGATGCTCGATCCCGTCGACCAGGCATCCGACAGTGTGACAAAACCGAACTCGACGGTTGACCAGAGGATCACTTCCTCGGAGATCCGCGACAGATCGACCCCGACCTGGGCGAGCACGAACGCCGCTTCGGCCACCAGATCACGGGCGGCCGTCCCATCGATCGAGTTCTCGGTGGAGGCGTCGAAGCCCAGCTGCCTCGCTACTAATTCCGGATCCAGCCCGAGCGAGGTTCCCGCGAGTGCGGCTGAGCCGTACGGGCTGACCGCCAGCCGTCGGTCGAGATCCTGCATGCGCTGGATGTTGCGCAATTGTGGCCACACATGGGCGAGCAGGTGGTGACTGAGCAGGACGGGCTGGGCCGACTGCAGGTGCGTCCGTCCCGGCATGATAGTTGGCTGATCCAGCTCCGCGGGCCGGCCTGCGACCGGACGTGCGACGTGCCGCGCAGCCTGCATGGTCAATGCTTCGACCACGTCGAGGAGCCGGTCGGCGATGGCGCGCAATTCGTCGCGGAGATACATCCGCACGAGCGTGGCGATCTGGTCGTTCCGGGAACGCCCCGCCCGCAGTCGCCCACCCAGGTCCGGTCCCACCCGCTCAATCAGGATCCGTTCCAGCGCGCCGTGGACGTCTTCGTCGATTTCGGCCGGCCCGATCGGTCGGGCACCCTCACGATCGGGCATCAGGATGTCCGCGAGCATGTCGGTGAGCCCGGCGGCCAAGCCGGCGTACTCCTCCTCCGTCAGCAACCCGGCCGACCGCAGTGCCGACGCATGGGCCAGGGAGCCGAGGAGGTCATAGTGCGCGAGGCGCCAGTCGAACTGGGTCGACTGGCTCAATGCGAACATCGCCTCCGCCGGCCCGCCGGCGAACCGACCGCCCCAGAGCCTGCCCTCCCCCGCACTCGCATCGGCAGGGATCTGGTCTTCGTGGTTCTGCATGGGTTCCATTCGGTCAGGATTCGGACAGATCGAGCAGTCGGTTGGCGACGTCATCGCCCCCCTGCGGGTCGCGCGTGATGACGAGGACGGTGTCGTCGCCGGCGATCGTACCGAGGATGCTCGGCCATGCCGCCCGATCGATCGCGGACGCGAAATATTGGGCCGCACCCGGTGGCGTACGCAACACGGTCAGGTTCGCCGACGACTCCGCGGAGATCAACAGCTCCACGCACAACCGGGTCAACCGATGCTCGGCCGCCTGGGAGAGTCCCGCCTGCGCGGACCGGTCGCCGCCCTCCCCGGGTACGGCATAGACCAGCGACCCGTCCTCCGCTCGGAGTCGGGTGGCGCTCAGCTCCAGCAGGTCCTTGGAGACAGTGCCCTGGGAGACCCGGATCCCGCGTTCGGCGAGGAGATCGGCGAGTTCGGTCTGGGAACGGATGTGACCGGCGCTGATGAGCTCGATGATCATCGCCTGTCGGGCGGTCTTGGTGACCGCTCCCTCGCGCCTTCGTGGATCGCACGTCGCCTCGACCATGTCATTCCCCTCGTGCCGCCCGATCGAGGAACGTCAGGATCGCCTTCTGCGCATGTCGCCGGTTCTCGGCCTCGTCCCAGATCACCGCGCGAGGGCCGTCGAGGATCTCGGCCATGATCTCCTTGCCGCGATAGGCGGGCAGACAATGCATCACGATCGCCTCCGCATCCGCGTGGTCGATGAGATCGGCATTGACCTGATAGGCGCCGAACGCCACCGTCCGGGCTTCGTTCTCCTCCTCCAAACCCATGCTCACCCAGGTGTCGGTGGCCACGACGTCCGCGCTGCGGACCGCCTCGAGCGGTGAGTCCGTGATGAGGACCGATCCACCCACCTTGGCGGCGATCGTCTCGGCCCGGGCCACCATCGCGGGATCCGGCTGATAACCCTCCGGCGCACCGATCCGCACGTGCATCCCGGCCAGCGCGCCACCCAACAGATAGGAGTTCGCCATGTTGTTCGCACCATCACCGACATAGCCGAACCGGATCCCGTGCAGGAAGCCCTTGTGCTCGGTGATCGTCTGCAGATCCGCAAGGACCTGGCAGGGATGGAACTCATCCGTGAGCGCGTTGACCACGGGCACGGTCGCCTGCGCGGCCATTTCCTCGATGCGCTGCTGGGCCCCCGTGCGCCACACGATCGCGGACACGTGCCCGCTCAACACCTTGGCCGAGTCGGCGATCGACTCGCGCGTCCCGATGCCCGCGAGCCGTCCGTCCACGAACATGGGGTTGCCGCCGAGCTCGGCGACGCCGGCGTGGAAGGAAAGCTGGGTACGCAGGGTTGCCTTGTCGCTCAGGATCGCGACCGAGCGCGGCCCCTCGAACGGGCGATGCTTGAAGGGATCGGCCTTCATCTCCGCTGCCAGCGCGAGGACCGCGGTCTGCTCGGCCGGAGTCAGGTCGTCATCGGCCAAGAAGTGGCGCAGGGCGTTCATGCGGGAGTCCCCTCGAGGATGGTGGGCAGGGCAGCGACGAAGGTGTCGAGCTGGTCGGCGGTGATGACCAGCGGCGGGGCGACGCGCAGCACGTGGGGCCGCGGTGCATTGATGACGAAGCCGAGATCCATCGCCCGGTCATAGGCCGCGGGCGCGACCTCGTCGGTGAGCACGATCGCACGCAGCAGCCCGCGCCCGCGTACCTCCTTGATCCGCGGGTGGCCCAAGGCCTCCACCGCAGCCCGGAAGTGCTCCCCCATCGCCGTGACGTGCTCGAGCAGCCCTTCGCGCTGGATGATTTGGATGACCGCCAGCGCGGCGACGGCCGCGACGGGGTTGCCGCCGAACGTCGTGCCGTGGGATCCCGGTTGCAGCAGGTCCGCGGCCTCGCCGGTCGCGACGCACGCACCGATCGGGAACCCGTTGCCGAGCCCCTTGGCGAGGGTGACGACATCGGGAACGACACCGTCATGCTGCGCCGCCAGCCAGTGGCCGGTCCGGCCCATGCCGCTCTGCACCTCGTCGAGCCACAGCAGGGCACCATGGTCGTGGGCGATCCGCTGTGCATCGGCCAGGAACCCGTCGGGCGGGACGATGACCCCCGCCTCGCCCTGGATGGGTTCGACGAGGACGGCCGCGACGGTGTCGTCGACGGCGGCCTCGAGGGCCGCGACGTCGCCGAACGGGACCCACGTGACGTGACCGGGCAGGGGCTCGAACGGTTCCCGATATTTGGCGGTGTGCGTCAGCGCCAGCGCACCCATCGAGCGTCCGTGGAAACAGCCCTCCATCGCGACGATCCCGGTGCGGCCCGTGCGCCGCGTCAGCTTGAACGCCGCCTCATTGGCCTCGGTCCCGGAATTGGTGAAGAACACTTTCGCTCCGGCATCCGCATCTCCCGTGACCATCGCGGTCAACTGCTCGGCCAGCGCGATCTGGGCGGGGGTCGCAAAGAAGTTGGAGACGTGCCCGAGCGTCGACAGTTGCGCGGTGATCGCACCCAGGACCTGGGGATGTGCATGACCCAGTGCGTTGACCGCGATCCCGGCCAGCAGGTCGAGATAGCGATTCCCGTCGACGTCCCAGACGTAGCAGCCCTCGCCGCGGGTGAAGACCCTCTTGGGCGGACCGAACGTGTTCATCACCGCGTGCCCATAGCGCTCGGTGAGCTGCGCACCGGTCCCGCCGGGAAGAATGACCTCAGGCATGCACTTCCTCCGCGATCATCAGGGGGCCCGTGGCGTTGATCTCCGTCCCCATGCCGGCGTCGGTGAAAATGTCCAGCAACAGCACGTGCGGGACTCGTCCGTCGACCACGGCCGCCCGGGACACCCCACCATCGACGGCGGCCAGCGCGGCCTCCATCTTCGGCACCATCCCGGACTCCAGACTCGGCAGCATCGCCCGCAGATCGTCGGCGGAGATCATGGAGATGAGCTCCGGGTTGTCCGGCCAGTTGCGATAGAGACCCGGCACATCGGTCAGCATCACGAGCTTCTCCGCACCGAGCGCGATCGCCAGGGCGGCCGCTGCGGTATCGGCATTGACGTTGTGCACTACGCCCGTGTCGTCGGGGGCGATCGAGGCCACCACGGGAATCCGCCCGGCCGCGATGAGGTCGGTGACGGCGTCCGCGCGCACCCTGCTCACCTCGCCCACCAGGCCCAGGTCGACCTCCTGACCGTCGAGCCGCAGGCCCTTGCGGGACGCCGTGAACAGGCCGGCGTCCTCGCCGGACTGGCCGACCGCGAACGGGCCGTGCTGGTTGATCAGCCCGACGAGCTCCCGGTTGACCTGACCCATCAGGACCATCCGGACAACGTCCATCGCCTCGGGGGTCGTGACCCGCAGACCGCCGCGGAACTCCGAGGTGATCTCGAGCTTCTTGAGCATCTTGGAGATCTGCGGCCCCCCGCCGTGCACGACCACCGGGCGTACGCCACACAACCGCAGGAACACGATGTCTTCCGCGAACGCCCTCTTGAGGTCGTCGTCGACCATGGCGTTCCCGCCGTATTTGATCAGGAGGATCTTGCCGGCATATTCCTGCAACCACGGCAATGCCTCGATCAGCACCTCGGCCTTCTCGTGCGGGCCGAGGTGCGCGATGGCGTCCATCATGAGCTGTACTCCGCGTTCTCCTTGACGTAGTCGTACGTCAGATCGTTGGTCCACACCGTCGCCGTCCGGTCGCCGGCATGCAGATCGACGAGCACGTCCACCTGGCGTGGGGTCAGGTCCACCAGTGCGCGATCCTCCCCGATCGCGCCGCCCCGGCAGACCATCACGCCATTGAAACTGACGTCGACTTCGTCGGGATCGTACGCCGCATCGGTCGTCCCGAGCGCCGACAGGACGCGGCCCCAGTTGGGATCCCGGCCGAAGATCGCGCATTTGAACAGGTTGCTGGCCGTGATCGAGCGGCCAACCTTGACCGCGTCCTCCTCGGTCGCGGCGTTGGTCACCGTGACCGCAATATCGTGGCTCGAGCCCTCGGCATCCGACAGCAGCTGCTGGGCGAGGTCGTGGCAGACCCCGGTCAGGAGGTCGGTGAACTCACCCTCCTCCGGGGTGGTGTCGGAGGCACCGTTGGCCAGCACGATCACGGTGTCGTTCGTGGACATGCAGCCGTCGGAGTCGACGCGGTCGAACGTGAGCCGCGTGGCGGCCCGAAGGGCCCGGTCGAGAACGGTGGGTTCGATCCGGGCGTCCGTGGTGACGACGACCAGCATCGTGGCCAGGCCCGGCGCGAGCATGCCCGCCCCCTTGGCCATGCCGCCGATCGTCCAGCCGTCCGCATGCCGGGCCACGCTCTGCTTGGACACGGTGTCGGTCGTCATGACCGCGGTGGCGGCCTCCGCGCCGCCGGTCGCGCTCAGCGCCTGCGCCGCGGCCGGGATCCCCGACTCGAGTACGGGCATGGGCAGGCGTACCCCGATCAGGCCCGTCGAGCAGACCGCCACATCGGTCGGGTCGCAGCCGACCGCTGTCGCGGTGAGCTCAGCCATCCGGCGGGCGTCGGCGTACCCCTCCTCCCCCGTGCACGCGTTCGCCCCACCGGAGTTGAGGACGACGGCCCGGAACAAACCGACATCGACCGTCCGCGACCACTGGACCGGGGCGGCCTGGATGCGGTTGGAGGTGAAGACGGCGGCGGAGGCGTACGCGGGACCGACGTTGTGCACCAGCGCCAGGTCCGGGTTGCCGTTGGCCTTGATGCCGGCCCTGATGCCGGCGGCGACGAAGCCCTTGGGTGCGGTGACGCTCACGGCGCGACCCCGATCCTGGGCAGCCCGGTCGTCTCGTCGAGACCCAGCGCGAGGTTCATGCACTGCACGGCGCCACCCGCCGTGCCCTTGGTCAGGTTGTCGATCGCGGCGATGGCGACCAGCCGATGGGCCGCGCGGTCGACGGCGACCTGGATGTGGATGGCGTTGGAGCCGACCACGTTCTGGGTCTGCGGCCACTGCCCCTCCGGGAGGAGGTGGATGAAGGGTTCGTGGTCGTACGCCGCCGCGTACGCCGCCCGGACCTGCTGGATCGTGGTCTCCGGATCGACCAGGGGCGCAGTGCAGGTCGCGAGGATGCCGCGCGCCATCGGCACGAGCACGGGGGTGAAGGAGACCGCCGGGTGGACCGCGCCGAGGCGCTCCAGGTTCTGCTGGATCTCGGGGGTGTGACGGTGTACGCCGCCGACGCCGTAGGCGGACGCGGAACCCATCAGCTCCGCCCCGAGCAGATGCGGTTTGAGCGCACGCCCCGCACCGGAGGGACCGGATGCGGCGACCACGACCACATCGGAGCAGTCGACCAGTTCCGCCGTGACAGCCGGCATCAGGGCCGCGGTGACCGAGGTCGGATAGCAGCCGGGAACCGCGATGCGAGTCGCGCGCCCGAGCTTCTCGCGCTGGCCGGGGAGCTCGGGCAGGCCATAGGGCCACGTGCCGGCGTGCGCGGTGCCATAGAACTCTTCCCACGCCTCGGCGGAGTCGAGCCGGAAATCAGCGCCGCAGTCGATGACGAGCACATCGTCGCCGAGCTCTGCGGCGATGGGGCCGGAGGTCCGGTGCGGGAGGGCGAGAAAGACCACGTCGTGGCCGAGCAGGTTCTCTCGGGTCGTGGGGAGCACTTCGCGATCGGCGAGCGGAGTGAGGTGTGGCTGATGCTCGCCCAGGCGAGTGCCTGCGCTCGATCCAGCGGTGAGTGCTCCGATCTGGACGGCGGGGTGCTCCAGAAGCAGGCGGAGGGTCTCCCCTCCCGCGTACCCCGTGCAACCGGCCACGGCAACCTTGAAAACCATGGGCATAACTATGCCACAGTTGGAATAATCATGACGCCAGTTCCCGGGCGCCGGCGCAACCGTCGCGGACGCGCACCGGAACCGGAATCCTGGACGGGTCAGCGCAGCCACCTGCTTCACTTCCGGAAGGGTCCCTGACAGACTCCCCAGCTATGGAGGAACAGCGCACCGAGGCGCTCGCGGCGCTGCTGTCGGCCGAGGACACCGGCATCCAGAACACCGGCCAGATCTCGATGGCCCTCATCGGCATCATCGCGGCCTATCTTCCGGTGTCCCTCTTCGCGGTCTATCAGGGCTACGGCAACGAGATCCTCGCCTATCTCCCCCTGCCCGTTGTGCTGCTCATGTTCTTCCACATGGTGCAGATCGCCGCCATGGCGCGGCGTACCCGGTCCGCAGGCATCGTCGAGCACGAACTGATCAAGACCGCGGGGCTGGAGGCCGCGTACGCCCGCGGCTGGCTCGGGACCCCGGCCCGGAACCCGATCATCAATCCGTACGCCATCGCCGCCGAGAAGGGCGACCGGTGGATGTCGCGCTATGTCGCCGCGGTGCTGCCGGCCGTCGGGCTCTACGGCATCGGCATCGCGTACACGTGGTTCCTGTGCTCCGAGTCCGCCCGGCTCAACCCGGACTATCCGGTCCGTTTCTGGGCGTTCGTCCTGCCCGTGCTCCTGAATCTCCTGCTGTGGTCGGTCTTCCTGGACTCGGCGATGAGCTATTTCGCACCGCGCTACAAGATCAACATCTGGGTCCCGATCGCCGGTCTGACGGGAATCTGGTTGCAGGCGAATTTCCCGACCTTGCAGACCGAGCCGTACATGTACTTCAGCCTCCACAGCGCTGCCCTCCTCACCGTGGCCGCGGCGACCCGCCCGTGGCGCTGGCCGTGGCACGACGTCGTCGCCCGGGCCGGAATCGCCGGCATTCTCGTGTCGTCGATCGGGTTCTGGCTGATGATCTTCCCCGAGGACCGCTTCCGCTCCCCCGAGGAGATGGTGTGGGCGAACCTCAGCATGCACCTGGTGCTGCCCGTCGTGGTCCTGCTCGCCGTCTGGTATCGCCGCAGCCCGCTCACGCCGCTGTCCTGGCGGCAGATCGGTTGGGTGCTGGCTTTTCCTGTGGCCTACGGGCTGTTCGTGCTCGTCACCCACGTGGGGTTCGGGGTGAGGATTCCGTACGCCTTCCTCGACCCGGGCCGCGACGGGCTCGGTGTGACGATCGCCACCTGCACACTGACCGTGATGGTGTTCATCGTTGTCGCCAGTGCCGAACGTTTCCTGCTCGCGCTGCGCAGGAGCGTCATAGGCTCGGCCACATGACTCGCCTGGGTTATCAGATTCCGAATTTCACCTATCCCGACACCGACAGCGGTGGCCTCTTCGACGCCATCAGCCGGCAGGCAGTGGAGGCCGAGGCCGGTGGCTTCGACACGGTCCTGGTGATGGACCACTTCTATCAGCTGCCGATGCTGGGAGCCCCGGAGAATGCGATGCTCGAGTGCTATGTGCTCCTCGCCGCACTCTCGCAGTGCACCGAACGGATCCGTCTCGGCGCCCTGGTCACCGGGAACACCTATCGCAATCCCGCACTGCTCGCCAAGACCGTGACGGCCCTCGATGTCGTCTCCCGCGGCCGCGCCCAGCTCGGCATCGGAGCCGGTTGGTATGAACTCGAGCACGACGCCTTCGGGTTCGAGTTCGGCACGTTCACCGACCGGTTCGAGAAGCTGGAGGAGTCCCTGCAGATCATCATCGGCATGCTGCGCGGGGAGCGCCCGACCCTCGACGGCACGTGGTACCAGGTCACGGACGCCGTCAACTCCCCTCCCCCTGTCGGCCGCATCCCGATCATGATCGGTGGCGCCGGCGAGCGGAAGACGCTGCGCATGGTCGCTCAGTATGCCGACGAGTCGAACCTGCTGTGCGGCGTCGACGACATCCCCCGCAAGCTGGCCGCGCTCGACGAACACTGCGAACGGCTCGGCCGGGACCGTTCCGGGATCACGGTGAGTTATCAGATCAGCGCCTGCATTGCGCCGACCAAGGAGCAGGCCGAGCGGGAGTACGCGGACGCGATCACCCACATCCCCCAGCTCGAGGCGCGTCGCCCGAACGTGGTGCTGGGTGGCCCGGATGAGGTTGCCGAAGCCGCAGCACGGGCGATCGAGCACGGGGTCGACGGATTCACCGTCAACCTGCCTGCGAACGGCCACATCGAGGGCCGCGTCGCGCTCCTGGGTGAGACCCTCGCGCCGCTGATCAGCTGACCACGGCCAGAGACGACAAAAACTGACCAGTCGTCCCCAGGAATCCGCCGAGACACGCCGGGGATCGATTGGTCAGCTTTTGCGCATCACGAGCGGAGCACCGCGCCGCAGGCTGCCCCGGCCGCCGCGACCGCGGAGTCCCGCGCGGCGATTGCTTCGGCGTCCTTGAGGGTCCGTCCGATGGCGCGGAACCGCAGCGCGTACGCCAACGACTTCTTGCCCTCGGGGATCTGCTCACCGACATAGATGTCGAACAAGTGGATCGACTCGAGCAGCTCGCCCGCGCCCTCCCGCAGGGCCGCCTCGACAGTGGCGGCGGGCACGTCGGCATCGACCACGAGTGCGACATCCTCCTTGGCCACGGGGAACGTGGACAGGGGTGCGATCGTCCCCGGACCCGGCACGCGGGCGAGGATCGCATCCAGATCCAACTCGACCGCGGCCGCTCCGGAGCTCCAGGAGAACTCGGCGACGACGCTGGGATGCAGTTCCCCGGCGTGTCCGACGACCTCACCATCCATCAGCACCTCCGCACAGCGTCCGGGATGCCACGGGGCCTGGGTCGCGCTCCGCCGTTCGAGCGTGACGCCCAACGCGGCAGCCAGCGTCTCGACGACTCCCATCGCATGCCGCCACGTGACGGGTTCGGCGGGAGCGTTCCAGGTCTGCGGAATCCAGTTGCCACTGAGAAGTACGCCCAGGTGCCGCGGCTGCTCGGGCAGCGCGGCGGCGAACCCCGCCCACTCCTCATCGGTGGGCCGGCGGTCGACGGGCGGCATCGGTGCTGCGGTCGGGTTCGGCCTGGCCCGATAGACCGAGCCGACCTCGAACAGGGCCAGATCGTCGAGGCCGCGGCTGAAGTTGCGTCCGGCAGCGGCCAGCAGCCCCGGGAGCATGGTCGTCCGCAGATAGGGCGAGGTCTCGGCCAGCGGGTTGGCGAGGCGCACGAAGCGACGGCGCGGATCATCGGCCGGCACCGCGAGCTTGTCGAGGTCCGCCTCGGCAGCGAACGGGAACGTCAGCAACTCCACCAGGCCCGCGGTTGCGAGGGCCGCCACGGCCGCCCGGCGGCCGCGCTGTGCCGCGGTCAGGCCACGTCCGCCCGGTGCCGGTGGGATGAGCCCGACGATCTTGTCGAGACCGACCTTCTGGCCGACCTCCTCCACATAGTCATAGGGGTCCCGCAGGTCGGGACGCCACGTGGGAGGTGTCACGGTGAGCAGATCGCCGTCACGGACCACCTCGATCCCGCCACCGGTCAGGCTCGTGACGACGGTCTCGGGGTCGACCGGCATGCCGAGAATGGCCGAGGACAGGCCGACATCGAACGTCGCGCTCTCCGGCGCGGGGACCTCTCCGACGACGGTGACGTTCGGGTCCACGGTGCCACCGCCCAGATCAGCGAGCAGTCGGGCGGCACGCAGGGCCGCGGCATAGGACGCACCCGGATCAACTCCTCGCTCGAACCGGCGGGATGCTTCCGAGGGCAGCTTCTGTCCACGGGAGGTCCGGGAGATCGAGGCGGGCTCGAAGGCGGCGGCCTCGATGACCACCTCGGTGGTCGATTCGGACAGCTCGGTCTTCGCGCCACCCATGACACCGGCGAGACCGATGGCCCCGGAGTCGTCGGCGATCACGAGGTCATCGGGGGTCAGGGTGCGGACCTGGTCGTCGAGGGTGGTCAGCTGCTCCCCCGGCGCGGCGGGGCGGACAACGATCGGGCCCTGCAGCGTGGCGGCGTCATAGCCGTGCAGCGGTTGGCCGAGCTCCATCATCACGAAGTTGGTGACATCGACCGCGAGCGAGATCGACCGCACCCCCGAAGCCACCACCCGGCGCTTCAGCCAGTCCGGGCTGGGCCGGGACGGGTCGAAGCCGGTCACGAGGGCAGCGACGAAACGGGTGCCCCTCGGATCGTCGAGCCGCACCGGAATCGTGCCGTCGACCGGATCGTGATGTTCGGCGACGGGATCGGTGAAAGACACCTGCAATGCCTGGGCGAGCTCACGGGCGAGTCCGCGGATCGACAGGCAGTGCGGCATGTCCGGGGTGATCTCGAGTTCGAAGATCACCTCATCGGCACCCAGCAACGGCATCGCCTCCCGGCCGATCTCCGGTTCGCCACCGAGAACGATGATGCCGTCGGAACCGTCGTCGGGCAGGCCGAGTTCGGTCGCGGAGCAGATCATGCCATCGGAGACGTGGCCGTAGGTCTTCCGCGACGAGATCGCGAAACCGCCCGCCAGCACCGACCCCGGAAGTGCAACGACCACGTGATCACCGACGGAGAAATTGTGCGCGCCACAGACAATGCCGCGGCCGGGACCGCCGTCAACGCCATCGCCGTCGACGTTGTGCTCCGGGCCGACGTCGACCTGGCACCAGTTGATGGTCTTGCCGTTCTTCTGCTTCTCGGGCTGGACCGCGAGCACGCGGCCGACCACGACGGGACCGGTCACGTCGGTGCCGGCCTGCACGCCGTCGACCTCGACACCCACCCGGATGAAGGCATCGGTCACGGCCGCGATGGAGATGTCGGCGGGAATGTCTGCGTACTCACGCAGCCAGGACAAAGGGGCTTTCATGTGCAGTGTTTCCTTAGGTCTGCGCGTCAGCGCGCGATGCCGGAGAGGGAGCGGGAGAAGCGGACGTCGCCCTCGACCATGTCGCGCAGGTCGGTGGCGCCGTTGCGGAACATCACCCCGCGGTCGATGCCCATGCCGAAGGCGAAGCCCGAATAGACGTCGGGATCGATGCCGCAGGCGATGAGAACGCGCGGGTTCACGACCCCGCAGCCGCCCCACTCGATCCAGCCGTTGCCGCCACAGGTGCGGCATTCGTCATCCTCACCACGGCAGATGAAGCACTGCAGATCCACCTCTGCACTGGGCTCGGTGAACGGGAAGAAGTGCGGGCGGAAGCGCGTGGTCACGCCCCCGAACAGCTCACCGGCGAGGTGATCGAGCGTGCCCTTCAGGTGGGCCATCGAAATGCCCTTGTCCACGACGAGTCCTTCGACCTGATGGAACACCGGCAGGTGGGTGGCGTCGAACTCGTCGGCGCGGAAGACCTTGCCGGGACAGGCGATGTAGACCGGCAGGTCGCGCTCGATGAGCGTGCGGGCCTGCACCGGGGAGGTGTGCGTACGCATCACCATGTGGTTCTCGACCGGCTCGACGAACAGAGTGTCGGCGAGATAGCGCGCCGGGTGATCGGGCGGGAAGTTGAGCGCGTCGAAGTTGAGCCACTCGGCCTCGAGCTCGGGGCCTTCCGCGATCTCCCAGCCCATCGCGACGAAGATGTCCGAGACGAGATCCAGCATCCCGGTGATCGGGTGGATCGCGCCGCGCGGAGTCAGCTCGGCGGGCAGCGTGACGTCGACGGTCTCGGTCGCCAGGCGCTGCTCGAGTTCGGCCGCGGAGATCTCGGCGTCGCGCTGTTTGAGCGCCTGGTTGACACGGCCCCGGGCCTTGCCGACGCGGGCTCCGGTCTCCTTGCGGGCTGCCGGCGGCAACGCGCCGATCTCACGGTTGGCGAGGGCCAGCGGCGACCGCTCTCCGGTGTGAGCGATGCGGGCCTCCTTGAGCTCCGCCGTGGTCGTGGCCTCGGCAAAGGCGCGGATGGCCTCCTCGACCATCCGATCCACCTCCTCGGCATTGAGCGGCGTGACCTGGACTGGGTCATAACTCGTATTCGGCCCGGACATGGGCTCCCCTCGGATCGTGCGACAGGAACGCTCGCGGGACAGTTCGCGAGCAGCGTTCAGTCTAG
>LSQX01343186.1_pt1 | contig 15528 bp, 13 predicted proteins | sample 654561 | NCBI WGS metagenome assembly LSQX01 (sample SAMN04489861, study PRJNA283612) | anaerobic digester metagenome | isolation source: 4 biogas reactors fed with cattle manure at either 37C or 55C with and... | place: Denmark: Kongens Lyngby | collected 2014 | reverse complement strand
TCTGTCTCCTTTGGGTAAGATTCAAGATATTCCAAGTCACTATTAAAAACATAGACTTTATTTTGTTTAGAATCAGAAACATAAAGTAAGTCTTCATAAACATGCGAATCATAGAGACCATCTAAAGTTACTACTGGTTTATTACCGCTAGAATCTTCAATATTTACATTATCAACTATTTTTGTTATTGACATGCTGTGGGCGGATTCAATCGCCTCTATCCAAGGAGAATAGTTATATTCAGCATTTAATTTTACTGAAAATAGTGCTGTTGTAAAAAGTAACAAAACTAGACTAACAAATAGTTTTTTTCTCATCGCATTCACCTATTTCAATCCGGAGTGAGCCATTGTATCAATAATTCTGGTCTGACTTAAAATAAAGACCGTTATTGGGACAATAAGCATAATAACCCCAACCGCTGCTGCTGTTCCAGTTCGGGCAATACCGCCCGCAACGATTTGTTGAAGGGCATAACTAAATGGCTTTAAGTTTTCTGTAAAAATAAAGGAACCACCATCTGTTGACCACAATTGTTGGAAAAGTAAAATTATCACTGTTAACCAAGCAGGCTTTACAAGTGGTAAAACAATTTGAAATAAAATTCTCATCTCGCCAGCACCATCAATTTTTGCAGCATCCAACAGCTCTGTTGGGATTGTTGTCATAAATTGACGCATTAAAAACAGACCCAAAGTAAAGCCCCAAGAAGGAATAATAACTGCCCAAACTGTATCAATTAAATTTAACCAACTAATAATCAAGTAGTGTGGAATAGCTGTAACAAGAGCTGAAAACATCAAAGAGTAAACAATCATCTGATTGATTATTGTCCGCCCTGGAAATTTATGTTTGGCTAAAGGATATGCCGCCATCATCGCTAAAATAACATGGCCAGCGACACCAATAATAGCGATAAAAATTGTGTTAAAAAGATATTTTGTAATGGGGATTCTTGTATTACCAATTAAATTAAATAAATCATTAAAATTATCAAAGGTTACATTTCTTGGAAAAAGCTTAGGTGGAAAAATAAATATTTCATCTAATGGCTTTAAGGAGTTAGCAATTGTAAAGACTAATGGATAAGCACTAAAAAGACCAAAGGCGATTAAAACAAGTGATAGTACGAGATCGCCTTGCCATGATCTAGAGAGTCTTTTTTTGCGTTTCGAACGTTTTTTTAGCCGCTTTTCTTTAACTAATTGCAGCTTGAGTTCACCCAATGTTTGCGGATTTTTATGGGTAGTAATCATTTTATGTTCCCACCCTTCTAATAATTTTTTGAACTGCAATATTAGCAACCATCATAATTAAAAATAACATCGTTGCGATTGCGCTCGCATAACCTAATTCCATTCTTTGCGAACCAGCACCAAAATCGAGCAAGTGAGTTATTATCGTATGCCCCGAGTATTCAACAGATGGAAAGCCTAGAAGGCCTACTGAAATTGCACCTATACTGAAGGAACTTGTAATTTGGATTAAAGCTCCAAACATCAATTGTGATTTCATTTGCGGTAAAGTAACATGCCATAATTCTTGCCAGCGGTTTCTAATCCCGTCGATTGCTGCGGCTTCATAAAGTGTTTTATCCACAGTTTGGAGTCCGGCAATAAATGACAAAAAACTGACACCTAAGCTAAGCCAAAGTTGAACTATTATAATAATTACTAGCGCATATTTCGGTGTTTGCAACCATAAAATTGGGGCTTCAATAATTCTTAGTCTCAATAAAAACGAGTTTAAATAACCATACATATCACCAGCAAAAATTAATTGCCATAACAAATAAACACTACCTGAAATTGACGGTGCATAAAAAACCACTGTCATCAGCCATTTAATTTTTGGTGGTAATTCATTGATTAGCCAGGCAAAAATAAAGGAAGCAAAATAAGAGATTGGGCCAACAATAATTGCCAGAATAAAAGTGTTTCTTAAGGCAATCATAAAGATATCATCATGGACAAGTAAATTAATATAATTATCCAAGAAGATAAATTTTGGTGGATTTAACATATCATAGGAAGTAAAACTTAAAAACATTGACATGATAACTGGGAGCACCGTAAAGATGAAAAACACTACTAAAAAAGGTGCCATCATGAAATAAAATGTCTTGTTTCTTTTAATCTCTTTAAATAAGTTTTTGCGTTTCTCTTTTCTTGACAATTCAATCATTCTAAACCCAACTCTTTTCGTTTTCTAGCTAGTTCTTCATTGATCATTAAATGATATCGATGAATACTATCTTGCGGTAAAACCTGTTCATTAAGTGTTTGTCTAAAGGCATTATCGATGTAACGACCGACAATATAATCCCCTGGAACTGTTGGAATTCCTACCGCATTTTCTCTTTGCGTTTTCAATAATAAATAATCTTTTGCTGGCCAAGGAAGATTTTTAAAAGCCTCGAGGTTTGCAGTAGGGTAACGCGCTGCAGCACCGAGGATTGCTTCCATACCTCTAGCATATGCAACTTGTGTATCTGCATCTAACCACCACTTAACAAATTCCCAAGAAGCTTCTGGATGCTTAGTATGTTTTAAGATGACTGTTGAAGATACATTTGATGTAGTTTGATTGTGTAACACTCCTTCGCTATCATAAGTTCCAGGAAACAGTCCATAGTCCCATTGACCATTGATCTCGGGCGCAAAAACAGCCAAAGAGTTATAAGTTGTAAAGTTTGAGATTCCAATCGGCATCTCACCGCTTCGAAAGCGGTTAATAAAGTTAGCCTGAAGAACAAAACCATAATCAGTAAAAAATCTTGAAAACTCAATAAAGGCATTTAAACTTTCTTGTTCCAAAAGGCCTGATCTAGCACCATTATCTAAGTAGAGATTTCCTCCTTGCTGAACTATCATTGAATGAAGCACCGGACTTAAGGCTCCTTGAGCGAGGGGAATATAGAAATCAAAATGTTGTTTTTGAAGAGCTGGAGAAATATCAATAATCTCATCCCATGTCTTTGGCAATTTTTCAACACCAATTTCGGCTAAAATATCCTCCCGATAAAACATCACTAAAAAATCTTCTGTATCTGGTAAAGCATATGTTTTTCCATCATATTGTAAAGGAGCTAAAGCGCTATTACTAAATCTTGTCGCGACTTCAGGGAAATCAGCAAACTGACTTAAATCTAAAATCGCATTTCTAATTCCCCAGTTAACAGGTAGTTTCTGGTCAACTCCGATTGCGATATCTGGTCCATTGCCAGATAAAGTAGCTGATAATAAGACCGACAGGTTAACCATTTTAAGCCGGACATTAACTCCTTTTTGAGTCACAAAAGAATCATCGATTAATTGGCGGATGATTGTTGCTTGATCTCTTCCTGTGCCAATCCAAACTTCAATAGTTGGACCAGCAACTTTGACTGAGCTGCCAAAATCACCAGTATTTTTAAATGATTCGAAAAATAAAATTATTTGATGCCATAGACGTTCGAAGAAATTAGTTGAAACCCGTTTGGGTTGATAACCTGCTCCATGAACAATCAATTTATCTATCGCTAGTGGCTGCTCAGAAATACCGATTACCCAAGAACCTAAATTAGAGATGTTTTGTTCCCATTCACGCAACCCATTTTGAATATTCTTCTCATCCTTAATAAACTTACTAATTTGGTAATTAATTCTGTCAAAGACTGAAACTAAGCTGTTTCTTCCATGTGAAAGTTCAATAACCTCTTGTCGGATGTCTTTAAAACTTTCATAAATGTTTTCCAATCTTTCATTTAAGTCTTCGATGTTTCTGGCCAATAAATAATCTTGAATCGGATCAGGATTCAAACCTGTTCTTGTAACAACCTCTCGATATAAAACGCGCATCTTTTTAATTTCATTATTGACTTGTTGAACAACGCTTCCATACATTCCTATAGTTGATTTAAAACTGATTGTATTAGGACCTGACTCCAAATAGAGATAGAGGTTTTCAGCATTTTTAAGTGTAATATTTTGTAAATCAGATTTATATTTAAATTGAAGATTTTTCGCTTCTTTAAAGGGGATTTTCCCATTTACCATTAAGTTTCTACTGACACTTTGACCCCGAGAAAAGTTTTGCATAATTGTTAAAGTCAGCAAATATAGTCCCGTTTCTGGTACTTCAACTTGCCAAGTTATTTCATCACCAGGAACACGCCAATTCACACCACCAATCGCATTATATCTTGTAACTTGTCTCTCATAAGGGCTATATTTGTAAGTGCTAAACTCGGCGATTGGATTTAATGTTGGCGAGCTTTTTAAATATGCTTCTTCTGCCTCTTGAATAAAGTGAAAATCAGTTGTGTTTTTTTCAATTCCAAGTGAATCATAATAATTAAGGTATTGTTCATAGGTACGCAACTTCTCAGCTTGATAAAAAGTAATTTTACCGATAACAATCGGCTCTCTATGACTAACAAATGTAATCGTATTAACCCCTTTATCTAGCCAAAAGTAATAAGCCTCATCATAATATCCCATCTGATCATAAATGTCTGTATTTGCCCAAAGATGAGTTTCGATTTGAAGTGGTCTAAGATCATTTATTCCTTTTTGACGATCTTCAGAAACTAAATGCTCATCACGCCAAAATCTTAAAAAAGTAATATTTTCAGCTTCTGCATATTGATACTCATTATTAATTTTAATTCCACGAATTATTGAAGCACCGCGGCCTTTGACATTAAAATAATCTAAATTCACATTATAAAGACCTGCATTGGCAACTTCAATATTGAAAGTCAGGTCGCCTGTCTCAGGTAAATATAACCCGTTTTTATTCTTGCCTTGATCGTCTAGATAATTCTCATATTTTGGGATGTCTTCCTCAAATAAGCCATTTTCATATGAATAATCTTGAAGATCGACTTCATGAATGGTTGTAGGAAATGTTTTTTCGCTTGCTGCTAAAAACGTTCGATAACTATCATCTTGTTCACTAGCAACATCAAAAACGGAACCCGCATAAGCTAGTGGTTGGTATTCAAGATTAGAATCTTTTTTAACCCCTAGCCAAATCAATGTTCCTACCAAAAGTATTAAAACTGAACTGATTATTGTTTTTTTAAGAATTGACTTTGTCATTATGTTCTCCTCTTAAAAATCTACCTAATCAATTGCTGAGCAACTTGATTCGAAATATTATCAAACATTTCAATTTTATCGTAGGCCCGAAATAAGATAAATTCAATAATTGTCACTAAAGTAAAAAAACTCAATAAAAAGATTAAGATTGGTGCGATATACGAGATAAAAATTAACAACATCAATAAAATTAAAAAGACTAGTGAACGCAAAATAAAAGCGAAAGTTAATTTAATCCCATTTTTTATTAACTCAAAAATGTTTGTTTGGCTAAAACATGTTGCAAGAAGCAAGCTGTGAAACAGTGAAACAAGACTAATTGAGAAGAAGAAAAACATAACGATTAACATAATAAAGCTATACCAATCAAATTGCTTCTCTAATTTAGTAAAAAAATAGTAATTATTAAATCCTAAAACAAAAAGTAAGATTACAAATATTAAAAATATGATTGTTCCTCGTTTGTAAAATCTTTTAAAGGCGTTATAAAAAACTGGGAATACTGGACCTTCATATTTTTGATAAATTAATTTTACTGTATAAGTGCCCGCCAATATGGCTGGACCAAAACTAAAGAAAACAAGCCCTAAAACAGTCGCTAAAAATGTTAAAATATTAACCCAAAATACTTTGACAATCTTATCAATTACATTATAGATTTTACTGTTAATTATTTTTTCAAACATCGCCTCTCCCAGCGGGATTGAGAAGGGACTTAGTCAATCCCTTCTCCCCTCTTTTTATTTATGAAAAGTTAAATTCTACTTCTTTGGCTTCAATAAAATCATTGAGATCTCCTCGCCAACCATCTGGAGCAACTGCTACAGTTGGAAAATCATCCCAACTATTGACAAAATGATAAGCTAAAAACTCTCTGGCAGCAGTTTCAATTGTTTGTCCTTCAACTTGATAGTTAATATCTAGACCGTTTTTCCCGATTAAAATTGTATCTCCTTCTACTATGTAATTACCTATTTTGCTGAGTTGATCAGCATAGTTAGGATAATCATCATCTGTATACCAGCCTTTTTCTGGGCTATAACTATGTTTAGATAAAATACTTCTAATAAGTTTAAGCTTGTCATCACTATCAAGAACAACAATTAAACTATATGATTCAAGAGCGATATTACCGGCAGCAAGATATTCTGTAACTCCTGTTACTTTATATAATAGACCTGGTAATTTTGTTTGATCGGTTGTGTTTCTTCTTACAAAATAGTTCTCAGCTGTAATTAGCGCAACCTCAGTTGACATCGCGCCTATTTCTAATGTTTCTAGCTCAAAATCAACCGTTATCGCTAGTTCGTTTGAATAATCTGAATCGCTATAAGTCTCAGAGCCGACACCTTTAATAAAATAAAAGTTAGTTCCTTCATAACCCTCACTCACTTCTTGCGGATCAAATGAAGTCGTTTCAGTAGTTCCAACCATAATTCTTTTACCGGCAAACCTTAAATAAATCTCATAAAAAATTGCCCCTTCTGATGCTTCCCAGCTCACAAGCCCATCATCATAAGATATTTCAGCTGGGCTTTGGATTCTAATATGAGGTCTTAAATATTCGATTAAGTTTGACTTGGCAGAATCAGACCAACGATAAATATCAACAGAACGAGCTACAACTTCAAGTTCATAAATAACTGGGCGAACTCGAAGGACATCTAAAAGATCAAAAGTAGTTCCAACAAATAACGTTTCATTAATTTTTTCACCATCAACATAAATATCATAACCGCTTGCATTTTCAACTGGATCCCACTTTAAAACATGGCGTTGAACGATTATTTCTGGTGTCGCTACTGGAACAGGTTTCGCAATTTTAACATGATGTTCTTGATTGATTTGAACAACCAAGGTTGTCACATCAACATCTTGCGCATCTTTATACATTCCGCCTCCACCAGCATACTCACTCCAAAAAATATTTTTATTTAAAAAGATTCGCGCTTTACCTTCAGAAGGACCAAAGACAACATAACCTCCATCGGAAATTAACTCATCCAAAAACTCCTCATCAATCCCTTTAAATAAGTCACCACCGCCATGATCAGCAAACCAAACCAACTCATCCCGATCATAGGTAACCTCGCCAGTTTCATCAATTTCCATTTGCACACCAGCAGTGAATCTCGCATGCTTAACTGCTCCTTCTTCAGTAATAATTAAAACAGTTCCCCAAGCAAAAGCAGGATAGGGACCCCAAGCATCGCTATGTTCAGTTAATTGATCGAGATAAAAATCTTTTTCCATCACTTGAATTAGATCAGGAAAGTTTCTAAAGTTTGCGCCAGCCGAAGTTGATAAAAATGCATCTTCGTTATTGTATTCAATTTGATTAAAATTAATATCCTCACCGATAACTATCGCTGGCAGTGTTACTTCAAGAGTTTCAATAACGATTACAGTTCTCGTTACATTAGAACTATTACCAGCCTCATCTTTTGCAGTATAAGTTATCTCATAAGTTCCGGGAATATTTTTATCATATCCTTCTAAATCAACTTCAACAACAATATCTTTAGCTTCTGTTTTATCATCGATAACATTTATACCTGCAAGGAAGTCATAATCATCACCTTGAAGATGTTCAATATTTAAAAGTTTTCCACCGACAGCATCAGTAAAAACCGGCGGTCTAGTATCTGTTTGTTCAGGTGGATCTTGGTTGCCACCATTTCCGTTATTGTCTGTTTTTCCATTACAAGCACCTAAAACAAAGATGCTTAAAACAAGCAATATAAATGCACCTACTTTTTTCATCTAACTTTCCTCCTTTTTTTAAAAAAACCCTTATTTGTCTATACATGTTTATTATAAGATAATAATCTCAGTTAGTCAAGAATTAATGTAACCGTTTTCGTGATTTTTTAAAAATCAATCCAGCTCCCACCAAAGCCCCTATACCTACTACTGCAGCAACAGCAATTATTATCGCCTTTAAAGGACTCGTTTTCTCTTTTTCAACTGTTATTTGATATTTAATTTCTGTCGTTGTGTTATCAATATATTTTACTATAATAGTGATCTCTTGCTCTTCAAGTTTTTCAAGCGCTGAAAACCTCACTCTTCTTGTTGAAACATTATAAATTAAAGCTGGCAAGTTTAACTCTGGTTTTTCCAAATAAACTCGCATCGAATCGATAACTTTATTGGGATCATTATATTTGATTAGAACTTCTAATTCTTGATTTAAATACTGGTGTTCAACAGTAAATTCAGGATAAATAATTGTTTCAACATAATTTGTTTTAAGTGCTTTATTTAAAATTAAACTTGACTTTAAAAGATTATCTTCTCGGTAATATGCAATAACACTTAAAGCAACATATTCCTTCTTGGCTAATTCAAGGTTAATCTTAGCAACAAAATCATGATAAGTTGTTTTTTCACCGTCGGCTAAAACCTCAAATTTTTCAAATTGGTCTAATGCAGTCAAATTTAAAGTTAAATTTTGGTTTTCTTGTTCTACCTGAACTGTTAAAGGTTTCACCCTTTTGACAAACAACAGCCCATTAGCAACCTTTCTTAAAGGGAACTCTGAAGGTACATTAGCAACAACAAGCGTTTCGTTTTCTCTAACAACCGCTTCAGTAGAGCCACCGCCATCAAGATTAAAACCATCAATTGCACCATAATATTTCATTATCGCCGCAAACTCTCTTAAATTAACCCCCTTTGAACCACCAGCACCCCGGCCATCAACAGTAAACAAAATTGCCTTTCCCGAACTATCATAACCGATTCCTGTTCTGGGAGGAGTACTTCTATTTTCAGGATCACTTTGACCAGTCATTTGAGCAAATTCTTTTATTTTTTGATCTGTCAAAATCTCTTCTCCAAAACCGATTAACATTTGACCTTCTTCAAAGTCCATTAAGGGACGTTGGATTTTAATTTTTGGCTTTAAAACAAACTTTTGAATTAACTCCTCATTTTGACTCATTAAAACTGGCCCTGTAGTAAAACTAGTAATCTGTTCCCCAATTGTCCCTTCAATTAAACTATGGTCACCGATTACTCTTACAGTGGAATCTACAATTTGGAAATATGTTGCAGTTTCATCGATAATATGATTTTCAACATCAATAATAACCGAAGTTTCTGGCTCTGCTTTCGCGTAAGAATTAATTCCTTTGAGTTGTTCATAGTAAATTAAAGCATTGGTCTTTGAATCATATGCAGAAAGAAAATAGTTTCTTTGACGAATTGGCGTTTTAATAACTGAAACAAACTGTCCATCGAGATTAAACTTTAAAGCACTATATTTAAGATGATTATTCGGGTTTAAAATCCGATTATCATAAATTACATTTGAACTTATTGTCTCTCCAGCCCAGAAAAAATCACCATTAACCCCAGCGATTACTTTAAAGTTAGGATTTTTCAACTCAAAATCAGTGGCGATTTGTAAAATATCGGACATTACAATTTTCCCTTTAGCTGTTTTAGACCAATTGACTAGTTCAATATTTTCTCCTTGTTTAAAGACATTAACGTGTTGAGTCCCTTGCACTCCATGATCATTCGTCGTCGTTCCTTTAGCTTTAATATGTGTTACGCCTACGAGGTTGGTTTCTGTTTTATTATTTTCTTGATAGCCCAGACTAGAAGCTTCTATCCTCAGTGGCACAACCAATAAAATAAGCAAGCCAATTATTAATTTTTTAATTAAAATATTACTCCGCATAATTTTCCCCTTTTTTTGGCAACATTCTTAACCTCTATAATAAAAAAAGAAAACGATAAAAGCTATCGTTTAACCTTTAAATGCATATTGAACAAACCGGTATTGATCAGAGCGGTAAATTGAAATCACATATTCAAATGGTCTACCGTTATTTAAGAAAGTGTTGCGAATTATTTTTAAGACCGGCATGTTTTTATTAATTTTCAACATCTCGGCATGTTTAGATTTTGGCATTTGAGCTTCAATACTCTGAACACAATGACTGACCCGATAACCTTTTTCTTTTTCAATATAAGTATAAAATGATTCTTCCATATCAGCGGCAGTTAAATCTTTAAATAAATTTTGCGGAATATAAAGAGTTTCAAATAAAATTGGCATTTTATCGCCATATCTTATACGCTCGACATAAATCGCTTTTTCATCCTCTTTTAAAAACAACTTTTCTCTAATCTCTTCTGAAGGTTCTAAGACTAAGAATTTCACAACCTTACTACTAACAACTTTTCCTAAACCTTCCATTTCTTCTGTAAAACCACGCACGCCTTGGATACTTTTTTCAATTTTTCGAGGGGCGACAAAAGTTCCTCTACCTTTATGCTTATATAAATAACCATCGTTAACTAAATTATTTAATGCTTGCCTGACGGTCATTCGCGAAACATTATAAATCTCAGTCAATTGATTTTCGCTTGGAATTAAATCGCCTTCCTTCAACTTTTTCGATTGAATTTGTTCTTTAATTTCATTTTCAATTATTTGATATAGTGGTATTTGCATTGCGCTACTCCTTTTCAAAAGCTGGTTATTGTTATTATACTATAATTTACCATTAAATTCTATTTTGACTTATCTTATTTCGCTATTTTACTTAACAATGTTATACTATCAAAAACAAGCTGTTTTATTTTCAAAAAAGAGGGACAAACATGGAATACATCCAATATGGTGAACAAGAAATAAATTATTTAACAAAAAAAGACCCAAAGCTTGGAGCGATTATCGCTCAATTTGGATTGATCAAAAGAGCTGTTGATAGAGATGTTTTTAAAGCTTTAGTTGAATCGATAATTAGTCAACAAATATCAGTTAAAGCAGCTAATACCGTTCGCCAAAATTTAACAGTTTTGGTTGGTAAAATTACGCCAAAAAATATCGCTTCGTTTACAAATAAACAAATTCAAGGATGTGGGATGTCTTTTAGAAAAGCAAATTATATTAAAGAACTTGCAAATTCAGTGATAACTAAACAGCTCGATTTAGCTAATCTTTTTAATTTAAGTGCTAAAGAAATCTCGAATCAATTAATAAAATTAAACGGCATCGGCAAGTGGACTGTTGAGATGTTGTTAATCCATACTTTTTTAAAACCTGACATTATAAGTTATTCTGATTTAGCAATTAAACGAGGTTTGATGTTACTACATAATCTAGACACGCTCTCAAAAGAAGCTTTTAACTATTATCAAAAACTTTATAGCCCTTATGGCACTGTTGCTTCAATTTATTTATGGGAATTATATTACCGCCATTTAAATAACAAATTATAATTGGGAGTCAAAATGAAAAAAGTTAAAATAGCCGGCAGCCACACATTAATTGTTTCTTGTGGACATTGCAAAACAAGTTTGTTGTCATATCAAAAGGTTGGCAAAGGTCGTTTATTACGACTTTATTTAGAACGAATTAATTTTTCTGATACTCCGCTACAACAAGAACTTATCTGTCCCAATTGTGGCGAATTAATCGCCCTTTTAGCAACAACCAAAGCCAAATCTTTTTATAAAATGAAGCGGGGAAAATATAACATTAAAAGAATTAATGACTAATAACATATTATCCTTTTTGTTTGTTAAAAAGTAGTTGGTTATGATAAAATGACTTAACATTAAACGTTGTTTTGGAAGATTTATAAATTTTATTAATTTTGAGGAATTGTGATGAGAAAGAAAAAAGAGACAAAATGGCGTCATCTTTTTATCGTTAATATTGCGAGATTATTTCTAGCAAAATTTATGAGGCGCTCCTATAACTATGAAAGTAAAAGACATCGTGAACTTAAACGTCAAGGTCCTTTTTTAATACTGGGAAATCACACGGTTGCTATTGATCCGCTGTTGATGAGTCTTTCATTTCCCTTTCATATTTATTATATTGCGACTGAACAAATCTTCAACTTAGGATTTCTTTCTAAACTTTTAAAGTTTGCGGTTAATCCCATTAAAAAATCTAAGTCTGTCAACGATATTGTCGCGATTAGAAAAGCTCGCAAGATTGTTAGTGAGGGTGGTAGCATCGGTGTTTATCCTGAAGGAAATTTAACTTATGATGGTCAAACTTCACAATTTGGTATCAGCGTTATTAAATTGATTAGACTTTTAAAAATTCCCGTTATTTTCTTCGTTACAGAAGGACTCTATTTATCTAATCCTCGCTGGGCAGTCAATAAAAAACGTGGTCGATCAAAAGGATATTTAAAATCTATTTTAGAACCTGAAGACTACAATAAATTAAATGATGAACAACTTTATCAACATGTTTATAATGAGCTTTATGTCAATGCTTATCAACAAGATCCTAAAATCCCTTTTAAAGGCCAAGATTTAGCTTTAGGTCTTGAACGGTTAATTTTCATTGATCTCTTAACTGATGAACCTTTTCAAAACTATACAGTAGGCGATATGCTTTATTCAAGAAGTAGTGAATTTTCCTTAAAATATTTAGAAGATGGTTATTTGCTTGACCAAAATAATAATAAATTAACTTTAATTGAGTTAAATGAAAGAGTTATTAAGAGTTTTTTTGCTTATTATAAAAAAACTCAACAGATGGATTTTACTACTTCGATTTTTTTAGAAAGAACGATTAAAAATAAAAAGAAAAAATATGGTAAAGCAACCTTAACTTTAAAAAAAGATAGTTTTCTCGTGAAGAAAAAAACCAATTCAGTTTTAACAATGAATTTTGCTGATATCGGCTCAATCGCTATTCAAGGTAAAAAGAAGCTGATAGTTTATCATAAAGATGATACCTGGCTCTTTGTTTTAGATCAAAACATTAGCCCCTACGCTTACTTTTTAACCTACCAATTCTATAAAAAAGGAGAACTTTTAGATGAGCAAAATCTTAGCGTTTCAGACTTCGGACTTTAGTCATTGGCACTCAATTGTTCAAATCGGAATTATTTCACTTATTCTTCTTTTGGCTAACATTGTCAGAAGAAAAATAAAACTCTTTCGGAATTTACTTTTTCCAACAGCTATTATTGGTGGCTTTATCGGTCTTGGAATTAAATATTTAATCTTTGGTTTAAATCTTAAAATTGATGGGAATTTTTTATTGACTAATTCTTTTTTAGAGGCGATTACTTATCACACGATTGCATTAGGGTTTATTGCGATGGGTCTTAAGTCTGTAAAAAAAGAAAACAGCAATGAAATCAAAGGCAGACCCTTTAAAACTGGGCTTGTTATTGTAAATACTTATTTACTCCAAGGCATTATTGGCCTCGGACTAACGATTATTTTAGCTTTGAGCTTTACAAAACTTGCTAACTTTGGTGGGATTCTTTTGCCACTTGGGTTTGGCCAAGGTCCGGGACAAGCAGGCAATATCGGTGGTGTTTTTGAAGAAAACGGCTTTATTGGCGGGAAAACTTTTGGCCTATCGGTCGCTACAATTGGAACACTCTGGGCTTGTGTAGCGGGTATTTATTACATTAACAAGCGCGCTAAAGAAGGAAAGGTTAAACGGGTAGAGGCAGAAAAATCTCAACTTGTCACTCCTGAGATTATCGAAGACTTAGGTGAAATTCCAATTAGCGAAGCGATTGATAAAATGAGCATTCAAATTATTTTTGTAGTAGTTGTTTATTTCTTTAGCTTTTTGTTTATTAAAGGACTAACAACTTTAATTACGGTGCCGGCTTTTCAAAGTTTAATTTGGGGATTTAATTTTATTTTCGGGATGCTCTTCGCAATGCTCGCAAAACTGATTTTAAATAGCCTTAGAAAAGCTGGTTGGATGAAAAGAAAGTATACTAATGAGTATATGTTAAACAGAATTACAGGGGTTGTTTTTGATTATATGATTGTTGCCAGTATTATGGCAATTGATATTAAGATGTTAGCGAGCATCGATCTTTGGGTTGCTCTTCTCGCTATTACAACTGTCGGTGGTTTTATAACTTACTTTTATTTGAAGTATACAATTTATAAAATCTATCCCGATTATAAGCATGAGGCTTTCGCAACTCTTTTTGGCAATTTAACTGGTACTGCTTCAAACGGAATCGCCTTACTCCGTGAAATCGATCCTGATTTTAAAACCCCAGCTGCTGATGATTTAGTGACTGGTTCTTCAACTGCAGTTTTATTTGGGGCACCTATTTTACTAATAACTGGTGTTGTCTATTTACCTGAGTGGTACTATTTATGGGGGTCATTTATCGCTTTAATTGCTTGTTTTATTTTGTTTACCTTTCTTTTACATCGCAAGGGAAAAGAGAAACCATCTCTAACTGAAAAATAATTTTTTATTACTTATTTGAGATTTACTTAAAGCACGAAGGAGGCTAATAGTGGATTTAAAAATTTTTACTGACAATATTGAACCTGAAGCGCTTGAGCAAGTCCATACTTTAATGCGTCAAGAAGCTTTTAAAAACTCTAAAGTAAGAATTATGCCAGATGTTCATTTAGGCATTGGCTGTGTAGTGGGTTTTACAGGGGATTTAGGTGATAAAGTTATTCCTAATGTAGTCGGTGTAGATATCGGTTGCGGGATGTTAACGGTTGAAATTGAGGATTACAATATTGATTTAGCATTAATTGATTATGTAATTCACAAGCATGTACCAGCAGGTTTTAACATTCATCGGAGACCTGTTGAAATGCCTTTTGATTTAACAAAGATAAAGGTCTATAATCGACTTAAAAACATTAGACGGATAGAATCTTCTATCGGTACTTTAGGTGGCGGAAATCACTTTATTGAAATAGGTAAGTCTGATGACGGCAGAGTCTTTTTAGTAGTCCATACTGGTTCAAGAAACTTAGGTAAACAGGTTGCTGATATTTATCAACGCTTAGCAATTTCAAAAATGAAAAAGGGCTCAGTTCAAGAAAGACAAAGAGTAATTGAACAATTGATAAAAGATAATGAGCAAGAAAAAATTCCTGAAGCACTAAAAATGCTTGATGCGCGAGGAGGGATTCCTAAATCTTTAGCTTATTTGGAAAAAGAAGATCGCAATAATTATTTACACGATATGAGATTATGCCAAATTTATGCTTCTGCTAATCGTCATAAAATCGCTGATACAATTATTAAACATGCTCAATTAAAAGAAATTGAACGCTTTGAAACAATTCATAATTATATTGGTGATGACAATATAGTGAGAAAAGGAGCCATTTCAGCTAAAAAAGGCGAAAAGGTTTTAATTCCGATTAATATGAGAGATGGTTCTTTATTCGGAATTGGCTTAGGCAACCCTGACTGGAATTATTCTGGTCCTCACGGAGCAGGGAGAATTATGAGTCGTAGAGAAGCTAAAAGAAGCTTGCTCGTTGAAGATTTAAAAAAAGACATGAAAGGTATTTACACCACGACTGCTAATATCTCAACCATTGATGAATCGCCGCGAGCCTATAAGTCAATGGCTGAAATAATTGACAATATTAAAGATACTATAAAAGTTTTGTTTGTTATTAAACCAATTTACAATTTTAAATCAGGTGACCAAGATTAGGT
>LSQX01395914.1_pt1 | contig 15529 bp, 12 predicted proteins | sample 654561 | NCBI WGS metagenome assembly LSQX01 (sample SAMN04489861, study PRJNA283612) | anaerobic digester metagenome | isolation source: 4 biogas reactors fed with cattle manure at either 37C or 55C with and... | place: Denmark: Kongens Lyngby | collected 2014 | reverse complement strand
GTGTTGCCATGGCTCAGCTCCACCTCCAGCCAGCCGAGCAGGCTGTCCGGCTCGATATGCGGGTAGTCCTGGCGGTGGGCCAGGTCGACACTGGCCAGCAGGGGCAGCATGAAGCGGGTACTGTGTTCGCCCCGGTGGATCTGCAGGCCGGTGCCCGCCGCCAGCTCCACATCGGTGAGTGGCGGGCCGGCTGGCTGCATCTTCGGCCCGCGATGCTCCAGGGCGTCCATGGCCACGTCGTAGACGGTCAGGGCTCGCACATCAGTGTAGTTCAGAGCAGCATACAGGGTGGCACCCAGCGGGGCGCTGTCCCCGGTGAGCAGGGCGCTGGCAGCGGGCCGTTGCAGGTATTCGACGGTCATCAGTCCGCGCTGCAGCAGTTGCTGCTCGGTGTCCCTGAGCTGCTGCCAGCTGAAATAGCCGCCGATCACCAGAACCATCAGGGCGGTGGGCAGCAGCGTCATCAGCAACAGGCGCGCCTTGACGCCCAGGTTTGGCTGACGTTTCATCGCAGACTTATTCAATATGTGCATCCCTTTCCCGGTTGCCGTTATCATAGATCGAAATGCACAACCGGGGCATCCGCCCGGTTGGTTCCCGAAGGATGTACGATGACTAGCGAGTTTCCAACCATTGCCGATTGCGTCGGCAATACCCCTCTGGTGCGCCTGCAGCGCATGACCGGCAATACCAGCAACACCATTCTGCTCAAGCTCGAAGGCAACAACCCGGCGGGCTCGGTGAAGGATCGCCCGGCGTTGTCGATGATCCGTCTGGCCGAGCAGCGCGGCGACATCCAGCCCGGTGATACCCTGATCGAGGCCACCTCCGGCAATACCGGCATCGCCCTGGCCATGGCCGCGGCGATCATGGGCTACCGGATGATCCTGATCATGCCGGAGAACTCCAGTGACGAGCGCAAGTGGGCGATGGCCGCCTACGGTGCCGAACTGATTCTGGTGAGCAAGGAAGAGGGCATGGAAGGGGCCCGGGATCTGGCGCTGAAGATGCACAGCGAAGGCCGGGGCAAGGTGCTGGATCAGTTCGGCAACATGGACAACCCCGAAGCCCATTACGCCGGTACCGGCCCGGAAATCTGGCGGGATACCCATGGCCGGGTGACGCATTTCGTCAGCTCCATGGGCACCACCGGCACCATCATGGGCGTGTCGCGCTATCTCAAGGAACAGAATCCCGAGGTGCAGATCATCGGCCTGCAGCCCACCGAGGGGGCGGCGATTCCGGGTATCCGCCGCTGGCCGCAGGAATACCTGCCGAGCATCTTCGAGCAGCAGCGGGTGGACCGGGTGGTGGACATGAGCCAGCAGGAAGCCGAGGACACCATGCGCCGACTGGCCCGGGAAGAGGGCATCTTCTGTGGCGTCTCCTCCGGCGGCGCGGTGGCTGCGGCCCTGCGCCTGAATGCCGAGGTGAGCAACGCGGTGATCGTGGTGATCATCTGTGACCGGGGCGACCGCTACCTGTCCACCGGGGTATTTGACAGCCAATCATGAACAGAGCCCGCAGCAAGTCCAGGCGCTCGGCGGATGCCCCGGCGGCGGTCGGCCAGCGTATCGAGCTGGCGCTGGAGCGTCTGACCCACGATGGCCGGGGTATCGGCCGCTGGCAGGGGCGCACGGTGTTCGTCGAGGGTGGTCTGCCCGGTGAGCAGGTGACCGCCCGGGTGGTGCGGGCGCGCAGCAAGCTGATCGAGGCGCGACTGGAAAGCCTCGCCGTGGCCAGCCCCGAGCGCCAGACTCCGGCCTGCCCGCATGTGGAGTTGTGCGGCGGCTGCAGCCTGCAGCATGTGCCGCAACAGCTGCAGCTGCAACTCAAGCAGCAGGCGCTGGCCCAGCAGCTGGAGCATTTTGCCGGGCTGCAGCCCGAATGCTGGATGCCGCCGCTGACCGGGCCGGAGTACGGCTATCGCCAGCGTACCCGGGTGTCGTTGCGCTGGGATGAGCGGGCCGCGCGTCTGCAGGTCGGCTATCGCCAGCGGGCCAGCAAGGCGCTGGTGGAAGTGGACTGCTGCCCGGTATTGCTGCCCGCGCTGGAACAGTTGCTGCAGGAACTGCCCGGGGTGCTCAACCAGCTGCAGGGCCGGGCGACGCTCGGCCATGTGGAGCTGATCGGCGGAGTGCAGCCGGGTATGATAGTGCGGCACATGACGCCGCTGGGTGCCGAGGATACCCAGCGCCTGCGCGAGCTGGCCCGGCGTCACGACATGGCCTGCTATCTGCAGTCGGGCAGCCAGGCTGTGCTGCACAGCCTGACCGAGGACGCCGCCCAGCCCGCTTACCGCCTGGTCGATCAGGACCTGCAGCTGCAGTTTGCCGCCGGCGACTTCACCCAGGTCAATGCCGGTATCAATCAGCAGATGATCAATCAGGCGCTGGACTGGCTGCAGATCCAGCCCGGCGAGCGGGTACTGGATCTGTTCTGCGGGGTGGGCAACTTCACCCTGCCGCTGGCCCGGGCCGGTGCCCATGTAACCGGAATCGAGGGCAGCGCGGAGATGGTCGAGCGGGCCGCGGCCAACGCCCGGCTGAATCAGCTGGAAGCGGTGCACTTTTTCCAGGCGGACTTGTCGAACAGCCTTGAAACAGAGTGGCTGAACGTCGACTATCAGGTCGCCCTGCTGGATCCGCCGAGGGACGGTGCTGCACAGATGACCGCCAGACTGGCAGAGAAACGGGTGCAGCGGATACTCTATGTGTCCTGCAATCCGGCCACCCTGGCCAGGGATGCGGGTATTCTGGCAGCGGCGGGTTACCGATTGGTGCAGGTCGGGATCATGGACATGTTTCCCCAGACTGCGCATGTGGAAGCCATGGCACTCTTCGTGTCAGGCAAGGACAGAAAGTAATGGTACAAGTCAGAGCAGAGCATCCGATCAATCAGGATGGCACTGTAGATATCGACGCCTGGATCCAGCGCATTCAGCAGAGTGTGCCCCTGCCTGAACCTCAGGTACTCAAGCAGGCCTGTGAGTGGGCCGCGGAACTGGATCGGGCCACCAGCAAGACCGAACACCGCTGGGCCAACGGCGCCAGCAGCTATCGCACCGGCCTGGAAATGGCCGAGATCCTCGCTGACCTGAAACTGGATCAGGAGTCGCTGGTCGCTGCGGTGATCTACCGCGCGGTGCGGGAACACAAGACCGAGCTGAGCGAAGTCGAGCGCTGCCTGGGCAAGGAAGTGGCGGAACTGGTCGACGGTGTGCAGCGCATGGCGGCCATCAGCGTGTCGCAGAATCCGGTCAAGGCCAAGGCCTTCAACACCCAGTCCCAGGTGGAAAACCTGCGCAAGATGCTGGTCACCATGATCGACGACGTGCGCGTGGTACTGATCAAGCTGGCCGAGCGCACCTGCGCCATCCGCGCAGTAAAGGACGCGCCGGATGAAAAACGCTACCGGGTGGCCCGGGAGGTGTTCGACATCTATGCACCGCTGGCCCACCGGCTGGGTATCGGCCATATCAAATGGGAGCTGGAGGACCTGTCCTTCAGATACCTGGAACCGCACAAATACATGCAGATTGCCCGCTTGCTGGACGAGCGCCGGGTCGATCGCCAGCAGTATATCGAGTCGGTCATGGCCCAACTGCGGCATGAACTGAGCGAGGCGGGCATCGACGGGGATATCTCCGGACGGGTCAAGCACATCTATTCGATCTGGCGCAAGATGCAGAACAAGGGCATCGACTTCAACCAGATCTATGACGTGCGGGCGGTGCGGGTGCTGGTGCCGCAGGTGCGTGACTGCTATACCGCGCTGGGTATCGTGCATACCCTGTGGCGGCATATACCCAACGAGTTCGACGATTATGTCGCCAACCCCAAGGAAAATGGCTACCGTTCGCTGCACACGGCGGTGATCGGCCCCGAAGGCAAGGTGCTGGAGGTGCAGATCCGCACCCACGCCATGCACGAGGAGGCGGAGCTGGGCGTGTGTGCCCACTGGCGCTACAAGGGCACCGATGTCGACAGCAGCTCCAACGCCTATGAGGACAAGATCGCCTGGTTGCGTCAGGTGCTCGAATGGCATGAGGAAATGGGCGATATCGGCGGGCTGGCCGAGCAGCTGCGGGGCGACTTCGAACCGGATCGTATCTACCTGTTCACCCCTGACGGCCATGTGCTGGATGTGGCCAAGGGGGCGACCCCGGTGGATTTTGCCTACCGGGTGCATACCGAGATCGGCCACAACTGCCGGGGCGCCAAGGTCAACGGCCGGATTGTGCCGCTGAGCTATGTACTGCAGACCGGCGAGCAGGTGGAAATCATCACCGGGCGCAGCGGCGGGCCCAGCCGTGACTGGCTCAACCCCAACCTCGGTTATGTGAATACCCCCCGTGCCCGGGCCAAGGTGCAGCACTGGTTCAAGCAGCAGGCCCGCGAGCAGAACGTGCATGCGGGCAAGGTCATGCTGGAACGGGAACTGACCCGCATGGCGCTGACCGGTGCCGACTATGCACAGCTGATCGAGCGGCTGGGTATCCGCAGTCAGGAAGACCTGTTCGCCGCGCTGGGCTCGGGGGATATCCGCCTGGCCCATGTGGTGAATATCGCCCATCAACTGGTCGAGCCGGACCGCTCCAGCGAACAGCTGGAACTGCTGCCGCGACGGCCGAGCAAACCCGGTCGCCGGGGCGATGTGCACATCCAGGGGGTCGGCAACCTGCTGACCCAGCTGGCCGGTTGCTGCCAGCCGGTGCCCGGTGATCCGATCATCGGCTATATCACCGTTGGTCGTGGCGTCACCGTACACCGTGCCGACTGCGCCACCGCCCTGCAGCTGCAGGATCGCGAATCCGAGCGGCTGATCGAGGTCAACTGGGGTGGAGCGCCGGTGCAGACCTACCCGGTGGAAATCTATATCCGCGCCTATGATCGGGCCGGTCTGTTGCGCGATGTTTCCCAGCTGCTGGCCAACGAGAAGATCAACGTGCTGGAAGCCAGCAGCCGGACCAACCGGGATGACAACTACGCGAGCATGATGCTGACGCTGGAAATTCCCAACCTGCATCTGCTCGGGCGCCTGTTGACCCGCATCGGTCAGTTGCCCAACGTCATTGAGGCGCGGCGCAACCGCCAGGAGCGACGGGCGTGAGCTACCAGCTGGATGACCTGCTGTATCTGATGCAGCGCCTGCGCGACCCTGAGCATGGCTGCCCCTGGGACCTGAAACAGGACTTCGCCAGCATCGCCCCGCATACCTTGGAAGAAGCCTACGAAGTGGCCGATGCGATTGCCGAGCAGGACTATGCCCAGCTCGCCGGGGAGGTCGGGGATCTGCTGTTTCAGGTGGTCTATTACGCCCAGCTGGGCAGCGAGGCGGGGCATTTTGGCTGGAACGAGGTGGTCGACGGCATCACCCGTAAACTGGTGCGCCGCCACCCCCATGTATTCCCCGATGGTCAGCTGAGCACGCCGCCCGGCACCCTGAAGCTGGCCGAGGCGCAGATCAAGGAGCGCTGGGAGCAGATCAAGGCCGAGGAGCGGGCCGAACGAGCAGGTGCGCCTGAGCAATTGTCCCTGCTGGACGACATCCCCCGCTCCCTGCCAGCCCTGAGCCGGGCGCAGAAACTGCAGAAGCGGGCTTCGGCCAATGGTTTTGACTGGGACAACATCGGCCCGGTGATCGACAAGATCGCCGAGGAGCTGGAAGAGGTACGCGAGGCGATCGGGCATCGCGAGCAGCAGGCCATTGACGAGGAAGTCGGCGACCTGCTGTTCGCCACGGTCAACCTCGCCCGCCATCTGCAGGTGGATGCGGAAACCGCCCTGCGCGGCGGCAACGACAAGTTCGAGCGGCGCCTGCGCTACATCGAGCGGCAGCTGAGCGAGCAGGGCAAGACCTTCGCCGAAACCCCGCTGCAGGAACTCGACCACCTGTGGGACCAGGCCAAACACCACGGCCTGTGACCCCGCCTGCTCCCGTCATTGCGAAGAACGCGCCCCTACACTTCGTCATTGCGAGGAGCGCAGCGACGTGGCAATCCAGTGCGTGCCGCCACTACCGAGTCGGCTGGGTTACCACGACCTTATGACGTTAACAGGGCGGCGCGACAAGTTGTCGCGCGAACTGCCTGGCGATCCGCTCAAACGCGCCAGATAACCGGGCTGACACCGCCCAGGGCGTCATTATCTCTGGCCTGACAGGAGAAAAACCCGCGCCAATCCTGCTTGTGCCGAGCCGTTTGTGCGTGTATGTTGAACGCCTTTTTCGCTGTGCATAACACAAATCCTGCTTCAGCTCAGCGCTGGGGTATGTCAGCCGACGCAGGGCGTCGATGGCCTGATTACCGACAAGATTGAGGAGTTCAACATGCGCGTCATCCTATTGGGTGCCCCTGGCGCGGGCAAGGGCACACAGGCCCAGTTCATCTGCCAACGGTTCGGCATTCCACAGATCTCCACCGGCGACATGCTGCGTGCTGCAGTCAAGGCTGGTACCGAGCTGGGCAAACAGGTCAAGGAAGTCATGGACAGCGGCGGACTGGTATCCGACGAGCTGATCATCGGCCTGATCAACGAACGCATTGGCCAGCAGGACTGCGCCAACGGTTTCCTGCTGGATGGCTTCCCGCGCACCATTCCCCAGGCTGAAGCCCTGGTGGACGCTCAGATCAGCATCGACCACGTACTGGAAATCGCCGTGGAGGACGAGGAAATCGTCGGCCGCATCTCCGGTCGTCGGGTACACCCCGGTTCCGGTCGCACCTACCACCTGGAACACAATCCGCCGAAGCAGGCTGGCAAGGATGATGTAACCGGTGAGGAGCTGATCCAGCGCGAAGACGACAAGGAAGAAACCGTGCGCAAGCGTCTGCAGGTGTACCACACCCAGACCAAGCCGCTGGTCGACTTCTATCAGCAGCTGTCCACTGCCAACGGCACGCCCAAGTGCTCGCGGGTTGAAGGTGTCGGCAGTGTGGAAGAAATCACCGCTCGTGTGCTGACCGCCCTGAGCTGATCTTCCCGCCTCTGTTGTCAGGGCCCGTGCGATAGCATCGCGCGGGCCTTGTTGTTTGTTACAATCCCGTTTTTGCCCACAGCGTACCCGATCCCCCATGACTGTTACCCTGCTTGCCCTGGATACCGCCACCGAAGCCTGCTCCGCTGCCCTGCTGCATGACGGGCAGGTCTACCAGCGCGCCCAGGTTGCTCCGCGCCTGCATGCCCAGCTGCTGCTGCCGATGATCGAGGAGATCCTCGGTGAGGCAGGTATCACTCTGGCACAGGTGGATGCGCTGGTGTTCGGCCGCGGCCCGGGGGCCTTTACCGGGGTGCGGGTGGCCACCGGTATGGTCCAGGGGCTGGCGTTTGCGGCGGACAAACCGGTGCTCGGCATCTCCAACCTGGCGGCACTGGCCCAGCGCGCCTGGCGCGAGCACGGTGCCGAGCAGGTCTGCGCAGCGATCGATGCGCGTATGGATGAGGTGTACTGGGGCTGTTACCGACTGCAGGACGGGGCCATGACCCTGGTCGGCGCCGAGACTGTCTGTGCCCCGGAGCAAGTCACTCTGGCACGGGGTCTGGAGAGCCATAGCCACAGCCCGGTGGGTGCCGGGACCGGCTGGCAATATACCGAGCGTCTGGCGGTGAAGGTGTCGGCGAGCCATCCGCAGCTGCTGCCGGATGCCACTGACCTGCTCAGCCTGGCACTGCCCGCCTGGCAGGCCGGCGCGGCAGTGGATGCGGCAGATGCCCAGCCGGTCTACCTGCGGGACAAGGTCGCCACGCCGAAGCAGGGTTGACCCAGCCATCCGCTGATTTTGCCTTTTCAGCCGGTGGGCGCTACTCTTTCGCTCTGAATTCCCTGATGAGTTGATCACCCATGCGTCTGGATGGCTTCTACCCAACGGCTCTGCCGCCGCGCTCCGTGCGTCCGGCGCAGGCACCCGTGGAGCAGACTGCCAACCCGGCAGCACCGGCAGCGACCCCGCCGGTGCGTGCGGTTCCGGCGCAGGTGGTCGAGCACGCAGCGGCCACCGGTGAATATATCCCCGCCCGTCAGGGCCCGAGCCAACCGGTGCATGGCTACGCCAATCAGGCGCTGGCCAGTTACCAGAGCATGGCCAGTCTGTCGGATACGGATGCCGATGGGGTATTTGGCGTCGATCTGTTTGTCTGATTTCCCCTGAGCATGTCTGATCCTTCCCCGCGTCTGATTCTCGGTTGTCCGTTGTGGGCCGAACCCCTGTGGCGAGGTGCGCTGTACAGCAGCGCCGCCGATGCCGACCAGCGTCTGCATGAATATGCCCAGGTATTTGGCGCGGTGGAGGGCAATACCACCTTCTACGCACTGCCTCCAGCGGATGTGGTGCAGCGCTGGGCCAGTCTGTTGCCAGCGGATTTCCACTTCTGTGCCAAGCTGCCCCGGGAGGTCAGTCACGGCGACCGGCTGGATGCCAACCACCCGGAGCTGCTGCGCTTCTTTCAGCGCATGGCGCCGCTGGAGCAGCGCCTCGGCCCGATCTGGCTGCAACTGCCGGCCCGTTTCGGGCCGCAGCAACTGGAGCAACTGAGCACCTTTCTGGATGCACTGCCCAGTGCCTGGCGCTATGCGGTGGAAGTGCGGCATCTGGACTTCTTCCGCAAGGACGACAACGAGCGGCGTCTGAATCGGCTGCTGCACGAGCGTGGCATGGAGCGCATCATGTTCGACAGTCGCAGCCTGTTTGCCAGCCGTGATACCGATGCGGCGACACTGGATGCGCAACACAAGAAGCCACGCCTGCCGGTGCATGCGCTGGCGCTGGCGCAGCAGCCCACGGTGCGTTTTATCGGCGGCATGGACAACCAGCTGAGCCTGACCCGGCTGGAACCCTGGCTGGGTAAATGCCAGCAATGGCTGGAGGAGGGCCGCAGCCCGATCCTGTTCATGCACACCCCGGATAACCGCCTGGCACCGGAACTGGCCCGCCTGTTCCACCTGCGGCTGCGCGAACGCATGCCGGAGCTGCCAGCCATGCCGGCCTGGCCCGGTGAGCAGGAGCGGGATCAGGCGCCGCAGCAGACAGGTTTGTTCTGACCTGCCCGCGCTGGCTGGGGTAAACTGCCCACCTTGTTTTCATTCAGGTTTCCCATGAACGATCCTACCTCCGACCTGCTGGCTGTCCATTGGCTGGCCCCCGAGCTGGAACCGGCTGCCCGGGAGCTGGCTGTACGCATGCAACTGCCCCTGTGGCACGAGCAACCGATGGCGCAGCTGTTGCTGCAGCTGGGCGCTGATGGGCTCAGTCTGCAGGCCACCGCCGCGGATGCGCCGGGTGCGGTGCGGGTGGACTTTGTCGAAGGCGCACTGGCCCATCGGCGCCAGTACGGCGGTGGTGCCGGGCAGATGGTGGCCAGGGCGGTGGGTATTCGTGGCGCGATCCGGCCCCGGGTGCTGGATGCCACCGCCGGTCTCGGCCGCGATGCCTTCGTGCTGGCCGCGCTGGGCTGCGAGGTGATGCTGATCGAGCGTCAGCCGGTGATTGCCGCGCTGCTTGCTGATGGCCTGGCCCGGGCCCGGCAGGCGGATGCCGAGGTGGCAGAGATTGCCGCGCGCATGCAGCTGATCGAGGGGGATGCCATCGAGCTGATGAACAACTGGACTGGCCCGGCGCCCCAGGTGATTCATCTGGACCCGATGTTCCCGCAGCGGCAGAAATCGGCACTGGTAAAGAAGGAAATGCGTCTGTTCCGGCCGCTGGCCGGGGACGACACGGACGCTCCGCAGCTACTCGCCGCCGCCCTGCAACTGGCCAGCCACCGGGTGGCGGTCAAGCGCCCACGCAAGGCTCCGGCCATCGACGGCCCAGCGCCCAGCGCCGAACTGGCCGGGCAGTCCAGCCGTTATGATATCTACGGCAAGAAGAAGCTGGAGGAGCAGTGAGCCGCTGAGCTACCCGGCGCTGCGCGCCACCTGCCGGATCGACAGGCGGATTTCCGCGCTGAGTACCCGCCGGGCGGTGTTTTCGGCGATGTCCTCCAGTTCCGGCAGGTAGTGCAGGCGGCCCTCGGCGTCGCAGCTGAGCACCTCGAAGTCCCGCAGGCGCTGGATGAACTGGCGGAACAGGGTCTTGTCGGAGAACTCCGGGGCATTCAGGCCGTGCAGGATCGACAGGCGCTGGGCCATGATGCTGCACAGGGATTCCAGCTGTGTGGCGTTGAGGCTGCCATTGGGGTGGTTCAGCAGCAGCGCGGCAACCATGTAGAAGCGCTCCAGCATCTGGATGATGCTGCGCGCCAGCAGGCTCAGCAGCACGAACTCGCTGGAGGCGGTATCCGGGCGCTGCACCTGACCGTTATCCTCGTGCAGCAGGCCGCAGCTGATCAGCCCATCCACATAGCGCAGGATAGTGTCGGGCAGTTGCTCCTCCGACCAGTGCATGTGCAGCTCGGCCTGCAGATAGGGATAGAGGGCGCCGATCAGACGCTGGATCTGCTCGCGGTTCATCCGCGGGTTGTTCAGGAACAGGCTGGCAATCAGCGCGGGCAGGGCGACCAGGTGCAGGATGTTGTTGCGGTACCAAGTCATGAGCACCGCCTGGGGCTCGTCCAGATAGAGAATCTCACCCAGAGCGTCGGACTGCCGGCCGATCATGCCCATGGACTCCACATGGCGGATCTGTTCGGCCCCGGACAGCGCTGACAGGGTCACGTTATCGCTGTAGGGCACGCTGCGCAGCAGGGCGGTGAAGCTGTCCAGGGTGCGTGCCAGGGTGGCTTCGTCCAGAGCCAGACGACGGGTGGAAAGCATGGCCAGGGCAACCAGATTGACCGGGTTGGCATCGGCGGCGGCGTTGATCGCGGCACCCAGACCGCGTGCCAGCTGCCGGGTGGCCTCGGGCAGCCACTCGGGCCTGAACTCCGGCGCGCCGCGCTGCTCGCGCCAGTCCGGCTGTTGCTGATCAAGAAAGTCGGTCAGCGCCACCGGCTCGCCGAAGTTGACCGTCACTTCGCCGAACTTCAGTTTCAGTGCTGAGATGACTCGGAACAGATCGAAGATGGACTCCTTCTTCTTCGCCTGACCGCGCAACTCGCCCAGATAGGTACGGCCCTCCAGCACCCGCTCGTAGCCGATATATACCGGCATGAACACGATCGGCCGCCGGGACGAGCGCAGGTAACTGGTCAGGGTGATGGCCAGCATGCCGGTCCGCGGGTCCAGCAGCCGCCCGGTACGCGAACGCCCGCCCTCGATGAAGTACTCCACCGGAAAGCCACGGCTGAACAACAGGTGCAGATACTCGTTGAACACTGCGGTATACAGCTGGTTGCCGCGGAAGCTGCGGCGCATGAAGAAGGCCCCGCCCCGGCGCAGGATGGTGCCGATCACCGGCATGTTCAGGTTGATCCCGGCGGCGATATGTGGAGGTGTCAGACTGTTGCGAAACAGCAGGTAGGACAGCAGCAGATAGTCGATATGACTGCGGTGGCAGGGCACATAGATGATCTCCTTGCCCGGGGCGATGTTCTGCACATTCTCCAGGTTGTTGACCCGGACCCCGTCATACAGCTTGTTCCAGAACCAGGACAGCACCACCTCGAGAAAGCGGATGATGCTGTAGGTGAAGTCCGAGGCAATCTCGTTGGCGTAGCGTGCAGCACGTTCCCGGGCACGCTCGCTGCTGATATTTTCCTCGGCCGCTTCGCGCTCCACCGCCGCCCGGATCAGCGGGCCATTCATCAGCCCCTTGAGCAGGGTGGCGCGGTGCGACAGGTCCGGGCCGACCACTGCCTCGCGCTGCTCGCGAAAGTGCACCCGCAGCAGGCGGCTGACCTTGCGCACGTTGCGATCATGGCCGAGATTCTCCTCATTGAGCTGGCGCAGGGACAGCGGCTCGCCGAAGCTGACACGGATCTTGCGGCCATGCACCAGGATCGCCAGAAACTTGCGCAGCTTGCCGCCGACGCCCCAGTTGTAGGCAAACAGCAGCTTCAGCGGAGAAGACTCCACATCTGGGGACTGACCCCAGAACACACTGACCGGTACCAGCTGCACATCCGGGGTGACCAGCAGCTCCACTGCGGTCAGCGCCCGCAGCAGGCGTGGCGAGCGCTGGCGTGGATCGGGCCGCCCGCTCCAGGCCAGCTCACTGGTCAGATAGAAGTAGCCGGCCTGCTCTTCCAGAGTGCCGCCCGGGGGCAGGATCGGCCGCGGCAGACCCAGCCGGGTACATTCCCGGTCCAGTACCAGCAGGTCCGACAGGGAGCGGCCGGGGAGCACGTAGAGCAGAGGGCGATCGGTCTGCGGCGCCACCCGGGCCAGAGGATTGCCGATACTTTCCGCGCGGGCCCAGAGGAACAGCAGGCGGCGCAGCAGGCTGAAACGCAGGCGTCCGAACAGGGAGGAGTAGGCGGCAGACATGCTCTCGAAATGCTCATTCGACGGAATTTGCGGAATTGTAACAGCTTTATACCCGGACTGAGGGAGGGCCGAACCGGTCTGAGCGGACCTGGTTCGCTATTTACCTGCCTCCCGTATTTCCGCTCTTGCCAGGCCACCGGCTGTCCTGCTTGAATAGCTCACGCCTCCCCCAAGGGGACTTGTATGGAAGGCCCAGGACAGGCGCGCAACCCATTCACAGGAAGAATAACCATGCAGACAAAGCATTACCGGGTGCTGTACAGGGGAAAACGGGTCGCTGACATGCCCACCGAGCAGGTGCTGGCCAATCTGGTCGGGCTGGGGCTCGGCGAGGAGCAGGCCCGGCGGTTGCTCAACAGCCGCTCGGCCACCCTCAAGCGGGGCCTGAGCCGCATTCAGGCGGAGAAGTATCAGCAGCGCCTGCTGGCTGCCGGGCTGGAAGTGGAGATCGAGGCCGAGCAGGAACAGCTGGCAACCGCTCCCGCTGCGCCTGCCGAGGCACCAGTTGCGGAACCAGCGCGTTTTGAAGCCCGCGAGCCGACCCGCACACCAGAGCAGGAGGCCCCCACGCGCAAGCGGGTCGAGCGGATACGCTTCACCGGCAGCGGTGGTGAGTATTTCGGTATCTGGATCGTCAATATCCTGCTGATGATGGTCACCCTGGGCTTCTATGCGCCCTGGGCCAAGGTGCGCAACAATCAGTATTTCTATGGACATACACTGATCGACGGCACCAGCTTCCAGTATCTGGCCGACCCCTGGGTGATCTTCCGCGGGCGTTTGGTGGCCATTGGCGCGGTGATCGTCTGGGTGGTGGTCGGTGAGCTGCTGCCTTTGCTGTCGCTGGGGATGATACTGCTGTTCCTGCTGGCGCTGCCCTGGATTGTCATCCGCTCGCTGAAGTTCCATGCGCTCAACAGCGCCTGGCGCAATATCCGTTTCGACTTCAACGCCAGCTATTCCCAAGCCTTCATGGTGCTGGTGGTGTGGCCGCTGCTGTCGCTGCTCACGCTGTTGCTGCTGACGCCCTTCAGTGCCTGGAAGTCGCAGCAGTTCATGATCGATAACGCCCGTTTCGGGCAGATGCCGTTCCGTTTCAAGGCCAGCGCCGGAGACTATTACCTGTTCTTCCTCAAGATACTCGGCATAGTGCTGGGGATTGTGCTGGTATCTGCGCTGGCCTCGAGTCTGGTCAGCCCGCTGCTGTCGATCGTGGTGGGCATGGTCGGTTACCTGATCCTGTTCGGTTTCTTCATGGCCAGCCTGACCAACCTGGCGATGAATTCCACTGCCCTGGGCATGCATGGTTTCCGGTCGCAGCTTGGCAAGCGCCGCATGGTGTGGATCTACTTCAGCAATACCTTCCTGATTGCCCTGACCCTGGGGCTGTTCACGCCCTGGGCCAAGGTGCGCATGGCGCGTTACCGGGCCGAGTGCACCAGCGTACTGGTGCATGGTGATCTGGACGGTTTCATTGCCGCTGAACACCAGCATGCCAGTGCTGTGGGGCAGGAGTTGGGCGACGCCTTCGATCTGGGCGTGTCCTTTGTCTGAGCAGTGGATCAGCGGGCTGCTGTTTGATGGTCAGCGCAGCAAGGGCTATCCGGCCCGGCTGTGCCGCCAGCAACAGCGGCTGCTGATCGAGTACGGCGAGGGCGAAGTCCTGCAGCCGCAGCTCAATGAAGTCCGTCTGGGCACCCGGGTAGGGCAGGCCGGTTACTACCTGCACCTGCCGCAGGGCGCCGCCTTCGAGTCGCCGCAGGGTGATGCCCTGGCGGCGCTGCTCAAGGGCGCCCGGGGTGAGCGCGGCAGTGGCTGGCTGCAACGCCTGGAAGGCAGCTATCGACTGATCCTGGTCAGCGTGGTCGTGGTGCTGCTGAGTCTGACTCTCGGCGTGCTGTATGGCGTGCCCTGGCTGTCGCGGCACATTGCCCATGCATTGCCTACGCAGCTGGAGCAGACCATGGGCAATAACGCCCTGTCCACCCTGGAGCGCCTGTGGCTGGAGCCCACGGCGCTGGATGCAGCGCGTCAGCAGCAGGTGCGCAGCGCCTTTGCTCCCCATCTGCAGCGGCTTGCGGCGCAGTACCCGGGGCATGAATTCAAGGTGCACTTCCACGCCAGCGAAGCGCTGGGGGCCAATGCGTTGGCCCTGCCGGGCGGGATCATCCTGTTTACCGATGATCTGCTGAAGCTGGCCCAGGATGATGACGAGCTGGTCGCCATCCTTGCCCATGAGGCCGGGCATGTGGTGCATCGCCACGGCCTGCGCAATGTGGTGCAGGGCTCGCTGGCGCTGTGGGTGATCGTTGCCATCACCGGGGATCTGTCCGCCGCCTCGGACTGGCTGGTGACGGTGCCCGCCTTGCTGGTCAGTCTGAACTATTCCCGGGGCATGGAGCGTGAGGCGGATGACTTTGCGCGGGACTACCTGATTGACAGCAGCGTGGCTCCGGCCCACTTCGCGCATATCCTGCAGAGGTTGGAACAGCAGCAGCGGCCCGGGGATGCTTCCGAGCAGTCGTCGCCGACTGACAATGACCGCCGCTTGCGCATCCCCGATGTACTCTCCAGCCACCCGGCCACGCCGGAGCGGATCGAGCGTTTCCTCAACCCCGGCAGCCGCTGAACAGCTGCCGGTTTTCCGATTGTTGCACAGCCGCTTTTACCCGGGGTGACGCTCCATGTATCCTTGCGCATTGCGGTGCCCAGCGGATACTCGGGCACCAACATATCTGGGGGAATGGAAGAGGTCATGATAAAGATAAACAGCCTGACCAAACGCTTTGGTGAGCACGTCGCCGTGGACAATCTGTCCTTTGAAGTCAGACCGGGGGAAGTGCTCGGGTTTCTCGGGCCCAACGGGGCGGGTAAATCCACCACCATGAAGATGCTCACCGGCTTTCTCACGCCGGACGGGGGCAGCGCCTCGATCTGTGGCTTCGATATTCGCACGCAGACCCTGCAGGCCCAGCGGCAGATGGGGTATCTGCCCGAAGGCGCGCCCTGCTACGGGGATATGCGGGTCAAGGGGTTCTTGCAGTTCATTGCCGAGGTGCGCGGCCTGCGCGGTGCCGAGCGCCAGCGTCAGGTAGCCCGGGCGGTGGAGCAACTGCAGCTGGAGGGAGTGCTGGGGCAGAGCATCGACACCCTGTCCAAGGGCTTC
>LSQX01354694.1_pt2 | contig 15530 bp, 12 predicted proteins | sample 654561 | NCBI WGS metagenome assembly LSQX01 (sample SAMN04489861, study PRJNA283612) | anaerobic digester metagenome | isolation source: 4 biogas reactors fed with cattle manure at either 37C or 55C with and... | place: Denmark: Kongens Lyngby | collected 2014 | reverse complement strand
CGTCTGGAGACAGGCGGCGTTTTGGCGTGTGGAGGAGGGGTCAGCCTGCCGCTGACGCGGGTACGGTCTTGGAGCCTTCCTCTCCTGGCCCCGAGTTCAACCACTACTCGCTCAAGGCCGTTCTATCCAGGGGCTTGACGTGTTGAGCATGTAGTGGTACAAGGAGTGCGGGGGAGGAAGTCTACTGGGAGGGTTTGTTCTCATGCATAACCGCGTGGCTCTTGGGGTTCTGTTGACGGGCCTGATGTTGTTTCCGGGCGTGGTTCAGGCTGACATGGTCAATGCCGGGTTCGAGACGGGCGACTTGACGGGGTGGGAGCGAGTGGGCGGTGGTTCCGGGGCCTTTTCGGTAGTGACCAGCTTGACCGGGGTAACGCGTAGCTACAGCGCCCCCTACGGAAGCTACTTTGCGGTGGTGCATACCACCACAAACACGACGTGGATGTCGGAGCTTCACCAGAAGGTTACGCTGGGCGCGGGCCAGGTGCTGAGCGGGAAGGCGGCAATGGAGGCGGCGTCAGATGCCGAGTTCTATTATCTAGCGGAAGTCAAGATATTTGACTCTACTACCCAAGCTTTCCCCTGGAGATTCGATTTTGGCTCGGTGCCGGTGAATACGTCCATGGATTGGTCAACCTGGGAGTGGACGGCTCCGTATGACGGCACCTTTCAGCTGGAGTATAGAGTGATGGTGCTACACGCGGCGGGGCCCGGTTTCATCAACGGACTGTTTGACATGTCCGAGGGACCGTCACCGGTGATCCCGGAGCCGGGGACGCTGACGCTCCTGGCCCTGGGCTTGCCGGGGCTGGCGCTGCTCAGGCGCCGACGCCGCGCCCAATAGTGCGGGACGTGGACCCGGGAGCAGGAAACGCCGTCTGGAGACAGGCGGCGTTTTGGTGTTGCGTTCTGGAGTCCCTGCGCGGCCTCCTATCTGTGGGCTTGCGCTTCCTGCAGCTTCCTCTCCACGAAAAAATCGCCCGGCTGGAGGGCCAATGCCGCCCGGTAGGCCTCAATCGCCAGCTCCCATTTCCCCTGCGCAGCGTAAGTCAGGCCCATCAGCACATGCGGTTGCGGCGAGTCGGGGTTTAGCTTGCGCGCCTGTTCGTACTCATGAAGGGCCAGGGCATATTCTCCCCAGCCTCGGTAGAGGTCTCCAGCTACCAGATATGGTTGCTCGCTGCGGGGGTTCAGTCCCTTGGCTTTCTCCACATCCTGCAGCGCGGCCTGGCGCTCGTGCAGGGCTCCCAGAATCTGGGCTCGCGTGAGGTGGGCCTCGGCGGGGGCCAGGTGCAGCCAGGGCCGGCCCTCCTCCACGATCCTGACCGCCTCCTCGGCCGCGCGCCGCGCCTCGGGAAGCCGGTCGGCCCGGGCATAGGCTCGCGCCAGGGCGATCAGCGACACCGGAGAGTGCTCCAGACGCGCGTCGGCCTCGAAGGCGGCTAGGGCTTCGGGATAGCGCTGGAGGCCCAGGTAAGCCTCGCCCAGTCCGCGGTGGCTCATGGGGAAGTGGGGGGCTAGCGACTGCAGCGTCTCGAAGGCCTGCCGGGCCAGTTCGTGGTTCCCGGTCTCCACGCCTACGGCGCCCAAGGTGGAGTAGGCATGCAGGTTGTAGGGGTTCAGGGTCATAGCCTGCTGTGACTCCAGATAGGCCTGCTCATGGTGCCGTGCCTCCAAGTGGCCGATGGCGGCGCCCAGCCGTATGTCGGATAGCTGCCGCTTCACCAGCTCCATGACCCCAAAGGCCACCACCGCAAGAAGAACTACCGCCAGGATAGCCTCCAGGGCTGAGTTGCTGCGGGTCTCAGGCGCTCCTGCCTCCCGTATCCCCTCGGCTGGTGTGTCGTCATCTGCGGCGGGTGCTGCACATGGCTTCCGGACGGCGACAGCGGCGGCGAGACCCAGCATCAGCCAGAAATATGCGGCTCCGGTGGGCCAGCGCAGGCTCACGCCGGCCAGGTTCTGCCCGAGAAAGGCCAGGACACCGCACAGGACTCCGGCGGCGAGGAGCCGGTCCAGGTGCTGCGGAGCCCGCAGAGCGATTCGCCCCGACATGGCAATAAACACGAGGATGAGCCAAGCAAACAGCCCCAGGCCGACGAAGCCGGTTTCCGCGGCCTGCTGGAGGAGCTCACTGTGGGCGTGGGCCACCCATTGCGCCTGGCCGATGTTGTAGTATTCGGGGTCGAGATGTGGGGGCGCTTCCTGGAAGAAGGTGCCCGCTCCGGTGCCCAGCAGAGGGTGAGCGCGGAAGATGTCCAGGGCGGCCCGCCAGGCCATGGAGCGCTGCACGTTTGAGAGGTCCACCTGGAAGGTGGAGGCGGCGCGCTCGCGCAGTGAATAGGGACCTCGCCAGGCCGCCAGGGCGGTAAGGGCCAACAAGAAGACTCCCAGCAGCAGCGCAGCCCGAATCGTGCCCTGACGAGGCTTGCGCCCGGCACCCTCCCCTCGCACCAGGAGGACGACATTCAGGACCACCACCAGCAGCAGCGACAGCCAGGCGGCGCGGGTGTAGGTGCCCAGCAGACTGAAGTACATCAAGCCCAGCAGGAGCGCCCATAGGACTCGGTTGCGAGGCGAGGGGCTGCCCAGGAACATATTCAGTCCCAGGGGGATAAGCAGTACAAGATGGGCGGCGAAGAAGGTGGCGTTGCCCAGCGTCGCCACCACCCGCACGTCTCCGGACTGCCAGTCCATCCAGTCGTACCCGAAGAACTGCACGACGCCATAGGCGCTGGTTAACGCGGCGGCGGCGAAGATCGCCAGCAGGAGGCGGCGTAGCTGAGGCCAGGTGCGGAAGTGGGTGGGGATCAGGTAAAAGAGGAGCGCGCCTCCAGCGTACTTGCCGACCTGGCTGAGAGTCGCGTAGTCATAGCGCGACCACATGAGAGAGACCAGGTTCCACAGGACGAAAAGCGCCACCGGCCAGTCCAGCGGCGTCCTCACCCACACCAGGCGTCCCGCCGCGGCGGACTCCAGTGCCCACAGCGCCGCCAGCACGAGAATGACCAGACCGAAGAAGACCGTCTTGGGGTAAGTGAGATCGTAGGCGGGCAGGGGTGGTGGGAGAAAAAGCAGGGGTGTCAGCAGGGCCGTGGCCAGGACCCCGATCTCGATAGCTCTAGCGTAGTATGTGGCGCGTTCTGTGCCCATGGCAATTCGTTGAAAGAGACGATGCGCGTGCCTGCCTCGCGCAGCTTGGGCCCGCAGGCGTGGGGAACTCACAAGATGGCGTCCCCGCCGGGTCAGTCTTACGAAGGCGGTCCCAGCTTGTCCAGGGCAGCGCGGGCCTGGGCACCCAGCGGATGGTGAGCGCCCAACTGCGCCACCGGGGCCAGCGTGGCGCGCGCCTCCTCGGTGCGTCCGGTATGCATGTACGCCAGCCCCAGGTTTAGCCGGGTGAAGGCCTCGGTGGGGTTGATGTACAACGCCGTGTGGTAGTGGTTGATGGCCCGCTCGTAATCCTTCATCTCGGCATAGCTTAGGCCGAGGAAGACATAGGCCTGGGCGTCCTGGGGCTTGAGGTCCCGGGCCGCTTCATACTCGCGGACAGCCTCCCGGTACCGTCCCCAGCCTCGGTAGATGTCGCCCATCGCCAGATAGGGCTTCTCGCTGTCCGGTTCCAGGTCCTTCGCCCGCTGGACATCTTCGAAGACCGGGTCTCGCAGTCCCAGCTTCGCCAGGATGGCGGCCCGCCGCAGATAGACCTCAGGAAGCGTGATATGGAGCCAGGGGCGCCCCTCCTCGGTGATGCGCACCGCATCATTCGCCGCTCGGCGTGCTTCCTCCATCTTTCCCGCCGCCGCGTAGGTCTCCGCCAGGTTGATCTGGCTGACCGGCGAGTGCTCCAGCTGCGCGTCCCGTTTGTAGGCCGCGATGGCCTCCGGGTAGCGCTTCAGCTTGAGGTAGGTTTCTCCGAGGCCCCGATTGAGCTTGGGGTATTCGGCATGGAGCTTCTGCAATTTCAAGTAGCTCTCGAGCGCAGCCTGGTACTCCCCCGTCTCTACGCCCAGCGCGCCGAGGTAAGCATAGGCGCGCAGCGAGTAGGGGTTCAGGCGGATGGCCTGCAGCAGGTCGCGTCGCGCTTGACCATAGCGTTCCATGTTCTGGCCGCTCATCCCCCATTGCAGGTAGACATCCGAGACCAGTCGGTTGACAATGCGATGGCCTGCCATGAATACCACCACGGCCAGGGCGATGGCGAGTGCGAGTTCGAGATATACCCTCGTGGCGTGCTTCGGAGGGGGCAGAGCGGTAAGTTCTTCTTCCGGGAGCTTGGAGGTCTTCCCCTCAGACCAGGTGGCAAGCAACCCTGCCATACCCAGAACCAGCCAGAAATACACGGCCCCCGTGGTGTAGCGGATGCTGACGCCGGCCATGTTCTGCCCCAGGAAGGCCAGACCGCCGGCGAGCAACCCGGCCGCCATGTACCGGAAAGTCTGCACGGGTGCTCGGCGTACCAGTCGCAGCGTCACGATCACGAAGGTGACTACCAGCCACAGAGCGAGGCCCACGCCGACGATCCCGGTGTCCGCCGCCTGCTCCAAAAGCTCGTTATGGGCATGATCTACCCAGCCGGCCTCGCCGGTGTTGTAGAACTCGGGATCAAGATGACCCGCGACGTGATGAAAGTAAGTGCCCGCGCCCGTCCCCAGGAGCGGGTGCGACTGGAAGATCTTGAGGGCCGCTGACCAGACCATCTTGCGCTGGACGTTGGACATATCCATCTGGAAGGAGGAGGCGAAGCGGTCCCCCAGCTTATAGTGGCCGGTGGTGGCCACGAGCACCGTGGCTCCTGTCAGGGCTACGATGAGTACCAGGGCGGAGACCGTCGCAGCCCTTCGTGGCGGCTTTAACCAGTCAGTGTACCGGGCGAGCAGCGCTAGGTTGAGGAGCATCATTCCGAGGCCGGCTAGCCACGCGGCCCGTGTGTAGGTCGCCAGGAGGCAGAAGTACATGAGGGCTACGATCGCTCCCCAGATGAACGTGCGCCACGACCCGCGCCGCAGCAGGTACAGGTTCACCGCCAGCGGGAGCATGATCAGCAGGTGGGCGGCGTAGAAGGTGGCGTTCCCCAGGGAGGCGAGAAGGCGTACGTCCTGGGGGAACCAGGTGAACCAGTCGTAGCCCAGGAACTGCATGACCCCGTACGCGCAGGTCAACAGCATACTGGAGAAGATGGTAACCACCAGCGCCGTCAGGTGGCGGGGATGGCGGAAGTGGCTAATGACCATCAGGTACAAGAACGAGTAAGTGGCATACTTGCCGAACTGATTCAGACTTGCGTACTGATATTGCGTCCAGAGAACGGAGAGCAGGTTCCAGAGCAGAAAGGCCGCAAGGGGAAGGTCCAGGGGAGAGCGCTTCAACACCACGCGGCCCTCATGGACGCACTCCAGTACCCACAGGGCAAACACCAGGAGCATGACGAGGTTGAAGAAGATGGTCTTGATCCCCAGAGCGCCGGGGGTGATCCAGTGGAAGAGCAGAATGAGCGGGGTGCCGAACACGGCGAACATGACCAGAGCCCGTATGGCCTTGGCATACATACTGCCTGGGGTCTGCTCGGCTGGCTGGGATAGAGGGTTAATGCTCATCGGGAGTTCCGTGTATCCTGATTCTCAAGTGACGATGAGAGGCCGGCTGGCGGTCTGCCCTGGCTCTGGCTGTAGCTGTGGGCCTTCGAGCTCTTGGCACTCCACATCTAGGACTTCCTCCTCAGGTCCAAGAGTCTCACCATCAGAGCCTCTGTCAGGAGCCGCAGGTTAGGGTTCTGCCGCAAGTCCGCGCGGGCCTGCTCAACCGCTTCGGCAGCCGCGAGAGCAGCGTGCGGCGGGTAGGCTGGTGCTACTACAGTGCGCAGCGCGGCCTGGCGGTCGGCGTTGGCGAGCAGGTCAACTCGTTCCAGGGCCAGCAGGTCGCGAAACCATGACTGCATGACTCCCAGCGTCTCGCGAAGTTCGGCGCGCACCGCGGTATCGTGCGCGCGCTTGAGAAACTCCGCACCAGCTTCATCGGGGTGCTCGGCGAGCCACCAGCGCTCGGTCAGGTCCAGCAGTCTTTCGCCTTCTCGCAGGGCCTCCCAAAGCTCCATGCTTGGCAATCTTCCGAGTGCTTCGAGCAGTTCCTCGCGCAACTGCAGGATCTGCGGCTTGGCCACTAGGTTAAGCGCACGGCCCAGGGCTCCGCCGCTTAGACTGACGATCTGCTCCACCCGCTCCGGAGGCAGGTGGGGCCAGGCGCCGGTATCCCCCTTCTCCACGGCGGTGGCTGTCGGCCCCGCTGTCATCCTGCGCATGAGCTCTGCCTTGAGGTCCGCCCGATGCAGAGGATGCAGGACGCTAATCTGGCAGCGGGAGACCAAGGTCGGGAGCAGGCGGGAGGGTTGGGCGGTGGTCAGAATGAAGGTCAGGTCCGGGGGCGGTTCCTCCAGGGTCTTGAGGAACCGGTTGGCGGCCTCGGCATTCATGGTCTCCGCTTGCGTGAGGATGAATACCCTTCGCCGCGCCTCTACAGCGCTGGCGGCAGCCTCCATGCGCAGTCGCTCAATCAGTCGGACGTCAAGCAGCGCGTCATCCAGCTCGGCCTGAAGCTCTTGCTTCTGAGGGTCTTCCTCGGCCTTGACCTCCACTCGTCGTCGGGGCCTGAGCACGCGCGTATCGCCATAGGTCTCGCGTTCAATCCGGACACAGGTCTGACACTCGCCACAAGCGTCGAGAAGAGCTTCCGCATCGCTCGTCTCGCCACGGGGATAACGGGGAGACTCGCAATTGGCGGCCTGGGCGAAGGCCTTGGCCAGCGTGGTCTTGCCAATGTGCGGGGGGCCGACGAAGAGGTAGGCGGTCGGCACGCGCTGTGCCAGCAACGCACGCTGGAGGGCGAGGATTGCACCTTGGTGTCCCACTACCTGGGCGAAGGGCATCAGCCGCTCAACCCCGTGGCGAGGAGAATTTCCTGGTGCAGTGCCTCCACCCGCTGAGCGGCGTCGAGCACGAGGGCTGCGGCCCCCAGACTTTTAGCGTAGTGCAGGAAACCCTCGCGTACCCGCGCGTGATACGCTGGCGAGCGGCGCTCGAAGTTGTCTTCCTGGGCTTCGCCTGGCGCGGCCTTGCGTGCTCTTCCGGTCTCCGGGTCCACGTCCAGGATAATGGTCAGATCAGGGTGCAGAGGCTTGCCGTGGCGCCCTGGGGCCTGCGCCAGCCCCGATCGCGCGGTGCCATCAAGCGCCTCGAAGACCTCCGTGGGCACCTCGCCGGCCCAGACCTGGTAGGCGAAGGTGGAGGCGGAGAAGCGGTCGCTGATCACGGTGGAGCCTGCCGCCAGGGCGGGCACGATCATGCTCTGCACATGTTCAGCACGGTCCGCGCAGAAGAGAAAGGTCTCTGTCAACGCCGACATCTGGGCCTCGCCATGAAGCAGCAGCTCCCGGAGTTTGGCTCCGAGCGAAGTGCCTCCCGGCTCCTGAGTCAACACCACCGGACAACCGCGCGCGGCGAAGGCTTCGCCCAGCAATCTGGTCTGGGTGCTCTTTCCACAGCCCTCCACTCCATCCAGCACGATGAACCTGGCCGAGAATGTGTGGCTCATGCTTGTGAGTCCTGTATGAGGTCCGGAAGGGACCGGACAAAAAGCGCACGGCTCCTCCGCCGGCGGTGCGTCTTCCGGTCGCTGTCGTGTTCGCTAGGGCGGCATGACCTTCACGCGCCGTCGGGGCTCCCGTCCCACACTGCGGGACATTAGCTGGTGCTCGGCGATCAACTCATGCTGCAGGCGCCGCACGTATGAGTTCTGGGGCAGAAGTTCCACCGACTCCCCACTGGCCAAGGCATGGGCCACGGCGTCGCGAGCCTCGCGCAGAGCAAAGGCCTCCCGCGCCGCTTCGGAGGCGGTGGTGACCTCGCGCAGAGCGGCTTTGATCTGCGAATGAGTATTGCTACGCACCGTTATCACTGCCGCCTCGCGCCGCCCAATCGGGCCCTCGCGCTCCAGGCGGTGTTGCAGCGCGATGATCAGGTCAGCCTCCTCCGGATTGCGGGTGATGACCGCCGGGCTGTGCAATTCCTGCAGCGCTTGCTCCACCTTCCGGCGGCTTATGCCCCAGGGGAAGACGCGCCCGGCAGTGAGGACGAGGCCCTCACCGGAGCCTTCGAGGTCCAGGGAGAGTTGAGAACCGGCGTGCTCGACCTCGCTGCCCGTGAGTCTCACCGACCGCGTGCTGTGCTCGATCTCGCCTTCCGTATTCCGCTGCCGTACCTCTACCGTAGCAGCCTCGCCCAGGAGGAGCGCATCAACACAGCGGGCGGTGTCATGGTGGATGGCAAGCTGGTCAATGGACTCGATCTCGATTACCGTATCGAAAGTGGGCGGGGCTTGGCGCTCCAGAACGGTCTTCTGCGTTCCCCGCCGTCGCGCCTCCTCGTCCCCCAGAGTCACGGAGTGTACGCCGCCGATCAGGTCCATGAGCGTTGGATTGCTGAGCAGATTTTCGAGGTTGTTGCCATGGGCAGTGCCTATGAGTTGCACGCCGCGCTCGGCGATGGTACGGGCCGCGGCGGTCTCAGCGTCGGTGCCGATCTCGTCAATCACGATGACCTCCGGCATGTGGTTCTCGACGGCCTCGATCATCACGTCATGCTGATGGCGGTCATTTGGCACCTGCATGCGGCGCGAGCGTCCGATCCCGGGGTGGGGAATGTCGCCGTCACCCGCGATTTCGTTGTTGGTGTCCACCACCACTACGCGGCGGTCGAACTCATCGGCGAGGACTCGGGCCACCTCCCGGAGCCGGGTGGTCTTGCCCACGCCGGGTCGGCCCAGAAGCAGGATATTCCTCCCGGACTCGATGAGATCGCGAATAATGTCAATGGTGCCATAGACCGCGCGGCCCACGCGGCAAGTGAGGCCGACCACCTCACCTCGGCGGTTGCGCACGGCGGAGATGCGGTGGAGGGTGCGCTCGATCCCTGCGCGGTTGTCGCGATCGAACTCCCCCAGCCGCGAGATCACCGAGTGGATATCCTCGAGCGTGCAGGGATCGTCAGTGAGGAGATCGTAATGGCTGGGAAAGCGCGCCTCGATGGGGCGCCCCAGGTCCATGATGATCTCGAGCAGGTCCTCCAGATTCGGGTGCTCCACAAGGGGCTGACGGATACGAGGTGGGAGGATCTCCAGGAGCTGATCCAGATTATCGGTAACGCGCTGTTCCGGAGGCATGACTATCTCTCGCGCGCCGGGTAGATGCGGCCTTTCAGTCTTGAACGTCGCATTGTCGTTGCGGGGTCGGCACGAACGTCTCATGAATCAGTATAGGCACGCCCGCCGCCGACGTCAAGCGCAGTACCCCTGAGTTGAACCGGGAGGCAGCGGGGGAGAGGCAAGTCAGTCCCCTGTGCACAGTCGGGAGTGAGGTTAGCTGACCAAGGCGGGGAATGGCTTGCGGCCGGACCATGCGCGTAGTATAATACCCGCTGGTTTTGTGAGTTCAGGCTCTCCCCAGGCGGAGAGCCTTACTTGTGACCGCCGGGCGCAATTCGTAGCCCGGCGATCCCGACGGCGAGGCATGAGCCTCGCTGAATAATCAGGGGAAGGGAAGTCAGTCTCATGTGTGGTATTGTTGGCTATATCGGTTCTCGCTCCGCGGCTCAGATCTGCCTCGAGGGTCTGCACCGCCTAGAGTATCGCGGCTATGATTCGGCCGGCATCGCCGTCGTGCGCGACGGGGAGCTTGATGTTCGCAAGGTGGTCGGTAAGCTATCCAACATGGATGCTTCGCTGAGAGAAACCGCGCTGCCCGGCACCCTGGGCATCGGTCACACTCGCTGGGCGACCCACGGCAAGCCCTCGGTGGAGAATTCGCATCCGCACGTGTCCACTAACGGGCGCATCGCCGTGGTGCACAACGGCATTATCGAGAATTACGGCGAGCTCCGCGAGCAGCTCATAGGCGAGGGTTTCGTCTTCAAGTCCCAGACAGATACTGAAGTCATGGCCCACCTGGTCGAGAAGTATTACGCCGGCGATCTCCGCGTCGCGGTGGTCCGCGCGGTCCAGGACCTCCAGGGGGCTTTTGCCTTCGGCGTGATCTGCGCCGACAACCCCGACCAGCTCGTGGCCGTGCGCCGTTTCTCCCCGTTGGTGGTGGGGCTTGGCGAGGGCGAGAACTACATCGCCTCCGACATGGGCGCTATTCGCCAGGAAACGGACCGCGTGTACGTCATTGACGATGACGAGGTGGCGCTAATTACCCGCGAGGGTGTGGAACTCACTGATCTGGAGGGGAATCCGCTGGAGCGTGAGGTCTTTGTGATCCCCTGGCCGGCCGACGCTGCGGAGAAGGGCCCGCACAAGAAGTTCATGCACAAGGAGATTCACGAGCAGCCGGAGGCTATGCGTGCTTGTCTGGCCGGTCGCCTCTCCGACCCCGATAAGCCGCTGCAACTGGATGGTCTGAACATGACGGAGGCGGAGATCAAGGGTCTCAAGAAGGTAGTGTTCACCGCTTGCGGCACCGCTTACCACGCCGGGCTGGTGGGACGCTTCCTGATGGAGTATCTGGCCAAGATCCCCGCCGAGTGTGACCTGGCCGCCGAGCTGCGCGCGCGCAACCCGGTGGTGCTGGACAATACCCTTTGCGTGCCCATCAGCCAGTCCGGCGAGACCGCCGACACCCTGGTGGCCCTGAGGGACATGAAGGGCAAAGGGGCGCGCTGCGTCTCGGTGCTGAACGTGGTGGACTCCTCCATCGCGCGTGAGAGCGATGGGGTGGTGTACATCCAGGACGGGCCGGAGATCGGCGTAGCCTCCACCAAGGCCTACAGCTTGCAGGTCATGACCATGACCTTGATGGCGCTGCATTTCGCCGAGGTGCGGGGCACTGCTGATCCCGCACTACTGCGTGAACTGAAGGCGGCGCTGCTGAAGATGCCGGAATACGCTGCCGAGCTCCTCAAGCGCGAGGACGACGTGATCGAAGTCGCCAAGCAGTACTACCAGCTCAAGGACGCCTTCTACCTCGCCCGTGGCGTGAACCTGCCTTCCGCCATGGAGGGCGCGCTCAAGCTCAAGGAGATCAGTTACATCCACGCTGAGGGCTACTCGGCGGGCGAGATGAAGCACGGCCCCATCGCCCTGGTCTGTCCGGAGCTGTTCACGGTGGCCATCGCGGTTCACGGTGACGTGTACGAAAAGATGATCGGGAACATCCAGGAGATCAAAGCGCGGTCCGGGCCCGTGATCGGCGTGGCCGATGATGGGGACGACGTGATCGGCGGACAGGCGGACGCCATGATCTGGGTGCCGCCGGTGCCTGAGTTGGTCTCGCCGCTGACCACGGCCATTCCGCTGCAGCTCCTGGCCTACCACATGGCCGATCAGCGCGGCGAGGACATTGACCAGCCCCGCAACCTGGCCAAGACGGTAACGGTCGAGTAGTTTGCCCTCCAGGGCGCGGCTTGGGCCGCGTCGTGAGAGGAGGTAGTTCCGCAGGGCGGGGTTTCCCCCGCCCTGTGCGCTTTAAAGGGGCAGGCCGCTTTCCTGTTCCCCGGGCCGCAGCTTGCGGAGCAGAGCGGGACGGGGGTATAATCGGCACAGATGTGGAACGTGGAGCCCGCGTTCCTTATGCTCATGGCCAAGCCTCGCGACCGGGAACTGGTCTGCGTGTATCGTGCCGGCGATATGGCGGCGGCCGCCTTTCTCACACAACTCCTGGAGGAGGCGGGCATCCGGACCTTTAGCCTGGAGGCGGGCCTCGATGGTTTCCCTCGCATCTACTTTGGCACCCAGGGGTACCGCCTCATGATCTCCGGAAACGACGCTGAGGCCCGCGCTGAGGAGATCGCTCACATCATCCGTCAGTTTGAACAGACCATGGGCTACGGACCTCACAAGCCAACGCGAGAGTCGGAAGCAGAGGACTGACGCGACAGGAGGGATGCTCCATGTCGGAGGAACAAGTGCCCCAGACGGACAAGGTTGCGCGGATGAGGGTCATCGTGGGGGGGGCGGCACACGGCGCGTGGTCAGCGTTGCTGGTGGGTATCATCATCGGTGTGGTGGGATGGATCGGGGCGGTGGTGGTGATGCGCGGGTACCCGGAGTGGTATGTAGCCGTCGCCGGCACGCCGATAGATCAGCTATGGAGTCTTGTCGTCCGGTGGATAGCCGCGTGGAAGCTGCTGCTGTTCGGGTGGGTACTTTTCGCCACTTTTCTCTCCTACTGGTGGCGCGCGCTGAAGTAGTGGCGATTGGCAGCCAATCATTAGTAGGTAGTGAGAAGGTCCGCGGGGCATCTCCCGCACTCCAGCGCGGCTTCGAGCCGCAGCGCCGGCGATAGGAAGAGCAGCGCCTCGCTTCTGCGATGAATGGTTAGAGGACCAGTCGAATCCATAAAGGAGGGTTCGGGATGAAGTCGCGTCTTATACTCGGTTGCATTCTCATGCTTACGGTGTTTGTGGTCTTGACCCTGGGCTGCGGCGGGGGGGATTCAGTCCTGCCCACTAACTGGGAGGACGCCCTCGTCTTTGTCAGCAATCCGACGCAGTACGAAGAGGTTCGCTTCATGTTCATAGACGGCACCAGCCGGCAGACCATTGCCGCTGCCGGAGACCGGGGAATGTTCCAGGGCGTCCTGAGTCCCAACGGCAAGAAGATTCTTTACGTGGACGATGCCAGGAGCTTCATCGTGTATGATCTGAGAACGGGCGGGCGTATGACTCTCTTCCATGGCGGCGGGGATGCTCTCCATGCACCCGCGTACAGCCCGGACGGCTCGAAGATCTCCTTCTCCCGGGAAGGTGCGGATGGCTCTCAGGATCTGTGGGTGATGAATGCGAACGGTACCAATGCGCAGCGGCTGACGAATGATGGAAATCGCTATACCAACGACTCGCTGTCCTCCTGGAGCCGGGACGGCAACTGGATCTACTTCCAGCGCGGACGACAATGGTATGGCGACATCTGCCGAATTTCCGCCACTGGTGGCAACGTCACGGTCATCAAGGCCTCCAATCCCGGGGCCAATGTGTATTATATGCACCCCCGCGTGTTGCGTTCCGGTAAGATTCTGTTCACCAGGTCCACGGGTGCTGAGAGCCAGAAAGACATCTACGTGATGAATGCCAATGGAGCCAGTCAGATCAACCTGACGCCGGGGACCTCCGGTACCGATGAGTTCTTTGCGTCCGCCAACTACCGCGGAACTATGGTGGCCTACTCCCGGGACAATGGCAGTCAGAGGGATATTATCATTGCGGATTTTGATGGCGTCAGCCTGAGTAACCACGCCAATTTGACCGCTGACATTGCTGCTGACTGCTGGCGTCCTTCACTGGGCATCGTGGACATGGACTACTACCGTTAGGGCGAATTGCCCTGTGCGCACCGGATCCCTCTGTCCGAGGGGTCCGGCGCGCTGGTTTGCCGCCTATATAATCTTCCTGTGCATTAATTGCGGTCCCTGCTATAATCTCGCGCGTGGCTGACGAACCCGCTACCTATCTTCGCTTCTCCTCCGCTACCCGGCAACGGTTGAAGCAGGCCCCTCCCGGCCTGCTTCTGTTCTTCGTTGCGGTAGCCCTCATGGCGATGAGCGGAGGCATTCAGGACTCCGCCTTCAACAACTACCTCAGCGACACCTTTCAGGTCTCCGCAGCCACCCGCGGGAAGCTGGAGTTCCCTCGCGAACTGCCCGGGCTCCTCACCGTCGTCATGACCGGGCTGTTCTCCTCGGTATCGGACCTCGAGCTGGGAGCTCTCGCGGCTGGATCGGTGGCCCTGGGTCTGGCCATCATCGGGATCTGGAGTCGTCGCTGGTGGCCGATGGTAGGGGGCACGCTTCTGTGGAGCGCCGGAACGCATCTGCTGATGCCGGTGGGGGATTCCGTGGCACTGGGCATGGTGCGCGAAGGCCGGGCCGGGCGCCGCCTGGGGCAGATGGGGGTGGTTACTACCCTGGCGGCGCTGGGCGGATATGCGGTGGTGTGGGTGGGCACGCGCCTGCTGGCGGCGGATTATGCTTACCTGTTCTGGGTGGGCGCTCTCGCCTCGGGCCTCGCGATCTTTGTCTGGCGGCTGATGCCCAGACTGCCACACTGTCGGGTCCGCCCCCGCTTCCTGTACAAGCGGCGCTATCGGCTGTTCTATGTGCTGCAGCTGCTCTTCGGGGCCCGCAAGCAGGTGTTCATTACCTTCGCGCCCTGGGTGCTGGTGCGAATCTTCCGCCAGCCGGCGTACGTGCTGGCGCAGCTGCAGGGCGCTGGCGCAATTCTGGGGCTGTTCTTCAGACCGTATCTGGGACACCTGATTGACCGGGTTGGCGAGCGCACGATTTTGATTGCCGAATCTGCGCTGATGGTTGGCGTATCCTTGGCCTACGGATTCGCGCAGGGCCTGCTGGGAGCCCGGGTGGGGCTGTGGTTAGTTTTTCTATGTTTCGTGACGGATCAGCTTCTGTTTGCCGTGGGCATGGCGCGGACCACATATCTATCGAGGATCGCCGAGACGCCCGAGGACGTGACCCCCTCGTTGTCCATGGGAGTAAGCATCAATCATCTGGTGTCCATGTCTCTGCCGACGTTGGGAGGCTATGCCTGGGATACGTGGGGTTACGAGTGGGTGTTTGTCGGCGCAGCGGCCGTAGCGCTGGTGAACATCCTGGCGGCCAGTCGCATAGGCCGTGGTTCCGACCGAGAGCTCACGTAAAGCCTTGTGCATCTCGACGCGGACGAAAGAAGAGGGGCGGAGCCGTCAGGCTCCGCCCCTCTTCTTTTGGTGCGGGCACGTAAACCGGCGTTATTCGCCATTCGAGCCATGTTGCAGGTAACGGTAGATGTTGGTTGGCCAGATCTGAATGTTCAGAGAGGTCGGGATGGTCGCCACGTCCATCGGCGCCACGTGTCCGTCAATGAAGGCGCAGTTGCACTTGCCGAAGTGCCGCCCGACGAAGGAGGAGCCCTGTGGGTACTTGCCGGCAGTGGTGGCCGGCCAGTAAGGGGGATCGTTGGTTAGTCCCTTGTAGGCCTCTGGATAGGAACAGGTGGTGGGATTGGGCCAAATACAGGGTGGAGTCCAGTATCTACTGAAGTAGCCCGGGTAGATCTCGTTGTTGCTGTCCTCAGTGGCCGAATTGTACCCGCCGCCGATCCCGTCAGCCACGGTAATCATCTCCGTTGGGCGCTGGAACTCCGCCAGAGAGAAGCCTGTCCAGCTCAGACCCCAGCCGGAGTAGAAGGTCTGGACACAGAGGCCGTGCCAGTTGTTGCGGGGCCAGGTAGCCGCGGCCGTGCCTCCACCCCCGCCACCCTCCTGGACCGGGCAATGCCAGATGGTTCCCTTGCTGTCAGTAGAAAGATACGGCCCCAGCACGGAGGTCCGGGTCCACCACTTATACCCCCAGGCATTCCGGGGCAGGATGCCATCGTAGTCCGCAGCATACATGCGGATCGCCAGGGCAATCTGCTTGAGGTTGCTGGTACAGGTCGTTTGCTGCGCCTTCAGGCGCGCGCGAGAGAAGACGGGGAAAAGGATCGCCGCCA
>LSQX01318450.1_pt2 | contig 15531 bp, 16 predicted proteins | sample 654561 | NCBI WGS metagenome assembly LSQX01 (sample SAMN04489861, study PRJNA283612) | anaerobic digester metagenome | isolation source: 4 biogas reactors fed with cattle manure at either 37C or 55C with and... | place: Denmark: Kongens Lyngby | collected 2014 | reverse complement strand
GTGATATATAACCCGGTAAAATTGGGTAAACAAAGTACACAATCACAAAAAGTCAAATCCGGGATGAGAAGTGTTGAAACATTTGAAAGCGACATCAGCAATAACTGGCTGGTTTATTGTTTTGAGGCATACCGCTTCAACGACTCTTCTTTTGAAGATAAGTTTTTTCCGCGTCCTGTTACTTCAATCATTTTTCATTTTAAAGAACAACCTATCATTCAGGATGAAAATCCAATTGTGCTGAAGCCATTTTTTATAGCACCTGTAATTTCGCAAGCTATTCCTTTAAGATTTCAAGGAGATATTGACACATTTGCAATCCACTGCAAATCAACAGTTATATCCCGCATTCTGGGACTCGACATGTCATTGACCGATGAGCGCAGCATCACACTCCCCCACAATCTTTTTCTTCCTTTATGGGAAAAAATGTCAACTCAGAACACTACAGCCGAGCGAATCGACTGCTTTTCCGATTTTATCAACACCATACAACCCTCACCTTATATTCCGGATGCCATCGATTACTATTGTGATAAAATCATAAAAAACAGCATTTTCACGCCGCTAAAAACTATTATGCAGGAGTGCTACGAAAGTAAGAGTTCACTCCATCGGAAATTTACAAAACGTGCCGGAACAACTCCAAAAACGCTTGCAAGAATTGTTCGGTTAGACTATCTGTGGAGAAAAATAATAAATGAAAAAGTCATTGACTATCAGAGACTAATCTTTGAAGGAAACTATTTTGACCAGGCTCATTTCATTAATGATTTTAAATCAATTATTGGCGAAACGCCGGGATATTTTTTCAATCGCAATCTGAAAACTGTAAAATTATTCTCCGGAGACACTTCTGAAAATCAATAATGGGATTTTTTTCCAATGAAATCGTTTGGCAACCGCATACGTTTGCCTGATAATTCATTTAATCTCCAGGATATGAAAATATTTTTTTTAAATTCAATTTTAGTTGCAGCCCTTTTGGTTGCAATCGCTAAAGTTCCGGCACAAGGACAAATCTTAAATCGGGTCAAGGAAAGAGTTACACAAAAGATCGATGACAGAGTAGTTGACAAAGCAGAAGAAGCAACAGACAGGGCACTCGACAAAACTGAAGAAGCAGTTAAGAAAGATAAAAAGCAGCAAGATGCAGAGGAAGAAGCAGATAATATGAATCTTGCGCATGAAAAGGGTGAAACAGACACAGAAGGCACTATGGTTGTATCGCAAAAGACCGATATTCCCAACACGCTGCAGAGCTTTAAAAACTACGATTTTGTGGCCGGCGATAAGATCATTTATTTTTATGATATGGCCGGTGAAACCGACGCTGAAATACCCGGCAGAATGCTGATTGATGAGGGCAATGCTGAAATACAAACGTACAACGGAGAAAAAGTTTTGTTTATACCCGGTTATTCCGAAGTGTACTTTAATCCTCTTATGGAAGAAAAAGCATACTTGCCCGAACAGTTTACGTTAGAGTTTGATGTCTTGTCAAACGGTGGAGTCGGCAGCTCGACAGACGCTTCTGAAATTACCCTTTATTTTCGCGGAAAAGATGAAACCGTCGGGGCATACGGCAGCGCAACCGCTCCGATAAAAATAAGCCTTTCCGGCCTGTCGGGCGATGCTCATTATGAACTTGGCGTTTTCAAAAACGACGACTGGTCTGGCGGCGGTAGCAAGAGGTTTGCACCCGAGGCTGTTAATACCACACAAAATAACTGGCGCCGCGTAGCGGTTTATGTAAATAAAAATATTGGAAAACTGTATGTAGATCAACACAGGATTGGCATTTCAAACCAGATAGAACCGGGAGCACCTGCTCAGTTGGATATAGAAGTGAACAGTCCTGAACATCCCGTCATGTTTAAAAACTTTCGTATAGCTGCCGGCGGTTCTGATTCATACAACAAGGTGATTACAGAAGGAAAATTCATCGCTTACGGAATTCAATTTGATGTAAATAAAGCTACCCTTAAACCCGAATCCATGGGTACAATCAACGAATTTGTAAAAATGATGAAAGAAAATCAGGATTTAAAGTTTGAAGTTGGCGGACATACAGACAGCGATGGAACCGCCCAACGGAATGACGTCCTTTCGCAGGAACGTGCCGATGCTGTAAAGGCTGTCATGGTAAACTCAGGCATTCATGCAGACCGATTGACCACAAAAGGATATGGATCTTCCCAGCCCATTGCTGAAAACAACAATCCGGAAAACAAGGCTCGTAACAGAAGGGTAGAATTCAGAAAATTGTAAATAAATTTATCGCATTTATGGTGTAAAACTGAAATTTTTGTTCACAATTTTCTTTGTTCGCCGGTTTTAACGCGAATATTTTTACCAAACAAGAATTTTATTCAAATAGGCCACTGATGCAAACTTTAAAATTAATACGTTTTTAAACTGGGCTCATTCATAAAAAACAACTATTCTTTTTCTATCTTAGCCAGATAAAAAATTACAATTTTACTTCAAATCAAATTAATCCACTTTATGCATTACCTTTAGGGAGTTTAAATCCAAATATTAAATGAAGGTTTTAGTAAATAGGAAAGATATTACATTTCTACCCGATGCGTCCAGAATAATTGCCCGGTTTCTTTATACCGGTGACGACAGAGCGCTAAATACAATACGTTCTGTGTTAAACATGACTGAGCAATCGGCATCGCAGGCATTAAGCCCAGTTCTGAGAGATTTTTCTTTGCGACACAGAAATATCTCCAAAATTTTCGAAAAACATTTTAATAAAATCTCCCATTTGTTAAAGCAGTTGGATATTGATTCTGATTCGCTTGACTATGCTCAAAAAATTTTGATCGGTTCCTATTTTACCATGGAGTACTCGATTGAATCGACTGCTTTTTTTAACCCGTCAATTGTTGAACACCCCGATCAATCAGAGACCAGTATAGATGAAAGACGTGTTATTTTGAGTTTCAGAGCCACCGGGGAAGGACATATTTCATCCATTGTTTTCAGAACCGGGATTCTTGATAAAAATAACAATCTTTCTATTGAGCCGGTTGGGAAAATGTTGGCAGAAGCAGAGCGTATCAGGCGGTACGTTTACGATAAAATGTCTTTTAAAAAGAAGTTAGACGAGATGAAAGACATTCATTCCATTATCCCGTCCGGTTTAGTACTCGACAAGTTAAACGATACATTTACTTATGGCGAACTTCGGGATTGTATTAAGGAAGCTCGAAAATCGTTGCACCTTACCGAGGAGAAAGAAATGCTGTTTAATCAACTCATCTGGGTGGCTTCATTGCATTATGAACTGGAATTCTCGTTGGATTCCAATATTTCCGAAAGAGTAATATTCCCGGTTTCGATAAATGAGAAAAACGGGATTGAAGATGCCCGTTTCGTGAAATTTACGGAAGAGAATGGTGAAACCATTTATTACGCCACCTACACGGCTTATGATGGAACCACCATATTACCAAAAATGCTTGAAACCCGTGATTTTTATCATTTTAAGATATTTCCGCTTCATGGCGAAATTGCCAAAAACAAGGGCATGGCGCTTTTCCCCCGGAAAGTGAACGGGAAATATGCCATGCTGTGCCGGTTGGATGGGTACAATAATTACATTTCTTATTCTGATAATATCAACATCTGGCGCGAAGCTAAACTGTTGCAACAGCCTAAATTTCCCTGGGAATTTATTCAAATTGGAAATGGAGGTTCGCCTCTTGAAACACCGGAAGGCTGGCTGGTAATAACACATGGAGTTGGACCCATGCGCGAATACACCCTGGGTGCTTCGTTGTTCGACCTCAATAACCCGGAAAAAGAAATTGGGAGGTTAAAATCTCCGCTGCTGGTTCCCAATGCCCTAGAGCGGGAAGGATATGTTCCTAATGTGGTTTATTCCTGCGGATCGATGATTAATAATGAAGAATTGGTAATACCATACGCCATGTCGGACTTTTCATCCACCTATGCCACAGTTAATTTGCGTGAACTTTTAAATGAATTGAAAAAATCAAAACAGGATAAATAACCTAATCCCGACAAGCCCGAAATAACAATTGACAAAAAAATACGCAAATGTAATTGTTAAGACACCCAAATGTGTGAATGATGTAAATATTATTCAGAATTGTGTAATAAATAAGGTGATTTTATCCCCTACCTTTGGGAGTATTAATATTAAAAAATCACAAAATGAAAAAAATTATTTTTTTCCTGCTTGCATTGGTGTTTGTTTTTAGCTCAACAATAGCTTTTGCCAGTAAAAAAGAGAAAACTGCTGATTCAGATAAATTGACTGTTCCCGTAAAAACGGAAAACAAATTGTCTGATGAAGAAATTGAAAGAATTACTACGCGCGTTGAAGAAATCCATAAAATGGATAAAAGCGATTTGACGTCTGAAGAAAAAAGTGAACTGAAAAGTGAGCTGAAAGAAATGAAAAAAGATGTAAAAAAAGCTGGCGGAACGATTTACATTGGTGGTGCTACTCTTCTTTTGATAATCATCCTGATACTCATATTGGTTTAATCGAGGTAGTTTAAAATTTGTGCAATACTGCTTTAAGGTTGCACAAATTTTTTTGTTTTATCCTGGAAATTATCAGCCAAGTGAAAGAATAACTAATTAATCTCTTCACCCAATCATCTAAACTTAGTTGAAGTTCATTGAGATATAGGATGAAGATCATCGGAACGAGTCCCCTCTTTGGTTGATATTTTTCACTTGGATACGGATGTTTTATACCAATCGTTAGATTGTTGGTTATTAGCAATTATGAAACTGCTGAATAGTCATTGGGAAAGTTGTCAGGTTAAATGAAACATACAGAAGTTGCAGGCTGGAAATTTGAGATTTTCCGCTTTGCTAAATAAAAAATCATGTCAGAAATCCATTCAACAAAAAATAACCTGAAAATATATCCCTTCACCTGGATTGCCCGGAGGTTATTATTTATTTATATGATTGTTACCTTGTCATTCTTCGATGCTTTATCCCAGAAATATTTTCAGCAGGAAGTAAATTATAAAATCAATGTTTCGCTTAACGATACGCTCCATGAACTACGTGCATTCGAAAAAATGGAGTACATCAACCATTCTCCCGATACGCTTCATTTCATCTGGTTCCATCTGTGGCCCAATGCCTATTCAAACAACAGCACTCCATTAGCTAAACAGGTATTCCGGGTGAACGGGAAGTCAAAGCTTTTCGACAATCCGGAATTGAGCGGATTTATTGACTCACTGGACTTTAAAGTAAATGGCCGGCAGGTTCAATGGAACTTATTGCCCGGGCAGCCCGACATTTGCCGGATTGACCTGTACGAACCCCTAAAAGCCGGCGACACAATACTTATTACTACTCCCTTCCGCGTAAAAATCCCAAAAGGCGTAACATCCCGGTTAGGCCATATCGGCGAATCCTATCAAATTTCGCAGTGGTATCCCAAACCGGCAGTTTATGATCAGGATGGCTGGCATCCAATGTCGTATCTCGATCGGGGTGAATTTTACTCTGAATTTGGTCGTTTCGATGTAAGCATCACATTACCTGATAATTATATTGTGGGAGCAACCGGAAACCTGCAAAACCAGCACGAAATTGATTGGCTTGAAAAACTTGCTGCCGACACCTCATGGTTAAAAGCCTCACACATCGGAAAAGTTCCTTTCCCGGTTTCATCAGAACAGTTGAAAACTCTTCACTATACTGCCAGGCAGGTTCACGATTTTGCCTGGTTTGCCGATAAACGGTTTAATGTAATAAAGGGAAGTGTGATACTTCCCGGTTCAGGTAGGGAGGTACCTACCTGGGTGATGTTTACCAACAGGCAGTCAAACCTTTGGAAGGAGGCACCGGATTACCTGAATGACGTGATTTTATGGGCTTCAAAAAAAATTGGCGATTATCCGTATGAAAGTTTCACAGCAGTTCAAAGCGCACTGAGCGCCGGTTACGGAATGGAATACCCGGGCATTACGGTTATTGGCATTGTTGAAGATGCTTACTCACTTGACGAAGTGCTTGTCCACGAAATTTTTCACAACTGGTTTTACGCGGCACTGGCGTCCAATGAGCGAAAAGTTCCGTTTATGGACGAAGGGTTAACAAGCGCATATACAGCACGATATATAAAGGAAAAATACCCTCTGAAAAAATTTTGGCAGATTTATTTTAAAAACTGGAAAATGGCCCGCTTTTTAAATTTCGACCAATTGCCTGTGGTACGGATGCAGGAGCTGGAATGGCTTGTACAAGCCCGAAGCAACCTCGAACAGCCAATGAACCTGCCGGCAACCGGATACAGCGATTTAAATTATGGCATTATCCTATACAATAAAGCCACAATAGCCTTTAATTATCTACGGGCATACCTCGGAGATTCGCTTTTTGATGCGGCCATGCGCAAGTATTACCGCAACTGGATTTTCAGGCATCCCCAACCCGATGATTTGCGCACTGTATTTGAAAACCATACAAACAAAGATTTAAGTTGGTTCTTTGATGATTTAATTGGAACGACCAAACGTCTGGACTATAAAATAATTCGTGTGGAGAACAAGCAACTGCTTGTTAAAAATAAGGGAGAACTAGTTTCGCCACTAATCATTGCCGGAATAGCCGGAGATTCCATCTTTTTTGAAAAATGGGTGGATGGTTTTCAGGGGCGAAAATGGATTGAACTGCCCGAGGGCGATTATACAAAAATAAAAATCGACCCCGGACATGTTATGCCCGAAATTTATAGAATGAACAACAATATTCAAAAAACAGGCCCTTTCCCGAAAGCAGATCCCATAAAAACCCAACTCCTCTTTACCATCGAGGACCCCGAAAAACACACACTGATATATTTGCCGGTAATAAACTGGACACGGGAAAACGGGTTTATGGCGGGTTTAGCGTTTCACAACGGCTTTATCATTCCTAAACCAGTGGAATATTTTGTAATGCCGTTTTATGCATTCGGCAATAACGATTTGGCAGGGTTTGGAAGGATAACATATAACATTACGCCATACAATCAATTCATCAGGCTGGCTGCCATTTCTTTGGAAGGAACCCAATTCGGCGCACCGGGCAATCAAAACTACCAAAAGGTAAAAACCGGTGTGGAGTTGTATTTCAGAAACCGGGACATGACTTCCCCGTTAACTCAAAAAATATTTGGGAATTACATTGCCGCTTCCAGCCTTTATCAGATTGAACTTCAGGAGAAAGCGAAAATGAATTCCTATTACCAATTTGGCTACCGGATGGAGAAGAACAGTATGATAAATCCGTTTGCCCTGCAGGCAGGTTTTGAATCCGGAATATCATACCGGAAAACATCGGTGGAATTTAATTACAGGCTGAGCTACTCCGGGCAGGACAATGGCATGGATGTCAGGTTATTTGCCGGAACCATGCTAAAGGAGAATTCGAAAATTCCTTTTTACTCGTTTTCACCGGGAGGAAGAAGTGGCGGCAAGCTGTATCTTTTCGAGGGAACTTACCCCGACCGCTTTGCCGTTTTTCCAGCCAGTTTCTGGTCGCGGCAAATGAGCCTTTCCGAAGGAGGTTTGGTGTCGCCGGTAAACGATAGTCTGGGCTACAGCCGATGGCTTGTTTCACTTTCATTTACAAGCAGTTTGCCAGGCAAAACAAGCCGGCTGCCTGTGAAGCCTTTTGTTAATTTGCTTTTAAACGATAATGGGTTCAGCAATGGAAACGATTCGCCCGTTTTCTTTGAGGCAGGATTAAAAACGGGTATCCGTAATATTTTCGAAATTTATGTTCCACTGCTCGTTTCCAAAAACATGAATGCAGCCGGCGGATCATTCAAAAACAGAATTCGCTTTGTTTTTTCACTCGACTCATTCAGCAAGGGAAAGCTGAATTCAAATTGAAGAATTTAACAGGCAAAATGTGTGAATGATGTAACATTTATTCAGAATTGTGTAATACTTTTTGTAGCAGGGAACCCGATCTTTGTGTCGTATGATTTAATAATTAATTTAAATTTATTGGTATGCCTGTTTTAACTATCATTATTGTCATCCTGGTTGTTGGGGTTCTCCTTTGGCTGATAAACAGCTACATTCCCATGCAACGCACCATCAAAGGAATTCTGAATGCAGTTGTCATTATTATTTTGGTGATTTGGCTGCTGAAGGTATTTGGTGTTTTGGACAGTTTGCAAAACGTAAGAATTTAGTGGCGCTTTGTCACCCGGAGGGTATGTCTTCACTGTTTAAACATCAGGCAAATTTTGGCCAAATGTGTGAAAGATGTAAATATTACTCAGAATTGTGTAATGCTTTTTAACTCTAAAAGCGCGATCTTGACATAGTGAAAATTTATTCACAACTGTTCCGCCAGTTGCGGAAATTTAATACATACAGATTATGAAAACGAAAAAAATGAATCGTCTGGTAAAAAACACCCTTTTGATATCTTTTATGTTTGTGATGATAATTCCATTCACATCATGCGCAAAGAAGTTCAATTTTATTAACTCATCTGTAGTTCCTGGAGCAATTGGTTATGTTAAAATGAAAAAGGACAATAACAAGAATTATATTCTTAAAGTGGAAGTATCGGATTTGGCAAAAGTTGAACTGGTTAATGCTTCTAAAACCACATATGTGGTTTGGATGGAAACCGATGAGGGCAATGCTGAAAACCTGGGGCAGTTAAAAAGCTCTACCAGCTTCTTGTCAAAACGGCACACTGCATCTTTGGAAACGGTATCTTCTTATAAACCGGTCAAAATATTTATTACAACGGAAGACGGTATAAATGTGCAATATCCGGGGAAACAGGTTGTACTAACCACCGAAAATTTTTCTGTGAAATAGGCAAAATGTGAGAATGATGTACATCATTCTCAAAGTTATGTAACAGTTTCAAGGCTAAAGAAAAATACCTTTGAAAGTATAATAATGTAATTACGCAATTAATATTCAAAACCATGAAAAAAATAGTATTCACTCTTGCTGCAACAGCTTTAATCGCCGGCGTTCTTTTTACAAGTTGCAATTCATCTTCCCGAAAAATTAAAAATGCCGAGGATAAAGTGCTGGATGCAAAAGAGGCCGTTATAGATGCAAAAATCGATTTAACCCAGGCACGCCAAGACTCAGTCAACGAATTTCAGCAATTCAAAACAGATTTTCAAAATCTGATCAGTTCCAATGAAAAAAAGATTGCCGGATTAAAATTAAGCATTGCAGATGCGAGCCAGAAAAACAAGGTTCAATTTGGGAAAAAGCTGTCTGTACTAGAGAAAAGAAACAATGAACTTAAAATTAAACTGGCCGAATACGAAGAAGATGAAACCGACCAGTGGAAAGCATTTAAGCTGGAGTTTAAGCACGATATGGATGAATTGGGAAAAGCATTTTCCGATTTCACTGTTAATAACAAAAAATAAAACAATTAAAAATTAATGTCATGGGAAATTTACTTTACATCATCGCAGTAATCCTGATTATTGGATGGGCAATCGGATTTATTGGGTACAGTGCCGGTGGACTTATTCACGTTCTGCTGGTCATTGCACTAATTGCAATTATAATCCGGGTAATTCAGGGAAGAAGAATTCTTTGAATCTAAAGATATAAATAAACATTAAAAAATGAATACCGTGAAAACAGTAAAAGTATTTTTAGGATTACTAACGGGTTTTACCGTAGGTGCATTGACAGGAATGCTATTCGCACCTGAAAAAGGATCAAAAACCGAAAAAGGGTTAATGATAGCGGGAGAAGATTATGACGATGTGTTGAAAGAAAAATTTGACGGATTACTTAAGATTATCACAAAACAGTTTGAACAAGTGAAATCGGATGTAATCGACCACGTTGAAAGGGAAAAGATAAAATCCGAAAAAGCTGAATAAAGCTCGGGTATAGACTCAACTACACTAACATAAAATAATAAATAAAATGAAAACAATTAGGATGACAATCCTATTGCTTGTGGTAGGGTTTTTAGGAAACGCACAAGTAAAAGATATTAGTGTGACATTTTCACCCATTGGCGAATATAGCTTTTGGGACAATAAAGCAGGTCTTGAAGATGGATTTCTCGTTGGAGGAAAGATAGGATTTGGGTTTGGGGAATTTATAGAACTCAGGGGTACTTATCTCCAATCTCTTGATTTAAAAACAAACTTCGAAAATTACGGGCTGCCAAATTACAACCATGACATCTTTTCGCCGCAGGATGTTACCCTTACCCGTTGGGGCGGAGAATTCAAAGCAAATATTGGTACCCGCGGGCTAAAACCATATTTAACGCTGGGCACCGGAGTTCAAAGTATTGAAGTTTATAACAACGATAAGCTGAAGCAAATTTTCGCGAGCTTTGGCTTAGGGTTAAAATTAAACCTCTCCGAACGAGTTGTATTTTTAGTAGAAGGTAAAAATACGATGTATAACTTCAATTCCGCTGCTCATCTGCTTACAAGTGCCGACAAAACCGCATTTGGTGTTACCGCTGCTGATTTTTCAAACGACCGGCTAAGCAACTGGGCAGTTCAGGGCGCTCTGCAAATTTACTTAGGTGGAAGAGAACCGGGTACGTTAAGCGAACTCGACCTGGCCTACCTGAACCAATTCAGAGGTGGCTTAAGAGGACTTCAATTTACGATTGAACCCGGTGCAGCTTATATTGCCTTCGACAAAAATTCACTTTTCAGGGATACCTGGTTCGTTGGCGGATATGCCGGGTTGGATTTTAACAAATACATCGGATTACGAGGATTTTATTTTCAGGCGGTGGAAAGCATGAAATTATCTACTGATTTCGAAAAACTATCCATGTATGGAGTGGAATTTCAGGCCAGGCTAAACGCATCAACAGGAATTACTCCTTACATTTCATTGGGAGGTGGTTATATTGATCCTCAAAACAATTACCTGGGAAAAGATGGTGCTCTGGTTAAAGGAAATGAATTTGCATCAGGTGGTTTAGGATTAAATATTCCGCTTGGAAAACGTGTAATGCTTACAGGAGGTGCAAAGGCGATGTTAACTTCTTCCGATAATATTGAAGATATTGAATTGCCTGGTGACCTTCAAACGCACATGATGTACAATGCCGGAATAAAAGTCAGCTTAGGCAGAAAATCTAAATCAACAGATGCAATCTATCAGGATAATTTAAGTCGTGATGTAGAATATCGAATGGCTGAAAATAACCGGAAATTACAGCAGATGAAGATTGAGTACCAAAAGAACATTGCTGAACTCGAAGTAGAACTCAAAAATGCCACCGATGAAAAAGATGTGGATAAAGCAGTTGATTTGATCAAAGAGAAAGAAAAAGCACAAAAAGCATTGAATGAAGTTGAAACGCTTGAGAAAATTCATGAAGAGACAATTGCAACTAAAAAGTCAGCGATACAAGAGGAATTACTGGTGAAAACACCTTCAAAAACAGCTAATAGCATTCAAATGACTCCTGCCGAATTTGAATCACTGGTCGTAAATATATTGAAAGCAGCCCGTGAAGAAACCGGCATAGAAACCACGCGAAAAGTTGAAGCTTTGCCCGCGGATTCAAGTGGTTTGCAACAACAGATTGATGCCATGAATAAACGATTGGACTTTTTAGAAAAATTGCTAATCGAAATTAATGCTCAAAAAGAAAGTGGAGTGCAAATTTTGAGTCCTATCACCGAGGAGCATGTTGATACAGGGAAAGATACTGAACTTTCGGGAAAGATTTTAGATGAGATTAACGAGATAAATAAAAAAATAGAAAGCATTTCATATCGTTTGGAAGAGGAAAGTAAAAAAATGCCGACGATTGTTGTGACTCCGCCAGAAAAACAAAAGGCTGATACTTACATTACTTTACGTGATGATGAAGGAAAGACAATTAGCACTCAAAAAGTGACATCAAGCTCTCAAACCTTAAATTATAGAAACACATCCTTACTGTTGGGAGTGAATGCTGGTGGCAAAACCACTATGAATTTAGGAGTAAGGTTACATTATGATATTCGTAATCTGCCTCTGGAATTTATGCCTGAAATTTATATCGGACCGGGAAGCCCTGCTTCCTTTGGGATTTCCGGGAATCTCGTTTATCCTTTTTCCATAAACAATGAAAAAGTCCTTCCTTATGTTGGAGCCGGTTTGGGTTTTGGAACGATTAACAGAGTATTTCGTGGAAATTACAATGTAATATTGGGTGCGCAGCTCCCGTTTATCAGCAAAAATCTATCGGTTGATTATACTATGCGTAATACATTTGATTATAACCAGTTAGCAATAATTTTCAAACTTCCGTTTTAAAAATTCTACCATAGTGCCGCTCCTATGGAGCTTTGTTGAAATGTTTTCTGCGTGTTACCATAGTATCGCTCCTACGGAGTTTGAAAATCCAAAGCCCGGTACGGGCGATATTATGGTAGAATGAATCAACAAACAATTCCAAAGCCCTGTAAGGGCGACATTATGGTCGAATCTCTATAAATGTGTGAATGATGTAACTCTTATTTGGAATTGTGTAACACGCAACAGCGAAAGTTGGTGAACCTTTGTAACAGTTTAGTTTAATCATTTAATAAAATAATTATGAAATCGGTAAAAGTTGTATTAGGAGTACTTACCGGCGCTGTCGCCGGTGCATTGGCAGGAATTTTATTAGCCCCCGCCAAAGGTTGGAAAACAAGAAAAAGGATTTTAAAGAAAGGCGAGGATTATGCGGATACGGTAAAGGATAAATTTGATGAGTTGCGCGACACCGTTACCGAAAAATTCGAAAAGGCAAAGAAAGGTGCTTCCAATTACGCAGAAACGGAAATATCTCAGCCGCAAGAAACTTAAAAAAAACCAAAAAAATCCGCAGTATAGAAATCTGTCAGAAAACAATAGTATCATGCACGAAGCTATGGAAAACATTGTGGATTCAATTGAATCGCTGCTGGAAAGCGCAGCCGATTATGGCAAAACAAGCTACGAACTTGCGAAACTTAAAACAATTGATCAAACCTTCAATGTGGTTTCCTCTTTAATTCCTGGTGCTATTGTTTTTTTAATTCTGATGACCTTCCTGCTTTTTCTCAATTTGGGTGTGGCCTTGTGGTTGGGTAACATCTCGGGGAACCTATTTTACGGTTTTTTTGCAGTCGCTGCATTTTATGGGATTATGGCACTTATGGTGCATTCCTTTATGCGTGGTCAGATTAAAAAGAGAATTTTAGATTATATCATTAAACAGGCATTTAAATAAAATCCAATGGCAAATATAGCTTCCTATGCCGAACTTCAGTTTGTTATCCGAATGTTGGAAGCAGAGCGGGATGTCAAGTTGAAATTGGTGAAGAAACAATTTTACCTGATCAATGAAGGTTTGAACCCGGTTAAAAGAATCAAAAGAAGGCTGAAAGAATTTACCGCTTCTCCCTACCTAAACAATATTATTTTAAACATTGTCGTTGGAGTGGCCACCGGTTTTCTTTCAAAAAAAGCGATTACAGGCCGGTCAAACAGTAAGCTCAGGAGGTTTTTAGGAATTGTTCTGCAATTTGGTATTACAAGCTTACTTGCTCAACGCACTTTCCATAAGGAGAAATAAATCATGCAACCCAAAACAAGTAACGAAATCAAAATTCCCATAAGCGTAAAGGCTCCGCTCGTTTTAATCGGCTTGCTTGCCTTTTTTACAGTGTTGTACATTGCTAAAGTTGTTATTGTTCCTCTTATTATTGCAACCATAATCGCCATTGTTTTACATCCTGTTGTTAACGTGTTTGTCCGGATGAGGATAAACCGGGTTATTGGCATTATCATTACTTTATTCCTGACTTTTCAGTTTTTTGCATCCCTGGGTCTCCTTCTGTATTCACAGGCAAATCGGTTTGCCGAATCGCTGCCACTTTTGGTGGATAAGTTTACCGGGATCCTCAATCAAACGATTGTTTATATTTCGGGGCATTTCAACCTAAGCAATAACGAAATTACGGAATGGACTACACAAACAAAAAATGAACTCGTAGGTAGTCTGCAAATTGGGCGAACCATAGCAAACGTAGGCAGCTCGCTGGCTTTTTTCCTCCTGATTCCGGTATATGTATTTATGATATTGTTTTACCAGCCGCTGCTAATTGAGTTTTTCCGCCGGGTTTTTGGTAAAAGTAACCGCAGCAAGGTAAGCAAGGTGATTAATTTGATAAAAACACTCATTCAAAGCTATCTCATCGGCTTACTTATACAAGTAGCCATAATTGCTACCATGTACTCCGTCGGACTTTTGATACTGGGTATAGAATATGCAATCATTCTTGGCATAATGGGTGCTTTTCTTAACCTCATTCCCTATCTTGGTTCCATCATTGCAGCATCAATGCCGATGATAGTTGCCGTGGTAACAAAATCGTCGCCCTGGTTTGCTTTGTTGGTTTTGGCGCTCTATGTTGTCACACAATTCATCGACAACAATTTCATCACCCCAAAAATTGTTGGTTCAAAAGTAAAACTCAATGCGCTTGCTTCTATCATTGCCGTAGTGGCATTTGCCGCTTTGTGGGGAATCCCGGGAATGTTAATAGCCATTCCGCTTACGGCCATTGCCAAACTTATATTCGACCATATTGAGCCGATGAAACCCTGGGGATTTTTATTGGGCGACACTATGCCAACAACATTTAAAATTAATCCCATTCTGAAAAAATTAATTGAAAAGTGATTGGATCAACAATGTGTGAATTATGTAAGTTTATTCAGGAATTGTATAACAATCATCCACTCTTTGTTTTTTATCTTTCCAAAAAATAAAGAATAAATGAATATGAAAAAAATTGGAGCAATAATCATACTTGTCGGATTGTTACTGACCATTTTTACTACTATTTCTTTCTTCACCAGAGAGGATATAGTTAAAATAGGGGATTTAAAAGTTACCGTCAACAAACCGCATGTTTTCAGGTGGTCGCCACTTATCGGCATCGGGGTAATGGCTGTTGGTGGTGTTTTTGTGTGGCAGGGGTCGAAGAAATAAAAGGGCCTTTCCGACCTGCATTTAAGTTTTTTTTTATAACCTCTAAAGAAGAAAATTATGAATATTTGGTATATCCCAAATATCCTGATTCATTCCGGAGTTTCACGCACCTATTGCGATGGATTGAGAAACAAGAGCAGATAGTAATGTAAAAAATAATAAAATGAAAACATCAGTTAAGAACAGGCCAACCGGAATTGGCTTTCAGGTCAGAAAACATCTGGCTTTGATTCTGATTTCCGCTTTGCTGGCAGGATGTGCGCTGAACCTGGTAACAGGCCGCAACCAGTTGAGTTTAGTTTCCGAATCGGAATTGCAATTAATGGCTACCAGCCAGTATAGTGCTTTTTTGGCTGAACACAAAGTGTTAAGTTCTGGCAATAAACAGGCTGCAATGGTTGACCGCGTAGGTGCGCGTATTTCCAATGCAATTACGAAATATTACAATGGTCAGGGACAACAATCGGTTATTGAGGGATACAAATGGGAGTTTAATACCATAGAGGACAAAGCCGCTAATGCCTGGTGTATGCCCGG
>LSQX01037685.1_pt1 | contig 15531 bp, 15 predicted proteins | sample 654561 | NCBI WGS metagenome assembly LSQX01 (sample SAMN04489861, study PRJNA283612) | anaerobic digester metagenome | isolation source: 4 biogas reactors fed with cattle manure at either 37C or 55C with and... | place: Denmark: Kongens Lyngby | collected 2014 | reverse complement strand
ATAAATTTTGATTTGCTATATATTCGTGAATTTGAAAAACAAAGAAATGCTTTAATTGAAAAGGATCCCAACATTGACACGCTTAGTATAATAGATACCATTGTTGAAAATCCACAATACGATAGCAGTACAAGAACAAGGGAAGTTATGACGGATGAATTCTTAGAAAAAATAAAAGAATATCTTTCTAATAATGATTTTAAAAGAGAAAACGGTTTAAAAAAACAATGTATGACAGCACAGGATATCCATGAAAGTTTAGTGTTAGAAGGATATAAAGGCTCATACCCTACCACTTGCATTTATGTTCGCAATCTTAAAAATAAAGCTAAGGAGGCTTTCATAAAGCAGATTTATGAATTCGGTGATGTTGTCCCGTAGAGTAGAGATGAAAGTGTCCTTATCGTAAAGTGCTTGATTAATGGCCGTGACCAGTACTTGCTCGATGATGTTTTCCAATACTGTGTGGGCATCGCAGAACAGACCGGTGTTTTCTAAGCGACTGACACATCGCCAGACGATGGATTTCTTTCCTCTGTTGTTCCAGTGAACCCTGCGGGAAACATCACCGCGCCACCCCAATTACTATGAAATTTTGGTTATCGGCATAAGGGAGTAGGACAACCTCTTTGCCAAGATTAATATGTTGCCCATATTCATCTGCTTGATTTAAATCAATACCTTTCAAGTTGTATTATAAACGCTTTCCTCGTGTTCGGCAAATCTAATATATTCCACATTATTCTTGTAATATTTTCAAATACATATCCAAACGCTCATTTATATATCCTAAAAACAGCTTTTCCATAGCGGCAAGATTGTTTTTCACATGGTATTCATCAAAAGCCTTGTAATAGGCAATTCGATCGGTAAACTTGATATCAATCGGCGGAAAGCCTGCTTTAATTAACTCAAAGTTAACAAGCAGGCGTCCGGTTCTTCCATTACCGTCAATGAAAGGATGAATGCCCTCAAACACAATATGAAAACGAGCTAATTTCGGAACAATATGCTCTGTACTCTGAGCAAAATCAGTTATTAATTGTTCCATTTTAGGCTGGATGAGGTATGGCTGTACAGGTTCATGCTGTGCACCCATGATACGAACAGGCACACGACGATAAACACCTCGATCTTCCTTTTTATCGGCAAGCACCAAGTAATGAATCTGTTTAATAATGCTCTCGCTTATTGGGGTATTATTCTTCGTAAGCTCACTGATAAACTCAAATGCCTCTTTATGACCGATTGCCTCCATATGATCCTTCAGAGGTTTTTGGTCGATAGTAAGACCTCTAAGCACCATGTCGGTCTCACGCAGAGTGAGCGTGTTACCTTCGATGGCATTGGAATTGTAGGTGTATTCTACGATAAACTGCTCTCCGAGCCTTTCGACCTCACCCTGTGTTAAGGGACGTCTGTTATCCAACTCCCCCTTCTTGCGGTCTATCATATCAAGCAGACTTTCTTTGGATTTAAATCTTCCGTCAGTAGGTTTTGCTGCATCTATAGGAATCTTCCAACCTCGGCCTTCTTGATATGCGCCGGGGATTCTACCCTCGGAACATAGTACTCGTATTCTTCTATCTGAGATGCCCCATTTTTCAGAAGCTTGCTTTACACTCATAAACACAAATATCCCTCCAAACATAAGTATTATACCAAATTATCGGAACAATATCAATGCTTTCGGAACAATAGATAGTGTCAAGATACTATGGGTTTTTAAGCATTTTTTGTTTTAAAGTTAAAAAAATTATTTCAATTTTTAGATTGAGGTGAAATTCTTAAACATTTATTATCAACACCCTGAAACATGCATTATACCGTACTAATTTGGGGTAAAATTATTTTTAACTACTCCTCAATCCCATGCTATAGGTGCTTTAATAATAGTTTCATCAATATCATTGTTTTGTGCCAACGCCACCCCTTTCCAATTTTCTTCCCCGATTGTGATTCGTTCGTAACCCTCATATACTGCGGTAGTGGAATCGGTATATTTATAGGTAATCAGTGCCGTATCACCCTCTATTTGGATAGTATAAGAAGTGACCCATGGACTTGACCAACGAATTACCCAAGGACTGTCCTCATCTCCGTCTACCCCTTCTTTTTATTCAAACGGAACTTCATCTAAATTGCAGTAAGAGTGTATTGTTGTGGGCTTGCCGTGTGAGTCTGCAAAAGGATACACTGATATAACCGCTTCGCTACCTGTCAATCCCATGCTAATAGTATCATAGTGGGTGTTTGTGTAATCCCCAAGATAAATAAACCCGCCGCTTTTTTTAACAGCCGCAAAAAGAAACCCGTTTGTTTTCCCATCCGAAAGAGATAACATGGTATATCGGTCAGATTCAAGCCTTTCTTTTACTGTATATCCGGGTAAACTGTATAAATACGCTAACGCATCATCATATGACAAAACAGGCTCTTTAACACTGCTAATAAGCTCTTTTGTTTTTTCAACATCGGTTATATTGCATTTTGCCAAATCAACTACATCTATATCCTTGGCAAAACTTGTTCCTATTTCATGCAAATCATTATTTATCTTTAGGTATAACGGATTGATTTTGTATTTATCAAACGACTGTGAATAATTGAACGTAACCCCATTTTCAATAGGCTCAAAGCCGCTTAAAAAATTACCTATGTAATATTCAGGCGTGATAACATTATCAACGAATGTATATTTTACATAAGTTAAGTTATACCCGGTTATTTCATTTGTATTATCTATGTATGTGTTCAGAGATATGGTTCTTTCGTCAGCATTCCACACAAAATTGCAATGGTATTTTGAATATCCGAAATCACTGTTTGGGCTATCTAATAAATCGCCCAACTCTTCTATACAAACCGCAGTTTCACCACCGATGTTATAGCCTTTTACTTCAATGCCATTAAACAGCACCTTGATGTCTGTTTCATACACATCGCCTATAATACTGCCCGTTTTTCCTCTCTCAATTTCTTCCCTTTCACCATAGCCTTCGCTATATTGCAGGTCTATTATTAATTCTCTGTTATCGTCATTATAATACCCCATAAAGCCATAGTTTGACTTAATAAGTGTTTCTGCAATAATAACAGTTTTGCCCCCGATATTATAAGACTCAATAGGTTTGCCGTTTGCAAAGGCTAAAATATCTGTTGAATATATTTTGCCTATAACATCACCACTTGCCGCATTAGTAGGCATGATAAAAAACAACATGTAAGTGAAAATAAAAAGCGCCTTTTTCATTTTAATCTCTCCTTGTTTTGCAGATATCGAATACAATTCTATTTTGCAACAGCAAAATGCTTTTGTCAAGATATTTATGGAATAAGCTTTTTGGTTTGTAAGCATTTTTTCTGTTAAAGTCAAAAAAATTTTCATTGTAATCAAAATTTATTAAGCTAAAACAACTTGTAGCCTTCTTTTACACTGAGCTGACATCAGGCAAGATATTTCTGAAAACCAATAGTGCCAATTTACATTCTAACCGATAAAGAGTATTCTGTAGGCGTCATTTGAGTTCTTGATTTAAATATACGAGAAAAATAATGAACACTATTATAACCTAATTTATCAGCTATTTGGGTGAAATTTAGTTCTTCTTGTTTAATTAATCTTTTTGCTTCATCAATCTTTAAGTCTATAAAAAAATCAATTGCACTTTTTCCTGTTTGATTCTTGAATATTTTTTTAATTGTAGATTTGCTTACTTTAAAGTGCTTACAGATATCGTCAAGAGTAATGTTTTTGAAGATATTACTTTTTAGGTATCCAATAATGTCTTGAGTAAGTCCGGTTTCATAATGTTGCTGAGGGCTTAAGGTATAGCGCTCGTGTTTATATATGGTATCCTTTCTTCTGAATATATGTATTAACAGAAGCTCTAAGTAAAGTTTAATCATTTGCTCGGCACCAAGGGGGGTATCTATTTTTCGTTTCATTCCCATTATAGGTGGATTTTTAGGAAATATATTAAATACTTCCTGACCTTCTTTGATAATTTGCGTGAGTAAGAATTTTTCGTGTTTATCTAAGAATAATATTTTATTTTCAAAAAAGTTCATGGTAGAATTTTTACATTCAAAACTAACGACTACGATATTTGGCGCTATCGAGCCATTAGCTCTTAAGCTGTGAAATTCATTTGGTTTGTGAAAAGCCATTTCACCGGTTTTCAATAGATATTCACTGGTATCGGCAACAATTATAAGCTCACCCTTATCAACATATACAAATTCCCAAAAGTCATGTTGTTCCCCCGAGAAAACAAAGTTTCTTGAAAATTCAAAATAGAGTAAGGTAATAATTTTTGATATGGAAAAGAGTTCTTTCAATTGAGTTCTGCGAAATTTATCCATAAAAATCCCCCTTAAAATACCTTATAGTATAAAATTAATATCCTTTTATATAAAGAAATACCTGTGTATCGGTGTTATACTTTAGATAATAACATAATTGTATCATATAAAGCATATTGTGTAAATCGGATTTTAATAGGGGATATGTAATAAAGTTAAGAACTATTTTTTACTTAAGATGCATTCACCCTTAAAAAGGAGGAGTTTCCATGAAAAAAGCAATAAGTATTTGGTCTTTTGGTGAAAAGTCAGTTAAGGAAAGTATTGCGTTGGCAAAGGATGCCGGTTTTGACGGGATTGAACTTGCGCTTAATGAAACAGGAGAAGTAAGTATGGAAAGTAAGTCGGATGAGCTATTAGACATTAAAAACTATGCACAGGAAGTTGGTATTGATATCCATAGTGTTGCCAGTGGTCTGTACTGGTCATATTCATTAACTTCTAATGATGAGGCTATTAGGCAAAAGGCGTATGAGATAGCTGTCAAACAAATTGAAACGGCAAAAGCATTAGGGGCTGATAGTGTGCTTATAGTACCCGGTGCAGTGGGAGTTGACTTTGTACCGGACAGTGAAGTTGTTGAATACGATATTGCATACGGGCGTTCGCTGTCTGCATTTAAAAAATTAAAAGACATAGCGGAAGAATTAAAAATAAATATTGGCATAGAAAATGTTTGGAATAAGTTTTTGCTTTCTCCTATAGAAATGAAAAACTTTATAGATGAGATTGGAAGTTCTTATGTCGGCTCCTATTTTGATGTTGGGAATGTGGTTTATAGCGGTTATCCCGAGCATTGGATAAAGATATTGGGGAAAAGAATTAAGAAAGTACATTTTAAAGATTACAGAAGAGAAGTTGGAGGACTTAGCGGTTTTGTTGATTTACTTTCAGGTGATGTTAATTGGCCTAAAGTAATGGATGCATTTAAAGAAATAGGTTATTATACCTGGGCTACTGCTGAGATGTTACCACCATATACTTATTACCCCGAACAAATTATTTATAATACCTCGGCAGCAATGTCAAAGATTATAGGAGGTGGTACTAATGCTTAAAATAGGACTTATTGGTGCAGGTTTTATGGGTGGTATGCACATAGCTTGTTACGAAGCATTGCGTGATAATGATGTCACAGTTTGTGCCGTAGCAGATGTTGACAGTGAAAGGGCTAGTAAAGCAGCAGAAAAATTTGGGGCCGAGATATATAATTCAGGATTAGAATTGATAGAAAAAGCAGATGTTGATGTAATAGATATTTGCCTTCCTACATACCTCCATACAGAACATGCTGTTAAAGCTATGGAAAAGGGAAGGGCAGTATTTATTGAAAAGCCGGTTTGTTTAAATATGCAGGAAGCAAAGCTACTTCTGGAAACACAAGAGAGGACAAAAACAAAGGTAATGGTAGGGCACTGCATTCGTCTTTGGTCAGAGTATGCATGGTTAAAAGAAGTGGTTGACAGTAAAGTATATGGTAAGATTGTTTCTGCAGTATTTAAGAGGGTTAGCTCTAAGCCTACGTGGGCATGGAATAATTGGCTGCATAAAGTCGAATGCAGTGGAACTGTAGCGTTAGATTTACATATTCATGATGTTGATTATATAAGATACATAATGGGAGAGCCACAAAGTATTAATCCATCTGCTGTTAGAGATAACGAGGGTGTAATTCAACAAATTATTACTACATATGAGTATAATGACGCATTGGCTGTGGCAGAGGGCGCATGGGATTATCCTCCCGACTTTCCTTTCTTAATGGAATATCGAGTTAAGTTTGAGAAGGCAAGTGTTATATTTAATGCGGGCAATTCTCCGTCTCTTGTTGTTTATCCAAATGAAGGAGGACAAGTAGTTCCGGAATTAAAAGATGAATTAAGAAAGAGCAATGAAGTGGGTGGTAACATATCCAGCCTTGGTGGGTATTATAATGAGCTTAAGTATTTTACCAATAGAATATCGAATGATTTGCCAATTGAGGTTGCCTCTCTTTCAGAGGGAGTTAAATCATTAGAATTAGTATTAAAAGAGATAGAAGCCGTAGGCGGCGCTAAAAAATAGGTGAGGATTTATGAAAAAGATTTATGGGGTATCATTAGTGGGTTGCGGTCATATGGGCGCAGCCCACATGAATGAAATATATTATAAAGATAATGTTTCTATAAAATATGTATGTGACATTGATTTAACAAAAGCTGCGGCATTTAAGAAAAAATATGGTGCGGAGAAGATAACGGATAATTATTTGGACTGTATAACAACTAAAGATGTAGATATAGTAATTATTGCTACATATCCGTCTTCTCACCTTGAGATTACAAAAAAATGTATTGAGAATGGTAAACACGTAATATGTGAAAAACCTATTGCTACTACTATTGAAGAGGGAAGAGAGTTTGTTGAGCTTGTAAAATCAAATCCCTATTGTAAGGTGCTTGTAGGCCATATATTAAGACATAATTTAACATACAATAAGGTGGCACAAATGATAGCAGAAGGTGCCATTGGAAGCCCTATAATCATGAGAATGGTACAGAATCATCATACAATGGATTGGCAAAAATATTTAGCCCTTATGAAGGAGACAACACCGATTATTGATTGTGGTGTTCACTATATAGATATTATGCAGTGGTTTACAGGGGCTAAAGTTGTCGACATTTCAGGTGTAGGCTTAAGGACTGAAGAGGATGTGCCGGAAGATAAATATAATTACGGTATTATTACTGTGCGACTTTCGGATGGCTCCGTAGCATATTATGAAGCAGGATGGAGCAATACAATGTCTTCAGATAACTTAAAAGAATTTATTGGTCCGAAAGGACGTATTAAAATAGTATATAGAAAAGACAGGCAAATACATCAAGAAGAAGGGGATCTTATAGAGTATTACAAATATCCTCAAAAGGCTTATGAACTAATAAATATTAACTGTAAACGCAGACCTACAGGCGAGCAATTCAATCATTTGGTAGATATGATAGAAAAGAAAGCCCCTGCAAACCCTTCAATTGATGAAGTATATGATAGTTTTAAATTAGCAGTTAAAGCAGATAAAATAATAAAAAGTAGCTTGTATATGCGGTAAAACAAGTGTAATATGAAGCTTTTTAGCCAAAATCCAAAAAACGTGTTTGACATTGGGGGTTTCTCATGCAATCCGGCGGTACTAGTTTGGGTAAGTTGTAAAATGAAATGACCGAATTAAATAAAAAGGAATGATTCATTTGGTAAATACATTATTAATTTTTTAAAAAAATGCGGACATTTAATATTGCAATTTATATAAAGTAAATTTTTGTCGGAAATCCTTGCATTTTTATACATAGTTGTATATAATTATTTTCATAAGAGAATCAAGAAGTTGCCATGTCTTGTTGGTGCACTAACACCAACAAGCGCATGCGGTAGAAAGAGCCTACCTACACGCATAGCATTTAGCTATCACAGCAACTGTATATTATTATACGATAATTGTTGAAGCATTTCAACAATTTTAGGTGCATGTGTAGGAAATTATTCTGCCCATGCACCTTTTTGATTCTCTTTCAAAAGACTACAGGGGGAGGTATACTGAAATTTTGTGTACCTTTTCCTGTAACAATATTTTTTGAAGGAGGATCATATATGAGCAAGATTTCAATGGTTTTAAAGGTAAATTCTGAGGGAGGTGCGCTTAATAAGCAGACACCATGTATCAGGATACAAGGGTTGTGGCTTGAGGATTTGGGTTTTAAGGCTGATGATATGTTTAAGCTTGAAGGTGAACCCGGGAAGATAATCTTTAGTATTGTTGAACAAAGAGAGGTTTTCCCTGTGAATGTTAAAAAAGGCGATATTGGTGAGGGGGAGATATAATGGATAAGAGTAAGGTATACCTTAATTGCCAGAGGTTTGGGTCATTTATTAGAGATTTTGAGAGGTATAGTATTGAAGAAAAACAGTTATGTGTTCGCAGAATAAAATATACATATCCTGTAGAATTGTTATCGGTATTAAAGTTTTTTCTTGAAGGATAGAAAACTAGGTAATTGATGTAAGAACTACAGGAGAATTATGCATTTAGTTCACGAGATGCTAATACTGCTATCACTACGGAAAAAAATTATTGCTCAAATGGAAGAAAGAAATCGAAAGGTTCGATTGCCTAATTAGTTTGCCGACTGTTCCGCAAGTTAGAATGACAAGGAGACTTGTAGGAGAATATGAACTTGATGAAAGAGAAGCATATGAAAGCTTTTATGATACTATAGGTGTCACCGGAGACCGGAGAAAAAGAGAGCCTGTATTTGAAATACCATATAGTTGTTTATAAAGAAAAAAGTTCTCGATTTATATGAGAACTTTTTAATAATACCTCTTTGGATAATCCACATACAGTTTGCCATTTTTTGTAACATCTTATCGTGATAATTTATAAAGGGCAAATTGATTTAGTGAAACCCCTTCTTTATCAGCTTCCATCACCAAGCGGGGGTGTAAAGACTTCGGTATGCGAACGACAAATTTCCCGCTGTAATCTTCGCCATTGATAGGAGTAGGAACATCAAAGCATTTACTTAGCCGAGTTTCAATCCAACCTTCCATTGCCTCACGAAGGTTTTGGTAGGTTTCTTGGAATGTATCACCTATACTTTGGCAACCTTCAAATTCTAATATAGTTGCGTGAAAATAAGAGCTTCTTTCATCTGAAATTATAATTATATGCTAATTGCATATATTCCTTAACATTCATATTCTTGCCTCATATTTTAGTATTGGATTACGGGCAGCAGTAACCTCATCCATTCTTCCGACAACAGTTTTATAAGGTGCGCTTTTTATTTCTTCCGAGTTTTGCGCTGCTTTTTTTGCTATTTCTATCATAGCATCTATAAAGGCATCTAAAGTTTCTTTGCCTTCTGTTTCTGTAGGCTCAATCATCATTGCTTCTTTTACGATAAGCGGAAAATATATGGTTGGAGGATGATATCCATAGTCTATCAGGCTTTTGGCGATATCAAGCGCAGAAACATCAAAATCTTCCTTCTGTTTTATAGCTGATATTACAAATTCATGCATACATGTACGCTCATATTCTAGATGATAATAATCTTTTAATTTATTCATAATATAATTGGCATTAAGCACAGCTGTTTCAGAAGCTTTACGAAGTCCCTGAGCTCCCATGGACATAATATACGAATACGCTTTAACGATAACACCGAAGTTACCGTAGTAGTTTTTAACTCGTCCTATAGATAAAGGTTTGTCATAGTCCAAATAGTATTTATTTTCACTCTTGGATATTATGGGCACGGGTAAAAAGGGGATTAATTCTTTTTTCACTCCGATTGGTCCTGAACCCGGACCTCCACCACCATGAGGGGTACTGAATGTCTTATGCAAATTAAGGTGTACAACGTCAAACCCCATATCCCCGGGTCGTGATATTCCCATAATTGCATTCGCATTCGCACCGTCATAATATAGCAAGCCTCCTGCTTGATGAATGATATCGGCAATTTCCTTTATATTTTCGTCAAATAAGCCCAATGTATTTGGATTAGTAAGCATTAATCCTGCTATATTGCTATCCATTAGTGATTTTAATGCACCCAAGTCTACTCCGCCACGGTCATTTGATTTGACTTCCACTACATCATAGCCTATAGCAGCGGCAGAAGCGGGGTTTGTGCCGTGGGCAGAGTCGGGTACTATTATTTTATTACGTGATTTGTCCCCACGATTCTCATGGTACGCTTTAATAACCATAAGTCCCGTCAATTCACCGTGTGCACCTGCGGCAGGTTGTAGTGACATTTGAGCCATGCCTGTAATTTCAGATAAAGCTTTGTCCATTGAATACAAAAGTTCCAATGAGCCTTGCACCGTATCAATTTCTTGATATGGATGTGTTTTTTGAAAACTATCTAATTTTGCAATATCTTCATTAACTTTAGGGTTATATTTCATTGTACATGAACCTAATGGATAAAACCCTGAATCAACACCATGATTACGTTTTGAAAGTGCTGTAAAATGGCGAATAACGTCCACTTCACTTACTTCGGGAAGATTGGCATCAGTTTCTCTTAAATATAAATCCGAAATAAGTGTATTTATTTCCTGTACGGGAACATCACATTCGGGTAAGGAATAACCTTTACGGCCGGGTTTACTTAGTTCAAATATTAATTCTTTTTGTTTCATTATATTTCACCTGCCTTTATTACAAGTTTATCTATTTCTTCTTTGGTTCGTTTCTCGGTTACAGCTAAAAGCCATGCATTATTAAGATTAGGATATGAATTAGTTAATGCATAACCGCCTATTATTTTTTTATTTAAGAGTTTTTTATTTAATATATTAGGGTCTATGGCGCTTTTAACTATGAATTCTTTAAAGAATGGTGCATCAAAAACAGGCTCGAATTTATCTGTGTTTATTAAGGAATTATACATATAATGAGCCTTTTGTGTGCAAAGGTTTGCTATTTCCTTTAAACCTTCTTTCCCCATAACAGACAGATACACCGTTGCTGCCAAGGCATTTAAAGCTTGATTAGAGCAAATATTTGATGTTGCTTTATCTCTTCTTATATGCTGCTCTCTTGCCTGTAAGGTTAACACAAATCCCCTGTTACCACCGTGGTCATTTGTTTGGCCTACTATGCGACCGGGCATTTTACGCATTAGCTTTTTAGTAGTTGCAAAAAAGCCGAGATGAGGACCGCCAAAGTTGATGGGGTTGCCTAAAGATTGACCTTCTCCCACAACGATATCTGCCCCCATTTCTCCCGGCGACTTTAAAATAGCCAGTGAAATAGGGTCTGTACTCACAATTACCAGGGATTTATTATTATGTGCAAGCTCAATTATTTTACTTAAGTCTTCAATGATTCCAAAGAAATTCGGAGTTTGTATGATAATAGCAGCAGTATCTTTTGATAATTTGTTTTTCAAAGTATGGATGTCTGTTTGACCGTTATTAAAATCTGCTTCGATTATTTTAATCCCTTTATATTTTACATAAGTATTTAGAATATCTCTATTTTCAGGGTGTACGGTTTCGGAAACTATAATTTCATTTCTTTTAGTAGCGGAACATGCCATTGTAGCAGCTTCTGCAAGAGCTGTGCCGCCGTCATACATAGAAGCGTTTGCAGCATCCATACCTGTTAGTTCGCATATCATGCTTTGAAATTCAAATATTGCTTGAAGCATACCTTGACTTATTTCAGGTTGATACGGTGTATACGAAGTATAGAATTCCTGTCTTGATAATATATGTGACACTACACTTGGTATATAGTGGTCGTAAGCACCTGCCCCTAAAAAGCATGTATAATCATCAGTATTATAATTTTTTGAAGCCATATTTTTCATATGGGATAATAGCTCGATTTCTGACATGGCATCAGAAATCTTGAGCTTATCTTCTAACTTCAATTCTTGTGGTATATCTTTAAAAAGTTCATCCAATGATTCGATGGATAACGAATTTAACATTTCCTTTTGTTGTTCTTTGGTTGTTGGTATATATCGTGAAATTATAATCAATCCTTTCTATGAGTTTTTTGGTTGGTCAGTTTGTAAAAGGAAGCACGCAAGCTTTCCCTAACGGTTGTTTGCTTCGTCCAAAGCGGAGGAACTTGCGCCTGTACTTCGTTTAGAAACAGCCACTTGTGCCCCTAATAGGGGGCTGTCCGAAGGGCTGGGGTCTGAAGCAAAATTATACTTCACCATTACAAAAGCTTTCATATTCCTTGGCATCTATAAGGGAATCAATTTCTTTAGGGTTTGATAATTCTATTACGGCTATCCAATTTCCATAAGGGTCTTCATTGATTTTTTCGGGGGAATCCTCCAGCTCTTCATTAATTTCAACAACTACTCCTGATATGGGGCTATAAACATCCGAGGCGGCTTTAACAGATTCTACTACACATAAGACCTCTCCTTCTGTGATTTCTGTCTCCATTTCAGGAAGTTCAACAAAAACTAACTCACCTAAACTATCCTGAGCATAATCCGTGATACCGATATATGCCTTATCCCCTTCAACTTTTACCCATTCATGTTCCTTTGAATATTTTAATCCTTCTAGCACTTTCATGTTAATACCTCCGTTTATTTATTTTTCTTAAGAAATGGTTTTTTTACCACTTTAGCTTTTAGTGGTTTATTTCTGATAACAATATTAATATCTGTCCCTATATTTCCATATTCACTGTTTATAAGTGCAAGCCCTATTTGCTTTTTAAGTGTGGGCGAAAAACTTCCGCTAGTAACAAAGCCAATATTTTCATTATTAACTTGTACGCCATAATTATTCCTTGGAATGCCTTTTTCAAGCATTTCAAAACCAACAAGTTTTCTTTTGATGCCATCTTGTTTTTGTTTTAATAAAGCGGATTTACCGATAAAATCTTCTTTATCGAGTTTAACAAAGAAACTTAAACCTGCTTCCAACGGTGAAATATCCTTTGAAATCTCGTGACCGTAAAGAGGTAATCCTGCCTCAAATCTTAATGTGTCCCTTGCACCCAGACCAACCGGAACTAAGCCAATGTCCGCACCGGCAGCCATAATCTTTTCCCATAAATCAACTGCATAAGCAGATTCAACATAGATTTCAAATCCATCTTCCCCCGTATATCCCGTACGAGATACAATTGCTTTTATGCTGTCAAAATCGACACAGGGGTTAAAGTGAAATGGTTTAATTTTATCAAGCGATTGACTTGTTAACTTTTGCAATATAGTTTGTGCCAAGGGTCCCTGCAATGCAAGCTGGGCATAGTGGTTAGAAACATTTTCAATCTTAACTTCCCCTGCTTTATTGCTTAGAAGCCACTCAAAGTCCTTATCGGTATTAGATGCATTTACTACTAAGAGGTAATTTTCATCACTATATTTATATATTAGTAAGTCATCAACAACTCCACCTTCCGGATAGCACATTGGAGAATAGACGATTTTATTGTTATCTGTTCCTTTAATATTATTAGTAATAAGATTTTGGATATATTCTGTTGCATTTAAACCTGTCACCCTTATTTCACCCATATGTGACACATCAAAAAGACCTGCCGCATTACGCACTTGCTCATGTTCTTTTATGATTCCTGTATACTGGATGGGTAATGCCCATCCGCTAAAATCAACAATTTTTCCACCGTGCTTAATATGAATATCGTATAGCGGTGTTTTTTTCATAAGAATTCCTCCATTCTTTAAAATCTACTAGTAGGTGTCTACTGTCATTAATCCTTATTCGGTGTCAAACAAATCTTTCACAATGCAATTAAGCCCATCGAAACATATAGATGTAACGGTATCGCCATAATTAAAAGATTTCATAACTTCAATATTATAATCTGAGAAACCATATACATACACAGATTTATTCTTGATATCTACTATCCAATATTCCTTAACATCAGATAGCATATAGGTATTGAGCTTATTAACCATATCTTTGCTTCGTGTGCTTGGCGAGAGTATTTCCACAACTAAAGTTGGTGTTCCCATATAGCGTCCTTGTTCATTTATGGTGGTTTTATAATCACATGCTATGGTAATATCGGGTTGTATTACATCAGGAACTGATAAATCCTTTTTATAAAAGTGAACGTCAAATGGAGCTAGATACACTTTGCATTGTTTACCTTTAAAATAGCTATTAAAAAGCAAATATAGATATCCCAAGGCATCCTGATGAAAGCTTGATGGAGATGAAAGCAGATGTATCTCACCATTAATAAACTCCATTCTTTGAGGACTATTTTCATATATTTGCATAAATTCCTCATAGGATACTTTTTTACAACCATGTACATAATCAAGTGCTTGTTCTTTCATAGAAAAATATGCTTCAATTTCTGTAATGTATGGAGTTAATCTGGCAATTTTCTTATTATTCTTAGTAATAATAAATTCTTTTTTATCAATAGTCATATCTAGATATTTGCCTAAATTTAATTTTAGCTCTGTAGCTGTAATTTTGGAGTTTTTATAATTTTCTTTCATAAAGTCACCTCGAACACATTATAGCATTTAGTGCGAAACGTGTCAACAAATCGTTCGAATTTACACTATGCTTTTGCTGTGTTTTTTAATGTTGCGAGATATGAGCCTATTAAAACCAGTATCAATGCAACGAATATCTTTGTGTCCGGTACAATACCGTTTATAAAAAATGCCGCAAAGGGTGTAAGTATTGGTTTAATAAAAAAAACAACAGATGCTGCAATTGCCGATGATTTATGCATTGCTGTAAAGTAAGACCAATACCCTAAACCGGTTACAATAAAGCCTAAATACACAAGATGCCAGATGTTATTTTGAGTAATGTTTCCAATTATATCAAACTTCATTATTAAAAGAACAATAAGAAGAACTATGCTGCCAAAGAAAAAAGAGAAACCTGTTTGTATTATACCGCTTAGTTTTGTCATAAGTTTTTTACTTAAGACGGTGTAGAGACTAAAGGTCAGAGAGGCAAGGACAGCAAGTACAATAGATAGTAAGTTTGTGCCCGTTTTAAAATCTGCACAAACCAATACGCCTATTATGCATAATGCTACAGCAATAAGCTTAACAGAAGTTAATCTATCTTTTAGAATAAAAGCTGCAAATAAAATTGTAAATACTGAGTTTGACGAAAAGATTATTGCAATTAAAGCGGGAGAATCAGCTTTTAAAACAGCATATTGTAAAAGCACCATGCTTATACAAATACATAGAATCCCAAGCAGTATCATTAAAGTATAATCTTTTTTATTGAGTTTGATTTTATCTGTTTTAACCTTCATAATCGAAAAGGGGAGCAGAATAAGAGCACCTAGGAAAAATCTAATAAAAGTAATGCTGATAGGATTAATTTCATTTGCGATTAGTTTACTTACGGGTTCTAAGGTTGTAAAAAGTATTGCTGTTGCTAATATGTATATTAGTTCTTGTTTCATATAAATCTCCTCCATAATTATTAGTATTATAACAGTCGCAAATCGAGCCTGTTTAGTATTATATTGTAAAAAGCCTTGTTTGTAAACAAATTTTTCTCATACCAAAAAGGCATTGTTAAATTCCTGGGAACTTAGTATAATAAGAGAAGAATATGCAGAGTAAGTAATTCCGCAAATATTTTTTTGGGGATAGTGTAAAAACTTTTATGAAA
>LSQX01161357.1_pt2 | contig 15532 bp, 13 predicted proteins | sample 654561 | NCBI WGS metagenome assembly LSQX01 (sample SAMN04489861, study PRJNA283612) | anaerobic digester metagenome | isolation source: 4 biogas reactors fed with cattle manure at either 37C or 55C with and... | place: Denmark: Kongens Lyngby | collected 2014 | reverse complement strand
TGGGACCGGCGCACAGCACTGAGACCTGCCCTGACAAAAGCTGAGGAAGCCAGCGATAAAGCAAAAGATCTGACTACGGTTCTGAGAGAATATGCAAGAACCCATCCCGATTTGGCTGAAATACTAAGAACCTATGGTTTACTCTGATTTTAAGATCATTTCATTTTTCAAAGTATGCAATAAACACGGCGAATGGCAATACCTGTCATAACATGCAACGACCATAGATTCCATCAAAAAAATAATCCGAATGAAAGAAATCCTTACGCAACGCATAGTTCAGTTATCCCTGATTCTTGCCCTTTTACTTAGTTGCCAAAATGCAAAACAAAATGCCCCGCACGGGCTATTGATAAACCTGCTTTCCGAACCGGAAAGCGCCGTAATCACCGACTCTTCGCCCCGATTTTCATGGATTACCGGCGGTGAAAAAAGCACTCAGACCGCATTTCAGGTTATCGTTTCTTCCGGAGAAAAAGGAAACGAAAACGTCTGGAATTCAGGAAAGGTTGAATCGGACGAATCGGTGGCAGTGTCTTATGCCGGCCAGCCGCTGAAAGAAAACTCGGGCTACCGGTGGAAAGTACGCACATGGAATCAGCACGGCAAGGCAAGCCCCTGGAGCAAGCCACAAAAATTCAACACCGGAAACTTTAATGACCCGGAAAGGAAATGGCCCGGCGAGAGCAAGTGGGTGGAGCTGCATATTGATGGAAAATCAGAATACGTCTATGAAGACAGAAATCCTGTCCGCTACCACGAAATCAGCCCTGTTTCCGTTGAAAAGAACAGCGCCGGAAATCAGTTCATCGCCTTTGAAAAAGCAGCTTTCGGGGCGTTGAAGCTGAAACTTCAGTCTGTAGAAAAACCGGATACGGTTATCGTTCATCTGGGAGAAGACAAAACTGACGGGAACTCGGTGAACAGAAAACCCGGCGGATCAATCATCTACAACCGGGTGGAGATTGTTTTACAGCCCGGCAAGGCGGAATATCTCGTTCAGATTCCGCGGTTTGTTTCCCACTATCCCAACAGTCAGGTGCTGGCGGAACACATGCCCGAAGTCACCTCATTCCGCTATGCGGAAATTGAAGGGTTGAAGGAAGATTTATCCCCTGACAAAATCCGCCAACTGGCGCTGCTGTATCATTTTGACGACAACGCCGCCGGCTTCACATCTTCAGATGACAACCTGAACCAAATCTGGGCGCTCTGCAAACACACCCTGAAAGTTACCCCGTTTATGGGCGTTTATATTGATGGCGGGGCGCGTGAGCGGATGCCTTATGAAGCGGATGCTTTCATGCAGCAGGTTTCGCACTACTGTGTTGACCGGGAGTTTGCCATTCAGCGCTACACGGCCGATTTTCTGATTTATAACCCAAGCTGGCCCACCGAATGGCATCTGCACATGGTGTTGATTGCCTGGGCCGATTATATGGCTACCGGCGATGCCCGTTTTCTGGAAAAACGATACGATGAACTGAAAAAGAAAACACTGCTTCCGCTTGCCCGGGAAGACGGGCTGATCAGCACCCGCACCGGACTGGTAACTCCCGCTTTTCTGGAAAGTATCCATTATCCGGGAAAAGGTTTCCGGGACATCGTGGACTGGCCGCAGGGAACGCCGGCAAATGAAACCGAACTGCGGAGCGGGCATGGAAGCGTTTCTCTTGCCGGAGAGACCGACCGTTTTGTATTTACCGACATCAACACGGTGGTCAATGCCTTCCATTACCGGAATCTGGTGCTGATGGGAAAGATTGCCGCAGTGCTTAGCAAAACGGATGAAGTCCGTTTTTTTGAAGAGCAGGCAAAACTGGTAAAGTCATCATTCAATGAAAAACTGCTGAATAAAGAAACCGGCATCTATACCGATGGCGAAGACACGGAGCACAGCGCCCTCCACTCCAATATGTTTCCGGTAGCTTTCGGGCTTGCGCCCGGAAGTTTTTATCCGGGAATCAGGGATTTCCTGATATCCAGAGGCATGGCGTGCAGTCCGGGAATGTCCATGTATCTTTTTGATGCACTCTATGAAACGGGCGCCGGTGACTATGCGCTTCAGCTGCTCACCTCAGAAAGCGACCGGAGCTGGATGAACATGATCCGGTTTGGCACCACGGTCACCTCCGAAGCATGGGATTTGAAATACAAAAGAAACATGACATGGAACCATGCATGGAGCGCCATTCCGGCCTACGTGATCAGCCGGAAGATATGCGGCATTGAACCGCTGGAGCCCTCTTTCAGAAAAATACGCATAAAACCCCATCCCGGGAAACTGGAACATGCAAAAATCAACCACCCGACCATCCGTGGCGCCGTGCAGGTGGAATTTGAAAATTCAGAGAATTCCTTCACTTTGCAGGTGACCATTCCGCCAAACTGTACGTCCGATATCTATCTGCCCTTGAAATCCGGGCAATTCACCATCACGCAAAATGGAAAAACTGTGGAAGGGAAAATCGTGGATAATCACGTTCTACTGGCTGACATCGGGCCAGGAAAATTTATGTTTGAAATAAAAGTTTAAACTTTGGAAAATCATTATTCTGCCTACAGGGAACTCCGCCAAAAAGTGGATTCGGTTTCAGAAAAACTGACTCAAAAACATAAATCACAGCTGCAATGCAAAATAGGTTGTGACCTCTGCTGCATGGACTACAGCATTCTGCCCGTGGAGTTTTACTCCATGCGTGAAGAGTTGAAAGCCAAAAACCCTGATAAAAAATCCATTTCAAAAACCGGAAAAACCAATGCGGATGACTGTGTTTTTTTGAAAGATCACGCCTGCATCATCTATGAATCACGGCCAATAATCTGCCGGACACACGGGCTCCCGCTGCTCTATGCCGGCGAAGACGGAGAATGGGAACTCTCAACCTGCGAGCTGAATTTCAGGGATTTTGACTATGAAGAGTTCACGGAAAAAAACACCTTTCCGCAGGACGTTTTCAACAGTAAACTTTTCATGCTGAACCGGTCATTTATTTCCGGATTTAAGGAAAAAAACTTCGGCGATTTTGAACTGATTCCCCTGAGAAAGTTAACCGAAGAGCTATAAAGTCACCTGTTTCAACAAACCAGATGGCAGCCGGAAATTTCACATTCTTCCGGATTGCATTCCGATTTAAAATCCATTCCCGGATTCAATGTTTCCTTTTGTTTAAAAAGTAAATTGAACGGAAGAAATGAGGCCGGAACAGGCCTGATGAACCAAATTGTGCTATTTTTGCCCAAAAATTTAGAAGTTCATCACATATATGATCAGCAGAAGGATTATTCGAACAAAGGCGCTGCAGATTTTGTACGCCTATTACACTTCAGAAGCCAAATCATTGGGCAATACAGAGAAAGAATTGCTTTTTTGTCTTGGAAAAACGTACGACCTCTACCACTTTTTAATGATTCTGATTATTGAAATTGCAGACCACGCCGAACAGTTAATCGAGATAAAAAAGAACAAGCATCAGCCCACCTACGATGACCTTCACCCAAACACCCGTTTTGTCAACAACCGCGTTATTGCCATGTTGCGGGAAAACAAGGAGTTGAACAGTTACATACAAAATAAAAAACTGAGCTGGGTCAATCATCCTGAGCTGATTAAAGAGCTGTATCTTTTTCTTCAGGAATCTGATTTTTACCAGGAATACATGGCCGGCACAGGGCACTCATTCGCCGAGGACCGGAAATTCATTGAAAAATTGCTGAGCAATATCATTCTGGTGACGGAAGACCTGTATGAATCGCTTGAAGAGATGAGCATTTACTGGAATGACGATATGGAATTCACGGTTTCCATGGTCATTAAAACCATAAAAAAGTTTAATGCCCGCTCAGATTCCGACCACAGCCTGATGCCGATGTTTAAAGACGAGGACGATCGTGACTTTGCCAAAAATCTCCTGCGAAAATCCATTTTGAACCATGACGAATTGCGGCTGCTCATCAAAGAGCATTCACGCAACTGGGATATCGACAGAATCGCCTTTATGGACATCCTGATCATGCAGCTTGCAATCACTGAATTTCTTTATTTTCCTTCCATACCCACAAAGGTAACTCTGAATGAGTACATTGAGCTGTCCAAGTTTTACAGTACGGAAAAAAGCCGGAACTTCATCAACGGAATTCTTGACAAAGCGCTGAAGGAACTGAAAACTTCAAATAAAATCAATAAAGCCGGCAGAGGGCTTATTGGCGAAGAAGAAGAATAGATTCCTGATTCTGATACGGGAACCAAAACAAATCCCTATTTTTGCAAAAATAACCGATTGAAAATTTACTTTTAATGATTCATATCATGTTACATAATTTACTGATGATGCAGCCTCAGGGAGAGGGTGCGCCAAATCCTTTTATGAGCTTTTTGCCGTTGCTGCTGATTGTGGCGGTTTTCTACTTCTTTATGATTCGTCCGCAGATGAAACGCCAGAAAGAGGTCAGACAGTTTCGCGAAAGCCTTTCCAAAGGCGACAAAGTAGTTACAACCGGCGGAATTTATGGTAAAATTGTAGAAGTGAAAGAGACGGCCATAATTCTGGAAATTGCAAAAGATGTCCACATCAAAGTGGATAAAAACGGCATCATCAAGGATATGAGTGATGCCCCGCAGCAAAGATAACAGCACCGGAAGCGAATTCCGGTTTATTGAGTCAATCCGGGTTTTCAACGGGCGGGCCGAAAACCTGAAAAAGCACCAGCAACGGATAGACAATACTCTTGCTTTCCATTTTGATGGCAGGGGATCCATCCTGTTGCAGGAGATTATCCGGCACAATCCACCCCCGGAAACCGGTCTGTTCAAACTGCGGATTGTTTATGCGGACGCCATTGAAAAAGTTGAATATCTTTCCTACCGGATTCCCCATTTCCGGAAATTTCAATGTTTTTCTCTGCCGGAGGATTTTGAATACCGGTTTAAATCTGCCAACCGGGAAATTTTCGATGAAATTTCTCAGCAGGCCCAATCGGATATTCTGCCTGTTCTGATTCAGCGCGGCCTGGTCACCGACTCCACATTTTCCAACCTGATTTTCAAAAGAAAAGACGAATGGTTCACGCCCGCTGCTCCGCTGCTGCACGGAGTTCAACTGCAAAAAATAATGGAGACACACCGTGTGCAAAGCATTGAAATCCGTAAAAACGAGCTCAAAACCTTTGACGCCATCTATCCGGTCAACGCACTGAACCCAATAGGCTCTATCGCTCCGGTTCCGGTTGTTTAACCGGATTTTATAGCATTGTTATAAGCACTTGCTGATGCAATGTCTCCCGTAACTTAAGGGACAGAAAGAAAGGGAAATTCGCAAAACTAATATTTTATCGGATAGTGATGTTTAAGCCGCGAAAACAGTTCCTGCGCAATTTCCCCTTCTCAGAGCTATCTTATTTTCGTCTATTTCAATCCTTTTAGTTTCAGATAAGGTTCGATGGAGGGTTCTTTGCCGCGGAAGTTTTTGTAAACCACCATTCCGTCGTCGGCGCCGCATTTTGTAAGTAATGTGCGGAACCTTGCGGCAACTTCGGGGTTAAAAATATCCCCGGTTTCCTTGAACGCATAAAAGGCATCGGTATCCAGCACGCCGGCCCAGTAATAGACGTAATACCCGGCAGAGTATCCGCCACTGAAAATATGGGAGAAATAGGTGCTGCGGTATCGCGGCAGAATTTCATCAATCAGTCCGATATTTTTCATTGCTTCTGTTTCAAAAGCACGGATATCGGCAATATCCGGATTTTTTGCCGTATGGAAATCCATATCCAGCAGGGCTGCCGCCACAAATTCCCCGGTTTCAAATCCCTGATTGAAAGTGCCGCTCATTTCCAGTTTCTCGATGAGTTCATCAGGAATCGGCTCACCGGTCTGGTAATGCAGCGCATAAACTTTCAGCACCTCGGGTTCGGCAGCCCAGTGCTCCATCACCTGTGAGGGCAGTTCCACAAAATCGCGGGGCACGTTTCCGGCGGTCCGGTCATAGGGCCCGTCAGAGAACAGTCCGTGCAGCGCGTGCCCGAACTCATGGAAAAGTGTCCTGACTTCGTCAAAACTCAGCAGCGCCGGCATGTTGCCCGACGGACGGGTAAAATTCATTACAATCGACCCGATGCGGGGAATACGTTTGCCGTCGCGGTAGGTAGCGCTTCTGAAACCGGTTGACCACGCTCCCACCCTTTTGCCGTCGCGCGGATGGAAATCAAAATACATCACCCCCAGATTGGAACCGTCGGCTTCCAGCACTTCATACACTTCCGCTTCTTCGTGATAGGTAGGCCAGTCACGCGGTTCAAGCTTCAGTCCGTACAGTTTTTCAACCACGTAGAACAATCCCTTCTTGGCATTGTCGAGACTGAAATAGGGCTTGAGCGCCTCTTCGTCAAGGTCAAACCTCTGTTTCCGGAGCTTTTCGCTGTAATACCACCAATCCCATGAAGCAAGTTTGAAATCAGCGCCTTCGCTGTCGGCAATAGCCTGCATCTCCTCCAAATCCTTCTTTGCCATCTCCATTGCCGGCTCCCAGAGCTGCAGCAGAAATTCGTAAACAGCGGCGGGAGTTTTGGCCATATTGATGTCGATGATGAATTCCGCATGATTGGCAAATCCGAGGAGCTTGGCTTTTTCGTCGCGGAGTTTCACCATCTTTTGAATCACCTCCTTGTTGTCAAAAGCGTTGTCATTGTCGCCACGCATGAAATAGCCGCGGTAGAGTTTTTCGCGCAAATCGCGGTTTTTTGCATACTGCAGAAAGGGAAGCATGCTGGGCTTTGCAAGGGTGAAAACCCATTTTCCCTCCTCGCCGAAAGCTTTGGCATCATCGGCTGCACGGGCGATCACATCATCGGTCAGACCGTCCAGATCATCCCTGTTGTCAACCACCAGTTTGAAATTGCGATTGGTCTCTGCAAGCAGATTTTCACCAAACTGAAGGCTCAGTTTTGACAGTTCTTCATTGAGTGTTCTGAGTTTTTCCTGGTCTCCGGCGGAAAGATTGGCGCCGCCCCGCACAAAATCCTGATAATACTTCTCCGTGGCACGCAACTGTTCCTTGTCAAGGTTCAGTTCGTTTCTCTTCTCATAAACGCTTTTGATTCTTGCAAACAACTGCGGATTCAGCGAAATGTTGTCGTAGTGTCTGGTCATCAGGGGAGATACCTCGCGGGCAAGTTCCTGCATTTCGTCGTTTGTGTCTGCCGAGTTCAGCGGATAAAACGTGCCGGTAACCTTTCCCAATAATTCGCCTGCCTTGTCAAAAGCCAGTATGGTATTTTCAAAATCCGGTTCAGCCGTATTGGCAAGAATGGCATCAATCTCAGCTTCATGCTGCCTGATGCCCTCTTTCAGCGCCGGCAGGTAATCTGCAATCCGGATTTCATCAAACGGAGGGACACCGTAGGGTGTTGTCCACGTTTTCAAAAAAGGGTTTTCCATATCGTTTTTCGATTCTTTTTTCCGGTTCTGGCAGGAAAGGAAAGCCATGCCCGCCACACAGAAAATAATTAATAACTTTTTCATTTTGTAAACTTTTTGATTTTTTAAAGGTACAAAAATAGTCAGTTTAAACCGGTATTCCATAAGTTTTGAAGAAAGAAAAGTGGATAGTGAGCCATCGGTAAACAAAACAAAATATTTACACGTTCTGCTTTTGTGCTTTTTATTAATTTTGCATCCCAAATGCTGAAATATAAATGGATATAAAAATTCTTCATGCTTTTCTGCTCACCACATTTGCAGGGCTGTCAACAGGAATCGGAAGCGCCATTGCCTTCCTTGCCCGGCGGACGAATGCCAAACTGCTGACTGTTTCCCTCGGCTTTTCGGCGGGGGTAATGATCTATATCTCGTTTGTGGAAATTTTTGCGAAAGCAAAAACAATTTTCAGCGCCAGATTTGGCCTGATGACAGGGGCAATCTACACCACCGTAGCTTTTTTCGGAGGGATATTGCTCATCGCCATCATCGACCGGTTTATCCCTTCGTTTGAAAATCCTCACGAAATCCGCTCGGTAGAGGAGATGTCGGAAAACAAGGTCAAAAAAAACAATAAGCTCTACCGCACCGGAATCTTCACCGCAATTGTGGTGGCAATCCACAATTTCCCTGAAGGGATTGCCACATTTATGACAGCGCTAAACGATCCTTCCATCGGGATAGCCATTGCCATTGCGATTGCTATCCATAATATCCCTGAAGGGATTGCAGTTTCTGTCCCGATTTTCTATGCAACGGGCGACCGCCGGAAGGCGTTCTGGTATTCCTTTCTTTCAGGGCTTGCCGAGCCTGCGGGTGCAATTCTGGCCTATGTGATTTTGCTTCCTTTTATCAAATCGGGCGATTCTGAAATATTCTTTGCTTCCATCATGGCTGCCGTAGCAGGAATTATGGTATTTATTTCATTGGATGAACTGCTCCCTTCGGCAAAGGAGTATGGCGAGCATCATTGGGCGATCTACGGGCTGATTGGCGGCATGGCGGTCATGGCCATTAGTTTAATCGCTTTTCTTTAGCGCCTTGTAATATTTGCACACCTCTTTCAGTCCGCAAATTTCACATTTGGGTTTTCGTGCCACGCACACGTATCTCCCGTGCAGAATCAGCCAGTGGTGCGCAATGGACACCAGTTCTTCGGGAATATATTTCATCAGTTGCCTTTCGGCTGCCAGCGGGGTTGTGGCATTAGTTGTCAATCCAATGCGTGCGGCAACCCTGAACACATGGGTATCCACCGCCAGCGCAGGTTTATTGTAAACAACCGAAGCAATCACATTTGCTGTTTTGCGGCCAACCCCGGGAAGTTTCTGGAGATCGTCCACATCGTCGGGCACCTTTCCGTCAAAAAGCTCCAGTAATTTCCGGGCCATCCCCACAAGGTGCTTCGATTTGTTATTTGGATAGGAGCAACTTCTGATGTATTCAAACACTTCTGCCGGTTCGGCTTCCGCCATTTTTTCGGGAGTGGGATAACGCTTCAGAAGTTCGGGAGTGATCAGGTTCACGCGCTTGTCCGTGCATTGTGCAGAAAGAATGACAGCCACAATCAACTGAAACGGGTTTTCATATTCCAGCTCGGTTTCGGCCACCGGCATGGTTTCCTGAAAAAACCGGATGACATATTCAAACAGCTCCTTTTTACGCATTTCTTACAATTTTTGTCAAAGTAAACGATTTTTTGGTTTTTCAAGCAACTTCAATCCTTCCCGAGAGCTAAAAGGACCATTTTTCCTCTTTTGAAAAAGAAATGTATTCGGGATTATATCCGGCCAAAAAACTGACAAAAATAGATTCTATTATTGATCCGGTTACTCCGGAAACAAAAAAACGGAAAGCACAATAGTAAAATAAAAATGTAACGATTATATAAATAGATAACTTATTAATCCGTGGAATCCGGATATTATCAGAAATAACAGGCCAGGCAGCAGGGATTATAACACCGCCCGAAGTTTTACAAATGTCAACAGGAGTTGCCTTGTATTGTTTACAACCCGCTTTCAGACGCCTCGCTGTCTGAATCCAACGCCTCCACCGTTTCTTTCGCCTTTTCAATTTCCGGCTGGTTTTCGCGGATAAAATGAATCACCTCTTTCAGCGTTTCGGAAAAGTTCTCAAAATCTTCGGCATACAAAAACAATTTGTGTTTTTCATACCTGAAATTTCCCGGCTCGATAAATTTTCTCTTACTCTCGGTAATGGTCAGATAATACTCGTTGTTTCGCGTATTTTTCACGTCGAAAAAATAGGTGCGTTTACCTGCCCGGATGGTCTTAGAGAAAATTCCCTCATAGGCAACGAATTCCTGTTCTTTATTTTCTCTCTTTTCGTCAGCTCTTTCCATGGTATTAATTTTCGGTTTTTGTTGAAAAGACCAAAAATAGAAAAAATTTCATGGAAAAGTAAACGCACCCCGACAAATTAGAGGCGCTGAACGATACAAAAGTGCCTATACAGCTGTACCTCAGGACTCTGCTCCGCCACCAATCAGTTTGCTGCGTTCAATGGACTGAAGCGCCAGATAGTTGTCGCCGAATTTTTCCAGATTGTCAATCTCATCGTCATACTGGTCAAAGTGCCTCTCCTCGTCTTCCACCAACGATTCAAAAAGTTTTTTGGAAACCGCGTCGGCATTCTTTGCACATTCATTCGCCCATTTGTTGTAGTCGGCTGCACTCTCATCTTCCATTTGCGCCGCCATTTTGAGCATCTCCTTGACATTCTGAACCTGTTTCACCTCGCCGGAAAGTTTCATATCCACATCGCCCTTCAGGAAAATTATGCGTTCGGCTAATTTTTCAACATGCACCATCTCTTCAATGGCTGTGCGTTTAAACAGATTGGCCAGCAGGTCATACCCCTGATCGTCGCAATGGAAGTGAAAATACATGTACTGATGTACTGCCAGAAGTTCCTCGGCAACTGCCGCATTCAATAATTCAATGCTTTTTTCTTTCATTTCGGTTGAAATTTTATTTTTATTCCATGCGAAGGTAAAAAAAAGAGTTCTATCTCAAAAACTGAAATAGCTGTTTCGGTGGAAATGTAATTGTATTCCACACTTGCCGGACTTATTTTTCAATCCAGCCCACAATTTTTTCGTCATCGGGCTTCACCTTGGGCGCCACCATATCCACCAGATTTCCGTTTTCATCAATGAGGTATTTTTGAAAATTCCACTGCACTTCAGAATCCAGAACGCCGTTCTCTTTCTGGGAAGTCAGCCATTTATACAGTGGGTGCATGTCTTCGCCCTTCACTGAAATTTTTGACATCATGGGAAAGGATACTCCATAATTCATCTGGCAGAACTGTGCAATTTCGGCATCGGTTCCCGGTTCCTGTTCGTTGAAATTATTTGCCGGAAAGCCGATGATCACAAATTTTTCTCCTCCGTATTTGTCATACAGTTGCTGAAGCTGCTCATACTGGGGGGTCAATCCACATTTTGATGCAGTGTTGACAACCAGCACTTTTTTTCCTTTCAAAGTTGAAAGATCAAATGCGTTTCCTTCGATATCCTTCACCACAAAATCATAAAACGACTTCTGTGCGGAAACACTGTGTGCCGCAGCTATCATGCTGAAAATAAAAATCATCTTTTTCATTGCTCAATGTTTTTCTCACTCAGGAAAACAAACCGGAAAAAATAATGTTCCCTGAAACTGCAAATTCAGCGAGCGGATTTCCATGCAGAAACAACCTCCTCCAATTTTTCATCAAAACCGGGTTGTGAGCGGTAAAAAACCTGATTGTCAACTTTCTGAATATCCTCTGCTTTGGTGGCATTGTATTGAACCGGAAGAGTGTTTTCCTCGCAAAACAGAAAATTTTCTTTCACCAGATTGGTTGTAGCCTGATGAAAACGAAGCGGGGATTTTGCAATATTGTAGATGACATTGTTTGCCACAACCACATCGGTAGTCCCTTCATCAAGGAACATTCCGTTACTTTCCGCCCGACCCGCATTCAGACTCACATCGTGGATCAGATTTCCGGTTATTCTGCTTCCGGGCTGGAGACCAAGCATATATACCCCGCCACCATCGCTGAGTTTCTGCATGATATGGTGAATGTGATTGCCGTTAATTGTATTTTCACGGCACGGCGTCGGGGTGGGATTCCACATCCAGCCAATGGAAATCCCGGTGTAGGGCAGATTGAAAATTTCATTGTTGCTGATTGTTGTTCCGGCAGTAAAGCCACACCACACACCAACCGCACCATAAAATTGCTTTCCGCACTCCGTTATGATGCAGTTTTCAATCCTGTTCCCGGAAGCAACCTGATCCGGTGCTGATTTCCACCACTCCTCACCATGCACTTGCCGGTCTCTCCCCTCGCCTATCATCACGCCATTCCCGGAAATATCCCTGAACTGCGAATCCGAAATTGTGCAGTTGCTGCAGGATGCAGCAAGCCAGATTCCGGTGCCGCCCAGATTTTCAAAAACACAGTTATTGAACGAACAATTTTCCAGCCACTCGCCCATCACAGCGGGCGGAACCACATTCCACGCGCCATTTTCGGGGCGCGGGTCAAAATGGCAAGCCTGTACGCCGCAGTAACCTCTTTGAGGGATATCCCAGGCGGAATGCCTGAAGGCAATGCCCTCAAAATGAATGTTCTTCAATGGCTTTTCATTTGTGCCGGACAGTGTTACCAGTCCCTCCGAAAACGGCACGGTGATTTCCAGCTCAGTGGGTAAAATACTGTCAGGCAGCTTCAGGTAAACATGCTTTTCCGCCTCATCCAGAAACCATTCATAGTCCGCATCCAGAAACTTCAGGTCATTTTCCAGATAATAACGTGGATTGGGTTCCCAATTGTCAATATTAAAAAAGGCAAGTCCCCGGGTGCCGATAGTATCAATAGCCGTGAGATTATTTTGCTCATAATCAATGTTCTTCACACGGATTCTTGAAATTGACCAGTCGTGCAGAAACACCAGCTCAGTGTTTCCGGCAACATCGGGAGCCGGAAAATCATCCGGTTCAAAATAAAAATTGGTACGCCGGTCTTCCCCGCTTTTTTGAATGCGCAAAAACCCGTCATTGGGAAACCGCGCCCTCACAGCCCGCCGGTTCTCAATAAAAAGCTCACGCGGTATTTGCCTGCCGTGAAAAACTCCGGGCAGTTTGGCTACCCACAGGCCATCTTCCTGCTCCTGCCAGTTCTCCACGAAAACTCCTCCCGAAATGACCGGTTTTGCTCCGTTCAATGCATTGATGTATAATCCGCCAGTTGAATTGCTCAGCCTTTCTGATTGAATTTCAAGAGGCTTCTGAATAGAATATTTTCCGTCGGCAAGCCATATCCGGCAATTTTTCCGGGGATTCTTTTCAAAGGAAATTTCAGCAGCTTCCACCGCTTTCTGAATGGTGGCAAACGGTTTTCTGCGTGAGCCTGTGCTCAGGTCGTCTCCTTCGGGAGAAACAAAATACTCAGCATCACAAGCTGAAAAAACCCCTAAAATCAGGGCAAACAGAAAAGATTTGACTAAAATAGTTCTCATATCATCCTTATTTTGATTTTTATTTACAATTCTGTCCGGGCAAAAGGCACAACGTCCTGTGCGGCAAATTCACTGTTCAAAAATTTATAATAACCGGTGATTGCAATCATCGCGGCATTGTCCATTGTGTATTCAAACTTTGGAATGTAAAGCTTCCATTTGTGTTTTTCTGCAAGTTCCTTTAAAGTATTCCGAAGGCCGGAATTGGCGGAAACGCCGCCTGCAAGTGCAATCTCACGGATTCCGGTCTGTTTTGCCGCTTTTTTCAGTTTATTCAGTAAAATATCAATAATGGTATGTTGCAGCGAAGCGCACAGGTCGTTTAAATTCTCTTCGATGAAATTTTTATTCTCCTTCAGATTATCACGCAAAAAATAGAGAAAACTGGTTTTCAATCCGCTGAAACTATAGTCGAGCCCTGAAATCCGCGGCTTTGAAAAAGCAAACCGGTGAGGATTGCCACTTTTTGCGAGCCGGTCAACATGCGGGCCTCCCGGATAAGGCAATCCCATGACTTTCGCACATTTATCAAACGCCTCGCCGGCAGCATCATCAATGGTTTGCCCGATCACTTCCATATCCAGGTAGTCGCGCACAAGAATTATCTGGGAGTTTCCACCCGAAACAAGCAGGCACAAAAACGGAAATTGCGGCGGATTGTAAATTCCCTGCTGCTCCCGGATAAAAAGCGCCAGCACATGTCCCTGAAGATGATTGACTTCAATGAGTGGAATGCCGGCAGCCAATGAAAATCCCTTGGCGAAAGAAGTACCAACGAGCAGTGAACCAAGCAGTCCGGGGCCGCGCGTGAACGCCACCGCAGAAATCTCATTTTTGGCAATTCCGGCGCGGGCAATCGCCCGGTCAACCACCGGAACAATATTTTGCTGATGTGCGCGCGAAGCCAGTTCAGGCACTACCCCGCCATACTCTTCATGCACTTTCTGCCCGGCAATCACATTGGATAGAATCACCCCGTCGCGAATCACCGCCGCCGAAGTGTCATCGCAGGAAGATTCAATGCCCAAAATGGTAATGCTGGCATTTTTTTTGTCGGTTATCCTCGCTTCATCTATCTTTGTTTTATCCATTTTTTAAACTGATTTACCCTGATTTCTGTTAAAGTTATTAAATATTGCCGGTTTATAAATCAACTGCTTTGTTGATGATTTTATACCTGAAATAAATTAAGTTCGTCTCATAATTGTAAAAAGCAAAATTATTAAAAATAGCTGGAAAATATTACTTATTGTTCTGACAGTCCTCATCTGTTTTTCAGGAGGTGCATATTTCGCTATGCAAAGCAGCGCCGTTCAGACCTGGCTGACCCGGATTGTAGCAACACATATCTCCGAAAAAATTGATGCCCGGATTTCCATTGGTAAAGTGGATATCGCATTTTTCAAGAAAGTCGTATTGAAGGATGTTTTGGTGGAAGACCGGCAGGCAGACACGTTGCTGTTTGTCAGTTCCGTTTCGGCCAGCATTGATACATTAAGAATAAAAAAACAAAAACTTGCCCTGAGCAAGCTTGTATTTAACGATACAAAATTTCATGCCCGCCGCGATTCGTCAGGCGATTTTAATTTCAATTTCATCCTTGATGCTTTAAAAAGCGACAATAAAAAACCCGGCGACTGGAGTTACCGGTGTCGGAATTTTGTTTTCACCAATGCCGGTTTTTCATTTGCCGATTTTGCCGAAGAGGAACCGGCAACCTGGCAGATCGCGGATATTCAGCTTCACTCTTCTGATTTTTATCTGAAAAATGATTCTGCAATTTTACAAATTGACCAACTCACGCTGAATGATGGCAATGAGTTTATCATTCAGGATTTTAACGTATTGGCTGCCCTGTCGGGTAATAAAATCAATTTGGACAACCTTAATTTAAAAACCGGTTTTTCTCAGATCAGCCAGGGCAACTTCAGCATAGAACTGCCCGGCGCCGGAGAAAATTTTATTGAATCGGTACAGTTTGACCTGGAGTTTCTGCACTCCCAGATTAGTCTTTCCGACATTTCGCTGTTTGTTCCGTCACTGAAGGGAATGAACCAGACAGTGGACTGCTCCGGGCAGATAACCGGCAGTTCCGGCAACCTGAGAGGAAAGGACATTGAACTTTCCATTGATAAAAACACTTTTGCTTCGCTCGATTTTTCTGCGAATGACATTTCCAACACAGAAACCATGTACCTTTTCCTGGATTTAAAAAAGGCGCAGGCCTCTTTTTATGAACTGAGCCGGATAAAACTTCCGGAAGGTGGAAAAAACAGATACCTGAAATTTCCGGAGGAAATTTATCAGGCCGGACTGGTCTCATACCGTGGGAATTTTACCGGATTTTTAACCGATTTTGTGGCATTCGGCACACTTTCCAGTCAGATGGGAAGGATAACCACAGACCTTTCGGTGCTCCCGGGCGACAGAAAACAGATCACCTATCGTGGAAAAATTGCCACTGAAAATTTTAAACTTGGTGATTTGATCAAGAGTGAAATCATCGGAGACATCACTTTCAA
>LSQX01331240.1_pt1 | contig 15533 bp, 14 predicted proteins | sample 654561 | NCBI WGS metagenome assembly LSQX01 (sample SAMN04489861, study PRJNA283612) | anaerobic digester metagenome | isolation source: 4 biogas reactors fed with cattle manure at either 37C or 55C with and... | place: Denmark: Kongens Lyngby | collected 2014 | reverse complement strand
GCATGTTTAGGAACAAGTACTGTTACAACATATGTTGAAAGTGCTTCAGGTGTTGCTGAAGGTGGAAGAACAGGACTGACATCACTTGCCACTGCGGCAATGTTTGGGTTTGCACTGTTTTTCGCCCCATTGTTCACATTGGTTCCATCAGCTGCAACTGCACCTGCTTTGGTTATTGTAGGTTTGTTTATGATGAGCCCTATAACAAAAATAGATTTCAACGATTATACAGAAGCAATACCAGCCTTTTTAACAATTGTTATGATGCCTTTTGCATACAGCATTGCGGAAGGAATTGTATTTGGAATGGTATCATATGTTATTTTGAAAGCTATATCTGGTAAATTCAAAGAAGTATCTTTGATTATGTGGATATTATCGGCACTCTTTGTTTTAAGATTTATAGTTATTTAAACAAAAATAGTAACAGCCTGCTGCAAAAGATGTGCATCAGGCTGTTTTGCAAAAAGGGTGGTGCAAGATGAGGTATGGACACAGGATTTTCTTTCGCGGGGATATTTATAATTTAGAGAAGACGGATAATTTATTTTTTAATACAATTCTTGAGAATGTAAAACATCACAGGGACAATTGTCCTGATTATGCAAAAATATTATCTCAACAGAAGTTTTCCCTTAATGATATTAATACCATAGCAGATATACATAAAATCCCGGTAATACCCACATTGTTTTTAAAAAACCACACTCTTTATTCAGTTTCCTCCAAACATCTTATGCTTAGCTCTACAACATCCGGTACCAGCGGAAAGGTTAGTGAAATGGCACTTGACTTGCCGTCATCATGGCGGGGTCTCGGTATGGTATTGGGAACATTTTTTACAAACAGGATAGTTTCCCCCCATCCTACAAATTATATAGTGTTAGGTTACCAGCCTTCTAAAAGGAATAAGATTGGTGCTGTTAAAACCGCATATGCAACTACATATGCAGCCCCAGGCATTCACAGGGAATATGCTCTGAAGGATACGGGAACAGACTATATTCTTAATATTGACGGTATTAAAAAAGCTTTACTGCGCTATGAAAAGAGCAGATTACCGGTAAGATTCATGGGTTTTCCCGCCTACTTCATGTTTTTGTTGAAAGAGCTCATTGATTCCGGTATTAAGCTTAAACTTCATCCAAAATCCCTAATACTTTTAGCAGGAGGATGGAAAAACTTTCTTACGGAAGAAGTTGATAAACCAACACTGTATGAAATGTCTAAGGAAATTTTGGGGCTTGGGGGTGACAGAATCAGAGAATTTTTCGGAGCTGTGGAGCATCCCATTGCTTATTTTGATTGCCCCAACCATCATTTTCATGTACCCATATATTCAAGGGTTATTATACGTGACTTAAAAATGCAGCCGGTGGATTATGGGGAGCCCGGCATGTTAAATTTAATTACCCCCATGATGACAAGTATGCCTTTTGTAAGTGTCATGACTGATGATTTAGCGGTAATGCATCCCGGAGAAAAATGCGGGTGTGGTATTTCCTCACCATATTTTGAAATATTGGGACGGGTTGGACCTGCAGACATTAAAACCTGTGCGGCAAATGCTTCTGAATTGCTGGATATAAAGAAAGGTGTGACTCTATGAATTTAGTGAAGGGTAAAATTCTCAATTCAAAAGAATGTGACAATATATTGGAAAATCTTGAACAGCATATTTTAAATACATTAAATAAGGGACAGCTGAGCACGGAAACGGTAATTGCCGCCTGTAACAAGGTTGTTACGGAATTTGACGAATCAGAATATATAGATGCAATAAGCCGACTTGGAATTGATCAATCATTAGCAAAAAGCTACATTGATGAGTTTCGTCAGGCCTTCGGTAAGGAGAGCCTCCTTCGCAGGATAGAAGTTGAATTAGGCAGCGCTGCAGCGGGACAAATTCTTCCCTTGGGAGTTTTGCTGCATATTGCTGCGGGAAATGCTGACGGATTGCCTGCATTCAGTGTATTGGAAGGATTGCTTGCAGGAAATATAAATATTTTAAAATTGCCTGCTGCGGAGGGCGGCATATCCGTGCGCTTGCTTCAAGAGCTTATAAAAGCTGAGCCTCAACTTGCGGAATATATTTATGTTTTTGATTATTCATCAAAGGACATTGAGCATATGGAAAAGTTAATTTCCGCTGCAGATGCAGTCGTTGTATGGGGAGGAAGGGAAGCGGTATCTGCACTTAGAAAGCTTGTTCCTGCAAATGTGAAACTCATTGAGTGGGGACACAAAATAAGCTTTGCATATATTACTGAGCAAGGCATGACAATCAGAGGACTTGAAGGTCTTGCTAAAAATATTGCAGATACAGGACAATTACTATGCAGCTCCCTGCAGGGTATTTTTCTTGATACGGATAATATGAAAAAGATATATGAATTTTGTGAACAATTTTTACCTATTTTGGAGGATGCTGTCGCAAAGCATCCTATGGATATAGGAATAGGAATAAAGTCTCAGACAGCACTGAAACTGTATGCGGAAGAATTGGAAGGCATCTATAAAAACAGCCGAATATTTAAGGGGGATAACTGCAGCCTGATAGCATATCCGGACAAAACCTTAGACACATCCATTCAATTTGGAAACGCATGGGTAAGGCCCTTGCCTCGTGCAGAAATGTTGAAGCTGCTCCGTCCCTATAAAAACTATCTCCAAACCGTTGGATTGCTTTGCAGCCCTTATGAATTACACTTACTTACAGATATACTTTTTAAAACCGGTGTCGTACGCATTTGCAAAGGTGAAAATATGTCCTTGGACTACAGCGGTGATGTTGCCCCTCACGATGGGGAATACCCCCTAAGACGCTATACTAAAATTGTAACCATTGATGAATTTTTTAAAAGTTAACCTAACATTCCAAGGATTCCCCATATTTTTATTTAAAAAGTGGATAATTAATGTTGCATTCTTTACAGAATAATCTTTATATTAAACATAGTTGACATATTATGATATCTTATAGTACAATAAAAACATAAAACAGAACATTTGAATATATAACTTATTTAAACCACGGAACCGGGTGAGAATCCCGGACAATCGGGTTACTGTATTGCTGAGCAAATCCCATTTTGCCACTGCTTAGGCGGGAAGGCGGGACAAGTGTTGAAGCTGAGTCAGGATACGTGCTTAAATAATGATGTAATATTATTTTCCGACGAAAAATAATATACAGGACAACTTTAATCTATCACACAAAAGAATTGTCACACCTGTATTTTTCGTTATGAAAATGCAGGTGTTTTTGTATACCCCAATCGACGGTAACAGATTGCTTTAATAGTTTGAGGTGGATATGGAAAAGTTTATAGTTAAAAATGGAAAAAAATTAAGATGCGGTTTTACAACCGGAACATGCGCGGCTGCTGCTGCAACGGCTGCTGCTTTGATGATATTTACCGGGAAGACTGTGGAAAATGTTTCAGTAAGGCTGCCAAGAGGAGAAATTCTTTGTATTGATATTAAGGATCCATCTTTTAGCGTGTATGGAGTAAGGTGCTGCGTACAGAAAGACAGCGGAGATGACCCGGATTCCACAGACGGAATTTTAATATATGCAGATGTAAATCTTGATGATTCCGGTGAGGTTCGCATTGATGGAGGTAAAGGCGTAGGACGTGTTACACAAAAAGGGCTGGACTGTCCTGTAGGCGGACCGGCAATAAATTCTGTACCAAGAAAAATGATAACTGAAAATGTTCAGAAAATATGCAGCAAATATGGTTACAATGGCGGTGTAAACATTGTAATATCTGTACCTGAAGGAGAAGATGCTGCCAAAAAAACATTTAATCCCCACTTGGGAATTGTAGGGGGGATATCGATTATAGGAACTACAGGCATTGTTGAGCCAATGAGTGAAAAGGCTCTCATTGACAGCTTAAGGGTGGAAATGCAGGTAATAAGGGAAAGAGGTTTTAACACTCTTTTGGCTTTTCCCGGCAATTATGCGGTAAATTTCATAGACAGTACCCTTGGTATCCGGGGGGAAAACAGCTTGAAATTCAGCAATTATTTAGGAGAAATTTTAGATTTTGCGGTGGAACTTGATTACAAAGAAATATTGATTGTAGGTCACATTGGAAAAATGGTAAAGGTTGCGGGAGGAATGATGAATACCCATTCCCATACGGGAGATTTTAGAATGGAAGTTTTCGGCTGCTATACGGGATTGTATGGGGGAGGCAGTGAATTAATTGCTGAAATATTGTCCAGCGTTACTACGGAGCAGGTGTTGGATATATTAAAAAGAGAAAAATTATTAAAAAAGGTTGTAGGTAAAATCAGTGAAAGAGCACAGTTTTATATTAATAAAAGAGTGGACAGCAGAATTAGAACAAATTTAATTATTTATTCAAACAATCATGGAATTTTAAATTAAGGAGAGTAAAATGGTGCATTTTGTAGGGGCAGGTCCCGGAGCAACGGATTTGATAACAATGAGAGGACATAAATATTTATCGGAGGCGGATGTAATAATATATGCCGGTTCCCTTGTAAATAAGGAGCTTTTAATCTATGCAAAAAAGGGAGCTGAAATACATAACAGTGCCCATATGACTTTGGAGGAAGTTATAGAGGTTATAAAAAATGCAAAGAAGGAAAACAAGGACACAGTAAGACTTCATACAGGAGATTCCAGCATTTACGGTGCAATCAGAGAACAAATGGATATTTTAAAATCACTTAATATAGAATATACAGTAGTTCCCGGGGTCAGCTCCTTTTGCGGTGCCGCGGCATCGTTGAACGCTGAATATACATTGCCCGGCGTGAGCCAGTCGGTAATTATAACCCGTATGGAAGGAAGAACTCCTGTTCCTGAAAGAGAGAGCATACGCTCATTTGCGGCACATAAGTCAACTATGGTTTTATTTTTAAGCTCCGGATTAACGGAAGAATTGTCAAAGGAATTAATTGAAGGGGGCTATGAAAAAGACACCCCTGTTGCGGTGGTTTACAAAGCAACATGGCCTGATGAAAAAATATTCAGATGCACCATTGAAAGTCTGCCTCAAACGGTGAAGGACAACAACATAACTAAGACAGCGTTAATATTGGTGGGTAATTTTTTAGGAAACGATTATGATAGAAGCGAATTGTATAACCCTAAGTTTACTCATGAATTCAGAAAGGGCAGCCTATAATGCGTGTTTGTATCTTGGGAGGAACAACCGAAGGGCGTTTGTTAGCTGAATTTTTCGGGGATACACATGTAGAAGTAGATTTATATATAGCTACGGATTATGGTGAACAGTTTGTTAAGGAGCTAAGCAATGTTAATATACATCAAAAAAGACTAAGCAAGGACCAGATGATTGAATTGTTCACCATGAATAAATTTGACTGTATAGTTGATGCAACTCATCCCTATGCAAAAATTGTGTCACAAAATGCTAAGACAGCGGCAGAATACTGCAGCATACAGTATTACAGAATTGTAAGACAAATAAATAAAAATGAAGACAGCATATACTTTGATAGTGTGGAAGATATAGCAGCCTATTTAAACCATAGTTGTGGAAACATACTGTTAACTACAGGCAGCAAAGATTTAGGTAAATTTACAGATGTTAAAAATTATGAAGAAAGAATTTTTGTAAGAATTCTTCCTATGGAAAGCTCGTTGAAAAAGGCTATAGAGCTGGGGTATTCCAATAAAAATATTGTCTGTATGCAAGGACCCTTCAGTGAAGAGCTTAATATTGCAATGATAAATTATATTGGTGCTAAATTTCTTATAACAAAGGAAAGTGCTGCTTGGGGAGGTTTTTATGAGAAGGTTAGTGCCTGTGTTAAAACAGGAGCAGAGTGTCTTGTATTGAAAAAGCCTGAAGAAGAAGGAATAACGTTGGAAAACTTCAAGGAAATAATAAGAGGTAATGTATGAAGAAGGTTTTTATAATAGGATTGGGTATCGGAAACTTAGACTACGTGCATCATAAAGCATTGGAGGCAATCGAGTCCTGTGACTGCTTAATAGGAGCAAGAAGAATGCTTAAGGATTTTCAGGAAAACAAGGAAATTTACGAAAGCTCAAATGCTGAAAAAATTTGCGGATACATAAACAAGGGAAAATACAAAACTTACGGAGTCTTAGTTTCCGGAGATTGTGGTTTCTACAGTCTTTCAAAAAGTATTACCGGTCTGTTGATGAATACAGAGGACCTACAGGTTGAAATTATTCCAGCAGTAAGCTCCCTCCAATATTTTGCATCAAAATTGAAATTACCTTGGGACAATATAAAATATGTCAGTGCTCATGGAAGAAATATTAATATTATATCTAATGTTATTTTCAATGAAAAAACCTTCATTCTTGCTTCTAATGATTTTACTCCCGGCAAGATATGTGAAATTATTACAAGCAAGGGATTGGGGCACTTAAAAGTAAGCATTGGTGAAAATTTATCCTACAGCAATGAAAGAATAGTGGAGGATGAAGCGGCAACAATTGCCGGAATGCAATTTGAAGGTCTTGCGGTTATGATTGTACACAATGATGATTCAATATCTTTAGACGAAGGGTACCGCTCAATAAGTGATGAGGAATTTGTAACGGGGAAAGCGCCCATGACTAAAAGTGAAGTAAGAACTTTAAGTATAGCAAAGCTTAATATAAAAAGCAGTTATATAGTCTACGATATTGGCGCAGGAACAGGCTCTGTATCAATTGAGGCGGCCTTAAAGCTGCACAGGGGAACAGTGTATGCTGTGGAAAAGAGTGCAGATGCGGTAGATTTAATAGAAAAGAATATAGAGAAGTTTAAAACCTACAACGTGGAAATTATAAGGGGCACAGCCTCTGAAGCAATAGAAGAACTACCCAGTCCTGATGCATGCTTTATTGGAGGGAGCAGCGGAAACATGGATGACATAATAAATGCTGTTTTAAAAAAGAATCCCCATGTTAATGTGGTTATTAACACAATTACCCTGCAAAGCTTAAATGAAGCTATAAACTATATGGAGAAGTATAGGTTTGAAAATGTGGAAATTATAAATGTTTCAGTGGCTAAATCCAAAAAAGCAGGGAAATATGACCTTATGATGGGTCAAAATCCTATTTATATAATCAGCGGAAAAGGAAGTGGTACTCATGATATCAAATGCATCAAGAATCATGATTTCGGCGGTTAGCAGCAACAGCGGAAAAACAACAGTTACCGCAGCTATTTTAAAGGCGTTAAAAATGAGAGACAAAAAGGCAGCTTCCTTCAAAACGGGACCTGATTATATCGATCCAATGTTTCATTCAAGGATTATTAAAGTTCCTTCAAGAAATTTAGATAAATTTATGTTAGGTGAAAATAACTGCAAGTACATATTTGGAAAAAGCAGCAGGGGTATGGATATTTCAGTTATAGAAGGGGTTATGGGATATTATGATGGTATAGGCACAGATACTTCTTGCAGCACCTATGAATTAGCAGAAATTTTAAACTGCCCTGCAGTATTAGTTATTAATCCCGGGGGCATGGCTGCATCATTAGGGGCAATAATCAATGGATTTATAAATTTCAGGGAAAACAGCAATATTCAAGGAGTAATTTTAAACAATGTTTCAGATAGAATGTTTGATTATTACAAAAATATTATTGAGCTAAATACTGATGTTAAGGTTTACGGCTACATGCCTAACTTACCAAACTGCAAGCTAAAAAGCAGGCATCTTGGGCTTGTAACGGCAGAGGAAGTTGAGAATTTTGAATCAATAATTGAGGAATTGGGCAGTCAGGCATTAAAGACTGTTGATTTGGAAGGACTATATGAGTTGGCTGCTAGCTCAGATTACATAGAATATACGGAACCCGGCATAAGTTATGTAGGTAAAACGAAAATTGCCGTTGCCTTTGATAAAGCATTTTGCTTTTATTATGAAGATAATTTGGACATACTTGCACAAATGGGTGCTGAAATAGTTAAATTCAGCCCTCTTAAGGATAAAGACCTTCCAAAAGGAATTGGGGGATTATACTTAGGAGGAGGTTATCCGGAATTATACATGGAGGAGCTTTCAGGGAACGAGTCAATGCTTAGGGGTATAAAAGCGAAGGTTTCTGAGGGGCTTCCTACATTTGCAGAATGTGGGGGATATATGTATTTAATGGACAGCTTCACTAAGCGGGAAGGAAATATATACAGCTTGGTTGGGGCAATAGAAGGAAACAGCTACATGACAAGCTCTCTTAAAAGGTTTGGATACATTACTTTAATCAGTCAAAATAACAATTTGATGTGTCGAAAGGGAGAGTCAATAAACGGCCATGAATTCCATTATTCTGACAGCAGCAATACCGGCCAATCATTTTTAGCGGTAAAACCGGAATCAGACACAAGCTGGAAGACTGTTATAGCCGATGAAACAAAGTTCATGGGATATCCTCACATTAACTTTATGGGAAACCTTAAGTTTGCAGAAAACTTTGTAAAGAAATCAGCTGAATATTCTAAGTCAAAACTTGACAAAGAATAATAAGCAAAAGGATGAGGTATGAAAATTCACATATATGCATTTTCTGGCAATGGTGCCAAACTATGCAATAAGTTAATTGAAAATTTAAGTAATCATGATGTAAGTGCCTATGTCCCTGAAAGGCATGTCCGCTCCGGAAGGCATGTAAAATTACTTGAAGAAAACTTGTACAAATCTGCAGAAAAATCATTTAAAAATGCGGACAGTATAATATTTGTCGGCTCTGCCGGCATAGCGGTAAGAGCTATAGCCCCCTTCGTAAGAAGCAAAGAAACCGATCCTGCCATTATATGTATAGATGAAAAAGGCATTAATGTTATATCGCTTTTGAGCGGTCACATAGGCGGTGCCAATAAACTTACATTAAAAGTTGCAAAGATAATAGGGGGGAACCCTATTATCACCACAGCAACGGATATAAACGGAAAGTTTGCGGTGGATGAATGGGCTCATAACAGCAATCTTCACATAATGAGCTTGAAAAGAGCAAGGAATATTACGGCAGATATATTAGACAATAAAAAGGTTGGTTTTGAATCTGATTACAATGTAAGGGGTGGCTTGCCTTTGGAAATAGATTTGGCTGAAAAGGAAATAGGAATATGTATCAGCGTCGATTCCAATAAATCCCCTTTTAAAAATACATTAAATTTAATTCCTAAAATTGTATCTGTAGGAGTAGGCTGCAGGAAAGGAGCAAACTTTAATAATGTTTATAACGCCGTAAAGGAAGTTTTGTGCAGGCACAATATTTCACACTTTGCCCTTAAATCTATAAATTCAATCGATTTGAAAAAGGAAGAGGAAGGAATAAAAAGAACAGCAGAGGTTTTCAAAGTTCCTTTTCACACATATTCAAAGGAGGAACTAGGTAAAATACAGGGACAATTTTCAAGTTCTGATTTTGTAAAGGAAATGGCAGGAGTTGATACTGTATGCGAGAGGGCTGCGATTATGGGCAGCAAGTCAAAAAAATTAATCATAAATAAAACCGTTGTTAATTCAGTTACGGTTGCGGCAGCTATAGATACATACGAAGTGGTATTTTAACAGGAGTGGACACTTGGGATTAGTGGCCAGTAAGAACCGTCCCCACTGGACTCACTGGACTGTTGGTAAGGAGAAAAAATGAAAAGTATTAAATTTGTAGAGCCTCATAACATTGAAAAACGAAGCTTTGAAATGATACAGGAAGAAATGGGGTCAATAAACCTTAATAAGGAAATAGAGCCCATAGTAAAAAGGGTTATTCATACATCGGCGGATTTTGATTATTTAAATAATATGTTTTTCTCGGAAAATGTTGTAAAAAAAGCCAAGGAAGTGATAAAAAGCGGTGGAACCATCGTTACCGACACGAACATGGCGTATTCGGGAATAAACAAAAAAGCAGCAGCAAAATACGGAGTAAACATACGCTGTTTCATGGCGGAGACCGATGTGGCTGAAGAAGCCTTGAAGCGGGGAGAAACAAGAGCAGCTGTTTCCATGGAGAGGGCATCAAAGATAGAAGGTCCTGTAATTCTTGCCGTAGGCAATGCTCCCACAGCTCTAATAAAGCTGTATGAGATGATAAAGGCAGGAATATTTAAGCCTGATGTTATTATCGGAGTTCCTGTGGGTTTTGTAAATGTAGTTGAAGCAAAGGAGCTTATAATGAGCTTGGATAATGTGGAATATATTGTTGCAAAGGGCAGAAAGGGAGGAAGCAATATTGCTGCCGCTATATGCAATGCCTTATTGTACAACATATGACATGAGCTTTTGAGGAAAATACTGATAAGTAAAAGATTGGAGTTACTATGATATACGTTGTAGGCATAGGGCCCGGAAATCGGGAAACAATGACATATGAAGCGGTGGAAGCAATAGGACGTTCAGATGTCATTGTCGGATATAAAACATATATTGACTTGGTTAAAAATTTGATTAAAGACAAAGAAGTGGTTTCAAAGGGTATGAAGCAGGAAATAGAAAGAGTTAAAAGAGCCGTTGAAATTTCAAAAACAGGCAAGACCGTGGCTGTTATAAGCTCAGGAGATGCAGGTGTATATGGCATGGCAGGCTTGGTTTTAGAGATGTCTGATGATGAGGACGTGGAGATTATCAGCGGAGTTACAGCATCAACAGCAGCAGCTGCAGTTTTGGGGGCACCCCTTATGCATGATTTTTGCCACATAAGCTTAAGTGACTTATTAACGCCTTTGGATTTAATATATAAAAGAGTTGAATTGGCTTCAGAGGGGGATTTTGTAATATGTTTTTACAATCCAAGAAGTAAGGGACGCCCGGATTATTTGAAAAACGCTTTTAAAATAATTAAAAAATATAAATCCGGTTCAACACCTGTAGGCATTGTAAAAAATGCAGAGAGAGAAAATCAAGAGGTTCGTATAAGCACAATTGATACCATGGACATGGACTATGAATCAGTGGATATGCTAAGCATAGTAATAGTTGGCAACAGCTCAACTTACATAAAAAACAATAAAATTATAACTAAAAGAGGTTATGAAATAAAGTATCAAACAATTGGAGGGAAAGAATGAAAAAATTAATACTTTTAAAAGTTATGTTAACAGTTTTATCGGTGGCTATGATCTTTACAGGATGTAGCAATGAAGCTAATAATCAGCCGCCTGCAGGAGAAAACCCACCAGTAACGGGAAACCCACCGTCAGAAGAAAGTCCATCTTCAGAAGAGGGTGCAGAGGATGAAAATGAAAAAGAAGAAGTAACATCAGATTACGGGATAATAATTAATGAAGAAGATGTGGTGTTTATAGACGCATCAGGGGAAGAAGTATCAATTACAAAAAATCCTCAAAGAGTGGTTGTTTTGCAGAACTCATTATTAGAAATTTGGGACCAGGCAGGAGGACAGGTTGTAGGAAGAGTTGAAGAATCCGAAGATAAAATCATTGAAAATGCTATGTCAGCAGAAGTTGTAGGTGCAATGGGTGCCCCAAGTCTTGAAAAAATATTATCATTAGAGCCGGATTTGGTTATTATTTCCGGAAGCTATACTGCTCAAAGAGAAATGGCACCCTTGCTTAGACAAAATAATATCCAAGTAATTAATTTAACTAATGATTTGTTAGAGGACTACTATAAAACAGTAAGATTGTTTACAGCCATCACCGAAAGGGAAGATTTGTATGAAGACAATGTAAATGATATACAAAAGAAGGTTGATGAAATAGTTGTTAAAGCACCTACAGATAAAGAATATAAAGCTGTAATAATATTTGCAACAGCTAACAATACCACAGTGAGAGACTCAACTGCTATGGTAGGTGAAATGATAAAGGATTTAAACGTAGCTAATATATCCGATTCTGTTGAAGTGGGAGGTGACACAAGGACATTTAGCTTAGAAAAAATCTTACAGGAAGATCCTGATTTCATTTTTGTTCAAACAATGGGAAGCGACTTGGAGAAAATTACTGAAAGATTAAAGTCTGATGCTTTGGACAATCCTGCATGGGCATCTCTAACAGCAGTTAAAGAAGACAGATACATTGTTCTTCCAAAGGACCTATACTTGTACAAGCCTAATGACAGATATCCTGAAGCATATGAAGGCTTAGCAAAAATGATTTACCCGGAAGTATTCGGAGAGTATTAATATAGTAGAAAGTAATTCATCATTTATTATGAAGAATCTCTAAATGTTAAGTAAAGGCTGGTTATAATAAAGAATGACTGACAGTAACAAAAAGAAGGATAGTATTCAGAAAAACTTAATTTTAATAGCTTGTATATGTTTATCAGTAGCAGGTTTTTTTATAAGCATAGGCAACGGAGCAGTGAAAATATCTCCAAGGGAAATAATAAATGCAATAGTACTTCAGGATGCAACGGTAAACTATCAAATAATTTGGAATGTCAGACTTCCACGAACCATAGCAGCATCACTAGTGGGAACATGTCTTGCATTATCAGGCTGTATACTTCAGGGTGTAATGCGAAATCCCCTGGCAAGTCCTAATATAATCGGAGTTTCCTCAGGTGCAGGTCTTATGACCTTGATTGTTTTGATAATTTTTCCCGATTATTACTACTTAGCTCCCATGGGTGCTTTTATTGGAGCTATTTCTGCAACTCTTTTCATATATTTTTTAGCATGGAAAGAGGGTGTGGCAACAACGAGGCTTATTTTGGCAGGAGTAGCAATTTCATCATTATTAGGCGCTGGAAATAATGCAATAATGATTTTTTATCCGGACAAGGTTTCCGGGGTTATCGGATTCATGGTAGGAGGTTTGTCATCAACTAATTGGACCCATGTGGACATGATATTTCCCTATGCAATTGCAGGAATGATACTCATTGCGTTTATTTCAAACAAATTGAATATACTCATGCTTGGAGACGAGGTCGCAACAGGACTTGGTTTGAATGTTGAGGGGACAAGGTTTTTCTTTATTATAATTTCATCTCTGTTAGCGGGGGCTGCCGTAAGTGTGGTGGGATTATTAGGTTTTGTAGGACTCATAGTTCCCCATATTACGAGACTTTTTATAGGCTCTGATTACAGATACTTGCTTCCTGCAACGATTTTTACAGGTTCTGCAGTTGTGGTTTTCTGTGATACCTTGGCAAGGGTTATGTTTGCTCCTTTTGAAATACCTGTAGGAATTATAATGTCAGCATTAGGAGCACCATTTTTCTTGTACTTATTAAGAAGGAAAAGGGAATATTAAAATGGAACTGAAAGTTGAAAAATTAAACGTATGCTACGGCAGTAAAAAAATACTGAAGGATATAAGCTTCAATATTAGAGAAGGTGAAATAGCAACAATTATAGGTCCTAACGGCTCCGGAAAATCTACACTTATCAAATCAATAAGCCGTTACTTAAAGCCTGTTAGCGGGAATATCTATTTAGGCAGAGTTAATATAAGCCAAATAAATACAAGGGAAATTGCAAAAAATCTTGCGGTGCTTCCCCAAGTAAAGAATGTATCATCGGATATTTCTGTTGAGGAATTAGTGTCATATGGGCGATATCCCCATCTTAAATTTGGTAAGAAGCTTGGAAAAACAGACAGAGAAATTATTGAATGGGCGTTGGAAAAAACTGGCCTTATTGAAATGAAGGACAGATATGTTTTTACGCTGTCAGGAGGAGAAAGACAAAGGGCATGGATTGCCATGACATTGGCACAGAAGCCTAAAATATTGCTCCTTGATGAGCCTACAACATTTCTTGATATATGTTACCAATTAGAAACCTTGGAGCTTATTATGGAGCTAAATGAAACATTAGGGATAACTGTAGTAATGGTGCTCCATGATTTGAATCAGGCAGCAAGATATTCGGACAATATGCTGGTTATTAACAAGGGAGAGCTTTGTGAATATGGAAAGCCATGCAAAATTGTAAACAAGCAGTTATTGAAAAATATTTTTAAAATAGAAGCAGATATATATGAAGATAAAATAAATAACTGTCCATACTTTATTCCCAAGAAAGTAACAGCATAGCAAGGAAGTGATTACATGATTGAGATACGAAATCTCAGAAAAAAATTCAATGGTTTTACAGCTGTAAATAATATTGATTTAGTCATAGAAGCGGGGGAATTTATTGGAGTTTTAGGACCAAACGGAGCAGGGAAAACAACGACTATAAAGATAATTACAGGTCTGTTAAAAGCTACTTCCGGAAATGTGTACATTAATGGAAGCGTAATGAATAGAAATAACAAGGAAGTGAAGGGGATAATGGGTATTGTTCCTCAATACTCCAACTTAGACAAGGAACTTACGGTATACGAAAACCTTGTTTTTGCCGCAAAGCTGTTTAGAGTTGAAAATTATAGAAATAAAATATATGAGCTTTTGGATTTTGTTGATCTGACAGAATTTAAAGACAGAGTGGCAGCAAACTTGTCAGGAGGTATGGCAAGAAGACTCACCATTGCAAAAGCTCTCATAAACGATCCGGATATAATTATATTGGATGAGCCAACTGTGGGAATAGATTTAAACGGAAGAAGAAAGATATGGGATATTTTAAAATATTTAAAAACAAAGAATAAAACAGTGCTGTTGACTACTCACTATATTGAGGAAGCAGAATATTTGTGCAGCAGAGTATGCCTTATTGACAAGGGAGTGATTATTCAAGACAGCACTCCCGAGCTTTTAAAAGAGCAGTTAGGAGTTTACACGGTTGAATATTTTGATGAAGAATTAAAAACAGCATATAAATTCTTTAAATCAAAGCAAGAAGCATTGGATTACTCTGCAGACATAGAAAGCATGAGCTGCACAATAAGGGAAACAACTTTGGAGGATGTCTTCTATAATTATACAAACAGGAAGGTAATGTGATGGAAGTATCTACGGTTTTATGGAGGGAATTTTTATTTTTTAAAAGGCGTATGGGAAGAATCACCTCTTCTGCTATCATGAGTCCTGTTTTATACCTCATTGCCTTCGGCTGGGGGTTCGGTAAGGATGTTGTAGTGGAAGGAGCAACATATATGCATTTTCTCATACCGGGGCTTATCGCCATGACGACCATGAATACAGGATTTAATGCTGTATCTTCAAGAATTATTACATCTAAGCTATATGAAAGAAGCTTTGAATATTATCTTACATCTCCTATTAGTATGCCTCTCATGTCTTTTGGATACATACTGTCGGGAGCACTGAGAGGAATTTACGCAAGCATTCTTATTATATTGATATCCTTATTATTTGGTGTAGTAATAAGAATTAGTTTTTATTTCTTAGTTATTTGTTTTTTAAACAGCTTTGTATTTGCCGCTTTGGGATATGCTGCTGCCCTATCAGTTGAAAGTCACTATGATATGGGCAGGTTTAACACATATATAATGACACCAATGTCATTTTTGTGCGGAACATTTTTCTCTTTAGATAATTTACCGGTAGCCGTAAAGTTAATAATAGGTATATTGCCATTATCTCATGCATCCACATCCCTTAGGAGTATTGTGCTGCAGGGAGAATTTTCATATATTTCAATTTTGATTCTGACGGTATATGGGATTTTATTATA
>LSQX01316393.1_pt1 | contig 15536 bp, 16 predicted proteins | sample 654561 | NCBI WGS metagenome assembly LSQX01 (sample SAMN04489861, study PRJNA283612) | anaerobic digester metagenome | isolation source: 4 biogas reactors fed with cattle manure at either 37C or 55C with and... | place: Denmark: Kongens Lyngby | collected 2014 | reverse complement strand
GCTGAGCTTCATCCCCATTTCATTCCCTGAGCTGAATTTCTGCTGAATTCCGAAAGGGGTTAATATAGGCATCGTTTTTTTATGTTCATTTTTTCTCAGTACTTTTGCGGAAAATTGCAGGCATGGGAAGAACTTTAGCAATCGCCTACGGATGAAAACGGGTTATACTTGCAGTAAGCAACATAAACCGGATTATTGCAGGCAAACTTGATACTGTGGCTACGGCGGAAATCTGGAATTTTTTGAATGCCTATTTCAATAAGGAAAAAGTGGACGAGGTGATAATCGGTTACCCCATGCAAATGAATAACACCGCTTCGGAAGCTGTTGCATACATCAACCCGTTCATCAAAGCATTTCAGAAGAAATATCCTGATATTCCCATCGTCCAGGCGGATGAAAGATTTACTTCAAAAATTGCTTTTCAAACCATGATTGACGGGGGTGTTAAAAAAATGGCAAGGAGAAATAAGAGCCTGGTTGACGCCATCAGCGCCACCATTATTCTGCAAAGTTATCTGGAACAAAAACGAAACATGAAATGATATGAAGTATCCCATAACAGTATATGGCGATCCGGTATTGAGGAAAAAGGCAAAGGCAATTGATAAAAACCACGAAGGACTGGCAGAAATCATCGAAAATATGTGGGAAACCATGTATCATTCAGATGGAGTGGGGCTTGCCGCTCCGCAGGTGGATAAGTCAATCCGGCTGTTTGTGATTGACACCGCTCCGGCAGCAGATGAGGAACCGGAACTTATGGATTTCAAAAAGGTTTTTATCAATCCTGAAATTATCGAAGTTACTGGCGAAGATTGTGTGATGAATGAAGGCTGCCTCAGTATTCCCGAAATCCGGGAAGATGTCAGGCGCCCGGAAACGGTTCATCTGAGGTATTATGACGAGAATTTTGAACTTCACGAAGAAACTTACACCGGATTTGCCGCAAGGGTGATCCAGCATGAATTTGACCATCTGGAAGGCGTGCTTTTTATTGACCATCTGTCTCCGTTGCGAAAAAAACTGCTGAAAACCAAACTTCGGAATATTGCAACCGGCAAGGTGCAGCCCCACTATCGCATAAAAATACCTGTCTGAAAATTAACCTTTTCTTCACTTTTCTGTTTGATTATGTGATGCCATCAGGCTGAACCCCTGTGTGTTCCATAAATCATGCGGAAAGTGCTAAAAGAAACAGTTCATACCATCCCTTTGATACGGCCTGCTGCAGCCCTGGTAACCGGGATTATTGCAGGTAATCTGTTTTATTTTAATCCGTCAGCCCTGATTTTTGTCCTGTTCGCTGGTTTCGGATTTCTGTTAATCACATTGCTGTTTCATAATTTCAGGACGACTCTGTTTTTTGGCATCGGGATATATCTGTTGTTTGCCGTTGCCGGAGTCTGGAGATTTCAGGCGTTCAACCAAAAGCCTTATTTTTTCACAGGCGGAGAATTTTCTGCCACTGTTCTGGAAATTTTGCAGGAAAAACCAAAATCTTATCAGTCCGTTCTGAAAATCAACCGGTTTTCCCGTAACGATTCGGTTTTCAAAACCGGTGAAAAAGTGATGGTCTATTTTGCAAAAAGTGAAAAAGCCGGCCAGCTAAAACCGGGCGAGCAGGTTGTTTTTTCCAGAAATCCGCAGCAGGTGAAGAACAGCGAAGATTTCAGCGATTTTGACTATGCGCGTTATCTGGCGCGTAAAAAGATATACCGGCAGGTCTATCTGCCGGACAGCCACTGGACGGAAACCGGATTGTTCAATCATAGCCTGATGACTGTTGCCGAGCAAACCCGGTTATATCTGCTTGAAGTTTTTCGCAACCAGAATCTGGGAGAGAAGGAGTTTCATGTGCTGTCGGCACTGACCCTTGGCTATAAGCGCGGACTGGACCCTGAAACCAAACGGGTTTTCTCCGCGGCGGGAGCAATGCACGTTCTTGCTGTCTCCGGCCTTCATGTGGGCATTGTGTTTATGATTCTTTCGTTTTTCTTTGGTTTTCTGAAAAAGCAAAAAAGAGGGAAAGTTCTCTATTTACTGATTATGGTTCTGTCGCTGTGGTGCTTTGCTTTTCTGACCGGGCTTTCACCATCCGTGAGCCGGGCGTCGGCAATGTTTACGCTGGTGGTGATTGGTTCGGTATTCAGAAAGAACGGTAATATTTATCAATCGTTGGTTGCTTCTGCCTTTGTGCTTCTTTTGCTGAACCCGAACAATCTTTTTGATGCCGGATTCCAGTTATCCTATTCTGCCGTTTTCGGTATCGTATTTCTTCAGCCGCGGATGGTGCAAATATTTACTTTCCGTTTCAGGCTGACTCGCTATTTCTGGGCGCTGCTCACCACTTCCGTGGCGGCGCAAATCGCTACTTTTCCCGTTTCGGTATTCTATTTCGGTCAGTTTCCTACATTTTTCTGGATTTCAAATCTTCTGGTCATTCCGGCAGCCGGAGTTCTCATTCCGCTGGGGATTTTGCTGCTTATTTTTGGCGGAATTCCGCTGATTGCCGTTCCCCTGGCAAAAATCACCGGTTTTGTACTTCATTTTGTGATTTATTTTCTCGAAATCGTTGAGAAACTGCCATTCTCGGTTCTGGAGCTTTCTGTTTACAGCATTGAGCTGGTTCTGCTGTATGCAGTGCTGATTTTCTCTTTTCTTTTTATCGCAGGCAAAAGAAAAATATATTTCAAAAGCGCCTTCCTTTTTTTGTTTATGCTGTTTTCTGTCTCGTTCTTTATAAAACTTAACAATTTCCGGCAAAAGCAGCTGTTCAGGCACATACAGTCTGAGAAAGCGGCGCTGCATTCAGTTTCGGAGAAAAGAGCGGATACCCCTTTTCAGGAAATTCTGCCGGAATTCAGTTCTGACAATGAATTATTTATTCCTCCGGATGAGTAATTTCATCTGGAAATTTGTACCTTTATTTATTTTTAAAAGTTTATTTTTTGCTTTGAGGGAGCAAACAAAAATAGCTTGCAATTGTAGGGTTATTCTTTAATTTGTACATGATTTTAAATTATTTCAATCAGAAATGAAAGTTGTAATTGCGGGGGCAGGGGAGGTGGGCATTCATCTGGCCAAAATGCTGAGCAGTGAAGACCACGATATTGTTTTAGTGGATGATTCGCCGGAACGGTTGTCAGAAGTTGACAGCGACATTGATTTTATGCCTGTTGTTGGCTCGGCACATCTGTTTTCAGACCTGAAGCAGACGGGAATTTCAAAGGCAGATCTCTTTATTGCCGTCACTCCGTCGGAAGAGCGGAATATACTGTCCTGTTCCCTGGCATCCTATTTAGGCGCTGAGCGGACAATCGCCCGGATAAACAATGCGGAGTACCTGCAGAAAGTTCACCGGGAGAAACTTAACAGCATGGGGGTGAATGAGTTGATTTACCCGGAAAGCCTTGCAGCAAAAGAGATTGTTTCTTCGGTGAAACAGACGGGAACCCGCCAGATTATTGAGTTTTCCCACGGAAAATTATTGCTGCTTGGTATCAAAGTGCGCGGCGATGCCCCCATTCTGAATAAAACGTTTGAATCTCTCGCCGCCGAAAATGAAAATATTTTGGTGGTAGCCATCAATCGCGGCGGGGAAACTATTATTCCCAACGGATCGGATTGCATAAAAGATGACGATATTGTCTATTTTATCACCACGCCGATGGAGCAGCTTCGTCTTTTTGAGCTCACTGCCAAAAAAACCTTTGAAGTGCGCAATATTATGTTTTTAGGCGGCAGCCGGATTGCTAAAAATACCCTTGAAAAGTTAGGTGAACAGTATCGCATCAAAGTGATTGAAGAAAATATTGAAAAGTGTGAGCAATTGGCGGAAAGATACGGGAACATTCTGGTAATCAACGGAGATTGCCGGAATCTGAAACTGCTGAAAGACGAAGGCATCGAAAAGATGGATGCCGTGATTGCAACAACCAACAGTTCGGAAATCAATATTTTAGGTTGTCATCTTGCAAAAACCCTTGGGGTGCGCAGAACGATTGCCGAAGTGGAAAATCTGGCTTTCATGGGGCTTGCCGAAAGTATGAATATCGGCAGTATTGTGAACAAAAAGCTTATTGCGGCAAGTTATATTTACCGTTTTACCCTGAGCGCCGCCATTTCAAAAGTGAAATGCCTCACCTCTTCCGATGCTGAAGTTTTTGAGTTTATTGCCAAAAAGAATACCCGGGTTGTCCAGAAATCCATCATGGAGCTGGACTTTCCGGATGAAGCCAAAATCGGGGGAGTCATCCGGGGAGAGAACGGATACATTGCCCATGGAAATACCCGGATTCAGGAAGGCGACCGGGTTGTGGTGTTCACACTGCCTTCGGCAGTAAGAAAATTGGAGAAGTTTTTCAAATAGATTATCCGGTTTTTCGCTGAGTTCAGGGATTCAATTTATAATTTTAAAAACTTGTATATTGATAACTTATAAGTTAACTTTGCGAAATGAATGTTTATAGAAAAATCATTTTTCACGAGCATTATTTTATTGATTTCTATATTGGACAAACTGAAAAAGTACAGGAAAAGATTGATTATGTTTTTAAGGTTTTGAGAAATGTTCAGAATGTTCCAAGGAAATTTCTTGCACATATTGCAGGAACGGATGGACTTTATGAAATACGAATTGAATTCGAAAGTAATATTTATAGAATTTTTTGTTGTTTTGATAAAGGAAATTTGATTGTGCTGTTTAATGGCTTTCAGAAAAAATCTCAGAAAACACCCAGAAATCAAATTGAACTGGCATTGAAATTAAAAGATGAATATTTTGCCACACGGCATGCAAATTAACTCAAAAAGGAATAAAGAAATGAACAAAAAAAATATCAGAAATGCTAAAAACTTTGAAGAGTTGTTAGATATTAAATATGGAAAAACCGGCACTAAGGAGCGGGATGAATTTGAAGAAAAGGCGCATTATTTTGTAATCAGCGAGCTGTTGAAAGAAGCACGTAAAGAAGCGAATATGACGCAGGAACAACTTGCTGAAAAAATCGGAACAAAGAAAAGTTATATATCACGGCTTGAAAACGGGAAGTGTGACATCCAACTTTCAACGCTTTACAGAATATTTGAATTTGGTCTCGGGAAACGTGTTAATTTGATAATTGGTTGAAAATATCAACCCGGTGCGATTTTGTAAAAGAAGCAGTAAGACGTTTGTATGAAAATCCTTTTTAATTTGATGTGCAATCTCCCCGGAAAAATGAAATCAAAAGTGAGGCAACCGGGAAACTGTTTTGCCCGCTAATTATAAAAGAGTATGAACCAAAAAATCATTTTCAGGGTATTGGGTTTTTTGCTTTTGGTTGAAGGCGCTGCCATGCTTCTTGCTTTTGGCGTTTCAGCGCTCTATAGGGAGCACGATATGACTGCTTTTCTGATTTCATCGGGCATCAACGTTCTGACAGGTTTTTTGTTTGTCTATTCTACCCGGAATGCCACTCCCGACGTCAGCCGCCGGGATGGGTATATCATTGTTTCACTGGTGTGGATTGTGTTTTCGCTGTTTGGCAGTCTGCCCTACATAATCAGCGGCGTCATTCCTGATTTCACCAACGCTTTTTTTGAAACCATGTCAGGTTTTTCCACCACCGGTTCAACCATTCTGACCGATATAGATTCCATGCCTCACGGCATTCTGTTCTGGCGAAGCATGACCCAATGGCTGGGAGGCATGGGTATCATTGTTTTGTCGCTTGCCATTTTACCGATTTTTGGCATTGGCGGAATGCAGCTTTTCATGGCAGAATATCCCAGTCCGGCTCCCGACCGCATCAGCCCGCGGATCAGGCAAACGGCAAAGGCGCTATGGAGCATATACCTTGTACTCACTTTCTCTGAAATGCTCATGTTGTGGCTGGCCGGAATGGGTTTGTTTGATGCGGTTTGCCATTCGCTCACCACCATGTCGTCGGGTGGGTTTTCCACAAAACAGGCCAGTATTGCACATTGGGAATCGCCGGCAATACACTATATCCTGATTCTGTTTATGTTTTTTTCAGGAACCAATTTCGCACTTTTCTTTCTGGCGCTTAAAGGAAGTTTTCAACGGGCGTTCAAGGATGAGGAATTCAAATATTATGGAATTTTTATACTGGTTTTTACATTGATTATCTTTTCGGGTTTACTGATTACTGACTGGACAGGAATTGAGCAGACTTTTAGAACCTCCCTGTTTCAGGTGGTTTCGATCATCACAACCACGGGTTATATTACCGCCGATTATCTGATCTGGGCGCCCATGTTTACCATTGTTCTTTTTGGATTGTTTTTCTTTGGCGGCTCAGCCGGTTCCACCAGTGGCGGTATCAAAATCATGCGGATTGTTCTGCTGATGAAAAACAGTTACCACGAGCTCCGGCGGCTGGTGCACCCCAATGCTGTCATTCCGGTGAAATTCAACAAACAGATTGTGGAGCCGAAAATTATCACCAACGTGCTGGCTTTTTTTATGTTTTATATTGTGATTTTTGGCCTGGGCGTAGCCGCTTTTTCATTCATGGAACCTGACCTGGATTCGGCGCTGGGAGCTGTTGCCAGCAGTCTGGGGAATGTTGGCCCGGGACTGGGAAATGTCGGCCCTGTGGAAAATTTTCTCCATGTTACACCTGCCGGAAAATGGTTTTTGTCGTTTTTGATGTTGCTGGGCCGGCTGGAACTTTTTACGGTGCTGGTTCTTTTCACTCCCTCCTTCTGGAAAGAGTAGCGAGGGAGTAGTCTGGCGGGTTTTACAGCTCCATAATTCCTTTCCCTTCTCTGATGATTTCAATGGCACTTCCGGTGCAGTCCACCACTGTGGACGGAATCAGTTCGCCGTAACCGCCATCAATGACAATGTCCGCTATATCCTGATACTTTTCGTAAATCAGTTCAGGATCGGTGGTGTATTCAATGATTTCATCCTCATCCCTGATGGATGTTGACATGATCGGATTCCCCAGTTCATGCACGATTTCGCGGATAATGTTGTTGTCGGGCACACGGATTCCCACTGTCTTTTTCTTCCCTTTAAAATACCTGGGCACATTGTTGCTGGCTTCCAGAATGAAGGTGAACGGGCCCGGAAGGTTTTTTTTCATCAGTTTGAAAACAGGGTTTGAAATAGGCTTAGTGTAATCTGACAAGTGACTGAGATCGCTGCAAATGAATGAAAAATTGGACTTTTCAATATTGACTCCCTTGAAACGTGCAATCTTTTCCACAGCTTTCACATTGGTGATGTCGCACCCCAAACCGTAAACCGTATCGGTGGGGTAAATGATTACGCCTCCGTTGCGGAGCACTTCCACAATTTTGAGAATGTCGCGCGGATTCGGATTTTCGTTATAAAGTTTTAACAGCATGATAATTCCTCCTTTTGTTTTACAAAACTATCAATTTTGTTTTATTTTTCGGAATTTGTGAGCAATTTTGAGCAATGAAACTGGAATTGAAATACACTTCTGACGGTTCGGCTACATTTTATCTGCCTGAATATGACGACCATTACCATTCGGTGAATGGCGCTGTTACAGAGTCAAAATATGTTTTTCTTGAAAAAGGTTATGCCTGCAATAGCGCACCCCGTCCGAAGGTGCTGGAAATCGGATTTGGCTCCGGGCTGAATTGTCTTTTGACGGCGCATGAAGCACAGTTGAAAAATCGTCCGACTTTTTACACAACGATTGAGAAAAATCCGGTTTTGCCGGAGAAAGCATTGCTGCTTGATTATGGAAAATTTATTTCCGGTGGCGGCGATGCTCTGTTTCAGGCAATTCATTCCTGTGCGTGGAATATTCCCGTGAAAATTTCCCCATGGTTTACCTTATTGAAAATGCAGGCTGATTTTGTTTCCATGGGGCGAAACCCGGAGCAAAAAGCCGATATTATTTACTTTGATGCTTTTGGTCCTGATAAACAGCCCGAAATGTGGACTGCTTCAAATTTGTTAAATTTATTTGAAATGACAGAAGATAACGGGGTTTTTGTAACCTATAGCGCCAAAGGCGAGGTGCGCCGTAATTTGGCATCGGCAGGATATCGCGTGGAAAGGCTGCCCGGCCCTCCGGGAAAAAAAGAGATGTTGCGGGCAATAAAAGTGATAACAGAAAGTTAATTGCACAAAAATTCAATTATCTTCGCACATTTTATCAGAAAACAATCTTGAATTTTTACAGAAACAATCTTTAATATTTATTTACATGATGAAAAATGGTATAATTTATTTGTCAGCCTTACTATTAATGCTGGCTGGCATGAGTTGCGGTCAGTCCGGCTCGGTCAAAAACGTCAAACTTGAAACTTCTGCCGACTCAGCAGGTTACGCAATCGGTTTTTTGGTAGGAACCAACAACAAGCAGCAGGTGGATAATGTCCCCGGTGGAAGCAAAATCAATCTTGAAGCGATGATGGCGGCATTTCATGCGGGAACTTTCGGAAAAGAAGGTTTGATGACCGTTGAAGAAGCCGATCAGGTTATCAGAAGATACTTTGAAGCGGAAGGCGAGCGCGAAGGACAGGAAAACCTCGAAGAGGGGAATGCTTTTCTGGAAAAAAACAAAGCCCGCGAGGGGGTGGTAACAACAGCCAGCGGACTTCAGTATGAAATACTGACCGAGGGCAGCGGGGCTAAACCGACCGCAGAAGACCAGGTTCGTGCACATTATCACGGAACGCTCATTGACGGAACTGTTTTCGACAGTTCTGTGGATCGTGGTGAACCGGCAGTTTTTGCACTGAATCAGGTTATTCCGGGCTGGACAGAAGCGTTGCAGCTTATGCCCGTCGGATCAAAATGGAAAATTTATCTGCCGTCTGATCTTGCCTACGGCGAACGTGGCGGCGGCCCGACCATCGGACCGAATTCCACATTGATTTTTGAAGTGGAGTTGCTTGAAATTGTCAAGGACGGGGAGTAAGATATTTTGATGAAAAAACCCTTTGCTTTCCCGGCAAAGGGTTTTTTATTATTTTTGTTTTATGAGTTTAGAAATTTCCGGAAAAATAGAACAGATTCTTCAGCCTGAGTCCGGCGTTAGTCGCGCAGGCAATGAGTGGAAAAAACAGGAATTTGTTATCGGCACCGATGAGCAGTTTCCACGCAAAGTGTGTTTTACCCTTTTTAACGATAAAACTTCATTGCTTGAAAATATGAAATCCGGCGATGAGGTGAAGGTGTCATTCAATCTTGAATCCCGTGAGTTCAACGGGAAATGGTATCACAACGTGAATGCCTGGAAAATTGACAAGGCATCCGGGGAGGGGGATATGCCTCCGCCGCCACCGCCTTTCGGGCTGGAAGACCTGCCGCCGGAACCGGCCGGTGATATGAATGACGGGTTACCGTTTTAATTTCAGTTAAAAAAACCTTTAAAATTGATACAATGAGTTTATCCAGAAGGAAATTTTTTGGCCGCACGGCAGTCGGTGCAGCTGCGCTGATAAATATTCCTGCCATCGTTTCGTCCTGCGTTGCACCCGCTTCCGGCGATAAATCGAAAAAATATTCCCTTTTTCAAAAGGGTAACACGGTCCTGTTCCAGGGAGATTCCATTACCGATGCAGGCCGCGAAAAAGAGAAGGAACTGCCCAACAATGCGCGTTCCTTTGGCTCGGGGTATGCTTTTCTTGCGGCATCGGCGCTGATGAATGACCTCGCATCGCTGAACCTGACAATTTACAACCGGGGAATCAGCGGAAATAAAGTTTTTCAGCTTGCCAATCGCTGGGAAAAGGATTGCCTGGCGCTGAATCCTGAGGTGTTGAGCATTCTGATTGGGGTGAATGATTACTGGCACACCCGCGGAGGAAACTATGACGGAACGGTTGAAACCTACCAAAATGATTTCCGCGCTTTGCTTCACCGCACTGTGGAGAAACTTCCGGATGTGAAGCTGGTGATTTGCGAGCCGTTTTATGTGCTGAATACTTCTGCTGTGGATGAAACATGGGTGGAGCCCATGAAAGAATACCAGGCAGCAGCGTCTGCGCTTGCAAAGGAGTTTAAAGCTATTTGGGTTCCGTTTCAGAAAGTGTTTGATGAAGCGCTCAACTACGCACCGTCAACCTATTGGACGGGTGACGGCGTGCATCCTTCCATGGCCGGCGCACAACTCATGGCAGAAGCCTGGCTCCGGGCGGTGGAATAAATTCCGGCGGAACGCAAAACAGAACACAAAACAAGAGGGTGCTCCGAATATTCAGAGCACCCTCTTGTTTTGAAGCTGATTTTTTACTTCGGCTCCCAGTAGCATCTTTTGGGCGAAACAATTGCTTCCTGTTCTTTCAGGGTTTTCATCGCTTTGTCCACCTCTTTTTTGTCTATGCCGGCTGCTGTGGCAATTTCTCCGGCTTTCAGCGGTTTTCCGGCAGCCTTCATGGCTTCCAGTACTTTTTCAATACTCATAATTTTCAATTTTTGTCGTTAAATATTTCCAAAATTAAAATCAAATTTTTAAACAGCAAATCCTTTTGGCAGAAATCCATTCCTGAAAACTTAGAGGTATTCGGTTCAGATTTTTTTCGCCCCTGCCGACCAAAAAATAAAGCAATCGCAGGTGAACCATTTTTACAATTTTGGCAAAAATCTGCCGGTTCTTTTTTTATAGTCTGAATATTCGGGGAAAACTGCCAACAATTTCTCTTCTTCGTATATCGTTTTGTAACAGAACAGTATGAACAGCAGCGAGGTAGCAATCAGCCGAAAGCCGGAGCCGGTTACAACAGAAAAGCCTAATCCTGAAATGAGAATTCCCGAATAAACCGGATGACGGATATATTTATACAAGCCTGTTCTAACCAGATATGCACCGGCTTTAGGTGTGGGAAACGGAGAAAGATTACGGTTTAAATGGAGAAGTCCCAAAAAAAGTTCCAGAACACCGGCTATCAATATGATTATCCCGGCTTGTTTAATCAGTTTTGAAAAAGCAATGTTCAATGATTCAACATTGAACAAAAAGAGACCGAAAAGCAAAAACTGAACAGAAACAAACAATATATCCTTAATTCCAAACCTCATTCCGGTGGCTGAAAAATTTGTCAATATGCAAAACTGCTGCCGCCCAAAAACTCCCGGAGCAGCGATGTTGGCGGTATTTCAGCATCGTTGATGGGTTTGAAATAGGACAAAAACTTCAACAGCCGCCGCGCTTCCGTATATTCATTCTGGTTTTCGAGTACGGTTTCCAGAAGGGGGACAGCATATTTTTGCAGTACGCCAAACTCATACAGCGTGGCCGAATTGAACATGGCATCCGCATTTTCCTGATACGGAAAAATATTTTTCTCTTCACCGTTTCGTACCGAAGGCCAGCGCCCCAATGTTTCAGCAGCTTTATAATTTCTGTATTTACTGTCGCGGATCATGCGGCGGAGCAACCGGTTATCGGAAGTTGAAACATAGGTGTGCTCATCCATCGCAATTTGTGTGAGTGCGGAAATGAAAATCTTGAATGTGTTTTTCTCGTCAATCATGGGCAAAAGTCGCGGGTTCATTCCGTGAATTCCTTCAACTATGAGAATGTCCCCGGGGCTGAGCTGCATCCGGCTGCCGTTCATGTGTCTTCTGCCGTATTGAAAATCAAACCGCGGAAGATTCACTTCCTTTCCCCGCATCAAATCAATGAGCTGCTCGTTGAAAAACTCAATATCTATTGCCTCCAGCGCTTCAAAGTCAAAATTTCCATACTGGTCGCGGGGCGTATGTTCCCTGTCCACAAAATAGTCATCCAGGGAGAGCTGAAATGGCCGCAGGCCATTCACAGCAAGCTGAACACCAAGCCGCTTGCTGAAGGTCGTTTTTCCTGAAGCCGAAGGGCCTGAAACCAGCACCACACGAACGTCCCCGTTCCGGTCGTAGATTTCGTTTGCAATTTCAGCAATCTTCTTTTCGTGCAGCGCCTCTGCAATTTTTATGATATAACCGTCTTTCTTCTGAAGGGCAAAGTCATTCAGGTCAGCCACCGTATTCACTTTCAGAATCTCTGCCCATCTCCTGCGTTCCTGAAAAACATCAAAAAGTTTTTCCAGAACCGGCGCATCTTGCAGCTCGTCAAAATTTTCAGATTTCGGAACACGGATTAAAATCCCGTCAAAAAACTTAATCAGGTCGAAATTGGTAATATACCCTGTTGACGGCAGCAGATGTCCATAAAAATTGTTTCCAAGTTCTTCCAGAAAATAGAGACTGGAAAACAGATGTCCTTTCTGCTCAAATAACCGGGCTTTTTCCTCCAGTCCTTCCTGCATCAGATGATCAATCGCATCGGGGGTAGGCAGGTTTTTCTTGATGAAAGGAATGTCCGCATCTATCAGCTCCTGCATTTTGGCTTTGATCAGTTCAGTGTCGCGATCGGTAATTTCCCGGCCAAAACCTGAAAGTTCGCAAAAATATCCGTTGGAAATTCCACGCGGAACGCGAAGCGTTACATAGGGAAAGACCTCTTTCACGGCGGCATACATGACAAAAATCAGACTTCGTGCATAAATCCGCATCCCGTCGGGATGGGAAACATCAAAAAACTCAATATTTTTTGTTTTTACAACGCAAAATGAGAGTTCCCTCACCTGATTGTTTACAAATGCACCGCAAACATTATTTTCCATTTGAATATCCAGATCCTTGCTGATTTCGAGCAGCGAAGTGCCCAGCGGGTAGATGTGCTTTGCCCGGGTATTGTGGCAATAAATTTCAATTTGTTTCATATATTTTGATTGTTTATTTTTCACGAAAGTCCGGTAAATATAAGATTTTTCCAGTACTGAATGCCGGGCAACAAATTTTGTAATCTCCGGGAATGGAGTTAATTGATTGAATATTAATTTGCTGACAATGGTTTGTGATGGCGGTTGGTGTGTTAACGGGAAATGATTTCCGGGTCAATTTCCATAAAATGCGCTGCGGCATTCAGAAAATGTGCGGTGATCCAGAATACCGTCCAGTCTTCGGCATAGCCGCCCCTGAATTTGTAAATATCGGACATGTTGCCACGTTGTGCAAAATTGGTTTGCTGAAGCTGTTCGCCGTGCGAACCGTAAGGGTCAATCATCTGGCCGCAGGAACGGTACATGAGCAGCGATACTTTTTTCAGCGATTCCCTTTCGAGATACATGCCAAGCTTGTAGAGCCAGGGCGCATAATTCACCCCATATACATCAATGTGCATGTTTTGCGGTGAAACAGTTGTCCAGCCTCTTGTCTTGAAAAAATGGCTTGCCAGCCGGGACGGTGGCATCGGGATATCCCACACAACCGTGTAACTCAGGGTGACATACGCTGCATGTTCGGCAGCTTTCAGGTATTTCTCATTTTTGGTGATTTCATACAAGGAGAGAAAAGCCTGAAAAGCTGCCCATGCGCCTTCCTTGTCTTCGCCGGTGGCATCAAGGGTGCCGCCCCAGTAGGGCTCTTCCATTCCCAGGTGCCTTTCCATGTAATGATCTGCAATTTTTGCCGCAGCATTTAAATATTGCTGCTTGCCATAGAGCAGGTAACCAATGGCGAGCGGAGCGGCAAGAAATCCTTCGTTGGTGGAAACCGGATGCCACGGTTCTCTTAAAATCCTTTGTGCATGAAGATCGCACGCCTGCTGAAAAAATACCTCCCATTTGGTTGTGTTGAAATTTCTGTTTTTCCGGGCGGATTGTATCGCTTTCGCAAAATTATACATACCCTGCCCCTGCGACAGAAAATCCTGACCACTCCAGTTTCCACTGTCAAAGTCGTAAATCAGGTGAAATCCGTTTTCATTAAACGGAGAAGTGGTCAAATGATCAAGTGATTTCTGAATCTTATCGTTTAAATCAGCATCCTGCACGATGTCGCCAAGATTTTGCATGGCAAAACCCGGAGATGCTGCCTGTCCGCACCAGCCAAAAACAAACTGCCTGCGATTTTCCACCGGATACATACTGAATCCTGCAACATTGTCTTTTTCAATGTACCGTGATTTTGCAAACTGATATTTATCCCGGATGATTTGCTCAAAGGAAGGCATATCGTCCGCATAGTAAGGCTTGAAAATATCCATGCTCGTGTTGATTGACGACATGAAACCTGCACCTTTTTGTTCTGCACCGGACAGTTCAATGAAAAAGGTTTTTTCGATGATTCCACCCGGTTCAATATTCAGGTAGGTATCGCCGTATTTCATTGCATCACTGTTTTTTTGGCGGGCTTTTGCAAAACTTCGTTTTTGGTTCCAGACTACGGGGCCTGACAAAGCGCACAACTCCGTTTTGTTTTCCTGCGCTTTTGCTCCCAGAGACCACCATTGATCGGGAATGTTTCCGAATGACGCCGGAGAGGGCAATGTGTGAATGGCAGCAGAATAGACCTTGTTGTTTTTCTCAAATTCAACGGCAACAAACGGCATGGAAAACCGGTGTTCCTCAAACAGAGCCTCCGGCGCATGTGCTTTACCGAAAGTGGGCATGTTTCCGCCGTTTTTATAGCCGGAAGGATTTCCGTAATAAAGAATGCCCGGCATAAATACCTTTTCCGAAAACACGGGAGTTTGCCAGCGTGATGAAAGGGTGATGCGTTTCAGTTCCGATTTTCCGGTCCATTCAAAACGGCGGATACACCGCACCTTGTTCCCTTCCTGCCGGAAAGCATCACGCAAGATCCATTTTCCGTCCGGAAGGTCAATGCTGCCATGCAGGATAGTCCACTCGCCGGCAGTTTCCATGCTGTCGGTAAAGGCGTGTACCCATTGATCCGGCCAGTCGTTCTGCCAGTCGGTTGCAATGGACCACTGTCCCTCATCGGGTATGGTCAGCAGGATATTTCCATCCAATGAAAATTGCGGAATATAGATTTTGCCGTCATAACGGACTTCCAGTGACGTTCCTTTTGAAGCCTGCACCAAAAAAATTATCCAAACGATTACCAGGTATTTTTTCATTTCTTGCAATGGATGAGTTTGCAAGTTAGTGATAGTATTTCAAATACATGAATAACATTTTGTTTGTTCTCCAGATTTGATGCTTTTTTCAGAAGTGCTTTACCTGTCCAACTCCACTTATGGTCAAATCTTTCTGTAAAATAATTTTATGCGTACGGTAAGTGTACAATTTTTAAAATTTGTATCCGGAATTAATTAGATGAACCTTTGTGTGAAAATCTTTCAAAGTATTCGTATCTTTCAAAACTATTTAAATGAGTAATTAAAACCAGTCAAAATGAAAAGTAGTGAAATCAGTCGCAGACATTTTATAGGTACAACAGCTGCTGTTACTACGGGTATGGCAGTTTCGTCACCTTTTATGAGTTGTTCACAAGATACGGCAAACAAACTTGCGCTTCTGGGTGGGTCTCCTGTTCGGGGGGATAAGAAATGGCTTCCGTGGCCACAGTGGGATGCTGAAAAGTTCAATCCCAAAATGAACGAAGTGATGGGGAACCGGGTCTGGTCGCGTAGTCGCAAAGTAACTGAATTTGAAAACAAATGGGCAGAAATGCACGGTTCCAAGCACTGTCTTTCCACGGTTAACGGAACGAATGCCTTGAGCGCCGCCTGGATGCAATCAGATATTGG
>LSQX01051204.1_pt1 | contig 15536 bp, 10 predicted proteins | sample 654561 | NCBI WGS metagenome assembly LSQX01 (sample SAMN04489861, study PRJNA283612) | anaerobic digester metagenome | isolation source: 4 biogas reactors fed with cattle manure at either 37C or 55C with and... | place: Denmark: Kongens Lyngby | collected 2014 | reverse complement strand
GCCCGGAAGAACTTTTTGTTTTGCGTAGCTCCCTACGGTGCCAAGGCCAGTGCGATTGCTTTCAGCCTGATTGAGTCGGCTAAGGAAAACGGTCTAAAACCTTTTGAATATCTAAAGTATTTGCTGGAGGAACTGCCCAATGCCACAAGCCAGGACCTCGACAAGTACATGCCTTGGTCAGAGCACATCCCGGAGCATTGCAGAACCCCCGAGCGCCGATAAACTTACATCTAAGCCTTCACCCCAACAGTGGAGGTTTTTTTATTCTCAACCTAGGAATCAACAGCTAAGAATCAAATCAACCCATATTCGGTTGTCAAGGTGCGTGCGCATTGACGCTTACATTAAAGCAGCAGTTGGTGCGCTCGGTGGCACCCTCGCAGATCAGTGGAAAGAGTTTTATTATTGTGATTCCATGCCCGCTGATGTGCTAATTACGAAGGGGCAGAAGCGGGTTTCAGGTCGTTCATCAAATGTTAGAGGTGAACAGAACATCATCACAACGGGCTCAGGGATTGCTGTGGCCGATGGTCAGGCGATGATGATTGTAGAGCAGGGAAAGGTGTTGGATTTCTCGGCTGAACCTGGGCTTTACACCTTCGATATCAGTGGTGAACCCTCCTTATTTGCCGGAGGAGGCTTCACAGAAAATGCTAAGGCCTCTCTGCGAAGCGCCTGGGATCGCTTTAAGTATGGTGGTATCCCTGGTAAGGACACTCGCATCTATTACTTCAATATAAAAGAGTTGGTGGGCAACAAGTATGGTACTCCCAACCCAGTTCCATTTCGAGTCGTCGATCGAAACATCGGATTAGACATCGATATCTCCATTCGCTGTTTTGGTGAGTATAGCTATCAGATTAGCAATCCCATTCTTTTCTACACCAATGTGGCAGGTAATGTGTCGGAGCATTACACACGATCCGAACTCGATAGTCAACTGAAGAGCGAGCTTTTGACCGCTTTGCAGCCGGCGTTTGCCAAGATTTCAGCCATGGGTATCCGGTATTCGGCTCTACCTGGGCATACCACAGAGTTGGCAGAGGTGCTAAATGAGGTCTTGTCCGACAAATGGAGAGATCTACGGGGAATTGAAATTGTGTCACTTGGAGTGTCCTCGGTTAAAGCTAATGAAGAAGATGAACAGATGATCAAGGAACTACAAAAGAGTGCAGTCATGCGCGATCCGACCATGGCCGGGGCCACCTTGGTTGCAGCCCAGGCAGATGCTATGCGTGGGGCGGCTAGCAATGAGGGAGGAGCTTTAACTGGATTTATGGGTCTAGGTATGGCCCAACAGGCAGGTGGGGGTGCTACTGCGGCCCAAAACCTCTTGGCTATGGGCCAAGGTTCGCAGGGGCAGAGTGGCCCCGCCTCAGAAACAATGCCTATAGGCTGGGCATGTCCGAAGTGTAAACAAGAAGGTAATACCGGAAAGTTCTGTGGGGAGTGTGGCGAGCCTAGACCAGCCGATGGTTGGACCTGTTCTTGCGGTCAATTGAACAAGGGGAAATTCTGTAGCGAGTGCGGTAAGGCTAAGCCCGCAGGAACGCCAAACTACAAATGTGACAAATGTGGCTTTGAACCAGACGACCCCTTGAATCCACCAAAGTTCTGTCCCGAATGCGGTGATCGTTTCGATGAGGAAGACCAAGTCTAGTCAAGACTAGGGGGAAACGATGTGAGTATACAAGAGTTCAAATGTCCCAATTGTGGGGGCCCTATTACCTTTGAACCGGGCATCCAGGAGATGCTCTGCCCCTATTGCGATTCTACCTTGAATGTTGATGCACTGCAGTATCTCGATGAACGTTTGGCAGAGGATCAAGAGTCTGAAGCAATGGCTTGGGGCTATGAGGGTACCTCGTGGCAGGAAGGAGAGGCAGAGGGCCTTGTAGTTTACTCTTGCCGCTCTTGCGGAGGGGAGATTGTGGCAGAGGAGACATTAGGCGCCACAGCCTGCCCCTTCTGTGACAATCCCGTGGTACTCACATCAAAGTTCTCCAGCAGCTTGCGGCCAGAGCGGGTGCTCCCCTTTCAAGTGACGAAAGAAGAAGCCATAGCAGCCTTGAAAAAGCACTATCTAGACAAGAAGCTCTTGCCGAGCGTGTTTAAGGAAGAGAATCATCTTGAGGAAGTGAAGGGCGTCTATGTTCCCTTCTGGCTCTTTGACGCAGAGGCAGAGGCTGATATGGAGTACGAAGGGACGAAGGTCCGAATGTGGTCTGATCGGAACTATAGATATACGGAGACCAGCTTTTTTAGGAGTTATCGGAGCGGAGATATCGGGTTTTCTGCGGTTCCTGTCGATGGTTCCTCAGCTATCGATGATCGGCTTACCCAATCGATTGAACCTTTTCAGGTGGATCAGGCAGTTCCCTTTCAGATGGCCTATCTGTCTGGATTTTATGCCAATAAGTATGACGTAGGCGAGGAAGAAGCGGAAGTTGTGGCTAACCAGCGCATACAAAACAGTACAGCCAAGGCTTTTGAAGATACCGTCAAAGGTTATCAAACGGTGCGGCCGATTAGAGCCAATATCAAGTTAAACAGGGGCGGGGTAGAGTACGTCCTACTGCCCATGTGGCTGTTGAGCACAAGATGGCAAGACAAGAGCTTTACCTTTGCCATGAATGGTCAAACCGGGAAGTTTGTCGGAGATCTTCCCCTTGATAACAAGGCCTATTGGTCCTTGTTTGGCAAGGTCTTTGGCATCTCCGCAGGGGTTCTGCTTGCTGTGTCTCTAACGATTATAGGCTTGATGTAGGGGGGATGAGTATGAACGGGAAAAGAAAGAGTCTCTGGTTGGTTACTCTGCTCCTCCTTCTTTGCTTAAGCTTAAAGGCAAGTGATGTTTATGCAGCATCACCACGCCTCATTGATGAAGTCGGACTCTTAAGTTCGAGGGAAGCCCAAGAGATCCGCAGTCGCTTAGATCAAGTGAGTGAAGCACATCAGTTTGATGTGGTGATTGCTGTTGTTCAACGTCTGGGTTACCAGCCAGCTCATTTGTATGCCGCTGACTTCTTTGAAGCTCGGGGCTTTGGGTACGGCGAGGGCAAGGACGGTGCGATCTTGCTCTTGGCCATGGCCGAGCGGGATCTGGGCTTTGCCGCTTTAGGTTCAGGCATCTACGCCTTTACATCTGCGGGTCAGGATTTTTTAGACAAGTGGTTCCTTCCAGATCTGGAGCGGGATCGTTTTTACGAGGGGCTTTTGGCGTTTACCGCTGCCGTCGATGACTTTTTGATCATGGCCGAGGCTGGTACTCCCTACGATGTGGGCAACATTCCCTTGCTCCCTTCGGAACGTAGAGGTTACCAGCGGATCGCGTTTATTTCTAGTCTGGTCGTGGCCCTTTTGATCGCCTTGATCACTGCCGAAGTTACTCGCAGTAAACTAAAGTCTGTTCGGCAGCAACAGTATGCCCAGGACTATATACGGGAAGGAAGCATGAAGCTCAAACACAGCCGAGATCTCTTCCTATACCGCAATCTACGTAGAGTGAAGATAGAAGAGAAGAAGTCGGGCGGTCAATCATTTACCACGTCTTCTGGACGGAAGGCGACGGGGCATAGTAAGAAGTTCTAATCTAGACAAATATGAGGATAACTCAAGGCTCGCCATGGAGGCGAGCCTTTGCACATGCCATCCGTCTTTACCCTACCCCTGGCCACATGATATCATGACAAAAAGAGAAAGAGACTTCCCCTCAGGAACTAAAGGAGTGTAGCTGTGAACAACAAAGAGTTAGTGGCGAGACAGCGAGAATTCTTTCTTAGCGGCAAGTCCTTGCCCATCAGCGAGCGTGTCAAGAATCTAAAGAAGCTTCGGCATGCCATTTTGAGCTATGAAGACAAGATCATCCAAGCCCTCTATGATGATCTAGGCAAATCTGCCTTTGAAGCCTATGAAACGGAGATTGGTGTTACCCTTCACGAGCTTCGTCGCATGATTCGAAAACTGCCTCGTTATGCAAAGACAAAACGGGTAACAACTCCCTTCACACATTTCGCTTCCCTCAGCCGTATCTATCGCGATCCGTACGGGGTCGTTCTGATTGTGGCCCCTTGGAACTATCCCTTTCAGCTTCTGATCATGCCACTGATCGGGGCTATAGCTGGTGGTAACTGTGCTGTGCTGAAAACATCAGCTAGCGCCCCTGCAACCTCTGCCATCTGCAAAGAAATGCTCCTGTCTGAATTCCCAGAGGAGTACATTGCAGTGGTAGAAGGTAAAGAGCCAGGTAGCCGCGACCTACCCGATGAGAGGTTTGACTTCATTTTCTTTACCGGCAGTGTGAATGTTGGGCGAGAGATCATGGCACGGGCGGCAAAACACCTCACACCAGTTGTCTTGGAACTAGGTGGAAAGAGCCCTTGTATTGTGGATGAAACCGCGGATCTGGCCTTAACAGCCAAGCGTATTATCTGGGGAAAGAGCATCAATTCTGGACAGACCTGTGTTGCACCAGACTATGTCTTAGTTCACAGTAGCGTCAAAGACGAGCTCGTTAAGGAAATGAAAAAAGTCATTCCTCTGCTCTTGGGTGAGGATATGTTAACGAACAAAGAGGCCCCCGGATTGTCAACCAACATCACTTTGAGCGCTTGACCAAGCTGATAGAAACAGGGGAGGTTGTCTTCGGGGGTAGGAGTGATCCCAAAGAGCGCAGGGTGGAACTCACCATTATGGATCAGGTGACTTGGGATTGTCCTGTGATGCAAGAAGAGCTTTTTGGCCCCATTCTTCCTATCATCACCTATGACCAAAGGGATACAATGCTAGAATATCTAGTCAAGATGGAAAAGCCCCTAGCCCTCTACCTTTTTACCCAAGATCAAGAAATGGAACAACTGGTTACTACACGCCTTTCCTATGGTGGCGGGTGCATCAATGACACCATTATGCATGTGGCCAATCTGAGCCTCCCCTTTGGTGGCGTGGGACAGAGCGGTATGGGTGGTTATCATGGTAGACAAAGCTTTACAACCTTCACCCATGGCAAAGGGGTTGTCAAGGGGGCGAAGCGATGGGATATTCCCCTGCGGTACCCTCCCTATGACAGTCCACGCAAGTTGAAGCTTCTCCGGATGTTCCTGCGGTAACAGATGGATGAGTCATAAACTATCGCACTGGAATTCTTTCTGAAACGGGATTGCGAGGTCATGAAGAACGCTCCCAAACTTGCCAAAATGCAATAGCAAAACCCTACATCTAGAGCTTAGCCCTGATCAATCGATCATAACCAAGCTCTGCTGTATTTGCTGCGGTATAATCTGCAAATCTCTCCACCAGGTTCCCAGGGACAGCTTCAGTGAAATGTCGTTTCTCTAGCGCTTCAATTGGCTTGAGCAGACCACGAACTGCCTTGGCTACAGTCGTCTCGCCAGTTCCAAGTGGACCAGAAAAAGCCAGATGGGTACAAATGAGTTGACTTAGTAGGCCTGCCTTCTTACATTGTTGCTGAAAAGCAACATAAGCCCTGAGGTCCTTGATTCGTGTCTTGACTTCGCCTAGACCAATCAATCCGCTTAACTCATGGAGTGGACCTTTAATGCTCTCTGTGATTCTCCCCTTTTGTCTATTGGAATAGACTGCTACTATTTCGAAGACGCGGATTAGTTGCGTATGAACGTTGGATCCTCTCGATCTGCTAGACTGCCCAGGATGGCCCAGAAAACAATACCTTGGACAGTAAGAATGTTGCGGATGCCTCAAAGGGAGTCGATCATTAGATTATCAAGACATCGATCCAGACTGATTGCTGTTAGCTGGATGTCGCGTGGGAAAGGATACGTGACTGCAGCTCAATATAGGTGATTGCTAGAATCATCTCCTATTTGCTTGCACGTAATCAGGGAGAACATTCATTGCCTGGAGGGGAGGATTTCGACTACGAAGTGTAGAAAATGCAAACAATTTCATCTTCATTAAACAAGTGAGACTCAGGAGGACCTCGAGAGTGGATCACTTAGCGGCCGACTGGAAACGTCCAGCTATAAAAAACGCAGGTGATTGACTAATGCAAAGGAGGTTTTGTACCATGGCTCAAAATGGGAAGGACCAAGTCGCTGGCAGAACAACGTTCAAGACCGTCGATCTCTGTGCTGGCATAGGAGGAATAAGGCGCGGCTTTGAACTAACAGGACTATTTCAAAATGTACTGTCAGCCGAAACTGATGAATGGGCTTGTAGGACATATGAGCACATTTATGGGGAAAACCCCAGGAATGATGTTACATCGGCGGATTTCAAGGCCCTCATGGAATCTACACAATATGACGTCTTGCTGGCGGGATTTCCTTGCCAAACGTTCAGTCGTGTTGGTCTAGAAGAGGGCTTCGAGAACGAGGAAAAGGGTCAAATATTCCACCATCTTGTCGAGATAATAGAGCGAACCCGTCCGTGTTCGGTGTTTCTCGAGAATGTTGATCATTTGGTTAGGCATGACAAAGGTGCAACATTTAGGTTCATAATTGAAGAGTTAGAGGTGAGGTTGAACTATAAGGTAATTGGTGTTTCGAGAAGCGAGTGTGGTGGTCTGAAGTATTCCGAACGGGACTTTATTCGTAATTCAAAGGACTTTGGTGTTCCCCAGAACCGTCCCCGAACGTACATTATTGGTTTTGATCGTGAGCGGTTTGACAGAGAGTTGCTGGAGTGTCTGCCTACGCAACTTCCCAAGGGTAGAAGGCAAAGAATCTATGAAGATTTGAACGATTTACTTGAGAGTGAAGTCGAAGCAAAATACTATTTAGCCTCAGGATATCTTGCGACACTGAAACGGCATAGGAAAAGGGAGGAAGCCAAAGGAAACGGATTTGGATACCGCGTGGTGAATCGTGATGACATAGCATCACCAATTGCTAACACCATATTGGCAACAGGTGGGTCAGGGAAGGAACGCAACCTCATTTATGACCCTCGTGAAGGTATCGGAGGCACCGAAATCAAGGGTAAGAAGACGCCTCTCAACCACGAGGGGATTCGAGTAATGACGCCTACAGAGTGGGGGAAACTTCAGGGGTTTATTAACTATGCCTTCCTAGATGAGGATGGTGGAGAAGGCTTTTCTTTTCCAGAGGGCATATCAGATACGCAGCAATACAAGCAGTTTGGGAACTCAGTAACGATTCCAGCAGTAGAGGAGATAGCCAAGTTTGTAGCTAAATGCTTGACAATACTCGCGAGCGATGGCGGTTAGGAGGAGGTATCTGTGGCCACTCGTGGTTTGCCTGGATTACGCAAGTCGGTCGATATTATCTTCGAGGACTCATTAATCTCCAGAGAAGCAATTCTCCAAGAATACGCTAACTTTCTCTTATCACCCGTAATTCACCGTAAGCGATCGTCCAGTGTTGTGTTGCATACTGGTTCTGTGTGTTTTGATGTTGTTACGCTTGTGGCGGCGACAGTTGCCTGTGTCTTAATGGATGATACGGATCCGTATGAGATGATCCAGGAGCTTAATGTTGGTGACTTGGTGTTATACAAGAGTCAACGGCATCGGTGGCTCGGTCTTGAGATAAGGGACGGTGTCCAATATTTTGTACTTGAACAAGACGGACGAGGTAGGAGTGGTTCGATCACATCGTGGTTGCCGCTCGAGGAGAACAAAGCGCTGATAAAACCATATCATGGTAGCTCCGAGGTTACAGATGGAAGAGGCATCAGGAGAAAGAAGTCCAATAGATTGGATTTCATTTCTTGGATTACTGAAAAAGAACCCGGTGACATTCCTGGTATTACAGGTGTTTCCGTAGTCATTGTGGCAGAACGTACCACCTTTGATCGAATCCAAAAGGGAGTTTGTATTGAGTATGGCAAAGGGCGGACTATTGGGTTGTTGGATATCGTACCCGCATCTTACTACACTTCCAGGGATGAAGCCTACCAGTTTGGTAGCAACCCTTCTAAAGCAGAACCGGTCTTGAAGATCGCAAGTAAAGTCTCGGTCGCACGTGATATTGTGCTAGATCAGCATGGCGGTAAAGTCCTTGGCTTCATAGTCATGGGGGATGACGCGGCATCAAAAGGTTCTTATGAGCTACCTGATTTGCTGAATAGAAGGTCTTTGAGATTCACCCATCTGTCGATGCACATAGATTCTATGGAAGCCGAGAAGTATGTCTTTGACGAAAGCACTACAGTTTTTGCTTGTACGAGGGAACTTCTCCTACAGCATATAAGTCCGAAGAAGGTCGAGAATCAACTCACTGCTGCTTTGAACAGACAGGTATCTAATATTGTCAATAATGAGGTGCGTGGCAACATCGTTCGCGGTGGTTTGTCTTGGGAGATTTATCGAGAGGTAATGAAGGCGCTATATACAATCAGACACTCTGGTTGGGATGAGGAACACAAACGGAAGTTTCTTGTCCTGGCACATTCTCTCTTAAACCTAATGAATACAGCTGTCTTTCCTATGACCACTATGGAACATGCGATCTCTAAGAATCAACTACACATCGGTGTCATTTCGCCCAAGGCTCGTATAGAACAGCTTTGGGAGTTGGCAGAAAGATCGGACTCGCTGGAGTCTCAGTGCCTTCTTGTCGTTTCTGTCCTAGATGACTTGTATGAGTCGTTCTTGGTTGATTGCCCTAAGTACAGGGCATTGAAAGACTTGATCAATAGTACACCCATTGGGGAAACCGCTATCATTGTTCCAAAGGCGTACTATGCTGATATTTTACTCAAAGAGTCAATCTTTTCTACAAAGCGGGTTCTGATTACAACAGCGAATCGCTTTGATGGCACTCGGAGTTATGATAGGGTAATCGGGGTTGGGAATTTTTTTGGGGATCGCTTTAATCCCCAGAGATGTACTGCAGCTGCACGCATTGTAGTGTTGCTCTATGAAAACGAAGGCAAAGTTTTTGCACGACAAAGGGTCATGGAGGAACGTTATAAACGAAGACTCAATTTTGCGACTGGTCTTGGTACTGAGTTCGTTGACGACCAAGCTAGAAGTGACGATGAGAACTCAATCGACTTGAATATTCGAGAATCGCTGGATATTGAAGCGTACCTAGATACTATCAGCACCTTCGACCTTCGTAACTTTGCTTCTGGTCTTTCGGGGATGAATGGAAGTACTCCTACTTCAGAGGTGTCTGCATTCGGTAGATTTGTTAGCGGAGAGCAGATCATGTTCTCCAAATACTACAAGGCGGTTGTATATGTACCAGGAGAGGTCAAGAACTCGATAGTTGAAAAAGACGTCGAGAAGCTATCTGCGGGGGATGTACTTGTCTTCACTAAGAGAGATGATTTTACCATAAATATCGTTGATACAATTTACGATGCATTGCAAACGGGTGGAAAATTCGACAGAACGGTTCTTGAAGCAACGGAGAAAGCGCAGTGGTGGAAAGAGGTTCTACGAGATTTCCAAACTACCAATGATTTGTCCTATAGGCAACTAGCCAAGGAACTCGGCCGCCACGGCTCGTGCCTCACGGATGTATCAATCAGGCAGTGGCTTGTTGCCGAGAGTCACATTGTAGGTCCAAGGGACGAAGAGACTCTAAGGCAAATTGCCACCATGACGCAGGATTCATATCTGCTAAGCGATGTGCGTGGCTACTTTGAAGCGTGTCGTGTAGTGCGTTCGCAGCGACGAAGAATCCTTAGATTGATTGGTGAAGCCATCGAGGATAAGTTGCGTGGTCATAAACCTCCTCCAGGTAGCGAACTCGAAATTGTATATGACAATGTGGAGAACCTATCTGAAACTCTGGAGCTACAGTCAATATCGTTTTCGGATGAGCCCATTTTGGTTCCAACCAATTTAGTAAATAGGCCGATGTGTGATATGGAGGTGGTATCATGACTAGGAAAACAGGAGTCCGGGAGTGTTTGATTAATGCGCGCGAAGACTACATTAATATCATAAAAGCCGAGCTCCTTGGCCCAGGCTCCGAATTTGCTGCACCAAGTATTGAGAATGAGCTGATATCGAGCAATCCCATCAGCAGGTACTCCATTGGGATCCTATACCCTCAGGGAAATCAAGTGAATCAGGATAATGATGATGCGCAGCCGAACCGCGGCTACGAGACTGCTACCTTGTTGGATGATGAGCTCGATGGTAAAACTGACCTGTTGTTGGACGGTTCCACCGAAATAGAGAGCAGGACTACTCGGCATCGAGAACATGATGTGACTGCTACCGAAAATCTTGATGAGGAAATTGACTTGTCAGCACAATACATGCCTTCGTCAATGGGGATTACCTTTGTTGTGAAAGGCAACGCCGACCTTGTTAGAGGTAGAGTTTCCTTCGCCACGTATAGGAAAGGTAGTATTAGCGACTTCCACATACCATATGCACCACCCGAGGCAGAAAACTACAAGGTTCCCCCTGAACTTGCTCACATTATGGCTTATGATAATGAAGAACGAGCTTTTCGGTTGTTGACCCGAGTGACCAAAAAGGAGATTCGCGATGTATTTGAGAGAGACACTCTTCTAGGCGATGATGCGCGAATCGTGAGACAAATAGCATATCGTTTTGCAGATCTCTGCCACACATCGTTTGTTCGCGAACCACATGATGAAGTAGAGTTTGTACTGGATTTTTCTAATGGTAATTACATAGATAACAACAGAGAAATTGACGGGACGGCTGCAAAAATCACGGCTTTACGCAAGAATATAGTCGACGACATATGGACGCTAACCGTTATGTTGGTTAACGACATGAGTGGTGTTAACCCTGAGGCACATAATTGCTTGTTCCAGCCCATTCTGTCATTCTCTACCGCAGAAAACGGTTTCTTGTTTGTTGAGAGCCAACTAGCGACCAGTGTTCATGATTTGGATGAGGAAGAGCAATCTTTGGAGTTACTATACCGCGACAAGGCAACCTATGGGACCGGGCTCGGAGTCTCCGTCGATTGGGACATTGATGAGAGTGGGTCCGGTAGCCTCTGGAGCGATTTTTTCCCTGTATATGAGGTGCCTCCCATAAGCTTTGAACTGCCAGAAAATCAGACGTTTGAAGATAAACATCTATCGATGAAGTACTTGTCGGATTTGTGCGTGACGGGTATAGATTCCAAACTGGATTCGCTAGCCCGTCTCGTAGATCTTTATAGGAATTGGGTAGATGAACTAGAGGAAGTTGCTTCCACGCTCCATACGCGCTTTCAGCCCGCGGCGGCCAGGAACATAGCGGATTGTAGGCGCGCTTGTGAGAGGATGTACTCTGGAATTAAGGTACTTAGAGACGATCCCAATGCGTACGATGCCTTTGCGCTCGCTAATAGAGCCATGTTTATGCAAAGAGTGCATCTTCGCATGCAGTCCAAAACGTCGAACATCGATCGTTATCCAGGCGACGAGCAAATATCGGAACTGTTACGTAACATGGACTATCGGAGAGAAGATGATAGGGATTGCCGATGGAGGCCTTTTCAAATCGCGTTCATGTTAATGGATGTCAGTTCAGTCGTCGATGATAAGTCACCAGAACGTGATGTAGTGGACTTGATATGGTTTCCGACAGGAGGTGGCAAGACAGAAGCATATCTTGGTTTGACTGCGTTCGCCATCTTTTATAGGCGGTTATCCCATCTCTATGAATCGGGCGGCACCAATGTGATAATGCGATACACCCTCCGATTGCTCGCATCTCAACAGTTCACAAGGGCGGCAACCATGATCTGTGCATGTGAGTCCATTCGTAGAGATTGTGAAGTAAGGAAGTCGTCATATCCAGTATATGAGCTGGGTAGAGAACCGATAACTATTGGTCTTTGGATCGGAAGTACTCACATACCGAATAGGAATGCCGATGCGAAGAAACATCTTGAGGAACTGCTTAATGTCAAGGAGCCGTTTCTCCTACGAAGCCAAAAAGAACGGCACAACAAATTTCAAGTCCTGAAATGTCCATGGTGTGGGACGAAATTGGTTAAAGACAATAAGGACAAAAGAATAATTGGCTTATGGGGATATAAGCTGCGTGATGGAAAGCACTTTTACATGTCGTGCACTCACGAAGACTGTGATTTCACGTATAGGCTACCGATCCAGATAATTGATGAGGAACTCTATGAAAATCCTCCAACGCTCCTATTTGGAACGGTGGACAAGTTTGCTATGTTGCCTTGGGATGGACGCATTGGCGCGTTTTTTGCAGTTGACAGTAACAATCGCTCTCCAGAGCTAATCATCCAAGACGAGCTCCATCTAATCTCTGGCTCGCTCGGGACCATAGTAGGTTTGTACGAGACTGCTATAGACGCTATTTGTAGTCAAAAAGGTGTACGTCCCAAGATAGTGGCATCTACCGCGACCATAAGGAGGGCCAAAGAACAATGTTCCGCTCTTTACAATCGTGACGTAGTACAGTTTCCTCCTTCTGGCCTTGATGCGGGAGACTCCTTTTTTGCTCGAGAGGCATCTATTAGCCACAAAACAGGAGTGTATGGGCGGAAGTACGTGGGGTTGATGCCATCTGGAAAGACTAAGGCAATGATGCAAGTTCGTACGATGGCCGCGCTTTTGCAAAGAGTTCACATGATGGAGCTGCCCGATGAAGTAAAAGATAAGTTGTGGACTTTAACAGTGTATTTCAATAGCCTTAGGGATCTCGGAAAAGCATCTACACTAGTCGATGACGACGTTAAGGACTTCATTATTCGAACTGCCAATCGAATGTTTGCGTCTCGACGAATAATTGTCGGGGCTGACGAGTTGACAAGCCGCGTTACTACAACCGAGTTGAATGAAACTTTGGACAAATTGGAAAAGGTGGAGTACTCCACCAGCAAGAAGAGAAGATATGCATCGAATATCTTGCTTGCCACGAATATGATATCTGTTGGTATTGATATTGCTAGGTTGAATGTCATGCTTCTAGTCGGACAGCCTAAGCTTACTAGCGAATACATACAGGCATCAAGCCGTGTAGGGCGTTCGTATCCTGGTGTGGCATTTGTTCAATTTGATGCGACTAAGAGTCGAGACCGTTCTCACTACGAAGGGTTCAAGGCTTATCACGGATCATTCTATCGATTTGTTGAACCGACAGGAGCTACGCCATTTTCGAAACCAGCAAGGGAGCGTGCGCTACACGCCATCGTAACCAGTATTCTCAGGCATCGTGCTGGATTCAGTGAAGACAAAGATGCTGGTAATTTTGACGAAGATTACTATGCGGGCATCGTATCTGAAACCCAGAGATTCATAGTTGAAAGACTGGAACAGATGAACCTTCGCTCCCACAGCGGGGCTGAGACAGGTACAGATGATGTGAGGGAGGAGATCCAAACGTTTGTCTCTTGGTGGCATAGAAAAGCTAAGTCTGCCGCCAAATCGGAGAGACCGTTATACTTTGGGCGACGGTTTATGGTTAAGCCGCCAGGTGATGAAGTGGAGCGGTTATTCCGCCAATACGGTTCCTCGGGCCATGACAATTCATTGGAAACACTTTCTTCGATGCGAAATGTGGACACTCAGGTTGAAGGTAAAATACTGATATGGGAGGGGTAACCTGTGGCACTACTGGTTAGGGAAAAAGTCGATCTCGACAAAGTAACGCATTCAGTACGAGCTGCTCAAGCAGTGCTTCAATACGGTGTAGGTGCGATGGTGGATTTTCCAGATCAAACGCTAGTTACCGCCGCCCCTGAAACATGGAACAAGACGCAGCGAATCTATGACGAACGTTTCGCCAAAGCGCTAGGAGTAGACTATTTTGCATTGCCTATAGAAATATCATACTCTCGATTCCCCACGTGGTACTTTTGCCCAAAATGCCGACGGTTCCAATCCCTTGAGAAATGGATAGCGGAGTATCAGAGCCATTCTAGGGCGGCCAGATTGAGAAAAGACCCCTACATGACAAAGCACATGCAGTGTGTGGAATGCTCTCAAGACCTGGTTGTAGCTCGTATCGTGACCGCATGCGAGGAGGGCCATATTAATGATTTTCCTTGGGTGAAATGGGTTCACGTACGGAGCAAAAGACGGATCTGTCATCAACCAACGCTCTCGTTTAAGACAGGGGCATCAGGCACCGAAGGGCTTGAGGGTCTGAGCATCGCTTGTTCCTGTGGGGCCTACACAAATCTTAGCGGTGCGTTCGAGATAGACTGTTTCGAGAAATTGGACCTAGATGCTGATACACCGATGTTTCTATGCGAAGGCGGTCACCCCCACAAGAACGTACAAGAGAAGTGCTCGCATCATCCGAGGACGCTGCAGCGAGGCTCTTCCTCCGTGTACTTTCCGGTAGTCTACAGTTCTTTGGTGATACCTCCATATGCTGATGAAATGAACAAACGTATCGAACAGAGCCGTACCTTTTTGGAGTGTCAATCTACACTAAATAAGTTGCCAGAAATGCGTCAAGTTATACTTGAGAATCACTTTCCGCTATGGCTTAGGGATATATCTCTCGAGGTAGGAGCCCTAAGTAAGGATGTTGAGACTGTGCTCAAACGCAAATGGTTTGCGGACAAGAGTCCTTCTACAGAAGTTACAGCTGTAAAGTATCGCGCCGAGGAATATGAAGCTCTTAGTGGCGAGTTGGGGTTACCGTCTGGGACATTTGGCGACTTTTCTAGGGTGGGTATTGATAAGGAGTTGTTCCAAGACAAACTTCCACACATCAAGGCTATTTCCCTAATCGATAAAGTGAGGGTTGTAAGTGCGCTGGTTGGATTTTCGCGTATAAACCCCGTTTCTGGGAAAGCCGATGGACTTGTTTCTGTTAAGGAGGAAGCGACCAGTTGGTATCCTGCTTACGAAGTAAGGGGAGAAGGCATTTTTGTCGAATTTGAACAGTCACATATTGACGACTGGATAATGGCGAACCCAGAGGTTGTCGAGAGAGCGCAGAAAATGAACGATAATTACAATAGATCGTTTCTTGCGAAGAATAATCCGCGGATAATAACACCGAAATTCGTGTTGCTACACACCATTTCCCATCTACTAATTGCGCAGTTGAGTTTTGAATGTGGATACAGCATTGCAAGCCTGAGTGAGCGTCTCTACTGCGCCGAGGAAGAGGATGGGAAGCAAATGGCAGCTATATTTATATATACAGCTAGTGGGGATTCTGAGGGAACCCTCGGGGGTCTTGTTCGACAAGGAGAGCCTGATGCTTTGCCAAGAGTGTTTCGTAAGGCAATTGTCAAGTCAAGAGTCTGCTCGCAGGATCCCGTGTGCATTTTGAGTCAAGGACAAGGTCGAGAGTCGTTGAACCTTGCGGCTTGTTATGCCTGCGCGCTGTTACCAGAGACCTGTTGCGAGGAGCGAAACAGTTTCTTGGATCGTGGTTTGGTAGTAGGTACATTTGACAATCCAAAATTGGGATTTTACCATAACCTATAGGGCTAATTCGTCTAGAGGTTGATGTTACTACCCTGGAGCGAGGCTTGAGTGAAAGTTTTGCGAATGTTTTTGACGTAGGCGGAGAGTGTATGCTGCTGGATGAGATGTGTTCTGGTGACTGGCATGTTGCGATTTCTTTTGAGCAGTCGCAAACTGGTGGAGTAAAGTGCCCCCCATTGTCA
>LSQX01399748.1_pt1 | contig 15538 bp, 17 predicted proteins | sample 654561 | NCBI WGS metagenome assembly LSQX01 (sample SAMN04489861, study PRJNA283612) | anaerobic digester metagenome | isolation source: 4 biogas reactors fed with cattle manure at either 37C or 55C with and... | place: Denmark: Kongens Lyngby | collected 2014 | reverse complement strand
ACAAATGGAAAAACAACTACTACCCAAATGATAACCTCTTTACTAAGTAAGCATGACGCAGTAAGCGGGGGCAACATAGGTACTCCCCTAGCAAGCTTAAATCCACTAGTTCCTATTTGGGTACTTGAGACAAGTTCATTTACCATGCACTATACAAACATTGCAAAACCAGATATTTATGTTTTGCTACCTCTTAGGGAAGATCATATAAATTGGCATGGAAGTTTAAGTGCATATATAGATGCAAAATTAAAACCTCTTTCAATGATGAGTCGTGGAAGTGTGGCCATCATCCCAAAAGAGTATGAAAGCGTGCCTACTAAAGCTCATTTAATCACTTATGAAGATAGTAAAGATTTGGCAAATTTTCTAAAAATTGATTTAAATAAAATTAAAATAAAAGAGCCATTTTTACTAAACTCCCTACTCTCTTTAACTGCTACTTATGTATTAAATGGGGAGTTAAACATAGATAAAATAAATAGTTTTGATGCAGGAGAGCATAAACTTCAAGAGCTTTTTGATAAAAAAGGGCGGATTTGGGTAAATGATAGCAAGGGTACAAATATAGATGCAACTATTGAGGCGTTAAAAAGGTATCAAGATAAAAAAATCCATATCATTTTAGGTGGGGACGATAAGGGCATCCCGCTTGATAGACTTTTTGAAAAACTAAAAGAGTTAAATGTTGAAGTTTATGCCATTGGCTCAAATGCCAATAAGTTAATGGAGTATAGTAAGCAGTTTTTTATTAGTGCAACTTACTGCGGCAAGTTAGAAAATGCGGTTTTAAAAATTGATAGTAAGCTTCAAGATGAAGAAGTAGCGCTTTTATCTCCAGCTGCTGCTAGCTTGGATCAATTTAAATCATACATGCAAAGAGGTGAAAGATTCATCAAAGCCGTTAACTCAATAAGCTCATATTAATCTTTTTAATGTATAATTCCTATCTTTATTTTATGGCTGGATAGCTCAGTCGGTAGAGCAGCAGACTGAAAATCTGCGTGTCGGCAGTTCGATTCTGCCTCCAGCCACCACTTAACTTCTTTTTATCATTAGAATTTTTAAACCTTACAATAAAATGCTTTTTTATATTGACTCATATCAAACTATCCACCCTCTTTTTATGCAAAAATGACTCTAAGTTTAGATTTTTGCACTTTAGCTTTTAAAAGCAAGAGAGTGTAAAAACTACTCTATGTATAAGTCATTATTATATTTTAGTTTATTTAATGTTGACTCTTTAAGTGAATTTAATTATTATTAGCTTTAGATAAAGTTTTAACTTCATTTCTTAAGAGTTAATAAAGTAGCTATTAGTTTTGTAAAGGAGGATGGGGAAGAAAATTAAACTTATGATAGTTTTAATCTATTTTAAAATTGAGTGTGGGGATATTTAAAAATTAAACTTTAGGGGGACAAAATGAAAAGGTTGCTTTTCAATCTATTTATACTATCTGGCGTGTTAGCTTACGCTAACAGTAGCTTTAGTGAGGCTAAAAGCGCCCACTCTAGCGGGGATTACTCCAAAGCTCTATCTTTGTATAAGCAAGCGTGTGATGAGGGAGTAGCTGATGGATGTTTTGAGCTTGGCTCTTTACTTGAAAATGGCAAAGGTGTTTCAAAAGATTATGCCAAAGCTGCAAAGTACTATAAAAAAGCGTGTGATTTGGGTGACATAAGAGGCTGTAGCGAACTTGGTTTTATGTACGAAGATGGTCTTGGTGTTAAAAAAGATGGTGCGAGAGCTAGTGAGTATTTTGAAAAAATTTGCGACAAAGAGGGCGGAGTGAGGTGTTATAACCTTGGTTTTATCTATCATTATGGGCAAGGGGTTGATCAAAACCTATCAAAAGCTGTTAGGTTTGTTTAAACAAGCTTGTAATTTAGGGGATAAATCAGGGTGTTTTAATTTAGCAACTCTTTATGCCAAAGGAGATGGGGTAGAAAAAGACTCATCCAAAGCTGCACTTTATTTTGAAAAAGCTTGTGATTTAGGAGATGCAAAAGGGTGTAGTGAGCTTGGAATTATGTATGAAAATGGATATGAGATAGATCAAGATTTTTTCAAGGCTGCTAAATTTTATGAGCAAGCTTGTGGATTTGGAGATAAATCTAGCTGTCACAGGCTAGGTGCGCTTTATGAGGCAGGATTAGGGGTTGAGAAAGATTTAAAAAGGGCAGCTGAGCTTTATGAGCAAGTTTGCGATACTGAAGATGGATTAAAATGCTACAACATGGGATTTATGTATCATTATGGAGAGGGTGTTGTGCAAGATTATCCAAAAGCAGCAAAATATTATGGACAAGCGTGTGATTTGGGAAATAAAGCGGGTTGTTTTAACTTAGGTTCAATGTTTGAAAATGGAGAGGGTATTTTATTGGATATAAAAAAAGCTTCATTTTACTATAAAAAAGCGTGTGAACTTGGATTTGAAGGTGGGTGTAAAGCTTATGATAAATTAAACTAGTTTAGTGCGTAGCCTATGTAAAACCATAGGCTATTTTTTTCAGCTATTTGCTATTAGCTTACAAGTGGGAGCTTGCTTTGGATGATAAAAAAATTAGCAAGGTAGAAAAAGGTAGTTTTACTTCCGAGTGGATTATCTATTTCATTGTTACAGTATCTGTCTTATCAGTATTGGTTTTAAATTTTTACTTTGAAAAGAAAGCTTTTTTGGAGACTAAAAAAGAGCAGCTAGGGCAAAACTTAGAGATTGCACATAGCGCTTTTTTAGATCGTATTGAGCTAACCTCTTGTGCATTAAAAGATGTGGATAGTCAAATTTTGCATCTTGATAAAGAGAATATCAATAAGTATCTTCACCACATTAATAAACTTTTGCCTTTTTTAAATCACTTAAGTATCGCTCAAAAAAGTGGCAATATTTTATATAGCAGTAAAAAAGATGGAATTTTGCCGCCAGATAGTTCTCTTTTTAAAAGTGAGAATTTCTTAAAATCAAACTTTTTTTTAAATCATCTTACAATGATATAAACGATAAATATCCATTAAACTTAATATATAAGCTAGAGGCAAAAAATGATCTATTTGTCATTGCAAACTTTAATCAAGATAATTTTATAAAATGTTTTGATTTTCTATTTTGTTCTGATAAAACAAATGCATTTTTAGTAAGTCCAAGTGGCTTTACTTCTATTCTTACCTCTCCTAAAAATGGAAATACCGAAAAGATTTTAACTCTATATCAAGCCTTTTACAAAAAACATGCCAATAGTCTAAAAGATTCTAGTATATTTTTAGAAAAATTAGATATTTATCAAAAAGATGCTCTTGTTGGTTTTTTAAATATTACTATCCCTCAAATCAACTTAAATGGCGGTTTTACAATAGGAGCTTTTAGCTCTTTGGATGATCTATTTTTAGATTTAGATAGAAAAAATCAAACTGTCTTTACTCTATTTTTTATCATTTCTATAATTGGCGCATATCTTCTTTTTAAATCTCATGAAAAAAGAAAAGTTCTTGCAAAGCTTCAATATGAGTTACAATTAAGAGAGAAAATTAGATTAGAATCGCTTGTTTACATTGATGAATTAGCAAATATAGCAAATAGAAGATTTTTTGATGTTATGTATAAAAAAGAGTTTAAAAACTCTTTTAGAAATAAAACTAGCTTATCGATTATTTTTTGTGATATAGATTTTTTTAAAGACTATAACGATTTTTATGGACATCAAGCAGGGGATGAGGCTTTAAAAACTATAGCGCAAACCTTAAAAAGCTCACTTTGTCGCTCGCATGATCTTGTGGCAAGATATGGGGGAGAAGAGTTTATAATACTTCTTCCTTCCACTACGGCAAAAAAAGCTAAATCAGTAGCTTTAAAAATGAGGAATAATGTGAGGGATTTGAAGATATTGCATAAAAAATCATTGGTTTCAAAATATATAACCTTAAGTTATGGCATAGCTTCATTAATCCCAAATGATGAAAAAGATTTTATAAAACTTTTAAAAAATGCAGATGCTGCTTTATATGAAGCTAAAAATAGCGGGAGAGATAAAATTTCTATTGCTAGTGTTTAAAAGTTTTCAACCTCTTCATCTATCTCTTTTGGAGAAACCTTAGCTATTAACTCTTCTACTGAGCGCAAAAGTGCATCTTTTTGCTCTTTATCTAAATGCTCATTTAACATCTCTAAGATAAATTTTACTCCATTTGCATTAACTTTTTTAAAGCTAGCTAGATAGTGCACAAAAGCTATAATCCTTAAATCATTTAATGAATAAAGCCTTTTTCCTCCCTCTCTTGTTGGAAGCAAGCCTCTTTCTTCATACATTCTAAGTGTTCTAAGTTTAGCGCTTAGCATTTGAGCTACGCTACTTAATGGAATGATTGGCATATCTACATCAATTAAAGCCATTTTAACTCCTTTTAAAATCTCTTTGCCTTTTAATACTTTATATATATCTCTTCTACTGGCCTATTTGGCAAAGGTAGCGGTGGTGTTTTTAATAAAAGAGCCCCTTGAATGCTATTTACATTAAACTCTTTTATCTCTTCATTTATCTCTACTTGAACTATTGCTACTTCATCTACTATTTCATCTTCACTCTTTTTTGTACTACTATCTTCAGTAGCCTCTTCCATTTGCTCTACTTCAATCTTTTCTAAAACCTCTAGCTCTTTAGCCGCCTCCTGCGCAGCATAAGAGTTAGTAGCATGCTCTTCTAGTAAAACTTGATTTTTATCTAACTTATTCTCAGCTAGTTTTTCATTTTTTACATAAGCTAAAGTTTCTGTTTTTTTTGTTTTTTGGATCTTGAAAATATAAAAGAAACTACCCACCAAAAAGATTGTTAAAACTACTGTAAGCAAGATGGGTTTATCTTGTTTTATCTCCTTTTCTAAAGAGTCAAAATCTCCATTTCTATTCATAGTAGCTATCAAGCCAGACTTCATAGCAGCCATTTTTAAAAGAGTAAAGTTTGGTTTAAAGTGCTCTTTTTTACCCTTTTTATGCGCATGGTCCAAAAGTATAAAAAGGTTGTGATAGCATCTTTTAAAGCTTCTAAAATTCCCCTTACTATACTCCCAACTCTTTTTTATAAACTTTTCACTAAATAGCTCATCTACGCTTATCTCTTTTATATTTTTTAACTCTTTTTTTAAATAAGCCCTATATTCATCTAATTTTAAACTCTCAAGACAGACAACTTGATGGGGTCTTGAGCTAAAATGAGGAGAGTTTAATAGCACCTCGCCATCTTCTTTGTGCATGGCAATAACAAAATAAAAAACTTTACTATCACTTAATATGCGTATAAATTCACGCATATCAGCGCTCATTAGCTGGCCTTCATCTATCATTATTAAATGATCTATCTCTTTGTAACAATTGGTAGCTTTTATCCTTAACTCTTCTAAATCACTAATCTCCTCTTTTATGCCAAGACAAAGAAGCAATCTTTTTAGTAGTTGCTCTGGAGTTAAGAAAGGATTTTCGATTAAAACAGTCAATCTTTTAAGAGAATATAGTCTTTGAAGATGGTTTAGTGTAAAGCTTTTACCGCTGCCTGGCTCGCCAAGTAGAAAAAAGATTTGCGGAAATGAAGTCTCTAAAAAAGCTTGGATTCTTCTAAGGGCATATAAACCATCATGGGCTTCAAAATAGTCTCCCTTTTTAGAATCTTCTTCAAATATTTTTGCTGCTTTTAACCAAAATGACACAGTGATAGCCCTAAAAAAGAGATTGGATTTAAACAGTTTTCTTACTACTATTTAACTCATTTTCTCTAAATAAGACTTAAGCAATCTTTAAAGAGATGAATCTCTTAAGTTTACTTATAAAAATTATAATTTTTATTTTTATTACTTAAAAATCAATTAATTTATACAAAAGGTATGGTAGGTATAATGTAATTTCACGGCAAAATATATATATTTTATGGCTAAATATGACATGAAATGTGTAATTTTTAATCTATATAAGGAGAAAGTATTAAGAAACTTGAAGTAAAAAACTTGTGTAAAATATTTGGTGATCAGCCAAATAGAGCACTTACGATGCTCAAATCTGGTATTACTAAAGATGAGATTTTTAAAAAAACTGGTCAAACTGTCGGAGTTTACGACTGCTCTTTTAGCGTTGAGGCTGGAGAGATTTTTGTAATTATGGGCTTATCTGGATCTGGAAAATCAACTTTAGTAAGAATGTTAAATAGACTAATTAATCCAACAGATGGGAAGATTTCTATAAACGGTAAAGAGATTACTGCGCTAGATGATAAATCTTTAAGGCAAATTAGAAGAAAAGAGATTAGCATGGTTTTTCAATCATTTGCGCTTATTCCTCATTTAAATGTACTTGAAAATGTTGCTTTTGGGCTTGAAATAGCTGGAATGAAAAGAGAACAACGGCATAAGATAGCACTTGAAACACTTAAGCAAGTTGGCTTAGAGCAAAATGCTTTTTTATTTCCAGATGAACTTAGTGGCGGAATGCAACAAAGAGTAGGATTAGCAAGAGCTTTAGCAAATAACCCTGAAATTCTCTTAATGGATGAGGCGTTTTCTGCTCTTGATCCTTTAATTAGATCTGAAATGCAAGATGAGCTTATTAAGCTTCAAGCAAATGAAGAGAGGACTATCGTTTTCATTTCACATGATTTAGATGAAGCAATGAAGCTTGGAGATAGGATTGCCATCATGGAAGGAGGCCGCATTGTTCAAATTGGAACTCCAGATGAGATACTACACTCCCCTGCAAATGATTATGTAAAATCATTCTTTCAAGGTGTAAATGTAGGTGGAATTTTCACTCTAAAAGATATTCTTAGCCGTAAGCATGTCTATCTTTTAGATAGAAATAGTGGAATTAGAGCAGCACTTCAAAGGCTTCATACTTACGATAGAAACTATGGCTATGTGGTTTCTAAAACTAAAAAATATAGAGGCACAGTTTCAATTGACTCACTAAAAGACGCTCAAAGAAAAAATTTAACCCTAGATGACGCCATCTTAAAAGATGTACCAATTTTAAATAAGAATGATTATATAAATGATGCTATTGGTAAGGTAGCAGACTCGCCTTGCGGTGTGCCTGTTTTAGATGATGAGGGTATTTTGCTAGGAGCTGTAACAAAAGCAAGTTTACTTAAAGCTTTAGATTTTGATGGAGAAAATAATGGGCATTGATTCAAACCCGTGGACAAATGAGACAAAAGTGACGCAAGATTCACCTTGGGGTGACTCAAGTAGTATAGAAAGTACGCCAGATTGGCTTATGGGAGAAGAGAGCGTTAAACCTGCTTTTGATATTTTAAACCCTTTTCAAGAAAGCTATATTCCAATTGAATCTTGGGTAGAATCTGCCCTATCTTGGGTTGTTGATAATTTTAGAGATTTTTTCCAATCAATCAAAGCTCCAATTGACATAACTTTAAGCAGTATTGAAAATGGACTGCATTTTGCAAATCCTTGGGTTATTGTTTTGCTTTTCTTTTTAATTGCTTGGCAAATTTCAGGCTTAAGACTAGCCATTGGAACTTTTATATCACTACTTTTCATAGGCTTTAGTGGAGCTTGGGAAGCTACAATGATAACTCTATCTTTAGTTATAACCTCAGTAGTTTTTTGCATACTCTTAGGGCTTCCGCTAGGCATTTGGATCTCTAAAAGTAACCGCGCATCAATGGTAGTTAAACCTATATTAGATGCTATGCAAACAACTCCAGCTTTTGTATATTTAATCCCAATTGTGATGCTTTTTGGAATTGGAAATGTACCAGGAGTCGTAGTAACAATCATTTTTGCACTGCCTCCATTAATTAGACTTACAGATTTAGGCATTAGACAAGTTCCAGAGGATTTAATAGAAGCTTCAAAATCTTTTGGGGCTACAAGTACTCAAATGCTTTTTAGAGTTCAAATCCCAGTAGCAATGCCATCAATTATGGCTGGAATAAACCAAACCTTAATGCTCTCACTCTCTATGGTTGTGATAGCTTCAATGATAGCTGTAGGCGGCCTTGGGCAAATGGTTTTAAGAGGTATTGGAAGGTTAGATATGGGTTTAGCAGCTCTTGGAGGCATTAGTATTGTACTTTTAGCCATAGTGCTAGATAGGATGACTCAATCTCTTGGAACTAAAGATAAAACCATTAGAGGTTGGTACAAAAAAGGTCCCGTTGGACTTATGTATAAATTATTTAAAAAGGAGGCAAAATGAGAAATCTTTTTTTGATTTTCATTATTAGTATAAGTTTTGTAGTTTCTACTTTTGCACAAGATTTTAAAATCTATCCACTTAAATCTTCCATTGCAGAAGAGACTTTTCAAACTGCAATAGTTAGTGAAGCACTTGTTGCTTTAGGATATAAGGTTGAGCCCATAAATGAGGTGGCTTACGCTGTTGCATTTAAGACAATTGCTCAAAATAGTAACTCAAATGATGTCTATTTCATAGCAAACTATTGGAAACCATTGCATGATAATATGTTTAATGAAGCTGGCGGAGTGGATAAAATTTATTATGAAAATAGTTATGTAGAAAATTCAGCTCAGGGTTACTTGATAGATAAAAAAAGTGCCCAAAAATATAATATTAAATATATAAATGATTTAAAAGATCCAAAAATTGCAAAAATATTTGATTCAAATGGAGATGGAAAAGCAAATTTAAGTGGTTGTAACCCTGGATGGGGTTGTGAAGCAGTGATTGAGCATCAGTTAGATGCGTTTAAATTAAGAGATAATATAACCCATGATCAAGGCGAATATTCAGCTATCATTGCTCAAACAATTAGCCGATATGAGCAAGGAAAACCAATACTTTACTACACATGGACACCGTACTGGGTTAGTGGAAGATTGGTTCCAGGAAAAGATGTTGTATGGCTACAAGTTACCCATTCAGCTCATCCAACCACTAAAAGTACGAAGCTTCCAAATGGGGCTGATTATGGTTTTAATGTAAATTCACAACATATTGCGGCAAATAAAAGTGTTTTAAAAAACTATCCAGACATTGCAAAACTATTCTCCATTATGAGACTTCATGTAAATGACATTAGTGCGCAAAATATGTTAATTGCAAAGGGTGAAAAGAAGCAAAGTGACTTTTTGCGCCATGCAAAAGCTTGGATAAAAGCTAATCAAGCAACTTTTGATAGCTGGATTAAAGAAGCAAAAGCAGCAAAATAGACCTTTTTGGATATAATCGCACGAAAAAAAGGATCTACAATGCATGAAATGGGTGAACCTAAGGTAAAAATAGTAGCTATGCCAAAAGATACAAATGCAGCTGGCAATATTTTTGGTGGTTGGATTATGTCACAAATGGACATCGCAGGTTCGCTTGCTGCTAGAGAGCTCAGTCCTGATAGGGTTGTAACCGTAGCTGTAAATTCGATGAGTTTTAAAAAACCTGTATATGTTGGTGACGCAGTTTGCTGTTATGCAAAGATAGTTAAAGTTGGAAATAGTTCTATTCAAACAGAGATTGAGGTTGTAGCTGAGAGAGCCAACCTTGGAAAAATAGAGCGCATAAGCGTGACAAGCGCAGTTATTACATATGTAAGTGTTGATAAAGATGGTGTTAAAAAACCTATTGTATTAACTAACAATCAGAAGAAACTTTACGATAGATAGGGGAGATCCCCTATCTTTAACCTAAAAACTCTCTTTTAAAATACTCTTGTCCTACTCTACAAAGCGGACAAGCCCCTGGAGCTTTTTTGCCTCTATGAACATGTCCGCACACTTCGCAAACCCATGTATCTTCTACTTCACTTTCAAAAAATCCCTCATCATCTAACATCTGTTTTAAGGCTAAATACTCTCTTTCATGCTCCACTTCAACTCTACCAATTGCTTTAAAAAGTCTTGCTATGGCACTATGTCCCTCTTCTTTAGCTATTGCTTCAAAGTCTGGATACATAGTCTCATGCTCATATCTCTCTCCATCAGCTGCATAAAGTAAGTTTTTAGCAGTAGTATCTAGTTCAAAACCATGTATCATTTTATTGTACTCTTTAAACTGCGCCCTTGCATGCCACATCTCATTTAAAGCTGCTTCTCTAAAATGAACTGCGATTCTATGAAGTCCCTCTTCTTCTGCCATATCTGCAAAAAGATCATACTTGTTTCTAGCCATTGACTCGCCAGCAAAAGCTTTCATCAGATTTACTGCGGTTAAGTTTTCGGTAATGCACTTCATCTCTTTGCCACAACAAGAGAGTTTTCCACCCCCTACAACTTGTACCTCAACCTCGTTTCCACAAGTTTCACACTTATAGGTTTCATACTGTCTCATTAAAACTCCTTATATTGTTTAATTAAAATTGTAACTAAAGAAGTAAAAAGAAAACTTACTTATTGCTATAAATCTTTCATTAAGTCTGTTTGTGTGGTAATAAGCTGCATGCTATTAATAACTTTTTGGTAGTAAGTTTTATTATTCTCTCCACCATTATATCTGCTAACAGTTCTAAAGTAGCTATAATCTGTCGTCTCATTTAACCAAATGATAAATCTTACAGCCATTTCAACATTAAATTTATCATCACTTAAAAGCTTATTTACAAGCTTAACATCACTCATTGCTTTAACTTCATTTAACTTGAATTTTTCTGCAATAAATCTTGCTGTTTCTAGCCTAACTTGCATTAATCCAAGTGAAGCTTTAAATATATTTGGATCTTTTCCAATATCTCCAACTTTAAAAACTCCAGCACTTGTCTCTGTTAAACAGATGGCCATGGCTGTTTTTTCAAAGCTCTCCCCTTTTTTATTTTTAAATTTTGATGCCACTTGTTTAACTAAAGTAAGTGTTTCAATCTGGCTTGGTTTTAATTCACTAGCAAGAGAAAAAGTGGATAAAAAAAGTAAAAAAAGAGGTAAAATTTTTAATATTTTAAACATATTTTAATTCTATCCTTTTTTAAAAAGCAAATATTTTATCTAAAAACTAATAAATTATTCTTTAAAAATAAAATTTACCTTAAGCTTTGTTAGAAGTTATAACCTTTTGAAACATATGGTGGGTGAGATATATTACAAAAAATGGTTGGAGGAAAAGCCCAATGAAGGGCACTAAGGAGATTAAAAAGCAGATGAGTATTATTAGTAAAAAAGAGCCTTGATCTTCATTTTTTATCTTTTTAAACTCATCATATTTAAAAATTTCACCAGCTACATCTAGGATTAATATTTCATAAAATAGATAAAAAAATGGAATATATATTGAAAAAAGGTTTACAATTGGAATGAAAAACAAAATAGCTGAGAGAAGTAAAATTACTATAAATTTAAAAAAAATAGTCAAATACTCTTTAAGAAACTCCCACCTATTAAGTCCACCCTCTAATTTAAGAAAACTATACTCTTTTTTATAAACCCTTTTTACTATCCAAGGTGTAAAAAATCCAATGGTAATTAAAGCAACAATTACAGATAAAAGCAAAACAAATATAGCCCCAAAGGAGTAAAAAAGTACCATTGTAAGCCACTTTATAAATGCATATTTTAGTAGTGTTTCGTACCAAAATGGGAGTTCATTTGCTAGGGTGCCACTATCAGAGTTTAAATAGTCCCAAAAATATGATCCACCAAAAAAAAGAGTTATTAAAAGAAGTAAAAATGGAACCGCAAGAGCAAGCAGCGATGCCCCAATAATTGGGGCGGTTAGATAATCTCTTAAAGATTTAATTAAAAGCATCAACTTTTGCTATATAGTTTTTCTAGCTTATCGTATAGTGTTTGTGCGGTTGGCAAGTTTTGATCAAGTAGTTCTAGCATTATGATATTGTCCTCTTTGCCACCCCAATACTTATCGTATGTGCCCTCTTTATATCCATGATTTTGTCTAAAACGATTTAAAACATTTTTTGCCAAATAGTATTTGTATAGGGTTTTTAAATTTACTCCACACTTGATGGCTAAATGAAAATACTCTCTTAAAAGCCCATCAAAAAGGTTTAATTTATAGCCAGTACACCCATGAATAATGCTTTCAATCTCATTTATAATCTCTAAATCATCAAAATCTTTAGGATTATAAGCCTCTTTACAAAACTCATTAAAATCTTGAGTATTAGCCACATCTTCAACTAATTTATCTAAACTGCTCTTTTGATTGTTATGGTACTCCTCAAGTAGTAAACTCATTATGAAGTGCCAAATATCAACAAGTTCTACCTTTATATTTTCCCAATCTGTATCTTTAGAGATATGCTTCCAATGTTTCCAAGCAAAACTATCAATAAGCTCGCTACACTCCATATGAATACATCTTTTCCAATTTATGAGCTTACCGTGGACATTGTACCCACTCTCCCATCCTTTGCCATTAGTCTCATCATTTAACTTTTGTTGCAATAAAAACATCTCTTTTAAAATCTCTTTTGGAGTCATGATTTTCCTTTAAAAAATTTTGCAACTACCTTCGTAATTACTACTCCCCCAAAGATAATAGCAAAAATTGCAAGCAAAATTTTTAAAATAGCTACAATCATCTGCATATTCTCCCTTTAAGGGCGTATTATACCATATGGAAATGGTGCTTCTTTAGTAGATAGAAATATCTTTTTTGATAAGATTTTACAACACTATTAAGGATTAGCTATGCTCTCAAAAAACTTTGTACAGCTTTTTTTAAATGAATTTATAGTCCATTTAGCAACAAGCAGTAACAACTCTCCTTGGTCTGCACCTTGTTTTTATATTTATGATCCTTTTGCTAACTCTTTAATCTTCTCATCATCAAATACAACAAGACATATGCAAGAGGTTTTAAAAGACAAAAAAGTAGCTGGAAGTATTGCAAATGGAAGCAAAGAGATTGAAAAAATTGAAGGTATTCAGTTTGAAGGTGCTTTAAAAGAGGCAACTAATGAACAAAAAGATAGATACTATAAAGCCTATCCAGTAGCTAAATCTTTCCAAGCACCAATTTGGACAGTAGAAATTTTAAATGCAAAACTTACAAAAAACAGTTTAGGTTTTGGCTATAAAGAGTATTTTAACTCTTTAGAAATGAAGCATCAAGCTTAAGCTCTTCATTACTCATAATGCCAATGCCCCTATCTAAAACGCTCTTTGCTATCTCTTTAGCTTCATTTAATGAATGCATGTTAAAAGTACCGCACTGATACTCATTTAATTCAGGAATGGAACTTTCATCTTTAACTTTTAAAACCAATTCCATTGACTCCATCCAAGCTAAAACTACATCTTTTTCTAAAGGCTCCCCAATGACACTCATGTAAAACCCAGTCCTACACCCCATAGGAGAGATGTCTATAATTTCTCCAACACTTAGCCTATCTCTCATAAAGCCAGCATATAAATGCTCTAAAGTGTGCAAGCCCCGCTCTGGCAAAATTTCAACATTTGGTTTGCAAAAGCGAAGATCAAAAACTGTAATTTTGTCTCCTTTTGGAGTGAGCATTGTTTTTGCTAATCTAACCGCAGGAGCTGGCATTTTTGTATGATCAACTGTAAAACTATCTAAAAGAGGCATTTTAATCCTTGTTTTTTCTAATTGTATCCAAAATCACTCATTTAACAATTAAACTTATCCTTAAGTCCAAAAACTTTACAATACTCGCTATATACGCAGTTTACACTCCTTTTTGCACACACTAAAGGAATATTTCGCTTCTTAGCCTCTTGTTTTATCTTTTTCATACTGTTATGGTTTAAAAAAGAGGTTAAGAGCACAACGCAAGAGACATTTTCTGGAATACTTTTTTTGTTTACTCTATTTTCACTTCTGGCATCCCAGTGAGTTATTTTTTTAGCTCCAAGCTCTTTTAACACACCCTTGATAGGTTTTACCTCATCTGCCCCAACGATTAAGACATCCATCTTTTTATTCCTTATATTGATAATGATTATTATAATTAAACTTCCTAAAACTTTGCTTATTTCTTCTTGAGGCAAATCAAGACACTTTTTATTAATGCAAGTTATAATTCATAAAATTTATTAAAAGGATTAAAAATTGGAAATTAACAATGTTTTCATCTGTAATGTCTGCGCAAGACCAAGCGATCAAGACCCATCCGCAGTTTACATTCAAGCATACAAAGGCGGGGAAAAAGTCCACATTTGCACCTCTTGCATTCCTCATGTTATTCATGGTAGCGGAGAAGTAGTTCAACCAAATTCTAAAATCCAAAAAGAGAGTTAATCTTAATGCTACTACTTTAGTAGCATTAAGTTGGTAAAAATATTTAACCTTTTAGTCTTTTTTAATGGGACGCACGATATTCTTAATATGTAGGATTAGTTATTAAATTTTAGTGTGTAGGTTAAATATGGAGAAAAAACATAAAATATATGTCTGGTCAAAAGTAACTAGACTGTTTCATTGGGGATTGGTAGCTGCTTTTGTCACAACACTTGTTTCAGCTAAATTTAGTAATGCGCTCTTAATTCACATAAGTGCTGGCTCAACTATGGGTATTTTGCTCTCTCTTAGAGTGCTGTGGGGTTTTACTGGCCCAAAATACTCTAGGTTCAAAAATTTTGATTTTAACTTAAAAGATTTACTATATTACTTTTTTAAACTCTTCAAAGATAAAAAACTATACATTGGACACAATCCAGCTGCTAGTTGGGCTACTTTTTTATTGATCATTTTAGGGGTATTTACCACTTTTAGTGGTTGGATGCTACTTGGTGCTCAAAAAGTAAGAGGAGTTTGGGCTTTTTTAGCTCATGATCCTACTCTTACACCTTTGCTTTTAAAAGTTCATGTATTGGGAAAAAACATAATGCTATCAGTTGCTCTTATCCATATAGTAGGAGTTTTACTAGAGCATTTTTGGCATAAAACCTCCATAGTAACCTCTATGGTAGATGGCTATAAGTTTGCTCCAATTGGCATAAAAGATATAGTCCCTACAAAAGCACAAAATCATATTGGGATGGGATTTTTAATTTTAGCTTTCATCACTGGAGTTGGTGTTTGGAAATGGAATCAAAGCCCACTTATTGGCGCTCATCCAGATTTAATTTACTACCATAAAGAGTTTCCAGAATTTGCAAATGAGTGCTCTAGTTGTCACGCACTTATGCCTCCATTTTTGCTAACAAAAAAGAGTTGGGAGGTAGTTTTAAGTGATCCAAAAGATCATTTTTATGAAGATATAAGCGCGAAGGTTCCAAATCTTGAATCTATTAAAGAGTACATACTAGCTAATAGCGCTGAAACATCCATAAATGAACTAGCTAAAGGAGTGAGTGAAACTAGTAAAGGAAGGAATGTTTATAGGGTTACAAGAACTAAATATTGGAAAGATTTACACAGCTCAATCCCAAGAGAAATCTACTCTCATCCATACATAAAAAGCCAAAGTAGATGTGATGCTTGTCACAACAACTTTGGCGTTACAAATTATATAGACAATGAGGATATAACTTTAAAGCATTTAAGCTTGCTTGAGAGTTTAAAGATATACTTAAAACTATAAGGTGCCTTGTGGCACCTTATTAATTTACCTCATCAGAGTAATCCATAGCTGCCAATCTTTTTAACTGGCGCCATCTTCTCATAGCATCTTGTTT
>LSQX01209058.1_pt1 | contig 15538 bp, 19 predicted proteins | sample 654561 | NCBI WGS metagenome assembly LSQX01 (sample SAMN04489861, study PRJNA283612) | anaerobic digester metagenome | isolation source: 4 biogas reactors fed with cattle manure at either 37C or 55C with and... | place: Denmark: Kongens Lyngby | collected 2014 | reverse complement strand
TCCCTGTCAAAAATGGAGGGAGAACGACTCGTCCTTTTTTCCCTTTCACTCTTAATCCCAACTGGAAAGGACTGTTTGTTGCGTTTTTCGAAAATAATCTCAAATAATTTTTTATTAATACAGAATTTGCATTGTTTTATAGCCCTTAGCATTGCCTGACCTCCCTTTGATTTTTAGAAAATCTAATCAAAAGGAGGTGAACGACCGCTTTCACATGTCATATATTTCCAATATGTGACATAAAAAAAGCGCACCCGCCTTAAAACGGATGCACTATCCGATATTTTTAATTGTAAACCGTAGAATAAAGCTAAATTATTTATGTTACTGTAATATCTTGTCGATATAAAAAGCGCCGCTATCCCGAGATGGATAGCGGCGCTTTGAGTGTTTTTAAATCTTCGTTTTCGCTTTCGTCTTTTCCATAATCTAATTTTATACATTCCACATCCCCCTTTATGGGGAAAATGGAACATCATTTATTTTCCAATAACCCCCAACTTGTTATCATAAGAGGGATTATATAGTAGAAGCCTGTCATTTACCTGTAGAATACCTGACAAATACCTGTAAAATATCGCAAGTTAAGACAGAAAAAACGGCTCAATTATAGTAATCAAGCCGTTTTTGTGGATTATTCAAGAATTGTGTCGATGCAATACCCTACATCTCGCACAGTTTTAATATAGTCAATTGAGTCTGAGGTAGAACGAAATTTTTTTCTTATTCTTGTTACCAAAGACCATATAGCATAATTTTCAGATATATCTTTCATCTCATCACCCCAAACATGCATGAAAATTTGTTCGTGGGTATATACACGACCAATGCTTGAAAACAAAAAATGAACTAAATCAAATTCCTTACGAGTCAGCATTATTTCTTGATCTTTCAGAAATAACCTTCTATATTCAACACATATAAACACATCATGATATGTAATGATTGTCAGTGGTTTTTCTGCTTGATGATTTAAAACAGTGTATCGTCGAATTAAAGCTTTCCCACTTGCTATACATCCCTCATTAACAGGGGTGCCGGCCAAATACTCATCAGCACCAAGCTGAAGAGCCTTTATTTTTTCATGGGCAATATGTTTTGGGGATACCACTAAAATTGGCATTGGCTTCATATCTCGTATAATTTGAAGATAGGAAAGGTATTCTAATCCACTAGTCACAATTATAACAAGAAGAAAATCCATCTTTGTCAACAATTTTATTGCCTCTGGTAGCGATGTTACTGTTTTTATAAATATACGATGTTTTAACCATCTTTCCTTACTAGCTTCAAAATTATTAGGATTATTATCTACCATCAATATCCAATTTCCCATTATGCATATCTCCCTTCAATAAAATTGATAATATTATGCTACCATAATGTGGGGAATATGAAGGGAAATTGTAAAGGGTACGATTATAATAACCGTACCCTTTACAGCCTCTGGCATAACAAACCCTTTTAGACATCACTGTTTTACTTGCTATAGAAACAGATATTATTGTTGTCTTTGCATCATGGTACATTGCTCTTTTTAATGAGTTTTTGTTTCTTTTAATTCATCAGCGTGTTGGTGCTCATGGCATATTGATCCGCTTGATTTTAATTTGCCCTGCAAGTAATTTTCTACAGCTCTTTTGGCTTCTCCTGACGCACCGACAATAACTTCTATTCCTTTTTCATTAAAAATATCTACTGCGCCACCGCCCATACCTCCTGAAATAATGACACTTACTCCTTTTTCATGGAGAAATACCGGTAGAAATCCCGGCCTATGTCCGGGATTTGGAACAAACTCTTCACTTCTGATTTGACTATTTTCAGTTTCAAAGATTGTAAATCCCTCACAATGACCAAAATGCTCCGTTACCACTTTTCCTTCACTTGCTACTGCGATTTTCATAATAATCTACTCCTTTTTGATTTTAATTGGCCGCCTGATTTAAAACAGAATAAATATCCGAAATTACCTTATCGGCGTTAATTGGTTTTAATGCTTTATCTGTCCATGCATGCATGGTTTCACCTGTTGCTAAAAGCTTATAATTTGTGGCATTTACCACTTGATATGAAAAGCATAGGCGAACACGGGAAACCTGTTTTAGGCTTGTGATGACAATAATTTCATCTTCATATTTTGCGGGCGCCTTAAACTTACAGTGCATTTCATATAAAGGAAGAATAACTCCTTTTGCTTCTATTTCTGTATTGGAAATTCCAAGCCTTTTTAAAAAGTCTGTTCGTCCGGCTTCAAACCATACCGCATAATTTGAGTGATGTACAATACCCATCTGATCTGTTTCCGCATATCTGGCTGTAAGTTTAGTTTCTGTCTGCATTATCCGCCACCGCCCTCCAAATAATTGAAGTAGAGATCTTCCCATATTTTCGCGATTGCACTACCGGCAGGGCTATCCGGATAATATGCGATACTCCGGCATTTGTTTACAGCCTCTATTACTGTTTTATCAAAGGGTATTTTGCCTGTTACAGGAATTTTAAGATCATTACAATAGCGTTCAATCTCTTTCGTGTTGTCCGCATTGACATCGAATTTATTAATACATACGGCACAACTTACCCCGAAATGCTTTGCAGTGTCAATAATTCGTTTCATATCATGTATACCTGATATTGTCGGTTCCGCAACAATTAAAACCATATCAGCACCGCTGATCGATGCGATAACCGGACAGCCAATTCCGGGAGAACCGTCTATAATGGCAAGGTTTGCTATTGACATATCTGTAAGTCTCTTTTTCACCTCTGCCACAAGTTTGCCCGGGGCTCCGCTTCCCATATTAAGCCTAGCAGTTGAAAAGACCCTGTCTTTATCCTTGTAAAGCATCATACTGCCCGAGGCATGATCAGTCATTGTGATTGCCCCTACTGGGCAAATTTGCGCACAAACGCTGCATCCCTCACACTCATAAAGACCGACAACATTGTTTTTTATCGCATCGAATCGGCAAGTTTTTTCACAAAGCCCGCATTTTATACATTTCGCTTCATCTATTACTGCTTTTTGAAACCCGTAATAATCTGTTTCTTCTGCTTTGGGCATTTGAGTAACGACAAAATGAAGATTGGGAGCATCTACATCACAATCAGCAAATGCACGGCACTTAGACAGTTCAATAAAAGCACTTGAAACTGTGGTTTTACCTGTTCCACCTTTTCCGCTTAGAATAAGAAGCTGTTTCATTTTGCCACCTCACTTTCAATAGTTTTTAGCAACTTTTGAAACAGTTCGTGATATTTTTTGTTCTCATCTACGGCAATGTAACCCTTAGAGTTAAGGCTTCCCAATTCCTCATCAAAAGGGATTTGGGCAAGAATATTGATTTTATGTTCTGCACAAAACTTTTGTGCCGGGTTTTCACCGGGCAGAAATTTATTTATTACCACGCCAAACGGGATTTGAAACAGCGTTACAAGCTCATAAATCATAGCTAAATTATGCACACCGAAAAGGGTCGGTTCAGCGACAAGAATACAAAAATCTGCCCCACGGATACTTTCCATCACCACGCAAGCACTTCCGGGTGGGCAGTCAATTATAGTTTCCTCTTGCAAAGGCAGCTTTTCCATGAGCTTTTTGATGATGGGTACGCCTGAAACTTCACCAGTGTTCAAGCATCCGGTTAGAACCGTTACATTCTTTGAGGTTCCTACTTCAATTTTACCGACTTCTCTTTCTTTTTCGGTGAGCGCCTTCTCAGGGCAAAAGAGGGCACAGCCGCCGCAAGAGTGGCATATTTCATAAAATATCATCAGCTTATTTTGGGTTAATGCCAATGCATTATATTTGCAAAAGTCTACACATTTTCGGCAAGCTGTACATTTATCATTATCCACTTGCGGCACTAACACGGAGATAGGTAGTGTTTTTGTTGTTTTAGGTTTAAAAAACAAATGCCCGTTTGGTTCTTCCACATCACAATCTACATAAGTTGCGTTATCAGCGGCACGGGCAAGGTTCACCGATATAAAGGTTTTTCCCGTTCCTCCTTTTCCGCTGAGCACAGCGATTTTCATTGTGTTGCACCCCCGTGATTATGAAAACCGGGATGGACATCTGTCAGTAAATTAAGCTTTTCGGCTTTAAATTTTACAATATTATCAGTTACAGAGCCATCTTGGGCTTTATACATTTTGATTTTTGCTGCACTTAGAACCTGTGCGGCATTCTCGCCACAACGATAAGTGATAAGAGCGTTTACTCCATTATCAACTAACGCCTGAGCCGCTTTAATTCCTGCTCCGCCCTGGCTTTGTGCGGCTTCGTTATTTAAAAATTCATAATTGTCGCTTTCTGTGTCAAATAAGATAAAAAGAGGTGTCCGCCCAAAGGAAGGGCAGACAGGAACATCTAAGGATTTACTCTCTACAGGTATAACTACTTTCATTTTCAATTCCTCCGTTTCATTTTTGTTTATTCGTTCTTCCATAAGTCGGGCTGCACACTCAACCAGCTCGGCACAGGGACGTTTTTTATAATACTCATCCGTCCGCAGTTCGGAAACGGGCTTGTCGGGTCCATTTCCTAATCCCAAAAGCTCCCTGCATATAATAGAGTGGTTTTCTGTTTTAAACCGTGCGGCTAATTCCTGTATTAGCTTGTAATGCTCTGTTTTGGCTTTGTTGTCCTTTGGATTGGTATATCCATATTTCATACCCGCTACTGCAAACATGGCGCTGAAAGCACCGCAAACCTCACGAAGCCGCCCCATGCCGCCACCAAAAGAGGAAGATAGTTTTAAAGCCGTTTCAAAGTCAATGCCCATATCTTGGTGGAAAGCTGCGAATACTGCCTGCGCACAGTTATAACCTTGTTTAAATAGTTCTTTTGCCCTTTGAGGATGATTAGTCAAAATATTACTCCGTTTCCAATGTCTTACCAAGCATTTTTGCAGTACTGTCAAGCCAACTGCCGTCAAACAATTCTATCATACCTTTATCGCAAGCAGCGGCAATTTTTGGGTCAATAGGCATTTTTGCAATCATATTAATTTTATGCTTAGAGGCGATTTCTTCAATATGGCTTTCTCCGAACACTTTTATTTTTTCACTGCAACCGGGGCAAGTGATATAACTCATGTTTTCAACCAAACCAAGAATTGGAACATTCATTTTCTCAGCCATTTTAACAGCTTTTGTTACGATCATAGATACAAGCTCCTGCGGCGAGGTGACTATAATAATGCCATTTACAGGCACAGATTGGAAAACAGTCAATGGTACATCACCTGTTCCGGGAGGCATATCGACAAACAAAAAATCAACATCCCCCCAAATGACATCCGTCCAAAATTGTTTAACAGTATTTGCAATGATTGGCCCCCTCCAAACGACGGGATCGGTATCATTTTCCAGCAACAAATTAACTGACATAATGCCAATGCCGGTTTTACTTTGCACAGGAAACAATCCTATTTCACTGCCTTGGGCTTTGGTTTTCAGTCCAAAAATTTTGGGGATTGAGGGACCGGTCACATCGGCATCTAAAACTGCACTTTTATATCCTGCACGATTCATAAGCACCGCCAGCATGGAAGTAACCAAAGATTTACCAACACCTCCTTTACCACTGACCACGCCAATTACCTTTTTAATGGAATTATACTCGTTTGTTTCCTCAAGAAAGCTTTCAGGATTTTGCTCACATCCTTCGCAGGATTCCTTGCTGCATTCGCTGTCTTGGCAGGCTTTCTTTTTTTCTGACATCAGCTATCAACTCCTAACATTCTATTTATTTTTATATAAATTTTTAAGATTACTCTTAAAAAACTTACAACTAAACTAAGAGTATCTTCAAATAAAATTGATCTGTGAGTAATCAATATTACCTTCGTCATTAACAAGGCTTCCATTCGCATGAACATACTCAACCCTACCAACAAACATTTCGTGTGAACCTGTTAATATAGAATCTACTACCGTACACTCTATATTAACAGGGCAATCAAGTAAAATAGGAGCATTCACCTTCTTACCATTCAAAAGCCGTACCTTCTTTACCTCCAATTTGTTCCCATCACGCTTGCTATGGCTTCCCAGATAATCGAAGATTTCACGATAATTTTTGTCTACAAGATTTACAACAAAGCAGCCTGATTCTTTAATCATGTGATATGAATATCTTTCCGGAACAATACCGACCATAACCATAGGGGGGTTATAACTGCAATTTCCGCAATAGCCTACTGCCAGCACATTGTTTTCACCGTTCAAATTCCGACAGGAAACAAGGACCTTTGGTGAGGGCTGTAGGCAGGATTTCATATTAGCTTGTTTTTTTACCATTAAAGCAAATTTTTCAGCGGCTTTATCAGGATTATCCGATACACCTGTTACAACGATAATTCCCTTATCATCAAACACCTGTTTAGTTAAACTATCCATGTTCCCGCAAAGAATCGCTTCGATATTAAAACCACAAAGAAAATCAGATAAATCCAATTTTCGTCCCGGATTCATAATAGTTTGCTGAAAAATAACCTTACTATGCTCTTCATTATAAATCAAAAAGGATTCACAACTTTCGATATCTTTTGATACATTCTTACCTTTCATAGCAATTGAAAATCTCATAATAGAAAACTCCTTATTTTGTATAATTTAAAAAATTCACTTAAAATGATATATTAATTCTTTTTACAGTTTAAATTGTTCATATAGTATTTTTCAATTGCATTTTTTAATGCAGTAGCCCCAAGCACGGAGCAATGCATTTTATGGCCGGGAAGTCCCCCTAATGCATTTGCAATATCATTGTCGGTGATATTTTGCGCTTCCTCCAAAGTCTTACCTAATGCAAGTTCCGTTGTCATACTGCTGCTTGCAATAGCTGCTGCACATCCAAATACTAAAAAGCTGATATCTGAAATCACATTATCTTTCACTTTAATATAAATCGTCAAACAATCACCACAGTTTGGGTCACCGCAGACACCTTCACTATCTGCATCAGGCATGCTTCCAACATTCCTTGGGCACATAAAATGTTCAATTACTATATCTGTATATAAATCACAACACATTTCTTCAAGTCCTTTATATAAAATTAAATATTTTTGTCAGCCTTTAAGGCCTGTATCATAATAGCGCATTCAATCCTTTTCTTTTGGAAGGTACAAGCAATTTCATTGGGCTTTGAAATATTTCCGTTAGAAAAATATGCGTTTGCATGGCATCCGCCCGAGCAAAAAAGTTTTGCCCAGCAATCCCTGCATTTGTTTTTTTTAAGGATACTGCTTTTTTTGAATTCATCACATATCTTGTGGTTACGGATGCCGGTAAACAAATTGCCGATTATAAAATTATCTTGTCCGACAAACTGGTGACATGGATATAGATCACCTTCGGGGGACACCGCAAGATATTCGTGCCCGGCTCCACAAGCTGTCACTCTTTTAAATAAGCATGGACCGTCGTAAAGATCAATGTTAAAATGGTAAAAACGAAAACGTCTCTCATCATATAATCGCTCAATATACTGCAATGCCAGGTTTTCATATTCTTTCAAAATTTCCGGTATATCATATTCTTTAAAATATAAATCATTACCTGAACCAACAACCGGCTCAACTGATACTTCTTTAAACCCTATATCCGCAAGGTGCATAACATCATTTGTGAAATCTTTATTATTTGCGGTAAAAGTGCCACGAATAAAATAACTTTTTCCATTTCTTTTCGCAACAAGTTCTTTGGCAAGCGGGACAACCACATCATAGCTTCCGCGACCTATCATATCATGACGAACCGCATCATGGATGGTCTTACGTCCATCAATACTTATCACAACATTATCCATATTTTCGTTAATAAAATCAATTTTTTCTTTATTAAGTAAAGTACCGTTTGTTGTAATTGTAAAATAGAAATGCTTGTTTGTGGTTTTTTCGAGATGCTTCCCATAGCCAATAGTTTCCTTAACTACATCAAAATTTAATAATGGCTCACCACCAAAAAAGTCAATCTCTATATTACGTCTATTCCTTGAGTTTTGAACAAGATAGTCAACGGCTTTAAGAGCAACTGTTTTGCTCATTAACTTTCGTCCGCTATTGTAATCACCTTCTGAGGCAAAACAGTATTCGCAACGTAAATTACAATCATGGGATACATGCAGGCAAAGCGCCTTTACACCGCCGCCGCTTAGTTGCACACATCCTATGGCATCCTCCAGATCCTTTATTGAAGAAAAAAGCATTCCCCGCTCGTTTAATATTTTAACCTCATTGTAAGCCTCACTAATTTCGTCATCATTATATTCTTTTCCAAGCTTTCCTTGTATACTTTTCAGTGAAGGCATTTTATTTTCGCCCTTTAACATTTTTAAAACAATTTCACTAAGGACATGAACACTTCCACTATTTCCATCTATTGCAATGTTGTACCCATTGAGTGAATAAGTATGAACCATATTATAAATCCCCCTATATCTTCAAAGAATCTCCTGCACATAAGGGGAGGCATCTGTTTCCTAAAAACCGCTTCATTTCGCAGATTGCAACTATGCCTGTACAGTGCAAAGGAATAACTCTTTGTATATTTAAATCAAGAAGGGCTTGTATTGTCATTTGCAGATGCAAGGGAGCCACATGATCCAAATGCATCCCTGCAACCAGCATTTCAACTTTTTTCCCCGGTAAAAGTTTCAAGGCATAATTTAAACAATTTATAACACCGGGATGGCTGCAACCGAGAAATATACAAAGTCCTTTATCGGTATCAATAATAAGCATTTGCTCGTCTATCATCATATCAGCAGATTTATTTGTTTCATCTCCTACATAAAACCCCCTAGGAATGCCTTCAAATGCTACAGTGCTGGGTATTTCACCATACAGAATAGCATTGGAACTTATTTGCAACTTTTTCTGTGTGAATATAATATTATCTTTTATATAGTTATAATCATCCATCAACCAAGGGATGCCCACTTCCCGGTAGTTTTCTCCATCAGCATTTATCGCATACCTGTTCACAAAAGCTGATTCATGAATATAGACCTTAGGAAATTGGTCTGTTTTAGGAAAATGAATTAATCCGCCGCAGTGATCATAATGCCCATGACTTAATACGATATGATTGGTTTTTGACAAATCAACACCCATAATGGCAGCGTTGTGGCTGAAAACATTAGATTGACCTGTATCAAATAAAATAGCATCGTTTTTATATTCAATAAAAACTGATAGACCATGTTCTGCACGTAAACCACGCTTTTTAGTTCTATTATCAGCAAGGATGTGTAATTTCATATATAGACATCTCCTTAATCAACAAACAAAAAGTTGTGAGCGTACGCTCACAACCTCTATTTTATTACAATTATGAGCATATGTCAATATTTATTGCTTAAAATTTTATTTTCCTTTAGTTGTAATGTTAACTGACAGATATTTTTGAAATATACTTTACAACATAATTTTGCTTAAAAAATGGAAATATCCTTCAAAAAGGGGTTCACCACTCGGGGAAGTATGCCTGTCACATAGGCAATTAGTACACCATAGTTTGTAATATATACACCTTGTTCCTTTGATTTGCAGGTTCTGTAGCGCATTTCATAATTGTTAAGCATACAGCCCCCGCAATGGATAATCAGACTGTACTTTTTTATATCCTTGGGGAAATTAGCCCCTGATGTCCATTCATAATTTAAACCCTCGCCGACTATTTTATTAATCCAGCGAGGTATTTTTACAGTTCCGATATCATCATCCTGCCTATGATGTGTACAGCCTTCAACAATCAGAATGTTATCTCCTTTTACGAGTGTGTCAATTCGTTTTGCTCCCCTAACCATTTCTGTGATATCTGCTTTCTGTCTGGCGAATAAAATTGAAAAGGAAGTAAGGGGAATATTCTCCGGCGTATCAGCGGCTACGCTTTTAAAAACCTGTGAATCGGTAATTACAATAGCAGGAGGGGTTTTCAAGTTCTTTAGTGTTTGCTTTAATTCAGCTTCCTTTGTTACATATGCCATTGCTTCTGTATCAAGTATATCTCTTATCACCTGTTGTTGGGGGAGAATCAGGCGCCCCTTAGGCGCTGCCGAATCAATCGGCGTTACAAGAACGGCTGTTTCACCCGGTTTTATCAATCCGTCAACAAGTGAAGGTTGAGTATACTCTATGTTGGAGTTTGCAATGATTTGTTTCTTCACATCCTCAATTCCTTTATTTGTAAGAGTGCTCACGTATATAAACGGATATCCGGCATTTCCCGCTGCCTTCGGGGCGTTAATGTCGCATTTGTTAAACACAACGATAAAGCGAATTTTCCTGCTTTGCAGTTCCTCAATAAAATCCTTTTCCAACTGTGTTATTCCATGCTCATCAGTTACCAAGACAATAAAATTACATTTTCTAAGAGCCTCATATGACCTTTCTACCCGCTGAATGCCAAGCTCTCCGTCATCGTCCAACCCGGCGGTATCAATAAATACCACAGGGCCGATGGGCAAGATCTCCATTGTTTTGTAAACAGGGTCTGTAGTTGTTCCCGGAACGCTTGAGATCAAGGCTGCATTTTGGTTTGTAATAGCATTGAGCAATGAGGATTTGCCTACATTCCGCCTGCCAAAGATTCCTATGGTAAATCTGTTTGCCACGGGTGTTGAATTTATGTTTTCCATTTATACATCATCCTTTATTTTATCTATATGATCCCCCCGTGATAAATCCGGAATCATGTTTATTTTTTTAATTTCTCCCACCAGATTTGACAAGTTTTCCGATGCTTCCAAGCCGCTGCACAGCTTATTATCATACAGCCGATAATTTTCACGATACTGCTTTGGCGTTAGGTTAGGCATAATTACATTTGCACCCGCCAAAAAACCTTTATCACGAGCGGCAGAATCAACCGTATTTAGTGCTGTTGTCGCCGGTATTAATGCTTTTGGCACCATAATTCTTATAAGCGACAGCAATATAATTGTTTTATTAATTGTAGGTTTGTTATAATTTGCAAACCTTGTGTCCTTGTGCGGTATAAATGGACCGATTCCGATCATATGGGGTTGAAGCTTTCGCAGAAATATCAAATCCTCTGCCAAGGTGTCATAGGTCTGATACGGTGAATCCACCATAAACCCGGCACCCACTTGATAACCAATTTCCTTGAGGTTGTATAAACATTCCTTGCGGTTTATAAGGCTTAATTCAGGCGGATGCAGCATTTGATAATGCATTTCACTTGCAGTCTCATGCCGCAAAAGATAGCGTTCGGCACCGGCGTTATAAAGGCTTTTATATGTATTATAGCTTAATTCGCCGACTGAAAGTGTTACGGCACAGTTCGGAAAACGGGATTTAATTTTATAAACGAGGGTGCACAGCCTGTTTTTTGTAAAATACGGGTCTTCCCCGCTTTGCAGCACAAAAGTACGGAATCCGATATTATACCCCTTATTACATGTTTCCAATATCTCTTCTTCCAGTATACGGTATCTTACTGCATTTTGATTGCAACGCCTTATACCGCAATAAAAGCAATTATTTTTGCAATAACTGCTAAATTCGATAAGACCTCGAAAAAATATTCGTGCTCCATAATACTTATTTCTTAATTCGCAGGCATACAAGCTTAGGTTATTTATTTCCTCGCTTGTAGCATTTTCACAGAAATATTTTATCTTTTCCGATAGTTGACTTTTGCCAGCTTCCCTAAGCCCGTCCAATCCTTTCATCTTTATAACCGTAAATCCCTTTCACCGTTTTCCAGTCTTTGAAGTATTAATAACGCTTTATCATAAATAGACCTGGTTTTTAAAAGCTCAAGATGCTCCTTGATTACGGCTTCACCTTTTACCTTGGTTTTTGTGGAGGCATAATCCAACAAATACTCTTTAAAGGTGAAGATGGCGTTAGGAATACAGAAATTATGTACAAACTTGGACTTTGCAACCTTCATGAATTCCTCACCGGTTCTTCCCGCACGATAACAGGCAGTGCAGAATGAAGGAATGTTGCCCATATCGCAAATTTCACATACCACATCATCCAAAGAACGGGAATCATTAATTAAAAATTGCTCCTTATCAGGGTGTTTATTGGCCTCTTTTGATTTGGAATATGCCCCTACGCCAATCCGTGTTCCTGCATCTATCTGTGATACGCCGAGGGGAATGACTTCCTTACGGACTTTCACCGGCTCCCGCGCAGTACATATAAGACCTGTATATGGCACGGATAGCCTCAAAATAGCAATCAACTTTTTGAAATCGTCATCGCTTACCGAATACTTAGGATTTACTGAAAAAGGCGTTCCCGTTGCAGGAGTGATACGGGGGAAGGATATCGTATGCGGACCTACGCCGTTAAAGGTTTCTTCAAGATGAATCGTATGATATAAAAGTCCCATAACCTCAAAACGCCAATCGTAGAGTCCAAACAAAACCCCTAATCCGCAATCATCCACACCTGCCTGCTGCGCTCTGTCCATTGCATATAAACGCCAACGATAATGCCCCTTTATGGTTCCTGCCGGATGAACATTTTTGTATGTTTCATGGTGATAGGTTTCCTGAAACACTTGAAATGTACCAATCCCAACATCTTTAAGCTTTTTTAACTCGTCTACCCTAAGCGGCGCACAGTTAATATTCGCGCGCCTAATCTCTCCGTTTTTTGTTTTTACGCTATACACTTTTTTAACAGTATCGCACATAAAATCCACTTCGGTCGCCGGTGATTCGCCGTAAACAAGCACAGTTCGTTTTTGCCCTTCTTCAATCATTATTTTTACTTCATCTTCAATTTCATCCATTGTAAGCGTTTTGCGATACATAGCTGTATTATTGCTCCGAAAACCACAATATTTGCAATTATTCGCGCATTCATCGCTTATGTAAAGGGGAGCAAAGAAAACAATTCGGTCACCATATACCTCTTGTTTCAATTGATAAGCCAGCTCATACATCTCTTTTATCGTTTCTTCATCCTTATTTTGAATTAAAATTGCGGTTTCATCAGGCTCCAGCCTTATACAATCTGCTGCCTTTTTTAAAACCTGCCGAACTTCACTTTTGGAGGGATTATCATGCCTGTTTAATTGCTCCCATATCTTATTATCATCAATAAAATCACTTTCCAGTTTATCCAGCTCTTCAAATTCTTTTCGATATTTTTTAAGAAAATTCATAGTAAAACGACCTTTCAATTAATTGTTTTTACGCTTTTTGTTATCATTGATTTTGCAGACACACCTTTTATCCTACCGAGCTTTCCGGTAAGTGCACTGATTTCATCGTTGGTGCCATCCACAATCAGGGATATAACTGATACACCTCTTTCCTTATACGGAAGTCCCAATCTTCCTATAATAAGATTTGAATACTCGTGCAAAACTTCGTTTACCCTGTTTGCAAATGAAAGTTCTTCAATAACAATGCCTACAATACCGATTCTCTTGTCCATAGCTTTTCCTCCTTAAATATAAAAAGACTCCTTTTTCAAAGCGAAAAAAGAGTTTTTGAATAAATTAATATAGGCGTACCTATAACTCTACTTTCCGTTTAGAATATACTTTACGGTCAGGAATTCTCATCTTCTCCATGCATTCCCAAGCATAAACCTGCAAGCAAATACACGGCACACTAATGACATAAGGATAGTATTAATACCAAACCAAATGTTTTCGGCAAATTATTTTATAAATTGTTTTGCCCATGACGTCGGCGATTTCTCCGACAAAATCTCCCCTTGCAGTTTTGTTCACAAGTTATTTCAAGTGATCCACAATCGGGGCACACATAGTTATTATTTTTTATTGCTTCAAGATTTTCGTAGCTTTCCATCCATTCCTTATCACAAACTAAACACCTTATAGGGCATATGTTACGTGTATAATTTCCGCCATCAATATAAACCACCTTACCATTAACCAAACTATCAGCAACCTTTTCACGAGCTGATGATAAGATGCGCTGAAAAGTAGGACGTGAAATATGCATTTTACTTGCACATTCTTCTTGCTCAAGCCCTTCTAAATCTTTCAATCTTAAGGCTTCCAGTTCCTCAACCAAAAGAACATTTTTGGGAACACCATTCAAATCCTTTTCAGAAGGAATAAAATATGGTATAGTGGGCATATTCTCAATTTTACGCCATTTGGTTGGTCTTGCCATTAACTTCATCTCCGTTCGTTTTAAATTTCTTTAAAAACATATTCGTTTACATTTACATTAAGCCTTTTCGATATAACCGGACATTTAGCTTTCAGAAGAAAGAATACATTTCTCCCGCAATCGGATAGCGCTTCATAGTTCCCTTGTCCTTTACTTATTACTAAATCAGATGAATTAAATATCTCAATAAATTCATTACTGCACTTTTTAATAATCGCTCCCGGTGCATCGCATCCTGTCGAAATAATAGAGGTGCAACTGTCAAGACCGGATTCCAACGCTTCTTCAAAGGTAGTATCGTTTATAATAGGGTTGTTTCTTACCGCATAAATTATCTTAACGCCAAATCCGAGCAGGTATTCCGCTAAAACCTTATCAAATACAGTTTCACCCGCATTATCTCCAATGATCAATATGCTTCCTGACCTTTCCAATTTGTTTTCAAAGCTGTCTATATCACATATACCGAAGTTTTTTTCAAGTTCATTTGCAATACAACTTTTAATATCAACATTGTTATAAATAGCCGAATCAATATTGTTACCTGTTGCGGAGACTTTTAGTGCCCAATATAAACCATTGCTTTTTTCTTGCAGAAATGATTTCAAAAACGGGTAAACCTCTTTAGCCGATTTTATATCCCTGATTTTTATTGTATTATAAGGATCAAGGTTTTTTGAATATTTTTTTACAGTCTGATGCATTGCTAAGGCTATTTCCGGTGAACAATCGTACTTTTTATAATCTAACAAAATATTGATCGCCTCTATCAATATCTTAGCCTGAGTCTTACTGTTATCAGTTGCCATTCTGGACGCTTCAAGGACTTGTTTAAGCATACAGGGAAGGCAATCGAGCATTATTTCCATATCAACACCTCTATGTATAACTTATTTCAAAATTAGTGAGTATAATCTATAATTTTAACACCTGTTCCTAATTTATTACTAATTGCCTTTTTTATGGTTTCAGCGTGGGGGCAAATAAAACCAATTGGATTACCCCTGGTTATGCAGGAAGCTAAAACAATGGTATCAGCACCTCTTTTAACCATTTCCGCAGCTCTGGTTATAGCTTTTTTCCCCGGACATCCGCCGCATGTATTCACACCGATAATATCTATATCTTCATCAACACCCTCAAAAGCGCATTTTTTCTCTTTTATAATTTTAAAATCTGTTGTACCGGGACACATATCTTCGGTTTGCAAACATCTTATTAGTCCTATTTTCATATAACTTTTCCTCCTCGTATAATTGTCCATGTGCGTTTCGGCTTTAACCGAAAATTCCGCACGGACGATAAATTCCTGCGGAGTAATATAATAACTGCTCACAGCAGTTATTATATCTTAATTATGAACGTATGTCAATTATTTGAGAATATGTG
>LSQX01116582.1_pt1 | contig 15540 bp, 16 predicted proteins | sample 654561 | NCBI WGS metagenome assembly LSQX01 (sample SAMN04489861, study PRJNA283612) | anaerobic digester metagenome | isolation source: 4 biogas reactors fed with cattle manure at either 37C or 55C with and... | place: Denmark: Kongens Lyngby | collected 2014 | reverse complement strand
CCTTCTTGCCGCCAAACCACCCCTGAAGCTATGAGCCAGTAAACAAACCCCTAGGGTGCAACCAGTGTACTCGCGTCCACAGGCTCACCCTGACATTTTCTCAGACCGTTGACACAGGGACCTTGCCGCTCCCTTGTATTCTCCCACCACTGCATGGGCACGCTAGGCCTTAGGAGAAAGCAGGAGGTGTGGTTCTTGTTGGAAGGAGCAGCTAGCAGATATGGTGTGCAAACGGACTTGGCCGTCGAAGCCCGGGAACTGATTGTCCACAAAGAAGGACCTCCCGAGATCCCTGGGGTGGAGGTGGAGACGGTCAAGACGGAGGTCTCCTTCATCACCCGGATTAACATAACGACCGATGATGGGGCACGGATCATGGAGAAGATGCCTGGCCGCTATTCTACCTTGGAAGTGCCCGGCATGCGGGAGCGAAATCGTGATGTGCAGGAGAAGATCAGCCAAGACTTGGCCGGCGAACTTGGGAGGTTCATCGAAGACATCGGATCCGAGGACCCAGTTTTAGTCGTTGGGCTTGGCAACTGGAATGCTACCCCAGATGCCCTCGGGCCCAAGGTGGTGGGCAACCTCATGGTGACAAGGCATCTGTATGAAATGACGCCTCCGGAAGTGCGGGGGGGACTTAGGCCAGTTGCCACCATCTCCCCGGGGGTCTTGGGCTTGACCGGCATTGAAACGGGAGAGATAATCCGGGCCCTGGTTGCCCAGATCGAACCGAGCTTGGTGATCTGCGTCGATGCCTTGGCTTCCAGGAGCGTGAAGAGGCTCTGCACCACCATCCAAATAGCTGATACAGGGATCAACCCCGGTTCTGGAGTGGGCAATCAGCGCCTGGCCATTAACCAGGAGACCTTGGGTTGTCCAGTCCTCGCCGTGGGCGTGCCTACCGTCATCCATGCGGCAACCATCGTCTCCGATGCGATGGAACTGGTTCAAGATCCAAATAGGGCCCAGGGGCCGGCCATCGCCGATGAGCTGCCGAAAAAAACCGAGTTCAATATCGATCCCCAGCTCATCACTAAAGGGGTCTCGCCTGACTTTCAGCAGGACCGGCGGGAGCTGATTCACTCGATGCTCGAGCCTTACATGGGGAAGATGATTGTGACTCCTAAGGAGATCGACGTGTTGATCGATGATGTGGCCGAAATAGTCGCGGGAGGCTTGAATGCTGCCCTGCATCCGAGCTTAGACCTGGACCGCGTGTTTGATTATCTGCAAGGTTAGATTTTTTTATAGACTTTTCTCATTAACTAGCAGGAATTGTCGAGCGGGTGGAGAATAACCCCTTCATGCGGCTCGGCCGATCATGGCACAACGTTGGAGAAGGGGTAGCTACCATGCAAACAAAGGAGCGAACGGTGAAGCTGGGGGCCTTAGAAGAGGAGATAGAACTCCTACGGCAGCAGCTGGACGAGGCATACCGGGCCAGCGGCTGCCGGACAACCCCCGAGGTCTTGGAGATCGGAAACATACTTGATCAGAAACTGCTGAAGTACTTGCGCTTGCAATATCAACATCTGTTTTCGGAAAAGCAGCGCCTGCCCAAGAATGGGCGCTCCCATTAGAAAACAGAAAAGAAGCCCTTGGAATCGCCAGGGGCTTCTTAGCGTTTGCGAGGTCTTTAGTCCAGCTTGTAAGGCAGCAGGTTATCCTCTTCGTCGAACACGAAGGGAACCGGATCGCTTAAGATCTCAATCTGAGGATTGGCCTTAGCCTCCGGCAGGAGGGCTTCCGAGATCCAGATCTCGCCAAGCTCCAAGGTGTTCTTGATGTGAACCACCTTGGCCTCGGTGGGTTTAACCCCATTGACGGTCACCAGGGCCACTACCAAGGCCTGCCGGTCATTGTCCACCGTCACCGGGACCTTGCCTCCGGCGAGCTCGGTGGAGGTGATCACATTCGCGTAAGTGTACTCGAAGTTGATCTTATCGACCAAGCGCCTCGTCGTGACATCAGCCATGCCAATGCCTGTGGCATTGCCGTGGGTTTCCTCCGTCAGGTCCCGCACCACGATCTTGTGGGTCTTTGGCTCGTGATCCATTTTGGCCAGGAAAGCCGGCACAAAGCGACCGGTGACATTGGGGTCCATCCCCGAGCCGCTGATATTCTTGCCGATTTCATCGATCAACAGGACATGGATCTCCTTAAAAAGAAGTTTGGCCATGGCTTCTTTGGAAACCTTGAGCAGCTCAATCTCTGTAGCCTCGAAATCCTCGGGCAAAACCGCCTGGATGATCATGGGCTGCTCATAGCCGTTCTCCACGATAGCCAATCCGCAGGCCACCGGGGCCCGGGACAGGATAGTGCGGCCCATGTCGGGGATTAGCTTCCCGAAGGTATGGAAGCCCAGCTTATGAATGGCTGTTGCGCCCTTGTGCTTGCCAAGGCCGATGGCCATCATCTTCATCAGGCCGCTCTCCACATCACCGCGAAAATCGGTATGCACTTTGACCCGGTTGATGACCACGATCCCGTCTGATTCAAAGGCATGCTTATCGATATAAGTCTCCACGCCCAGCTCGCTGGTGCCGGTGAAGACTGTTTCCATCGATGAGCGGATGGGGCAGCCCATGGTCTCTTCGGTGATGTTGTAGCTGGCGAGGACTTCCAGCTGTCCCTCGGCCGTTGCGCCGCCGTGGCTGCCCATGGCTGGCACGATGAAGGGGTGGGTTCCCATGCTCTTGAGCTTGTTCACCGTTGCCTTAACGATGTCAAAAATATTGGCGATCCCCCGGCTGCCTACAGCCACGGCGATCTGCCCGCCCGGCTTGAAGCGGGCCTTAATCTCCTCCCTGTCCAGCTCCTTGTTGATGACCGCCGGAATATCATCGATTTTGTCGGAACGGAAATTCTGTCGGATCTTAACCATACGCGGCAGGTCAATATCAAAGCCACCCTCTACGATCGGCATACACAGTCCTCCCTCCGGAATTTACCTAGAGGTTCTTTCGCCTCGTCGGCATCCCATTCCTTCATAGTTTACCCTTTTCCCTGGGGCATTCTAAGAAGGAAGGCGCCGCGGCCGAGGAGAACTTGGGAGCGGAGGAACAGATTCGATGGAGGTAAGGGGCCCTTCGGCGGCGAAATAGCAGTGTCGGCAAAATTGCAAGCTTAGGAGCGAGGCAGTTGCAAGATAATAGTCCAACCTACCGGCTGGTACGTCTGGCTTTGTTTGTTGCTTTGGCTATCATGCTGCACATCTTCGAGGCGATGCTGCCCTTGCCCTACCTGTTTCCCGGGGCCAAATTGGGTCTAGCCAACATCATCAGCCTCTTGGTGCTTCTCCTGTTCGGCTTCAAAGATGCCCTCTTGGTGAGTTTTTTGCGCATCATCCTGGGAGGGCTCCTCTCTGGGACCTTCTTGACTATTACCTTTTGGCTCAGCTTCTCCGGCGGCATAGCCAGCACTCTGGTCATGGGAGCAGGCTATCGACTGGCCAGCGGGGAGATAAGCACCGTCGGGTTGTCCATCATCGGGGCTTTGACCCACAACCTTGCCCAGATCACGGTCGCCGCCTTGATGATCGGCAACTGGGGAATCTTGGTCTACTTGCCTTATCTCATTTTCTTCGCCCTGCCCACGGGCTTTTTCGTCGGTCTGGTGACTAATCAACTACAGCGCTTCCAATCGGGGAGCGGCCCCCGTTGGTGATGGTATAGAACCTTTCTTTTTCGTGCAGGATCCCTCAATGGGTGATCCTTTTTGTCGGTTGCAGCGCTGCAAGAACCGAAACTGATAGCCCGGTTTGTAACGGCCACTCTGCCCGCGGTACAAAGGGAGATCGAGCGCTGGGAAAGGGCGGCCAAGGCCGTCCTGCAAGGGAGGCTCAAGGAGCAGGCCCTCAAGAGCTTGAAGCACAAACGCTTCCACGCCCAGGGAGGAAGCGTTTACATGCTGGGGGCGCCAGGCCGCTCGTCCCAGCTAGTTAAGTTGATCGTCGCCTTGCAAACGATCAGCGATTACTTAGACAACCTATGCGACAGGATGGGCCCCCAGGAGGAGCGGAGTCTATGGCTGCTGCATCAGGCGATGCTCGACGCCTGCAGTCCAGGTTCCATCTGCCGAGACTACTATGCCGAGTATCCCTGTCGCGGCGATTTCGGGTACTTGCCTGGTCTGGTGGCCGAATGCCAACAGCAGGTATCTTCCCTGCCGGGCTATCCGGCGGCGAAGACGGAGGTCCTCGCCCTAGTATCCCTTTATGCTCACCTGCAGACTTATAAGCACCTGGACAAGAGTTTTCGGGCCGAGCGCCTTCAGGACTGGATCAGGCCCCATCTAATCCAATTTCCTGACCTTTATTGGTGGGAGTTTGCCGCCGCGTCCGGGTCGACCCTCGGCGTCTTTGCCCTCTTTCGGCGCTCAGCCCAGCGGGGAATGACCGCCGACGAGGCCCGCTGCCTGGTGGACGCTTATTTTCCCTGGATCTGCGGCCTTCATATTCTCCTCGATTACCTGATCGACCAGGGGGAGGATGAGGAGGAGGGGGACCTCAACTTCGTCTCCTTCTATCCCAACAGCGAGGAATGCCAGCGGCGTCTGGTCCTATTCACCAAGGAGGCCCTGGCCAGGGCCGATTCTTTGCCGGATCCCGTCTTCCACCGGGCCGTTGTGCGGGGGCTCCTGGCTTTATACCTATCCGATCCGAAGGTGAAAAGCTTGGGCCTTGAGCCGCTGGCCGGCGAGCTAGTGGCGGCGGCCGGAGGCTTGACGGGCAGTTACCTGGGGATCTGTCGGCTCCTTCGCCGGTTAAGGGTAGTTTGAGAAGGCCAACAGATGATGCTCGAGGGGTCCTTGCTCGAGGAGCCCCGCGGCCAGGGAGCGCAGGTAGTTTCGAGCAGGATGGGGGGGCAGGACCCGGAGGGCTTTCTCGGCCATGCGCACCTGTCGGGCAGCTTCCTGCCAAGCGTAAAGGATGGCATCTTCTTCCCGGAGCATCCTGTCCAATAGGCGTCCGGCCCGACCGTGCTGGCCAGTGAGCACCAGCCGCGTCAGTTCATCCCCGTGGGGAGAATGACGCCTCGCATAAAGGATCGGCAAAGTGAAAATCCCCTGCTGGAAATCCCAGCGTACTGGTTTGCCCAGCTCATCTGCCTGGGCCGTCAGATCTAAGATGTCATCGATAATCTGAAAGGCGCAGCCGAGTCGAAGGCCGTAGTTCCCTAAGGCTTCTAATTGATCGAAGGGGGCATCAACGAGGAGGGCTCCGCTTTGGCAGCAGGCGGCCAGGAGCTGGGCCGTTTTTTTCTCGATGCAGCGGAAGTAATCTGCCTCCGTCTGGTCTGGCCGGTATGCCCGGAGGATCTCCTCTATTTCGCCCTCGCACATCAACCTAATGGCCTGGGTCATGCTGCGCAGGACCGTCGGTTTGGGCAGGTCGGCCAGCAGGGAGAAGGCGGTGGCAAACAGATGGTCGCCTGTCAGGACGGAGACCTGATTTCCCCATAAATCGTTGATGGTCGGCTGTCCTCGCCGCATATGGGCGTTGTCGATGATATCATCGTGGACGAGGGAAGCCAGATGGATCAGCTCCCCGGCCACCGCGGCATCCACCACTGCTTTTTCCGGCAAGGGGTAGAAGGATGCGGCGACAATGGTCAAGATCGGTCGCAGGCGCTTGCCTCCCCCATCGAGGAGACTCCTGGCCAGCCGCGCGGCCAGATGGGATCCCGCGACCTGCTCCCGTAATCTTTCTTCAACCGCTTCTAGGAGCGGGTGCTCCGCCTTGATCTCCGCCAATATTTGTGCCAGTTTAGCCACTTTTCAGCACCTCCCGCGGTAGTCTTTGGCGATTAGGCGGCAGGTAACCGTGGAAAAGGCAGGAAGTCGGATTTTCGTTGACGTATAGTAGAAACGAGTTGGCGGAGCCGCTATCGCGGGACATAATCTAGCTTTTCAGCTCAAGACTATTTATGGAGGTTGTCCGCCAAGGACATTGGGAGGGCGATTAGGTGAAGGAATATCCGGGGATATCCGTTGCCGTTGATGTGGTCCTCTTTCGCCGGGGCGATCCGCCTCAGGTTCTCTTGATTCAGCGCGGTCGACCGCCCTTTATGGGGCGATGGGCATTGCCCGGCGGCTTTGTGGAAGTAGATGAAGACTTGCTGGCCGCGGCCGAGCGGGAGCTGGCTGAGGAAACGGGCCTGTCGGGGGTTGAGTTGACCCAGCTTGGAGCCTTTGGTGCAGTGGACAGGGATCCGCGGCGGAGGGTCATCAGCATCACTTACTGGGGCGTCATCGATGAGGATCGCGATGTTGTTGCCGGCGATGATGCCGCGAAGGCTGCCTGGCACCCTTTTACTGACTTGCCGCCCTTGGCCTTTGACCATGGAGAGATACTGAGCCTTGCTCGTCAAAGGGCAGGGCTGTAGCCATGAGGGAGCCGTGGCTCGTCTACACCGTTGAGGAGGATGTATCGGACCACCTCAACGTCAAAGGCTATTTGCGCGGTCGACAGCAGTTTTCCCGGCGTTTGGTGCGCCGCCTCAACGCTCAGGAAAAGATCTATCTAAACGATCAGCCGGCCCGCCTCAAGGACTTGGTTAGGCCGGGAGACCGACTGGTCCTGTTCCCCCTGGAGGAAAGCCTCCCGTTAGAGGTTGACGGAGCACCCCAGGTGTCCGTTTTGTATGAAGATCAGGATCTGTTGGTGGTGAACAAGCCGCCGGGCATGGTGGTCCACCCCACTAAAGCCCACCAGGAGGGAACCCTGGTTCAAGGATTGCGCGCCCTCCTTCAGAGCCGGGGGATTAGCCGGGGGGTGCATCTGGTCAATCGGCTGGACAAGGACACGTCGGGATTGGTTTTGGTGACTAAGGATCCTTTGAGTCACCAACGGCTGAGCAGATCGATCGGGGAGGGCAGGGTGACCCGGTCCTATCTGGCCATCGTCTGGGGTTATTGGCCAAGCCCCCGGCTTGAGCTGGCTTTGCCCATCCGGCGAGAGCCAGGTCACCCCATGCGGCGGGAGATCCACCGGAACGGACAACGGGCCGTCACCCATGTGCAGCTCTTGGAGCGCTGCCCTGCGGCTTCCCTGCTGGAAGTCGATCTCTTGACCGGCCGCACCCATCAGATTCGCGTTCACTTGGCGGCTATCGGCTTTCCCCTCGTTGGGGACGAACTCTATGGCACCGGGGAAGAAAAACCTATCCAGCGACAGGCCCTGCATGCCCATAAGCTCATCTTTCCCCATCCGCGCACGGGAAAGGAGCTGAGTTTTAGGGCGCCCTTGCCCGGGGACATGCAGGAGCTTTGGAACATGGTAAGGAGGAGTGCCCGTGAAGATATGCGTTGTCAGTGATACCCACGGTTCGTTAGCGGCATGGCAAAAAGCTTTGGCTGGGCCCTGCCGGGACGCGGACCTCATTTTGCATGCGGGCGATGTGCTGTATCATGGCCCTCGCAACCCTTTTCCCCAGGAGTACAAGCCGGCAGATTTAGCAGTTGCCATCAACAACTGTTCCATCCCTTTGCTGATCGCCCGGGGCAATTGCGACACGGAGGTGGACCAAGCGGTCCTGACCGTCCCCCTCCAGTCTCCCTATCTGCTAGTCCAAGAAGGGGGAACGCGCATCATGGTGACCCACGGTCATGCCGCATCCTTAGATGAACAGGTCCGGTGGGCGGCCCGCTGTGGGGTGGATCTTTTGATCACCGGGCACACCCATGTTCCTGTCTTGCAGCGGTTTGACGCCATCTTGCACCTCAATCCCGGGAGCCTCTCCCTGCCAAAACAGGCGGAGCCAATTCCTACCTTGGCTCTGATTGAAGGTGAATGGGTGAAGGTTGTCGAATTGGAATCGGGTAGGGAAATTATGAGTGAGGCGATTAAATAAATGCCCTTCGGAAGGGGGGAGCGGATAGACGGGAGCGGAGAGTCGTGAAAACAAGTGAAACTAAGAAACGGAGGGAAGAAACTTGCAAAAACGTTTAGCATGTCTAGTGCTGGCATTGGTATTAATCGTTGGCGGTATTGCCGGGGCCGAGAGGGCCGCGGAGCAGATTGTTCGTTTCAACATAGGGGCGGAGCCCGAAACCCTTGATCCGGCCAAGTCGACAGGGGTGCCTGAGGCTAGGATCGAACTTAACGTTTTCGAAGGTTTGACGCGCCTTGATGAGAACGATATGCCCCAGCCGGCCATTGCGGAGAGCTGGGAGATCAGCGAGGACGGTCTGCGCTACGTTTTCCATCTGCGCAAGTCCCAGTGGTCCAATGGCGATCCTGTCACCGCCCACGACTTCGAATACGCTTGGAAGAGGGCCCTGGCTCCGGAGACTGCTTCCCAGTATGCCTATCAGCTTTTCTACATAAAGAACGGCGAGGCATACAATGCCGGGGAAATCACCGATCCGAGCCTGGTGGGCGTGCGGGCTGTGGACGATTACACCCTGGAAGTGGAACTTGAAGCCCCCACCGCTTATTTCCTCTCCTTGGCGGCCTTCCCCACCTTGATGCCCGTCAATCGGAAAGTGGTGGAAGCCGATCCCGAAGGCTGGTTCTTGAAGCCCGAGACCTATGTGGGCAACGGCCCCTTCAAGGTGACCAAGTGGGTCCACAACAGCTACCTAGAGCTGGAGAAAAACCCCCTCTACTGGGATGCGGACAGCGTCATCTTGGACAAGCTCGTCGCCACCACCATCGAGTCGGAAGATACCGAACTGGTCATGTTCGAGACAGGTCAGCTGGACATCACCAATACTGTCTCCCGCCCCGAGATCCCGCGGTTGGAGAGGGAAGGCCTCCTGAAGGTGATCCCCAATCTGGGCACCTACTACTACATCTTCAACTGCGAAGTTGAACCCCTCAACGATCCTCGGGTGCGGAAGGCTTTGAGCATGGCCATCGACCGGGAGGCCATCACCGAGTACGTGACCAGGGCTGGCGAAATCCCCGCCTTCGCGTTTGTGCCTCCGGGGATTCCCGATGCGAAGCCGGGCGAGGATTTCCGGGAAGTTGGCGGCGACCTCATCGAGGAAAACGTAGAGAAAGCTAAGGCCTTGTTGGCTGAGGCCGGCTATCCCGACGGCAAGGGCTTCCCAACCTTGAACATCCTCTACAACACGATGGATATGCATAAGGCCATCGCCGAGGTAATTCAGGAGTTCTGGAAGAAGAACCTGAACATCGACGTCCGGCTGATGAACCAGGAGTGGGGCGTCTACCTCAACAGCCGGGACGAGGGCGACTTCGAGATAGCTCGGGCCGGCTGGATCGGCGACTACGTCGACCCCATGACCTTCATGGATATGCATGTGAAAGACGGCGGCAACAACGACTCCAACTGGAGCGATCCGGAGCACGACCGGCTGATTCAACTGGCCAAGTCCAGCAACGATCCGGCGGTGCGGATGCAGGCCATGCATGAAGCCGAGGCCATCCTCATGGACCAGCTGCCCGTCATGCCCATCTACTACTACGTCGAAGCCTTCTTGGAGAAGGATTATGTTAAGGACGTAATCTACTCCAGCCTAGGCTTCATCGACTTCAAGTATGCTTGGGTGGCCAAGCACTAAGACCAACTGGGGGTGACTTCTGGGGAGTCACCCCTCCCTTTGGGTCTGGAGGGATGTGATGGTGATTGGGTAGGTATGTTGTCAGGCGTCTGCTATCGATGATTCTGGTCCTGTGGGTCATTGCCACGGTGACCTTTGTTTTGATGAACATAATTCCCGGCGGACCCTTTGCTTCGGAAAAGCCCCTGCCGGAGGCCGTCAAGCGCAATATCGAGGCCCGCTATCGCTTAAATGATCCCTTATGGAAGCGCTACGTCGATTACATGGGTAATCTCATCCGGTGGGATTTGGGGCCGTCGTTCAAGTATGAGGGCCGGACGGTCAATGACATCATCAACTCCGGTTTTCCAGTATCGGCGATCTTAGGAGTCACCTCCGTGGCCTTGGCTTTGCTCCTGGGGATCCCGGCGGGGATCTTAGCCGCCCTGAAGCAGAACAAATGGCCCGATACCTTGGCCATGCTGGCCGCCACCGTCGGCGTTTCTGTACCCAGCTTCATCATGGCCACTTTTCTAATGTATATCTTTGCCTATAAGCTGCGGTGGTTCCCCGCCGCCTTGTGGGGCCGCCCATCCCAGGTGGTCCTGCCGGCCCTAGCCCTGGCAGGATTTCCCGCGGCTTTTTTTGCTCGGCTGACCCGGGCCAGCATGTTGGAGGTCCTGGGGGAGGATTTCATCCGGACGGCTCATGCCAAGGGTCTGTCGACCACCGCGGTCATAATGCGGCATGCTCTTAAATGCGCTCTTATCCCTGTCTTTACGTATCTGGGCCCCCTGCTTGCCCAAATAATGACTGGAAGCTTCGTCATCGAGAAGATCTTCGCTATCCCGGGCCTGGGCCAGCATTATGTGACAAGCATCTACAACCGGGATTACACGGTGATCCTGGGAGTAACCATCTTTTATTCGACCCTGCTGGTGACTTTGAATTTCCTGGTGGACCTAGGCTATGTGCTCCTCGACCCGAGGATCAAGCTGACGGAGCCTTCATCTTAACCACTGGAGCTAGGGAGGCAGGTTGTGATCATGCAAGAAGAACTTTTCTTACCCCTTCCCAAGGAAGAAGCGCCGGAGAGGGTGATGCGGCCGAGCACTACCTATTGGCAGGATGCTTGGCGCCGGCTGCGGCAGAATCGGGGGGCCATGGCCGGTTTGGCGGTGATCGTCCTGATCTGTCTGTTTGCCATCGTCGGCCCTTACCTTAGCCCTTATTCCTACTCGGACCAAAGCCTAATTAGGGCTAATCGACCTCCGAGCAATACTAACTGGCTTGGGACCGACAATCTGGGCCGAGATATTGCCACCCGTCTCATGTATGGAGCCAGGATCTCCTTGGCCATTGGTGTGTTCGCCAGCCTGATTAACTTGACTATCGGTGTAGTCTACGGGGGGATTGCAGGTTTTTTTGGCGGCCGGGTGGACAATGTGATGATGCGGGTGGTGGACATTCTCTACGGGATTCCGTCCCTGCTTTACATCATCCTGCTGATGGTGGTTCTAGGTCCGGGGTTTGGCAATATTCTCATTGCAATCGGTCTTACCGAGTGGCTGTCGATGGCCAGGATCGTGCGCGGACAGATCCTGAGCATGCGGGAACAGGACTTTGCCCTGGCGGCCCGGTGTCTTGGGGCTAGTCGTTGGCGGATTCTGTTTCGGCATCTGATCCCCAACAGCGTGGGGCCCATCATCGTCACCGCGACCTTGACCATCCCCCAGGCCATTTTCCTGGAAGCCTTCTTGAGCTTCATTGGACTTGGGGTGAGCGCCCCCATGGCCAGTTGGGGCGTCCTGGCATCTGATGGACTCGCCGGCATCAGGTCCTATCCCTGGCAGCTGCTAGCCCCGGCCATTGCAATTAGCATTACCATGCTGGCGTTCAATTTTCTAGGCGATGGTTTAAGGGATGCCCTTGATCCCCGCCTGCGTTCGTAGGGAGGTTAGAGCGTGGCTCTGTTAGAAATCCGCAATTTACGTACATCCTTCTTCACCCATCTAGGTGAAGTGAAGGCTGTCGATGGCGTCAGCTTTCAGGTGGGGGAAGGAGAAGCTGTTGCCTTGGTGGGCGAATCGGGCTGCGGCAAGAGCGTTACGGCTCTGTCCATCATGGGGCTTGTCCCTCCCCCGGGGAAGATCATCGGCGGCGAGATCGTCTTGGCCGGAGAAGACTTGACGAAGCTTTCCGGGCCGAAGATGCGCCGCCTGCGGGGGAACGTCCTCAGCATGATTTCGCAAGACCCGATGACCTCCCTCAATCCGGTGTTGAACATTGAAACCCAACTGGGGGAGGGTCTGCGGCTCCACAAGGGGATGGATGCGAAGGCCGCTCGGCAAAGGGTGCTTGAACTGTTGAACCTGGTGGGCATTCCGGAGGCGGAGCGGCGCTTGCGCCAGTACCCCCATGAATTCAGCGGCGGCATGCGCCAGCGGCTCATGATCGCGATGGCCCTTGCCTGTTCTCCGAAGATGCTCATCGCCGATGAGCCGACCACGGCTTTGGATGTAACGATTCAGGCCCAGATCATCGAGCTTCTGAAGGACCTCAAGTCGAGCTTTTCTTCCTCCATCTTGCTCATCACCCATGATATGGGGATCGTGGCTGGCCTTTGTCAGCGGGTCATTGTTATGTACGCGGGCCGGGTAGTTGAGACCGGGTCCGTTGAAGCTGTCTTCGGTGATCCCCAACATCCCTATACCTGGGGTTTGTTGCGCTCCCTGCCTCGCCTTGATCAGCGAAAGGAGCGCTTGGTGCCCATTCCGGGGCAGCCCCCCGATCTGTTGATGGCACCCCAGGGCTGTCCCTTCGCGCCCCGTTGCCGGTGCGCCATGCGGATCTGTGTACAGCAGATGCCCGCGATGACTGCTACCGCCAAGGGAGCAGTGGCTTGCTGGCTGCAAGAGCTTGGCCCCCAGGCTGTTAAGCGGGCCCGGGAGGAGGTAGCCTGATGGAACCGGTACTTGAAGTAAAGGATCTCAAGAAATATTTTCCCGTCACCCGGGGAGTTTGGCAAAGTACCCGAGGGATGTTGAAGGCTGTCGATGGCATCAGCTTCGACCTTTACCGGGGGGAAACCTTGGGGCTGGTCGGGGAGAGCGGCTGCGGCAAGACTACCGCGGGACGGACAATTGTCCGCCTTTATGAGCCAACGGGGGGCACGGTCCGCCTGCACGGTGAGGACATCTTTTCCCTCTCTGAGAAGGAGATACTCCCTGTTCGTCGACAGATCCAGATGATTTTCCAAGACCCCTATTCGTCCCTCAACCCGCGCATGACCGTCGGCGACACCATTTCTGAAGCCTTGGAAATCCACGGCTTGGCTGAAGGCCGGCGGACCGAAAGGGTGGGGGAGCTGCTGGAGATGGTGGGCCTAAGCCATGACATGGCGGGGAGATACCCCCATGAGTTTAGCGGCGGTCAAAGGCAGCGGATCGGGGTTGCTCGAGCCTTAGCTGTTGAGCCCCAGGTGATCATTTGCGACGAGCCGGTCTCCGCCTTGGATGTGTCTATCCAGGCCCAGGTGATCAACTTGTTGGAAGAGCTGCAAGAAAAGCTAGGTCTGACTTATCTCTTCATTTCCCATGACCTGGCCGTCGTACGCCATATTAGTCACCGAGTGGCGGTGATGTATCTGGGCAAGTTGGTGGAGGTGGCGCCAAGCGATCAGATTTATGACAACCCCGTCCATCCCTACACAGAAGCCCTCATGTCGGCTATTCCCATTCCCGATCCAAGAGTGGAAAGCCAGCGCCAGCGGACCATCCTGACGGGGGATGTGGCCAGCCCCATCGACTTGCCTCCGGGGTGCCGCTTCGCCAGCCGCTGTCCCAAGGTGGAGGAACGGTGCCGCCAGGAAGAGCCGGCCATGGTGGACGTTGGCGGAGGGCACTTGGTTGCCTGCCACCTAGCCAATTGAGTTGCCGGGGGCCCTTGGGGCCCCCGATTGCTCCTCGGCTGTTCTCTTCTGGAACCCTGGTGACTGCCCCTTTGGCCCGGGCATTCGTTCCCGCCCCGACGAACCTTTTGCGCCGATTGCCCATGGAATGCTAACCCGCGATAGTCCACCTAAGTCATCGTTCGCTGCTCTTTCCTCTCACCGTTGGAGTCTGCTTCGTTGTTCGTACCTCCGGATGACTGAGGAGGAAACAGGTCTCAAAAAAACGAATTCTCATGGGCAAGGGTTAGAATTGGCAAAGGAGATGGAAAGGAATGCGACTTAAAGACAAGGTGGCCCTGGTCACCGGATCGGGACGGGGCATCGGCTTGGCCATTGCCCGCCACTTAGCCAAGGAAGGGGCCAGGGTGGCCCTTTGCGACATTGATGAAGAACTGGCGACGAAGGCTGCTGAATCCTTGCGCCAAGAAGGTTTTGAGGTCTTGAGCTACCGGGTGGATGTGACCGACACGCCCGCCATCGAGAAGATGGTGGAAGATATCATCGCCCAGTGGGGCGGCATTGACATCTTGGTGAACAACGCCGGGGTGATCCTGGTGAAGAAAGCCCTCGACATCACCGATGAAGAATGGGATCGGGTCTTCCGGGTGAATGTACGGGGGACCTTTGCCTGCTCCCGGATCGTCGGTCGGCACATGGCCTCCCGGGGAGGCGGCGTGATCATCAACGCATCGTCCAATTCGGGCAAGACGCCGGGGCGGTTCCAAGCAGCCTACGCGGCGAGCAAGTTCGCGGTGGTGGGACTTACCCAGGCCCTGGCCATGGAACTTGGTCCGCATAATATCAGGGTCAACGCGTATTGTCCCGGGATCGTGGAAACGGATATGTGGGATTATATCGATGAGCGGCTGGCAGAACTTACCAATACGCCGGTAGGTCAGGCCCGCCGGGATACAATCAGCCAGATTCCTTTAGGTCGGGCGGCCAATGAGGAGGACGTGGCCAAGGTGGTTGTCTTCCTTGCTTCCGATGACAGCGCTTATATGACAGGTCAGTCCCTCAACATCTGTGGAGGTCGGCGAATGCACTAAATTGAGGAGGTGGGCTAAATGGTAAAGAGAACCCATCATATCGGTTTTACCGTCAAGGACTTGGAGCGCTCCGTCAGGTTCTATCAAGAAGGTTTAGGACTAGAGCTGATCACCCGGATACCCGGTCCCAATCCCTACCACTCCGAGATTACCGGTTATCCTGACACCCATCTGTCAATTGCCTTTTTCAAGCTGCCGGGGAGCGATGCACCCCTAGAGCTGATCGAGTATGTATCCCCCACTGGAGAGCCCCTAGACATGGAGACCAATCGGCCGGGGAACGGCCATTTTGGTGTGGTCGTAGACGATCTGGAAGCCACCGTTAAGCGTTTGCAGGAGTATGGGGGGAAGCTCCAGTCAACGGGGATTGTCTCCATTCCCACCGGTCCCAACAAGGGAGCCAAGGTCGTGTACCTGCGGGATCCCGACGGCATCACTGTCGAGCTGTTCGAGTATCCAACGGAGTGACCTTAGCTATCTCCAGAACCCTGGGCCTTTAGGCTCAGGGTTTTCTAATTGGCGGGTCCGGGCCGGAGGTGCCGACATCCCCCGGGACTTTTGGCTATTTGGCGGGTCCGTTCCGAGGAAGACCGACTGCTTCTAAGGGAATGGGACAAGGAGATGACCCGGAGGAAGCCTTCAACGAGGCGGCCAAGGGTTGACTTCCGATTGGCCGCTTCCTGGACGGTACGGTGGGACGTTGGCGCGCAAGCAAAGGGCAGCCTCCCAACTATTCAAAAGCCCCTCCAATTTGCAGAAAGTCCCTAATTAAATAAAAGCGCAAAATTACCATTGGTAGGGAGGAATCCTAGTATTGATAGCGAAAAAATAGATTGGGGTTGTGATACTTATCTCAAACTGATGCGCGGAGATAAGTAGCGACCCGATGATTCATGGGAAAGGAGAAAGGTGCAGTATGCAACGAAAGGTTTTGTCAGGAGTAGTTGCCCTAGTCGTTGTGCTGAGTATGGTCGGTATGGCTCTGGCCGCTCAGCCCGGATTCATTCCACCCCCGGATAGCTGGGA
>LSQX01067569.1_pt2 | contig 15540 bp, 13 predicted proteins | sample 654561 | NCBI WGS metagenome assembly LSQX01 (sample SAMN04489861, study PRJNA283612) | anaerobic digester metagenome | isolation source: 4 biogas reactors fed with cattle manure at either 37C or 55C with and... | place: Denmark: Kongens Lyngby | collected 2014 | reverse complement strand
AATGAGCACATCGCAAATGGCTCTATTAAGAAAACGCTTGCCAATTACCGTCACTTTAGTTTTGTTGCTTCTGCTTTCCATGTTCTCCACCGCTGCGGCCTGTAAATCAGTGGACTGGACCGTAAAAGTAAACGGAGAAAAAATCCCTGTCAACCTTGTTACGAAAGATGGGGACAACCTCTATCGTGTAGAAATTCCTTTGGAAAATGGGCAGTTCAACCGGAAGATTATAATTTATTACAGGATTAACCTGCGTACGGGGGAGATAACGCAGGTTCCGGCACCTCCGGATAAAGAACCCGCTCCCGAACCGCAGCCGGACCCGCCGGCACCACCGGTACCGCAGCCGGATCCGCCCGCGCCGCCTGTACCGGAACCGGATCCGCCTGTACCGCCGGCTCCTGAGCCTGAGCCCGAACCGAAACCGGATCCTCCCGCATCCCCGTCTCCGGAGGAATCAATTTTATCTGCCGATGAGCAGCAGATGCTCAACCTGGTTAACCAGGAAAGAAAACAAAGCGGACTGAATGAGCTGAGGATTCACGAAGGGCTGGTTAAATTGGCCCGCCTGAAGAGCAAGGATATGATTGACCTGGGCTATTTCGCTCACCAGTCTCCCACATATGGCTCACCGTTCGATATGATGAGAAATGCCGGGATTGCTTATAGCTATGTCGGTGAGAACCTTGCCGGTGCGCCTACAGCAGCGCGTGCCCACACGTCACTGATGAATAGCCCGGGGCACCGCGCGAACATTTTGAACCCGAACTACACACATGTGGGTATTGGCATTGTGAACGGCGGCAACTATGGAAAGATGTTTACGCAGATGTTCATCAGGGAACGGTGAACTGTTTTAAAGGATACTTCTCAGAACTGACAGGAGTAGAGGGTATGATCGAAACCACTGAAAAACTATGTTCTTGGCTAGCTATGCTCAAATTTTTTGAGAAAAGTTCAATGTTATCAGTAGTTTAAAGATCCTTCGCTAACGCTCAGGATGACAATTCAGGGGTTTTTCAGTGGTTTCGGGTATGCTCACTTTTCCCGCGGCATGCAGATTATTTCCTTAACTGCTGTATCAAAGAAATTGTGGGAATGCGCCGGGACGATAACGCAGGCAGTATCGGCACCTCTCCCGCTGCCGGCAACAGAAATAATCTCCTGGCCATATGGGACAAGTCCTGCATCCAGGGCCATGGAGGCAATTTCCACACAAACCTTTACTCCCTGGCCGAGCATACGCAGCGATGCGGCGATAATCTCCGCCGGATAGAGCCCTCCGAATTTTAGCCGCAGGGCTCTATCCACTCCTGCCAGCAGATGGGTGGTGGTTAGAACCTGCGCACCTTTTTGCAGGAGTTTTTCTTTAACATCTGGCATTACTTCATTCTCCCCCGGCTTATTAAAACCAGTCTGATGTGTTACGCAGACCACCCGGACGCCTTTTTCCAGGAACTTTTGAGCGGTCTTGCCGCTGTTGGAAGCTACAACGATATAATCAATACCCAATTCTGCAGCCCTCTTCAATGCAGCCTCCACCGTGAGATCGGTATTAGCAGGACCCCTTTTTTCCCAAAGCAATTATAAACACACTCCTTTTTATTTTTACTTACTGTATATCCTTAGTATATTTTAGTATATTTTTTCTTGATTTCCAAGATCTAAAGAAGGTTTTCCCCCAAGATACAAAGAAGGTTTCCTCTTAGAATACCCGCATTGACACTGGATGCCCGGATCTGCTATGATTAGAAAAAGTTTGCTAGAGATAGATAGGGGGCGAAGTTTTTTGGATGAGCGATTTTTAGGTGAAGGGATAACATTTGATGATGTACTGTTAGTACCGGCTCGATCAAAAGTTTTACCCCGCGATGTGGATATAAGCACCAGGCTTACTTCCCGGATAAAGCTAAATATTCCCATTATGAGCGCCGGTATGGATACGGTCACGGAGATGCGCATGGCGATTGCCGTGGCCAGAGAGGGCGGAATAGGTGTTATACACCGTAATATGAGCATCGAACGACAGGCAGAAGAGGTAGACAGGGTGAAACGGTCAGAGCATGGTGTTATCACAAATCCCTTTCACCTTTCACCGATGCATACCATTAACGATGCGGCGGCATTGATGGAACGTTATCGTATATCGGGTGTTCCAATTACTGTAGAAGGAAAACTGGTGGGTATATTAACCAACCGTGACCTTCGCTTTGAAAAGGATTTCAGCCGCTTAATCAAGGACGTCATGACCAAGGATAGGCTGATAACTGCTCCTGAAGGTACGACTCTGGACGAAGCGCAGGGAATTCTTGCCCAGTATAAGATTGAAAAATTGCCGATTGTAGATGAAAATTACATGCTCAAAGGGCTGATTACGATTAAAGATATAGAGAAAACCATCGCTTATCCGCGCGCAGCCAAAGATAATAATGGGAGGTTGCTGGTGGCTGCTGCAGTTGGCGTGGCCAAGGATACTCTCCCCCGGGTTGCCGCCCTGCTGGAAGCGGGTGCGGATGCTCTGGTAGTTGACACCGCCCATGGGCATGCGGAGCTGGTTCTTCAGACTGTAATAACAATTAAACGGGATTATCCTGATGCAATGATTATCGCCGGTAATATTGCCACTGCCGAAGCGGCCCGCGATCTTATTCATGCCGGTGCCGATGCACTGAAAGTGGGTGTGGGGCCCGGGTCAATCTGTACGACCAGGATAATCGCCGGGATAGGCGTTCCGCAGATTACCGCAGTAAGTGAAGTTACCAGAGTGGCTCACAGTCGCCGGATTCCGGTAATTGCCGATGGGGGGATTAAATATTCGGGGGATATTACCAAGGCTCTGGCTGCAGGTGCTGATGTGGTGATGATCGGCAGCCTCTTTGCCGGAACGGAGGAAAGCCCGGGGGATATGGAAATCTTCCAGGGCCGCAGCTATAAGGTTTACAGAGGGATGGGCTCTATCGGCGCGATGAAAGAAGGGAGCCGGGACAGGTATTTTCAGGAGGATGAACAAAAATTGGTTGCTGAAGGTATTGAAGGCCGGGTGCCCTACCGCGGTACTGTTGCCGATATGGCTTTTCAAATGGTTGGAGGTCTGCGGGCCGGTATGGGATACTGCGGGGTACGCAATATTGAGGAGTTGCAGACCAAAACTAAATTTATCCGTATAACCAATGCCGGTTTAATTGAAGGCCATCCGCATGATGTGCAGATCACCAAAGAAGCCCCGAATTATACTTTACGATAAACCCTCGGAGACAAAATTTAGATGACCGGCATAAGATATATTACCTTTTTGTACTGGTTGGTGATCATTTTGAATGGGATACAGAGCTGCTTGTTTTGTAACCAGCAAAAAAATGCCGGAATTAATATCCTGATGTCCTTTATTTGCCTCGATTGTGAAAGGGAAATAGTAGCCACTTCACCTTTTGATCTTAAATACCTAGTCTTTTTGGAGAAAATTAAAAAGCTCTGGAAGGAGCCGGATTTTATTGAATATCAGCAGGAAAATTCCGCGGAGAAAGACGGGCCAGGTACATGCTCCTCTGTACTCAGCAGTAAAAAAATACCTCAGTGAAGAGAAAATTCCGCTGCATGTTCCCCTGCACGGCAGGGGGCCCGGAGCCCCGGATCTTACCGCTAAAGGCTTTGGTTCCATGATGCGGTTGGATTTAACCGAGCTCGGACCTCTTGATGATCTGCACCTTCCTCGGGGTGCTCTAAATAAAGCCCAGAAGCTCGCTGCGCAGCTCTTCGGGGCGGAGGAGACCTTTTTTCTGGTCAACGGTGTCACCGTCGGGCTCCTTGCGCTTATTTCAGCTTTTTGCAGCCCGGGGGATAAAGTATTGTTGAGCCGTATAGCACATAAGGCGGTGTTGCATGGCATTGCGCTTTCCGGTGCCCGGCCCGTTTATCTGCCCGTTGAAAAGGACAGCTCTAGCGGTTTTCCTTTAAATGTCTCTGTGGATGTTGTTGAAAGGGCGCTGGCCGAACATCCCGATGCTAAGCTTTTATTGCTTACCTCCCCTTCATACTGGGGAGTAACTGCGGATTTACAGGCGATCAAGAAAGCAACTGCAGATTACGGCGTGCTTTTTGCGGTAGATGAGGCACACGGCGGACATCTTTCCTTTTACAGGGAAAAACTACCCTACAGCGCTGCGGCCGGAGCGGATATCTGGCTGCACAGCGCCCATAAGTCGCTGGGAGCCCTTACGCCGGGGGCGTTGTTGCATCTGAGCAATATGGGCAATATGGACAGTAATGGATATACATCTAAACTAAAGTTTTGGCTGGGAGCGTTGCAGACAAGCAGTCCTTCTTATCCGGTGATGATCTCCCTGGATCTGATCAGAAGGCAGTTGGCTTTAAAAGGGGAAAGACTGTTCAGCACCGCCTGGGAGTGGGCCCGGAATTTACGCTGTAATCTTGAAGAAAACGGGTTTTTTATGCTATCGCCCCGGATGACGGAAAGGAAAAGATTAAGCCTTGATCTTTGCCGTATTACACTGCTTTTGCCGGGCGGGGGGGGGGACCGTTTGGCAGAGAGGCTGGTCCGGAAATACGGTATTCAAGTAGAAATGCATGCAGATGGTTATCTGCTGGCTATTATTGGGCCATCCCAGCTCGGTTTGCCCCCCGGCACCGTTTCCAGGGGATTTGTTATGGCCAGGGATGATCTTCGTTTAAACACCGCTTCCCGGGGAAAGGTATGCAGCTTTTTGCCCTCATTGTTCCGGTGTTCGGGTAAAAGATCTTCTGCGAAGGGGAAAGGGACAATAGACAGTGAGTTTTCTCCGTTTTCTTTATCCCCGCGCGAAGCGCTCGCTGCTCCTTCTTCTTCAGTGCCCCTTGCGGATTCTGCAGGAAAGGTATGCGCCGAAATGGTTGTGCTTTCACCACCGGGGATACCTCTTTTAGCCCCCGGTGAAACGATTGAAGAGGATACCCTTTCCCATCTCTTGCAGCTAAGGGATGGACAAGCCATCTTTCAGGGCGCGGCCGACCCCGCCCTCAGTACAGTTAGAGTTGTTTCAGGGAAGGTTAATATGATAAAATAAAGTAATTAGCGGAAAGGTAAGCTAAGGGCCATGCCTGAAATGTTAAAGCATGAAAATAATGGGCTTTTTATTAGTATGGAAGGGCCGGATGGGGCTGGTAAGACAACGCAGGCCAGGCTGTTGAAAACCAGACTGGAAAACTGTGGTGTTGAGGTATTTTTGACAAGGGAGCCGGGAGGAACCCCTGTTGGGGAGGAGATCAGAAAACTCCTGCTAAACCCTGAATTTTCGGAGATGACCGTTGCCTGTGAGGTTCTGCTTTACAGCGCTGCCAGAGCGCAGCTGGTCAGGCAGTTGATTAATCCTGCTTTAAAAAAAGGCCTGGTTGTCATCAGCGACCGTTATCTGGATTCAAATATCGTGTATCAGGGCTTTGGTGGGGGAGAGAGACCGGAAATTATTGAGAAAATCAACCTGTGGGCTGCTGAAGGCCTTATGCCGGAGATCACATTTTTACTGGATCTTGATGCTCAAACCGGTTTGCGGCGTTTGCAGGAAGAAGATAGCAGCGGAAAATGGCAGGGCGACCGCATGGAACAAAAGGAGCTGGATTATCACCGCAGGGTCCGCCAGGGTTATTTGGAGCTTGCCGGGCGAAGCGCCGGGCGCATTGTCATCATAGAGGCTGGTGGAAACTCCGCTGCAGTACATGAAAAAATTTGGCGGAGAACAGAACCGCTTTTGCGCAAAAAAGAGCTCCTGTAAGCCGGGAAAAAGGGAATTATAAGGGGATTATAAGGATGGGGTTTGAGGAAATAATTGGTCAGGATTTAATAATCGGGGCATTAAAACGCTCGCTTTCCCGCGGGCAGACAACTCATGCTTACCTGTTCTCAGGTCCGGGCGGGAGCGGTAAAAAAAGCCTGGCGTTTCTTTTTGCCCAGGCTTTGAACTGTAGCAGCGAGCTGGATCCCCCCTGCAAAAACTGTCTTTCCTGTCGGAAAATCCTTAGCGGGAATCATCCTGACTTTTATCAGCTATTTCCCGAGGGGGCATCGCTTAAAATTGGGCAACTGCGCGAGTTAAAGGAAAGCCTTTATTATTTTCCCAGGGAAGGGCGGAAAAAGGTCTGTCTAATTCATAGTGTCGATCTTATGACTTTGCCGGCAGCCAATAGCCTTCTGCAAATTTTGGAGGAACCTCCCGCAGATCTGGTTTTTATTTTGCTCAGCTCCAGGCCCTGGGCTTTGCTTCCTACTATTGTTTCCAGATGTCTGCATTTTGCTTTAAAACCCCTGCCGCCGGAGGAGATGGAGCTGGTGCTGAGGCGGCAGAGCTTATTGGAGCCCCGGGAGAGGGAGATCGTTATTGCCCTTGCGGAGGGAAATCCTGGAAAGGCCCTGGAATTGTCTTCCAAGGGCGGATTGGAAAAGAGCCTGGAAGAAGCCTTATTGCTGTTAAAAAGCCTGGAAAACGAATTCCTTGATAATATATTTATCAAAGCGGAAGAGCTCTCCAAAAAAGAAAATTTACAGGAAATAATAAATTTATTATTAATCATCTATCGCAACAGGCTGTTATTTGAACTGGGCGGCAGCTCAGAAATAAAGCTAATAAAGCATAAACTGCAGTATAATAATATTAACGTGGAAAAGAAGGTCCTTTTCCCGGGTGGGGAAAATATCAATTATTTGGAGAAGATGTGCCGTCATCTGCTGGATTTTCAGGGAGAACTGCTCAATAATATCAATAAACGCCTTGCTGTTGAAGTATTGTTGTTGCAGATGAGAGGAGCTGTTTGAGATTGCCAAAAGTAGTGGGAGTGCGCTTTCGACGGGCGGGAAAAATATATTATTTTGATCCGGGTAACATAGAGTTGAAGCAGGGTCAGGAGCTAATTGTAGAAACAAGCCGGGGGTTGGAGTTTGGGGAAGTGGTGCTGGAGAACAGAGAAGTGAGTGAGGATGAGATAGTAGCTCCTTTAAGAGTTGTCCGGCGGGTGGCTAACGAGGAAGATTATAAACAGTTGGCTGAAAACAGGCAAAAGGAAAAAGAGGCTCTCCAAATCTGCCAGGAAAAAATTGAGAAGCATAACCTGCAGATGAAGCTGGTTGATGTAGAATATACTTTTGATCATAATAAAATAATCTTTTATTTTACGGCCGACAACAGGGTTGATTTTCGGGAACTGGTAAAAGATCTGGCATCAATTTTTCGTACCCGTATAGAGCTGCGGCAGATCGGCGTCCGGGATGAAGCTAAAATGCTGGGCGGGCTTGGGCCTTGTGGAAGAGGATTATGTTGCGCTACATTCCTGGGGGATTTTGGGCCGGTTTCCATTAAGATGGCCAAGGAGCAAAACCTTTCTTTAAACCCCACAAAAATATCCGGGATCTGCGGGCGCCTGATGTGCTGCCTGCGTTATGAAGCTGAGCATTATGAATGTACGCGCGGGGATTTTCCTTCTACGGGAGAACTGGTTATTACGCCTCATGGAGAAGCGAAGGTCATAGGCCAGAATTTAGTTAAAAAAACGGTTTTTGTTGATTTGCTGGAGATTTGCAGGCAGGAGGAATTTCACATCGAGGAAATTGAAAGGCTGCCTCCGAATAAAGGCCCGAATAAAGGCAAGTAAGCATGAAAAGCAATGAAAAGAGCAGGGACTTAATCAAAGGAACGCTATATATTTGTGCTACACCTATCGGCAACTTAAAGGATATTACGCTGAGGGCTCTGGAACATTTAAAAGAAGCGGATTTTATTGCAGTGGAGAGCATTAATCATTCCAGGAAACTCTTACACCATTATGGGATCAAGTCTCCCTTAATTTCTTTCAGAGAATCCAATAGGGATAAAAAGAGTATTGAAATCCTTCAAAAGCTAAAGGAAGGTGCCAAAGTTGTCCTGATTAGTGATGCCGGTATGCCCATTATCTCCGATCCCGGCCGCTATCTGCCAGATATGCTTTTGGAAGAGGGAATACCTTATACTGTTTTGCCCGGGCCGTCTGCTGTGCTTACTGCTTTAGCCATCTCCGGTTATCCCGGGGGTAGATTTGTTTTCTGGGGCTTTTTGAGCAGGGATAGAACCGCAATGAAAAAGGAACTGGAGTCTATTGCCGGGGAGGAAAAAGCGGTTGTCGCCTTTGAATCCCCTCACCGTCTGGTAAAGACCCTTGAAGAAGCTCAAGAAATCCTGCAGGAGAGAGAAATAGCCGTATGCCGTGAGCTGACGAAAAAGTTTGAAGAAGTGCGCCGGGGGAGCGCTGCCCAGCTTCTGGATTATTATTTCGATACTCCGCCCCGGGGGGAAATAACGCTGGTCATCGCTCCACAGAAGGGGAAAACAGGCTCAAGGGGAAAGGGAAAAAAAACCAGCGTTGAGCTGGAATTGTTGAAAGAAGAATGCAAGCATCTGCTTTTATTGTCTGTCCAGGAGGGCATCCCGCCCAGTGAAGCCGTAAGAAAAGTCGCCCGGGATACCTCTCTGAGTAAAAATGAGGTTTATACTATATTGGTGCAGCTAAAAAGAAAAGGTTTAATAAAACAAAATGATTAGTTCCTTTAAACAGCTTTAAGTAATTTGGTAAATCAGTATTATCGCTACATTTTATTTATACACTCCTGACAAACTATTCTGCCGCTGAACTGCCTTACATTATCAGCACTGCCACAAAAGATACATGCCGGTTCGTATTTCTTTAAGACAATCTTTTCTCCGTCGACGTAAATTTCCAGAGCATCTTTAATATTAATGCCCAGCGTACGCCGTAATTCAATTGGAATAACAACCCTTCCCAATTCATCCACTTTCCTGACTATTCCTGTTGATTTCAACCCGCAACCCCCTTTTTTACAGTTTTCGACATTTCTTTCAATCGCTATTATACCAGTAATTCCCATGATAAGCAATACCTTACTTACACAAAAAAGTAATAAATGTCTAAAAAAGTACCGCTTAACAATTATTTGATCAAAAAAGGTCGATTACAACAGAACAAGGGAACAGTTAATTTTTTGCGTGCTTTTTAAAAAAAGGGACCCGCAATAACGGGTTCTAAAGGTTCCACTTATTTCACGTATTCCCGCTGGTTCTACGGGTTTTAGCCAGGGTATATTGGTTTCTCACTGAAAGTGACTCTGATCCTGTCACCGGGTTGAAGCTCATAATGTAAAGAGGATGGGCGTTGATTTACTTCAAAAGAAATGTTTTCGGAACTAAGCTCGGCAATTCTAAAAAAATCCTCCAGTGTACCCATTCCTTTGTATTCTATCCCATCTCCATCATTTAAGGTCTTATTCGGGTTTACTTTTTCTCCGTTTAATAAGAGAAAAGGTGTTAATGGAATGCGTTCTTCATTAAGATAAACATGGTACTTTTCCAGCGGGAAAAAATCCCTGATCCTAACCAACGGAGCTTTACCTGCCGAAGCTTCGACAATTTCGATTTTATCGTTGTTGCAAATTGCCGTCTCCAGTGAAGCTTCTTTTCCGTTTAGAAGTATGCGGGCATTTTCCCCCGGCGTTCCGGGTAAAACTTTTTCTTTACCATCGATACTAATTTTTATACCCTGCCCGCGTCTTCCCAATAATTTTCCGGAATTGAAACCTGCTGCCAGCAGGACGTTCCCTACCTTAAGGTCAGTATCGATAAGCCGTACTACCTTTCCGTTGATCGTAATGTAGGAGAAACCGAAATACTCCTTTTCCATGGCTGATACGGCGATGCCGAATGGGGTGATTGATTCCGGGCCTTTCAGTTTCTTCCCGGGATATTTAACTTGATATATTATTTCTCTGCCGCGGATAACAACATTCTCCTGGGATAACCCCAGCTGTTCAGCCAGCTTTTCGCGTAAAAGCGGGGTTTGACTTCCTCCCCCGATGCAGAACAGCGCGCGGGTAGGCCCCTTATTTAATTGCTTAATAACAGTGGCAATTTCAGCGGCAATTTTATTTGCCGCAGGTTTTATTACTTCAATAATTTTTTCGGGAGATAATTGGTGGTTGTTTCCCAGGATATCATTGAACGATATGGTTGTTTTTTTCCCGGAAAGCATCAGTTTTATTTTTTCGGCAGTATTGAAATCCAGCAGATAAGTATCGGCGATTTGTTCAGTAATTTCATCGCCTGCCAGGGGGACCATGGCATAACCGACTACCGTGCCTTTATGGGTTATCGCAATATCTGCTGTTCCTGCCCCAATATCCACCAGGGCCAGGTTGAGAGAACGATATTCCTTTGGTATGGTAACGTTCAGGGCGGCAATAGGTTCAAGGGTAAGGTTGGTGATGGTCATACCCAGGCCTTCTACAACCGAAAGGAGGCTGTCTATTACCACCCGGGGAAGAAAAGTGGAGAGCACCTCAACCCCCATTTTATTCCCTCTCTGCCCCAATAAACTGGTGATTGGATAATCATCGAGGTAATAGGCAACAGCAGTATACCCTATACAGTAGTATACATCATTGGGCTGGATTTCTGCTTGCACAAGTATTTCCTGCGATTTTTCAACTGCTTCCAGCTCAAGTGAGGCGATCTCTTCCTTGCGGATTTTGTGCGCACCTTCTACTTTTCTCTCTGCCAGGTGCCGGCAGGTTTTCAGTGCTCTTCCGGCAGCTGCAAGTGCTACTTTATGCAAGGTAATACCCAGTTTCTTTTCCAGAGCTTTTTTTACCATTCCTGCAGTTTGTATGACTCCCTCAATATTGTGAATTTGCCCATCGAGCATGTCTCTTTGAGGGTGATAGGCGATTTCAGTTGCCAACACATCCAGTTTATCCTTCCTGGGGTAACAAACAAGGCCTATTACGCTTCTGGTACCGATATCCATGGCAAATACAAGCTGTTCAGGGTCTACCACAATACTGTTTCGGGCCAATTTAATCACCTCTTGCTCACAGGATTTCAAAGCGGAATTTGAAAGGACTTTTTTATTTCAACCCTTATCACTATTTCAACTTTTGGATGTATTTTCCTGCACAATAGAATAACAAAATATCCAAATCCCAATGATCGCCCATTTTTCTCATTTTTTGTCGTGTTTGCCTTAAGTATTTCTTTGTGGTATAATTTTAAGTCGAAGAAAACAATATGTCGTTGCTGATGGACGGTGTATCATGTCAAAAAATACTTATTATATAACCACTCCAATTTATTATCCCAGCAATAAGCTGCACATAGGAAATTCTTATACTACTGTGGCTGCCGATGCCCTGGCCAGGTTTAAAAGGCTTACCGGATTTGATGTCCGGTTTCTTACCGGAACGGATGAGCACGGGCAGAAGATACAACGCAGCGCAGCGGATGCCGGAAAGGAACCTCAGGTCTTTGTTGATGAAATAGTTGCCTGGATTAAGGAACTCTGGTCAGCTCTTGATATTTCTTACGATGATTTTATAAGAACCACAGAACCGCGCCACAAACAGGCAGTAGAACAGATTTTCAACAGGCTCTATCAGCAGGGGGATATCTACAAGGGCAGGTATGAAGGCTGGTACTGTACACCATGCGAATCGTTCTGGACAGCCAGGCAGGCAGAGGATGGAAACTGCCCGGATTGCGGAAGGCCCGTTGAGAAGGTAGCTGAAGAAGGGTATTTTTTCCGGATGTCAAAATACGCTCCCCGGCTTCTGGAGCATATTAACGCCAATTTTGATTTTATCCAACCCGTATCGCGAAAAAACGAAATGATTAATAATTTTTTAAAGCCGGGGCTGGAAGATCTCTGTGTTTCACGGACTACCTTTGATTGGGGCATCCCGGTGTCTTTTGATAATCGGCACGTTGTCTATGTTTGGCTGGATGCTCTAAGCAATTACATTACTGCCCTGGGTTATGGGAGCGGGGATGAAAGCCTTTTGCAGAAGTACTGGCCGGCTGATGTCCATCTGATCGGTAAGGATATCGTTCGCTTCCATACCATATACTGGCCAATATTTTTAATGGCGCTGGGACTGCCCCTTCCCAGGCAGGTCTTTGGTCATGGCTGGTTAATCTTGAAGGAAGGGAAGATGTCCAAGTCCAAAGGGAATGTTGTCGATCCCATGGTTCTTATTCAGCGTTACGGTTCGGATAGCGTCCGTTATTTCCTCCTGAGGGAAATACCCTTTGGGACGGATGGGGTTTTCAGCAATGAATCCATGCTGCAGCGGATTAATACGGATCTGGCAAATGACCTGGGAAACCTGCTCAGCCGGACAGTAACCATGGTGGAGCGGTTTTTTGGGGGTATTATACCGGCACCTGCAGTTGAGGGCAATGCTTATCCCAGTGACAGGGAACTCCGTGAGACGGCTTTAAGCACTCCTTCAAAAATGGTCGAACTTATGGATAATCTCCAGCTGAGCGGTGCTCTGGAAATCCTCTGGGCGCTGGTCCGGCGTTCCAATAAATATATTGATGAGAATACCCCCTGGGCGCTTGCTAAAAGGGAGGAAGAAAAAGAGCGTTTGGGAACTGTGCTCTATAACCTTTGCGAGTCCCTGCGCTTTATTGGCGTGCTTCTCCTGCCTTTTATGCCGCGGACACCGGAGCGTATCTGGTTACAGCTCGGTATTGGCTCGATGGAAAATTTGCATGTTTGGGAAAGCCTGCAGGAATGGGGGCAGCTAAAACCTGGGGTTAAAGCTCTCCGCACGGAAGATCTCTTCCCCAGGCTGGACCTGGAGCAGGAGTTAAAATTTTTATTGGAGCGAGAAAGCGATAAAACGGTAAAAGAAGGAATTAAGGAGAGAGATGCAGTGGAAGAAAAGGAAGAAAAAAAGGTGGATCTAATTTCTATTGATGAGTTTGCCAGGATTGATATAAGGGTTGCCGAAATCCTTTCCGCCGAGCCTGTACCTAAGACCGACAAACTGCTCAAGCTTATTTTAAACATTGGGGACGAAGAAAGACAGGTTGTGGCGGGCATTGCGCTTCATTACTCTTCCGAGGAGCTTATGGGAAAAAAAGTCCTCTTTGCAGCCAATTTAAAACCGGTAAAGCTGCGCGGTTTGCTCTCCGAGGGGATGATCCTGGCCGCTACGAGCCCCGATGGAAAGGTTGTTCTTACTGCTGTTGACATCGATATTGCTCCTGGGAGTAAAATTTCATGAGCAGTACTAACATGAGCAGAGCGAAAGTTTTTCCTTTCCTGGTAGACAGCCATGCGCATCTTGACTTCCGTGATTTTGACGGGGACAGGGAAAAAGTTTTGGAGCGGGCTGAAAATCGCGGTTTAAAATTAATTATCAATATTGGCTGCGATCTGCAGACCTCACAAAAATCAATTCAATTGGCCGAAAAATACCCTATTATCTATACTGCTGTGGGGATTCACCCGCATGAAGCCGCAAAAGTGCCTGCGGATTATTTGAAATCATTGCGGGAGATGTCCGCCCACCCTAAAGTTGTTGCTATCGGCGAAATTGGGCTGGACTATTACCGGAACCGCTCGCCGCGGGAACGGCAGAAAGAGGTTTTTCGCCGGCAATTGCAGCTTGCCTGTGAAGTGAATCTGCCGGTAGTGCTTCATGATCGCGATGCGCATGAGGAGATGATCTCGATTTTGGAAACTGAAGGGTTGCCCCCGGCAGGAGGAGTTATGCATTGTTTCTCCGGAGATTTACCGCTGGCGAAAAAATCAATGGAGATGGGCTTATATATTTCCATCGCCGGTCCTGTAACTTATCCAAAAAATAAAGTTTTAGGCCAGGTGGCAGCCACTGTGCCTGCCGGCAGGCTTTTAATTGAAACTGATGCTCCTTTCTTGACGCCTGCCCCTATGCGCGGTAAAAGGAACGAACCGGGCAATGTGGCTTTTACTGCCGAAAAAGTTGCCGCTTTAAGGGGTACTACCGGGGAGAAAATCGGGCGCATCTGCTTGGAGAATACAAAGCGTTTATTTTCTATCACTACAGCGGAATAACGAAAAAGGCAATCTTTCGCTGTAGTGTTATAGAGCAGTGAAGGTATGATGTTTTTTTACTGGTATAACGTAGAAATAATACATAATGACGGTTGTGCAATACATAATGACAGTGATGCTTTTACCTCGGGGCATACGCGAAATGGCGTGTGCTCTGTCATTTTTTTAGAAAAAATGCAGAAGTATTGCTCCCTGGCAATAATAAACCTTAAAATGATGACAAACATAGCTTAGCTTGGCAAGCCCGTCCCTGCCGGTAAACTGCGGCTTTTACAAAAGAGCGAGCATAAAATTAGCAGCTATTGTTTATACTAATGAATGTTTGTGAATATTGACAGATAAAAAAGAAAGAAAGAAAAAAGAGAGATAACTTTTGGAGGGGGTTTATATGGTAGAGAGCGACATGGCAGAGAGCGATACTGTACCTATATGCAGCGAGAGGAGTAACAATTGGAAACACGGTAAGGAGAGAGAGAACAGGAAGAAATGGAAAGCACGCAGCCTGCTCTATGCAAATAACTCAAAAAAAATAGCAGCATCCGTTATCGCCGCTGCAGTGCTGATTACGGTTTTTTTTATGCAATATTGTAAATCAGAGGTATCAATTGACGAAGAGGATAATTCCCTGTTATTGACGCAGAAGGAGATGGTATCCGCAGACCTGGATAAACCCGGAGAGCCTGCAGAAAAATTAATCATTGCATGTGAATTGGCAGAGAAACATAAAACAAGAGAAGCTCTGCCCTTCACTACGGTAAGGGTCAATAACCCTGATCTGGATTATGGTGTTGTGCGGGTGATTGAGGAAGGAGCAGAGGGAATAATTGAACACGTTGTTGAGGTAGAAAAGAAAGACGGTCGGGAAATATCGAGGGAGGTTGTCTCGAGCGAAATTATTAAAGTGCCCGTTAACCGTGTGCTGGAATACGGCGAAAAAAATACCATTTCACGTGGAGGCAGGAACTATCAGTATGCAAAAGTACTCTATGTGAACGCTACCGCGTATTGCCCGGGTACTCGCGGTTCCGGTTGTCCAATTGACGAGTGGGGAGCAGCACATTGTACGGGTTTTTATAACGACGGCTTAACCGCCACGGGGAAAAAGGCTGTTGCCGGCGATGGTAGTATAACAAATCCGCATATTATTGCCGTCGACCCTGCTGTTATTCCCCTGAAGGCCATGGTTTACCTGGAAGGTTACGGGTTTGCCGTAGCCGAGGATACGGGCAGCGCTATAAAAAAGAACAGCATCGATTTGCTGTTTGATTATCATGATGATGCGCGCAGGTTTGGCAGAAAAGAATTAAAAGCATATCTACTTGCGGATTTAGAATAGCGCGTTGGTTCCGTTGGTTCTTTTTTAATTGACAAGCTAATTTGAATATGGTAGAGTACGCATGTGAGTCCCAACCTCACAGATTTAATATTAGGAGGTATGTTATTAATTATGTTGGGTAAAGTTAAGTGGTTTAATAAAGAAAAAGGCTATGGGTTTATTGAACGGGAGGATGGGGATGATGTCTTTGTCCACTACTCAGCCATTCAAGAAGACGGTTTTAAAAGCCTGACCGAAGGGCAAGAAGTGGAATTTGAGATTGTGGATGGGAGCAGGGGCCCTCAGGCGGCAAATGT
>LSQX01189853.1_pt1 | contig 15542 bp, 13 predicted proteins | sample 654561 | NCBI WGS metagenome assembly LSQX01 (sample SAMN04489861, study PRJNA283612) | anaerobic digester metagenome | isolation source: 4 biogas reactors fed with cattle manure at either 37C or 55C with and... | place: Denmark: Kongens Lyngby | collected 2014 | reverse complement strand
TTTGAAAGCAATTCACATTTCGCACTGTATATCAATATATTACATAAACACAAGAAACGATTTAGAAACACTTTTAGCCAAATCGCTTTTAATTTAGTGTTTCTTACGGTATTGTTTTCTGATTACTATTCTTGCTTTCAAAACAAGAAACGGTTTAGCGTTTCTCGACCGTTTCTCATCTATTGTTTGAAATACAAATATAGTTGTTTTTTTTGAGTTGACAATCCATTTTTATATCTACAAAAGAGTAAGATATAAAAACAAAAAAAAGCCGTCCCAATCGGAACGGCTTTGCAAGAAAACAGATAATCGCCTACGCTTAGGCAATAGTAACAGAACCCAAATAAACGCTGTTGGCAACTTCTTTGAAGTCTTCCGAAACGAAGCCCAAATAAACATGAACATTTTCTCCTAACCAATCAGCCGGCACGGCAAGAGTTTGAGTTCCTGTTACGCGTGCTTCGCCTGCCGAAACTGTAACCGCTTCACCCCTATCGGCATTTAATATGGCAATCAGAGTTTTGTCGGTTGCTTTGGCAGTCCCTACTCCCGAATTGTCATCCCAAGAAATGACTACATTTCCGGAAGAACTTGTAGCTGTTCCGTTTGTTGCTACGGTCAATGCTCCGCGAGACACAAGAGCGTTTGCAAATTGCAATTCATAGTCGGGATAATCTCCCGAAATGGCGTTTGCCAACGTGTATGACATGGCGGAATTGAATGCCGTTTTTTTGTTTGCATAAAGTTTGAAGCCTGTACGCAAAAGTTCGGTCATCGGTTTGAGAAAACTTAACGCAAGAGCGAATTTTGTTCTTTGGCTCATTTGCGCTTCTGTTCGCGGATTCTTTATGCTTTGTGCCTGACTCCGCATATAAGAAATGCCCTTCCAACTTCCGCCAATGACTGTTCCGACCTTGCCGGAAAAGCCTCCTAAAATACCTTGTTTAATTGTACCCATTTTGAAAAAAAATTAAAGGATTAGTAAAATGTTTTTTGCTTGGAGTTGGTAATGAGCAAACATGGCTCAAACCTTATCCGAACGCTAATGTAATAAAAGACATTAAACCTTCTATCACATTGGCTTCTTATGCGTTAACTTGCTTTTGGTTGCTTTTCGGAATGTACGGAGGATTGAAAAATGCACAGAACGACAGCATTGAACTATATCCAACAACAATTATTTTTTCGACCAAAAGAAGAGAAAAAAGATATGCTTTACCATCAGCCAATGACGCGTCGGCTGTCAAGGTTTTTTTGGAAAAATACTACCTGAAAGGTGGAGATTTTTTCAAAAACCCGGAGGGCTTGACCTTGACTGACGGAAAGCGGAATGGCTATCTTTGCATATTATTTTTTTCGTATAAAGAATTGACTTCAAACCTGCGTGGAACGCAAATTAAATGTGTTCACGCTCTGCGATTTATTTGAATTTAGGGGTGGGTGGTCGGGGGTTGGCGTGGGAGAAGTAGGATAAACCGAACAGGTAAAACAGCCCTGAGCCGGAATGGAACAAGTAAAAAATTAGCGTAGTGATTTTTTGCTTGTGGAATGGAGAGGCGCGAGCCGTAAGCGAGTGGAGCGAGGGTGGCGGACAGAGATAGCAAGAAGTGCGCTGGACGCCTACCACGAAGTGGCAGGGCTGGCGCGATTTTTTGCAGTGAAGTGTAGCTTTGGGGTTAAGCAAGGGTGCGGGTGTAGTAAGTGAAAAAGTGTAGCTTGCGAAACGATTGAGCGAACGAGAACGCACTCTTGCAACTTGGGATTAATAATGCCTTTGCGGTATGAGTGTATGAAATGTAGCGCAGGCACGTAGCGAAATGGAAGTAACGAATACGGCAAAGACAACTGAAAGGGTGGGAAAAGCGAAACGAAACAATGCAAAAAACGTGACAGCCCGATTAGCCCGAGCGACCCGCAGGCGAGCAAAACAATAAGTGCCGTCTGCCACCAATATAAAAATATATGAGTTTACGAATGCCTTATTGGGGCTTGGGGGCAGGAGTAGGCACGGCTGAGGATTGAGAGAGCGTGTGTAGCAAAACAAACAGACGCGCGAGTGTGAGCACCTACCGGAGCGCAACGCTCGGTGAGGCTGTGGTGCTTGCAAGGGCAGGCAAAAAAATACTACCCGTAGGTGTGGAGATTTTTTTAGACTGCTTGCTTTACCCTTGCAAGTATGTTTTTGCGAACAAAGCGAACGATTGACGAAGACCGCTTTACCTGTTCGGTTTATCCTGCGTGGGCAGGTTAAATACTTATTCCTTTGAATTTACAAAAACCAAAGTTTTTTGGTGTCTATGTGGTCAAGTCTCGTGTTTTGGAAGTGGGGCATCATTTGTGCTATCATAGAGGGGTATTTGATAGTAACGGGTAAATTTTGTTGTTTGATAGACTTCCAATAAATACGCGAAAATTGATATACTTGCTCAATCAATTCTCTTATGACAGAGGTGTCGAGGGTTTGTTGGTTTGCTCTGGGACATTCAATTTTGATTTTGACAGGAAAAGGAAAACTTTCTCTTTTGGAATTAAAATAGTAATTCTCATAACGCGTATTGTTGCATAGTAAATAAGTTTTATTTCCTAAATTAACAAATCGTCCGCTATATGGCATTAAATCGTTGTTTAGAGCATCGAATAAAACAATATCTTCTGACTCTGTTTTGTTAATTGTAACAATGTATATGGGAATATCGCCACAATCTAACTCTTGGAGGGCTTCGTCGATATACGGATATTCTTTAACCAAACTCATTTCTTTATAGTAGTGTATGATAAGGCGGTTTGGCTTTTCATTTACACTTGAATAGCTGATAATGGCATTTTTGATTGAGCCTGCAAGCTCTTTTAATTCATCTTTTTGAAAGTACTCGAAGGAATTGAAGGAGCCGGTATTGTCAAATGAGAACGCAGAGCCAATGTATTGGGTGTTCGTGTCGATATTCTTGAAGGCTCCCACACCAACAATGAGTTCTTGTTGTTTTTTTGTATTGATACGCCACGGAGTTCCCCCTAATTTTGCATTAGTGGCAATAGCCATATTTTGTAGCGTATAGGCAAAATTACTTCTTCGATATTTCTCATCATCTTCAAGCATCGCTATCATTTTATCGGTTTCTATAGCTTGCGATACGATTTTGAATTTGAGGAGTAGTTCTTTTACTCGATAATAAATTTTCCTGTCTTTTTTGTTTGTGGCGTATTTGCTTATGGGCGTGAGATAGAGTGCAATGTAGGTTACATTGTCGCTTAATTTTTGATTTTGCTCTGCTTCAAAAAGAAATTTTTCTATTTCGGGTATAGGGTTTGTTTCATCTTCAAAATGTAAGTGCAATTCTTTTGGCGCATAGATAATATCTTTTCCTGTATATTTTTTTATTCCTGCAAATAGATTATCACCATACCCATTTCGGAAGTACCGTAATAGAGAACGCGCGGTATCAATATCTTTTTTTGGGGAAATAGAGATAATTTGAATGTCTGAACCTCTTGCATTTTCGAATGGACCGCTATTAACACCCATTTGAGGATTGAAATTTGTGCTTTTTTTCCCGAAGATAAGCTCTTTGCAACTGTTGTGCGTGTGGTCGATTTGTGTTGTTGAAGCCAACGCAAAGCCATCATCGGGAATTGGGAATAATTCTCGAAAATTTTTGTTATCGAGAAATGTTTTATAGAAGAACGTTATTTTATTGTAGTATTTTTTGTATCGGTTGGGAGTTGAGAAGCTACTGTATTGGCTGTTTTCTTCTTCTAATTCTTCCTCGGTAATATCGTCAAATCCTGCGAACTTTGCCAAATGCCGGTTTATGATAGGATAGGCATTTTCGGAATTGAAACCGTCCCAATTTTCGGCAAGATAGCTGTATTTATCTATTTTGCGGTATGTGAAAGTTTCACCATCTTCACGCTGTCTTTCTTCTTGGTATAGCACACGACTTATGATATTTGCCGTTGGGTTTGGTTGCTCGGAAGGGGCAAATGGGTCTTGGTTGTTTTGCGAAAGAATATCGGCTACCGAAGTTTTGTAAACGAGTGAAGGGCGGTCGTAAGAAAGGACGAGCTGTGGTCGATTATTGAAATGGTCGTAATCTACTTTTAACGTGAAACGGTCGTATAAGTCGCAATCGTCTCTACGATTTTTTTCATAAGGAGAATTATTGATTAACCAAATTTGATTGTCTTTGGTTATTCTATTGGGTTCAACAAATAGATTGCGGGTGTTGAGATAGTGGCGTAACTGGCGATTGTAAAAACGTTTTACCAAAAAATAGTTATGAGATAATGAAAAGTCGATTGCAAGGGGTGTCAGTTCTTCACTTTCTCTGTCGAAAGAAGTGTATATTGTGTCGCCATTAGCAATATCGGGAAAAATATCCCGTATATTGCTTGGAAACAGCTTGTGATTGAGCTTTGTCAAACGAATTTCTGCACTATCTTGCATAGAAAAATAGAAAGCTACCGGCTCTTTCGGGAAGTGAAAGGGCAAGGTGTTGAGGAATAATTTTTCTTCTATTTTTTGGTTAAAGTTTTTCGCCATAATATTAGAATTTACTGAATATTATATATTTAACTAAAAAGAATTTAGATTTTCAAATTAAACTCTTTTGCAAAGCCAATATCTGTTTTTATTCTATTATTTATCAAATCTTTAAACCCTTCATTATATTCATAACCATAGCAACTTCTATTCGCCAAAATTGAAGCAATTAAGGTCGTACCACTGCCTAGAAAAGGATCTAAAACAACTTGTTTTTCTTGAGTGCAGGACAAAACTATTCGCTTAACCAACTCATTAGGATATATTGCAGGGTGAATGAATTGCTTTCCAACACTACCGGCTTTACGGTTTATATTCCAAAACAAACCACCGTTGATTTTTTTGTTTTTATAATCAGCGAAAGAAGTAATCTTTTCGTTAATCACCAAGTCTTTATCTTTTGAAAAAACAATAACATACTCATGTCTATCTACAATATTTTTATCGTTAGTTGGTATTCCTGAAGACTTGTGCCAAATTAATATTCCCTTATAATAGAAACCTATTTTTTTACATTGATTAATAAAGTCTTTTGGCAAAAGAATTGGCTTGCTGTTTTTGACACGAATATTAATATTAAGCCATAATGAGCCATTTCTTTTCAATTTGTGATAACATTCTACCCAAACTTTATACATTCTATCAAGATATTCAGAGTATGATTCTTGCCCGATTTGTCCTTCTTTAAAATAATCCTTCAAATCCCAATATGGTGGAGAAGTTACGACTAAATCAATCGTATTATCTTGCACTTCATTAATGTTTTCAGAAGTACCCCAAATCACTTTTGCAAATAAATCAGTTTGATATATTACCGAATTATCATTTATTACTGCATTTTTTGGTTTGGGCGTTAAGTACTGTTTCGATTGATTATCGGAATATGAAAAATGAATATGTTGATTACATAGCTCTTTATCTTGCAAATTATTGGAAACAAAAAGAGTTTTATGATTTTCTTGGTGTCCACAAACAAATAATCTATTGATTATTGTCTTCATGTCAATTAAAATGTGCTCGGTGATATTTCCTTTACCATCGTCTTTAGTTGGTATCCAAACATTCCCGGGGTCTTTTCCTTTAGGATTATAATTTTTTTCTCGCTTTCCCCATTCTACATTTTTCCAAATATGACTTTCTCTTATTTTGTCTTTGTTGAAAAACATTTTGTTTCTGTTTTTAGCAAACCAAACAATATACATCACATTGTCGGGCAACTCAGCTTCTATTTTATTTTCAACAGGCACAACAATGGTGTTTATATAGAAAAGTCCTAATTTATTACCAAATTCAATAACGTCAAAAAAATCATTTATCACATCAGAATTCTCATTGTATTCAGTCCTTACCATTACAAAAATATTGCCTGATTCAATAACTGAATGATTTAGTTCTGACAATGTATTTTTAGTGTTTTGAATGCTCTCCTTTATAATGATAGTTTCGTATTGCATAGGATAGTTTTTATTCTTTTTTCTGCCAACTCACAGTATTCTTTCGAAATTTCAATGCTAATCCATTGCCGTTTAAGCTCAATAGCCTTTTTTGCAACTGTACCACTTCCGCCAAATGGGTCTAAAACAATATCACCTTCATTGCTCCACGACAATATGTGGTCTTGTACCAATTTTTCCGGAAAAATGGCTGGGTGTTGATATGCAATTTCGTCTTTGGTGGAAAAACCTTTTCCGTTGGAATATTTCCAAATATTTGTTCTTACGCCCATCTTATTTACCACTTTTCTACCTTTGTCAGTTAGCGAGCCGTCTTTCTCTCGACGCGTAACATTTCCATAAGTGGAATGCCCTGCCCATTTATTGGGTTTGTCTTTCAATAAGTTAATCGTTTTGGGCAATCCTTTTGAAAGGACAAACATATATTCGTAAGTATTGAAATATCTGTTTTTGTGTGGTGGTCCCGATCCTGTTTTTTCGTAAATAATAACGTCATACATATTAAATCCAATTTCCTGAAAGTAAATTGCTTGCTTAAAACTTGTAAGCGATTTATTACCCTTATTTACTTTATCACCAACAACCCAAACAACAACACCTCCGGGCTTCATTACATTATATAAAAGCTTCGATATCTGCTGAAAACTATTGAAATTCCAATTAGCTTCATTCGTATAATTTCGCAAATCATCGTATGGAGGACTTGTGACTACAAGATCAATTGTGTTAGTCTCAAAATTCGATAACACTTTTATGCAGTCTCCATGGGTAATTTTATTAAGATATTTTTTTACGTTTTCTGAAAAATCAGTCATTATGCAACCATTATAATTTGATTATACTCATTTTCTGTAATTGCATTGTCAGCCATAAGGAATTCCAATTGGTAAGAGCGTAATTTTTTTGTCGTAAACAAATCTTTTAGCCTTTCTACAATGGGTTTGCGAATGTAATTATTTGTGGATAATTGTTCGTATAATTCCTGCTTTTCCGAAAGTCTGATATAATGCAATTTACGGTGGCAAGACGGACAGAGAGCATAGATATTTAAAAAATGGTCAGGTCCATCATAATTACTAAATGGTATCAGGTGGTGATACTCCAAATAAGTTTCATCGTTGATTGTAATAAAAGAAGTATTACCACAACATTCACAATTCAACTCACCTGATTGAGAAAAAGTTTTGTTATTGTAAGCCTTTATCAACTGAATTAAGGTTGAATTACGTTTTCTAACACCGTCAATTGTTAGTGTAGGCTTCTCTGATTCATATTTGATTTTCGCTTTTAAATCTTGTGAACTTTCTGTTTGGTATTTTGAAACAATCAATTCATAATCTGATTGTTCTTGTGTAAGGTATTTATCGAAACTACTAGTTTCTAATGCGATTTGTAATGTCTTCAATTCTTTAATAAGTGATTGCCTAGCAAATAAGCCAATGTATTTTAATGCATTTGGCACTTTATCTCTCATTAAATCAATAAAATCTGACACATTTTCCAACTTTAATTTAGTGTTCTCTGCGTTTTCAATTACTAAAATCATTGTAGACAGCAAAATAGGCAAATCTATGTGTATATTATAAATATCCCATTCAATTTTAATTTTACTGTCAACTTTGTATTCTTTGCCTTCAAGTCCACATTTGTATTGTCTTCGAATTTCTGTTTGACATTTTTCAAATAATTCAGAGTGTTTCGAAATTTTATATTCAGCAAGTTTGGCGTACAATTCAGTTAAAGAATTTAGTTTTTCGCTGTTTTGTAATTTGTTATTTGAATTGGACATTTTTATAATACTCAAAGGGTTAGTGCCTTTATCGAAACTAAAATCAGAACGTATGCCCAATAGATATTTCTTCAACTCTTTTTGAAAATCTTCGCTTGCAACATCTGCCCTTCTATTAAATGATTGTATTTTCTCTTTGATAACCTCATAATTTTCAATAAGATTTTCAACCTCGACATTATTTGTTATGGGGGTTTTTAGCCTCGAAACAATATATTGATATTCATCATTTGAAAATTGCTTTTTTACTTGTAACCACTGCAATATAGTCAAATAGGGATTAAGATTGAGATTGAAATTTTCAGCGTTATAGGGCAGTCCGATAATGTTTTGAATATCAACGGTAACAGGCTGAGAAATCATTTTTATTTTTTGGTGTTCCCAAAGTGCAAGAAATTCATAGAAATTACTTTTCAACGCTAATTCGCCAACAGGTGTTAAACTGCTAAATTCTCTGTCATTGCTACCACTTGATTTTGAATGAAAGAAACCATAGTAAAATAGGATTTGTCTTTCGTTTCGTAAAAAAGCCATATAGTCATTTTTAATTCCAACGAGATTGTGAGTACGATTACCGTAATAGTCTTGGATTATTTGATCAAGATTTGAAAAACAAAAATTATTTTGATAGAGCTTTTTTTTGATATGAGCTTTTACCCTTGATTGTCCTCCTGATTCCATTAGAAAAGCAAAATAGTATTTTTTCGCCATTTCATAATAATCATTTCGCTCATTAGCATTTTGAAAGACTTTTGTTCCTGCGAATTCATTGAATAAACGAAATTCTTTTTTTCGTAAATCGGCTGTTTTGTGACTAGAATAAAAAAAATTGGTTGCATCTTCTTGTACGTTTTGTGGTAAAGAAGCAATATACTCATCAAAAATAGTACGAATACTAATAACATCATCTCTCACAGTAATATTATCTGAAAGAAAAATATGATAATAATATACTAAAAATTTTTTTGTGTACCACAGAGTTCCCGAAGTTGTTATTTTTGAGAGCTCCATTGATTTTGTCAAGAAATAGTTGGCGGGTACAATAGAGTTTATAAATTGAGTTGTATTCATTTTGTGTTCCTTTTATATTCGACAATATTTTCAGCCACGAAATTCAGAATATCATTTGCACTATCTTCTTCCCTAATGATTTCGTACACTTTATCGGCTAGCCAAAGTTGTATTAATTCTTCTTGATTGGCATCTAAAAATTCGGCAAGTTTTACTACTTGTTCACGCTTTGCTTTACGGTCACCACGTTCTATTTTACAATATAAAGCATTATCAATATCGAGGAACGCTGATACCTGCCTTTGAAGTAACTGTTTTTCTTCTCTGATTTGACGAATTTTTTCTGCGAACATAGTTGAGTAATTTAGACTTGACGAATTTTGACAAATGTAAAGAAAATATTTGTAATGCGAAACAATAGCAAGAAAAAGTTATCAACAGAAAAATGGCGTAATGCTGTTATTTATTCTACATTTTTTGATACTTTCCGTGCGCTTCGTGATTAACTGCACCTTTCAGACAGAATGATTTAATGTATTTATCGGCTGTCTTTTCCGGTATATTTAATTGCTTGGCAATGGACAGATATGTTTGTCGGTCGAAATGGGCAGGTAAACTGTCGCAAAAGCGTTGGCGTATTTTAGTTGGTTGGGACGAAGAAAGAGCCGTATTAACAGGTGGTATTAAATCTTTGTACACTTTTGAAGTGTGTATTAACAAGGTTTTTATCATTGTCATCGTGCTTTGGAAATCTTCATCGGTGCATACCATTACAGAGCCGTTTCCTCCATAAGAAAGTGAACCGTGTTCAAAAACGCGAAGCGTGGAGAGTATCATTGATACTCGAAATGCTATCAGCCCCAAACGGCGAATTGAAGCCACAATGTCAAGCCCGAAACAATGGGCGTAGTCCATTTGAACGGTATTGAAAAATTTATTGAATTGTGTTTGTTGCTTTTTCGTGAATGAGAATTTGATGGATTGGGATTGTTGTAAAAACTTGTAAAGGTCGAAGAATTGGTTGCCCAATCTTTCAAAAAAGCTATCGAGTGTTTCGGTATCAGAATGCAGAAACACATCGTTCCAAACTAAATGAACGTTCATACAATAGAAAATAAAGCGACTGAAAAGTCCATTTTCGGCATCGGGAATGAGGGTTTGAATTTGTCGCGGTGTGCCGGAAAGGACAGTTGATAGTTTTGGAACATTAAGTTCGACAAACTCTCGGTCTTTACGGCGATTGTACGAGATTGTTTCGTGGTGGAATGCTTTTCTAAAACCATCGGAATAATTTCCGTGTTCGGATTTGAATGTTTGAGCAAGCGTATCGCCTTCGGTTTCAAACATTAGCCCAACACCTTTGTTGTCGTTGAGAATTTGAAAAACAGCTGTCGCACTACTGTTTGCGGGAATAAAAAGCGTGCGCAAAGGTGGTTCTTCGGGTTGCTCGGCATCGGGGTCTTTTTTGTTTGCTACATATTCTGCCTGTTTTCGCTTGTAATCTTCGTATTCCGCTTTATTGATTTCCCGCAATTGTCGGTGAATTGGTTCAACCAATTTACGACAAAGCGTTAATCGTCCTTTCCCTGCGGAAGCTTGCGCTGTAACAAATAAGAATAAATTGGGAAAAATCTCACGTTCTGCATATATGCCGTAAACATTGGGCAAGCAAGCCGAAATTGCTGTGATTGAGCCTAACAGCAACAGGTCTGCATCTTCGGGGGAATTGGATTTTACCACAACTTGTTGTAAAAAATCGGGTAGATTTTCTTTGATTTCGTCTGAAAAGGTTGGCATTGTTTCGGGTGCATTATACTCTATATCCTCTATTTCCTCTGTTGGGGATTTAGAGGAATTGGGGGAAATTGCAGTTTTCTGAACATTATTAACAAAGGATTTTTTCACCGCTACGTCAACGCCTGCCGTTTTTGCTAAATGGTACAGCGTTTTAATTGTTACGCCATGCCCTCGTGATTTCAGGCAATTGTCGAATTGCCTGTCAGTTTCTTTTTCGGTGTAACCGGAATAAAAACGGCTTAGGCGGTGGTAATAACTTCGTCCGCTTTCGCCCAATGCGTCAGCAAGGGCAAAGCCCAAATCACGCCAATCGGCGTAATTTGGGGCAATATCGGTGGCAGAGGATTCAATGCGCCGGGTTATTACTTCAATATCTGAAAGTTCCTCCTGTCCTCTCGTGTGGGGAGGATAAGGAGTTTTCAATGTGGTTTGCTCGGATTTTGATTTGCCTAACCAATCGTTGGGATTAAATGTTTTCTTGCTCATAAGTTACGGATGATTAGGGTTAAAAAATAGAGTTTAACAAACAAGGAAAACAATCCTGTATTTTTGTATAAATGAATATTCTTGGAGCCAAACCAATTAAGTTGTTCTTCATTTTGGTTACGTAATAAATTGTAAGTGTAAATCAAAAACATTGCCCGGATTGCGGTTATCAAGTTTGGCTCGTGACATTTCTCTTTCAGTGATTCCCTTTTGAAAATTACGTGGTTGTCTAACGTGATTTCAAAAATTGAATAACTACTTGTTTTGGATAATGTGTACCTGTAATTTTGCTTGTTGGCGACTAATGTGTAGTCTTTTCTTTTATTGTATGTTATCATTTTGTTTAAGTATTAAAGGATTGATGAATGCTTGTGGGTCGTGCGGAAGGAAACAGGCTCGGGATACGTCTCGTCCCGATTTATCTACTTCAACTTTGTAGGTAGCTTTTATGTAATTGGCTACTGCATTGAAATAATCGGCGTGTGATATTTCAGATGCATCTATTTCAATGACCCATTTCAAGCCATTACCGGATGGACTGCGAAAAAGCAATTGGGTGTCGAAATACTCATCTTGCAAGAGTTGATCGCGAAGCAAATCTACCGCTTGCAGATTGTCGAAATCAATACAGAGTAAGCCTGAATCTTTTACAAGCGCGTTATCGTTTCGTTTTTCAAAAACACCGGAAAACGTGCAGTAGTCAAAGTTTGCCGACTTGAAAAAACGAGCTTTTTTATGCCTCTCCCCCTGCCCCTCTCCACAAGAGAGGGGAGAAAGAATGGTTCGAAGTTTATCCGTCCGTTGTTTCGCAAAATCCCCGACAATGTAATTATAGGCATCGCGAATACCTATGGTTTTGTAGGGTTTAGTATTGCTAATTGGGGCTTTGAAAAAAGAGAAAAAGTAGCCCCCTAAATCCCCCGAAGGGAGATTTTGAGATTGCGTAGTATCAGAATTAGATTTGATTTTTTTACCATTGGCATAAAAATCAAACTTTTCTCCAATCCGCAAGCACATATCCTTATTGATTGTTTGCAACAATTCATCTCCTTGCTGTTTGTAATGTAATTGGGCGAAATCGAAAGCATTGCCGGACGGAATAGCGTTTTCGCTGTCCGTGTGGCAGGCGGTTTCATCACTAAACACATTGTCAGGATTGGATTTATGAATATATACGGTCAGTGTAGATTTATCTGCATTAAACGGATTTTTGGCGGGCGAACAGGTCCTGCCCGAAAGGGCAAGGACTGTTTCATTGGGATAGTATATTCTCAGAATATGAGAATAGATATTTAACCCGTAATGGGTTTTATTCAATACTGCTCTCTTACTTAGTTTTTCCATAGCTGTTCCTGATTTTGTACATTGTGTAATTGTCTTTCAGAATACGCTCAATGTCTTGACGTAAGTAGTAGATTTTATTGCCAATACGCGAGTATGGCAATGTTCCATTTGAACGTAAAGTTTGAAGTGTGCGCGGACTTATGTGCAGGGCAAGCATAACATCTTGACCATCGAGCCAATCTTCAAGGAAGGCTTTTTCAATCATTTCGTTTATTTGTTCGTCGGTGCATAAGTCGAGATTAATCGGCTCAATATTGAAATGCCTTCGAAAATTGACTGCCAATGGCTCTGTGCTGTATTGAAAGTAATCTTTCAGAATGTCTGCGAGGATACGTGGTTCTTTCATTTTGCAGTCCTCCGTTTTTTTGCAATGTAGTTGGCTGATTGCTGTTCGATTTCCTCTTTTGTGGAGTTTCTGTGACTTGTAAGCCACGTATCTAACTCGTTTCTTCTGAAGTAGAGCCTTTTTCCTTGGGGACAATAACACGGAATAGAGTTTGAACTTGTGAGCTTGTACAAGTGGCTGGAACTCAAATCGAGGTAGGTACAGGCTTCATTGAAATTGAAAATTTCCTTTTGAAGGAGATTTTGCTCGCTCAATCGTTTTTCGATTGATTCGAGCTTTGATAAAATTTTTTGTTGCATAATGCTGTAAAATCGCCTTGTTGTAAGGTTCTTCAATCGTGGCGAGTACAAAAAGAAAAACCACTACTCCGAAATGGAATAGTGGTGCAAATAAATTGGGGTCATTTTGGGCAATTATCCCCCTAAAAACAGAAAGTTTACTCCCAAAACATGGGGCATCTCTGATTATCAGCTATTTATACAAGAGCAAATTGTATTCTTCTTCTACTTTATTTTCATATAGATATGACGTGTACCTGCTTCTGTCTTCATCTGAGGTGGAACTTAAAACTAAAAAATTACCTTTCACAGAACGCTTAGAAAAGCCAAGTGCTTTTGCAATATGACTGTATTGTTTTTCTTTATTCAACGAATACACTTCTTTTAATCGCTTGGGGTATTCTAAAAAGTGAAGCATCGCAACGGCAAATGGAAGTTCATTGGAAACGATAAGTGTTATTAATCGCTTTTGGTTTTCTTTGCTTAATTGCACGAATTTGGGTAAATCCTCAAAAATGTATGGTTTCACTTCATTGACAAAACGTGAATAATTGTCTTGAACTAATTGTACTGATACGCTTATTTCTTCATGAGTGCTTTCAGAGCCAACACCTTCTTCCGGCACGTGTATGATAGTATTCTCAACAACTTCTTCAATGTAGGGATTTTCCGGAACTTGTTTTTTTAGAATTAGGGTATAAAAATCAGAAATCGTTTGTCTCTTATCTTCTTCAATGAATTGTATGTAATGAGCTTGAAATTCGAGGTAACAACGAAACAAAGCTGAAAGCACGTAGTTAAAAATATATGTGGATTCGTTGTGTTGGACATTTATTGAAAAATCGGCATATTTAGAAGTTATTTCGCTTAAATCAAATTGGTTAATTTCAATATATCGCTGAACACTTTCTATGTAAGATTTTATTTTTTCAAATAGCTTCTTCCTGTGGAAAAGAATTAAATCGGATTCGCTACTACCTAACAACTCAAAAAGTTTATTTAATTCACTGGTTATGCTGTTGTCAATAAGTCGTTTGTAGTATTTTATTTTTGAAGAAAATAACGGAGCCGGGAAGTTTATTGTATAGTGTGGCTGAAAATTAGGAGCTATAATGGCAAGCCCACGAAACAAAGGGGAATAAAAGTCATCCCCTTTTACGTCTTTTATAAAAGGACGAAGTTCGCCCGTAATAATTTTTTCAACATCTTCCATTTTATCAGATTTTTATTTCAGGGAAACTTTCAATCGCTTCGCGCGCACCTTTATCGGTTATGTTTGCGTAATGCTTAATTGTTGTTTGAACGGATTTATGCCCTAATAATTTGCTTACTTTATAAATATCAACATCGTTTTCTAAAAGAATAACGCCGAATGAATGTCGGGCAATATGAAAATGAAGATTTTTTTTGATATTTATTTTTTTTGCAATAGTCTTCAAGGCTTTATCGCAGGTTTGTTGCAAAGGTACTTCAAAAACTTTATAATTGTCTTCCTTGCGTTCGCCAAGTAACGTTATCGCTTGGGGATTCATGGGAATGAGCGTTACGGCTGTTTGCCTGCCGTTTTTGGTTTGTGTTTTTTGTTGTGAGAATTTCAGTTTGAAATCTTCGGTAATGTTTTCCCAAGTGAGGTTTTTAATGTCGGAATAACGCAATCCTGTAAAGCACGAAAACAAAAAAACTTTTTTTACCTTCGGATTTAAATCACTTTGGGCAACTTTGGCAATCTCCTCGGTTGTCAGGAAACTTACTATCGTTTCTTGCTTTTCGGGCGCGGATACGTCCAACAGAATGTCGGAAGGGAGCAACTTTTCGGCTATTGCTCTCTTTACTGTTGTACGAAATTTTGAGAAGTAAGCACTTGCGGTATTTCCATGTAGCTTGTTGGAAAGATAATCGGAAAAACCTTGTATTAGGTCCTTGTTAATGCTTTGAATTTGAATGTTTCTATTTTGCAAATATGTTTTCAAATGATTTACCATCAACTGACTTCCTTTTGAGATAGCATTATTCTCAAAATAGGATATTGCGGATTGCTTACGCTTTGCCGTTGGCGTTATTCCTTCCGGTTCAGCGATAAGTTGGTTTTCGCGCATGTTGCGGATTTGCTGTGCTAATTTCAAGCTTTCACGGTTGGCATCGCGTTCTTCTTTGGTGAGCCTATCGGATAATACTGTATAGAGTTTTAAATACTCATAGTTGCGTTTCCCATTCTGAAACCAATCTAAATAATAGCTCCCATTCCCATTTACGAGCTTCTTAACTCGCAGATTTACTACTGTTTTCATATCTGTTTTCTTTGTATCAAAGATACAAAAAAGAAACGATATAAGAAACGGTTTTGAGTAAAAAATGCACAAATAAGAGAAAGAAAGAAGAAGATAACAATTTTATAAAAACAATATATCTCTGATTTATAGCTTTTTAATTTCTCTTATCTTCTTTTGATTGGTGGGATTTTATAGTTGTGATTTTGAAAGCAATTCACATTTCGCAC
>LSQX01360963.1_pt2 | contig 15543 bp, 15 predicted proteins | sample 654561 | NCBI WGS metagenome assembly LSQX01 (sample SAMN04489861, study PRJNA283612) | anaerobic digester metagenome | isolation source: 4 biogas reactors fed with cattle manure at either 37C or 55C with and... | place: Denmark: Kongens Lyngby | collected 2014 | reverse complement strand
ATCACTGTCTTGAAGAACCGGGGAAAAGATGTGTCTAAGTATCTGGAAGACACCCCTTCACTTCAGCCTGCTTCTCCTGAAAAATTGCAGGAACTTTCTGACCTTGTGACTTCTGTTCTGTCCAAGGATGACAAAACCCTCATTGACAAAGTTTACTCCATCATTGGTGATGTAGAGGACATTTCCAAGCTTCCTACTGAAACAGTTGACTATGCTATTACTTCTATTAAAGAGTGGGTGAAACAGGCACGGACTGACAAGGCAATTGCTGAAAAGAAACAGTATCGTAGGAGTACGGGGGTAGACAAAAGGGTCAAGGACCAGGTCCTGGATGATGAAAAGAAAGCCATTGTGGACAAAATCATGGCTGATAAATCTCTCACCAAAAAGCAGAAGGTAATTCAGATGTGGGAAAGTGGTCTCACTCGTACTGACACCCTTGCTCTTCATTTCATGGATGCTACCTACATTTATGACCTCTACAGGGAATATGCCAAACATGAATAGGAAGAGAATTCAGGTTGCTCATGAAGCACCCCTGGCACTGATGCCTTTGGTCAGACACTTCACAGATTATGACTATGCTTTGGTTCATCTGTTTGAAGACCCTGACCAGGCATTTGCTAAGGAATATTATCATTTCTTTGAAACCAGTTTGAAGAGAGGTCGTAGGGTTATCCTAGATAATTCAGTGTTTGAATTGGGAGAAGCATTTGACTTGGAAAAATTCTTTGAATGGGTCTATAAACTCCAGCCTACTGAATATATCATTCCCGATGCCCTGGAAGATTATCCCGGGACTATTAAGAAAGTGGATGATTGGTTAAGGTTAGTGGAACAAAAAGCAGAAGAGGGTAAGGTGTTGAAATCCAAATCTATTGGTGTTTGTCAAGGCAAAACTTATGCTGACCTGTTCCTTTGCTACAAAGCACTTTCCTACAAAGTAGACAAAATTGCAGTGTCTTTTGATTGTTCCTGCTATCTGGAATGTTTTCCTTATGAACCTAAGGAGGAAGGCTTCATGAATGGTAGAAAACTATTTATGACTGATTTGAGAAAGAGATTCAGGACAGGGGCATTTGAAGAAAAGCCCATGCACCTCCTTGGTTGTTTCTTGCCTCAGGAATTTGTCTATTATAAGGAAAATCCCGGTTTTTCCTTTATTGAAACTCTAGACACTTCTAACCCTGTGGTGCATGGATTAATTAGGAAGAGATATGGTGATAAAGGCTTATATGAAAAGTGCATGACCAAATTGGTAACTTTCATGAAGCTTCCTGCTACTGCCATTACTGATACCCAGAAAGCAGTAATATTCTCAAATATCACTAAATTCAAAAACTGGATATAATTATGATTATAAGTATTAGTGGAACTCATTGTACAGGGAAAAGTACCCTTGTTGAGGCACTGAAAAAGCATCCTGTTTTTAAAGATGCTGTGTTTCTGAAATCTTCAGGCAGAGCATTAGCAAAAGAAAACTCCAGAATCAAGGTGAATGAGGACGGAGATTTCTTCACTCAATTCTACCAGATGACCCGTGACTGCTACCAGCTCTTGGAAGCAATGGACAAACCTCTTGTTATTTGTGATAGAAGTTATCTTGACACTCTGGTTTATTCCCAGTATCTTCATGAAAAAGGCAAAATCTCCATCTATCAAATGGACCTTCTGAAAGGAATGGCTCTTATGATGGATGCCATGGTTCATTTTGACAAAGTTTTCCTTCTGAAACCTTCATTTGAACTGCAAGCCGAGGAAAACAGGTCTATGAATGAAGAATTCCAGAGAGATATTTATAATATGTTTGATGCTTTGCAGGTGCATGAGCCTGATTGGGAATATCTGCCTGATGGTGATGAACTTAGAATTAAAAGAATAGTAGCTTATGTCCAAGGAGCAAAGAAAAAGTAGTCCAGAACTTGACCTGGGAAAGAAAGTAGAGGCACCCATTCACTATGCACCAGATGTGCTTAGAAGGGTTGTCAGAGAACAAGAAAGAGGAAGTCTTGTAAAGGCTGGAGTGTATCCTGAATTTTTCGGGTACGATGTTTGGAATGCCTATGAGTTCAATTTCCTGGTAGTAGGTGGTGGTCCTCAGAACTATGTTTTGAAGATTATTTATCCTGCTTCCTCACCTTACATTGTAGAATCTAAGTCTCTGAAACTTTACTTGGGGTCTTTCTCTATGGATAGATTCACTAGCTTGAAAGAAGCATTGGATACTGTGACTAAAGACCTCAATGAACTCCTGGAAACTCATGTTCAAGTAAGAGCAATGAGAGTAGCTGAGGTGAATGGATTCCAAAGAACCTTCTCTATTGGTGATGGGGTCAAAGTACTGGATGACTTGGCTGCTGATGTACCTTGTACTGAATTTAATCATAATGCTGAACTTCTGCAGGAAGGCAAGTCGAAAGGACTGACCGAAACTCATCAGTATGTGTTTTATGGTCTCAAGAGTAATTGCAAGGTGACTCACCAGCCTGATTATGGTGCAGTGTTCATCAAATACACAGGTCCGGACCAGATTGACCCGAAGGCACTCTATAAGTATTTGGTATCTTTTAGAGGTGAAAATCATTTCCATGAGGAAATTGTGGAAACTATCTATACTGACCTCTTGATAAATCTTCCTAATGCAAGTTCTTTGGTGGTGTTTGCTCAGTACACTAGAAGAGGTGGCATTGACATTAACCCTGTCCGTGCTCTGACTCTCAATGACTTGACTTGGCTTCCTTGTGAAGAACTCCTTATGGATTCTCCTGGTATTGTTAGAAGTTTCATGCAGTAATGTCTACCATTTGGATGAAGCAGGATATTGACATTGTGAAGGAACTGAGCAAGCCTATTCTGGTTATCAGTCCCAGTTTCTTCACAAGTTGTCTTTGTTTGACTGGTTGCCTCTTTGAGAAACAGAAGTTAGAGGGTTGCAACATTTGTCCAGCAGACAGAAATGTTTTGGGGTTGGACCATTCTTTAACCCTGAAAGAAGGCTATACATCTTTGGGCAAGATTCAAGGCAAAATACGGCCTGAATGTGAATTCTTTGACAAGAACCCTTATTCTAGAATGCAGCAGGCCATTGATGTAGAGTATCTCAAGCATCTTCAGGACCAGTACAGGAAACAAACTGGAGAAGACAATGAAAATCTCGGTGTGTTTTGGAACCATCTACTTTCCTATCCTGCAGAACAGTTTTCCAGGAAATATATTTTCTTTTATAAAGGTAAATGGGCCTCAATGTTTGAACTGAAAGCTTATGAAAAAAGCAGCAATATTGTCCATTAGTGGTGGGTTGGACTCCACCTGTTTATTGATGCACCTTTTGGCTAAGGGTTATGAAGTAAAAGCATACTCTTTCAAGTATGGCCAGAAGCATGCAATTGAGCTGGAAAAGGTTCAGAAAAATATCAAGTTTATTCAGGAACTTGGTTACCCTGTCCAGCATCAGATTATTGATTTGACCAGTGCTTTCAATGAATCTGCCTCTTCCCTATCTGCTTTCTCAGGTGTTGAAATTCCTGAGGGTTCTTATATGGAAGAAAAAATGAAGAGCACAGTGGTAGAAAACAGGAATGTGATTTTTGCCTCTATTCTGTATGGTAAGGCTCTTGCTTGGGCTAACAAGGAATCCAGACCTGTAGAAATTTTCTTGGGCATTCATGCAGGAGACCATGCTATTTATCCTGATTGCACCCCTGAAAGTAGAGAAGCTTGTGAACATGCCTTCAAAGTTTCCAATTGGAATTCTGACAAAGTTTCCTATCAAGCTCCTTTTGTAAACATTGACAAGGCAGGAGTTCTCAGAGAAGGGGTCAAAGCAATGGAATCTCTGAGGTTTAAGAAGTCAGAGGTAATGTTTATCCTTTCCAATACTCATACTTGCTACAATCCGAGTTCTGATGGCCTCTCTTGTGGAAGATGTGGAAGTTGTAATGAAAGGATACTTGCTTTCCATGAAAATGGTCTCATTGACCCTGTTCCCTACCAGGAACCTTGGGGTGCAGTGCTAAGAAGGGCAAAAGGGGAATAAAACATTTTGCAGATAAAAATATAACATTTATATTTGCATTGTGATTTTGTTACCATAAAATAAATCTAACAAACAATTCTTGATGTAAAGTTTGTGTGTAATAATAGATGATAAGTGCACCGGACGCCAGGATGTATAAGCCAGACAAGTCAAGAGTTCATCATTGTTAGATTTTTAAGAATTGAAGCATGGTGTAATGGTAGCACTAGGGATTTTGGTTCCCTCAGTTCAGGTTCGAGTCCTGATGTTTCAACAAAAGAGAGTTCTTTGAAAATAATGGGCCTGTATTTTGGTTTTTGACAGTACTGTAGTAGGTATTTGTTGGTAGGCTGGTTGTTGCATCCAGTACAATGTAACGAAAAATAACTGCCAAGAATTTCGTCAAGAAGGTGGCGAACAAGGTTCGTGCACTTTCCTTCTGCCCTGCCTATGCAATGGCAATGGCGGCCTAAGAAATCAAGCAAAACAAAAGTTAAGGCAAGTTGCAATGTAATAGAAACTTCCTGGTGGAGGATGCAAACCAAGCATCCCTGAAGCCACTGTCCAGCTTTAAAGGACAGCAATAAGGCATCTGGTACCAGTTTGGCCTTGAAACAAACTCTGGTAATCCTAACCTATCTGATAGAAGATGGATATGGACACAGTATTGGACATGGGTTCGACTCCCGTCAGGTCCACAATGCTCCTTTAGCTCAGTTGAATAGAGCAACAGATTTCTAATCTGTGGGTCGTAGGTTTGAGTCCTACAAGGAGTACTAGACATTTCAAATCTTAAGTGTTATGCGTAAATTTATTTTTGTTCTTGCAATGATGGTGGCACTTGCCTTCCTCCCCTCTTGCACTTCTTGTAACAATAATGGTGAAGGCTTTGGTATCCAGTATTCACTGCAATCTAATGGAACTACTGATGGCTTTGTCCAGGTGGATTTTGTCAATGGTGGGTTCAAGGTGACTGGAAATGCTGGTTATGACTTCAATTGGTCCAATGAAACTCCTGCCTTCCAGTCAGCAAATAATGTGATGGTATTGTCTGAGGCTCTTAAGTGTAAAGATGCTAAAACTGTCCAGGCTGCTGAACATGTGAATAATTGGCTTGAGGAAAGTATTAAAGTAACAGATTTCTCTGGTCATTATGACATTTATGTGAAGGGTTATGTGATGGAGACCATGACTCAGATTAAGTTCTCTATTGATAGACATTTTACCAATATTACAGAATAATCATAAAAGACTGCTGGGAAACACACTAATTATAGTTAAATGAATAAATATTGATATGGCTCAGTGATAAGGCTCAGCGGCCTTTTACATATTGCCTTGATGTTGGAATGGTAGACAAGGTGGACTCAAAATCCACTGCCCTTGAAAGGCGTGAGGGTTCGACTCCCTCTCAAGGCACCACACTAAAAGTAAAAATTGGTTTATGGAATTCAATAGCTATCCTCTTTTAGAGAAAGATTTTTTTCAGTGGTGCTCAAATAACCATCTTAAAATAGAACCTGTAACTGACCATATCTTCAATTGTGGAGATATGGTGTTTCTGTTATTAGAGGAGAAGGATGGTAATGTTTGTGATGCAGACTACCATTTCATTTTGAATGATTATGAAAAGAAATCTATAAAGAGCACCACTCTTCCTATTGATGCAGTTGTCTATAAATGGGGGACTAAATTCTGCTATACTAAGGTTGCAGTAATGGACCAGCCAGATAATGATAATGTGAAGGAATTTAAGTATCTGGGCACTACAACCTTGGAAGTCCCTAATCTTCCTTTCTTGGGCATACATGGTCAGTATGAAATTTTGAATGGAAGTAGGAACTATGATGATTGGGTAGCAAAAGCTAAGTTCTTGCAAGTTCCTACTCTGGGTATTTGCGAGAAAAATACTCTTGCTGGAACAATGGCTTTTCAACAAGCATGTGGTAAGGGTGAAATAAAGTCTATATTGGGAGAAACAATCACTATAAGCAATGGCAATGATTTGTTTTGTGAAGGCAAAATTTATGCCTTGACAGCAGATGGTTGGAAGAATGTACTTCAAACCAATGCAGAAATAAATGTTATCAACCCTTCTCAGTTTGTCTTGGAGGACAGACTTCTACAATTGGGCAAGGGAGTAGCATTTGTGTTTGACCCCCTCCAATTTCCTTATGACAAGAAGACAGTCAAAAAGTACATGGAGGCTTTTGACCAGTGTTACTTCAAACTGGATACAGTAGAATTTGAGAATCCTAAGACAGATATGACCCTTCTAGAAAGGACTCAGGAGTATCTGAATAATGACTTGGGGTTGCAGCCTATTATCATTTGTGATGCTTATTATTTGGACAAAACTGACTTTGAAATCAAGAAGGACCTGAACCTTATTTCTGGAGTTAAGTCAGCAGTTTCTAAGAATCAATATTTCAAGGCAGATGATGAAAATCTGGTTTTGTTTGCTGACCTGTTCAAAGATGAAGATTTCGGGCCAGTGATTGAAACAGCCATAAAGTCTCTTCAGGAACTTGATGAGGCAGCAAACTTCTCTATTCCTACTGGAAAGTTCAAACTTCCCAAATACATACTGAATGAAGAAGAAAAGAAACTCTATGGAGATGCAGACACTGAATTTGATGCTCTTTGCATGGAGGGTTGGGAAAGACTGAAAATAGCAGAAAAGCCTAATGTTGAAGTTTATCTTGATAGACTCCAGGAGGAAATAGAGGTTATTAGGGGAGGGGGATATATAGATTATTTCTTAATTCTTCATGACATTATCAGGTGGTGTGAGAAGAATGACATTCTTGTGGGTGTAGGCCGAGGTTGTTTTTTGGGTGATAATAAGGTTTTGTTATTTAATGGACAGGAAGTTCCTATTAAAGATGTTGAGATTGGACAGGAAGTTCAAAATTATTTCAATCAAAAATCTATTATTGAAGATAAGTATGAGTATGAGGTGAATGAAGAGGTTGTGGAACTGGACTTTGGGGAAACAAAAATTACTTGTACTAAAGACCATAAATTTTATACTAATAATAGAGGCTGGGTTTGTGCTGACCAATTGACAGAATATGATGATGTTTGTTTTGTGGATTAAAAAGTTTGTAATATATTTGCAGTAATATAAACAGCCTGCAGCTATGATAATCTATAAATGCACAAACAAAGTTAATGGTAAATATTATATTGGGAAGACAAAGAATTCTTTGTCAGAAAGAATTTCTCAACATAAAAGTGAGGCAAAATGTAATAAGGATAATACTTTGTGTGCCTTTCACAATGCACTTAACAAGTATGGATTTGAGAATTTTATTTGGGAGGTTATTGATACTACTCAAACAGAAGATGAACTCAATGCAAGAGAGGCATTTTGGATTGATAAGTTAAAGTCTTTAGTTGAGTTTGGTCGGGGCTATAATATAAATTCTGGTGGTGAGGGTGGAGACAACTTCACTAATAACCCTAATAAAGAATTTATACGAAAAAGAATTTCTCAGGCAGTAAAATGTTCCAAAAGGTGGACTCCAGAAAGGAAAAGAGAGGCGTCTGAAAAATTTAAACAAAGGAATCCTATGAAACTTTACCCTGAGAAATCTACTTTTGTTACGGATAACCCCATGAAAAAGTCTCAATATAAAAGGATAGGACCAAAAAATCCTATGGCTGATTTAAGGGTTAGAGAAAAACATAAAAAGAGGATGAATGACCCAATTGTTAAAGAAAAAATAGCTAGGGGCGTTTCTAAAGCCTTGCAAGGCCGGACTTTTAGTAGAGAACATATAATACATCTCAGTAGAACCAGGAGTAAATTTTATTGGGCTAAATATGATGCAGTTTCCCACAATTTATTGGAAATTTATGAGAGTGCATTAGAGACAGGTGAGTCTACTAAACTTTGCAATCCCTACCCTTCTTCCCTGCAAAAAGGGTATAAACTTTTGAATAATTATATTTGGATAAATTATAGAAAAGATGAAATTGCTAAACAAAACATACCTGCAATATTCAGGCAAGGTTTATGATATTAAGGTTAGCACCCCTGACCATTCTTATATCATAAATAAAGCTGTGGTACATAACTCAGCAGCAGGGTCATTGTGTGCTTGGTTGTTGAATATCACTAAAATTGACCCCATTGAATATGGTCTCTTGTTTGAAAGGTTTCTGAATAAAGGTCGTATCAAAAAGACCTATGAATATGAAGTTATTAAAGTCCAACTGGATAAAAATTTGTTTATTGAGTTGGATGTTAAAGAAAAAGTTGTTATTTTTAGACATTCAGAAAAAATGATTGTAACAGCTAAAGAATTACAGGAAGGTGATGAAATCATTAGTCTCAAATCAAGAAATCTTGAGGAAGTGCTCCAGAGGACAGAGGAGGCCAGTGAAGGGGAATAACTCCCTATATAATGTTTTATATAAAACTACTTGCATTGTAACAGGTAGAGTTTATGTAGGTGTTCATTCAACTCTTAAGTTAGAAGATGGTTATATAGGTTGTGGGATAGTAGCAGATTATTCATCTTTTGAAAATGATTATAAAAGTTTGATAGCAGATACTTTTGGTAATGCAGTTAGAAAGTTTGGGGTAAAATCTTTTGTGAGAGAAGACTTGTTATTTTTTGATTCTGTTGATGAAGCTCTTAGGGCTGAAAGAGAAGTGGTGGATTCTGCATGGATAAAAGATATCAGAACATATAACAAAGTGTTAGGCAGAACTAAGCCTCCTAGAAAGGTAGGGAAAGAAAATGGAAACTGGGGGAGGAAATGGACGGTTGAAAAAAGAGAAGCCTTTTCTAAAAAGAGAAGGGAATCAGAAGCATCTAAGGGAGCTAAGAACCCGAATGTTAAACCTTGTTTTTTTGTCAATTGTTTAACTCTGGAAGTTCATTACTTTGGTTCCTTTTGGGAAGCTCATGCAGTAAAGTTCCCTACTAAGAATGTAGAGACAATTAGGACTATGTATAGAGAGAAGAGGTTGTTTGATAGACATTGGGTAATTTTAGATTATAAAGAGTACACTGAAAATAAAGAAAATTTAAAGGTAATAGTACAAGAGTACATTAATCAGTCAAGGTTTTGTAAACAATTAAATTTACAGAAAGAATGGGCTATTTAATTAATAAAGTGGAGACAATAAAGAGGCGGGGCACCAAGGTAGGTTCCCCGCCTGACTAAGGACATTGATACTGACTTTGAATCCATTAGAAGAAATGATGTGAAGAGATATATGGAGTCTAAATATGGTGCAGACCGAGTTTGTTCTTTGGGTGCTTACACCAGTTTGCAGATGAGAGCAGTGTTCAGAGATTTCTGTAAACTCAGAAATGTTCCTCAGGCCACAGTTGGGTTCTTATCTAAAATCATGTTTGAAACTAGAGACAACAAGAATGCCCGTGCTAGTAAGGCACCTTGGGAGTATATTTTCAAACTTGCCTCTAGAAACCAAACACTCTATGATTTTGTTCAGTCTCATGCTGAAATGATTGAGGAAACAAGACTTTGCCATGCTGCTCCTCGTGCTGCCTCTGTTCACCCTTGTGCTACACTCATTCTGCCTGAAGGTGAGTCCATCTATACTTCTGTTCCTATCAGAAAAACAGAATTGAGGGGTTCAGACATGATTATTTCTGAATGGGAGGGTCCGTATGTGGAGGCAGCAGGATATTTGAAGGAAGATATTCTGGGTATCATACAACTGGATAAGTTTAGAATGATTATTAACCTAGTGAAAGAACACTACGGAGAAGATGTAGACATCTATAACTTACCTCTTGATGAACCAGGTGTCTATGATATGATATCCAAGGGATTGACTGGTGATGTATTCCAGTTAGGTTCCAGAGGATTAACTGCATATAGTATGCAGGTGAAGCCTACCTCAGTCAAGGAACTTTGTGCTATGGTTGCCCTGTTCAGACCAGGACCTATGGACAATGGATTTCACCAGGAATATGTGGAAGTGAAGAACGGTAGAAGGGAATTGACATACATGGAAGGCCTGGAAGAAATCACCAAAGAAACTTATGGTCTTCTTGCCTATCAGGAACAAATTATGCTTATTACCACTCATCTTGCTGGTTTCACCCTTGTGGAAGCAGATAATATCAGAAAAGGTATGGGTAAGGTAGATAAGAAATTTTTTGCTGAACAGGGGCAGAAATTCATTGAGGGTGCAGTCAAGAACGGATATGACAAAGACTATGTAGAGAGCCTTTGGCATAAGATGTGTGCTTTTGGTGGATATGCTTACAATAAGTGTTTGTCAGGCAATACCAAATTGCTCAGGTATGCAAATAACAAATCAGGAAGGAGTGCATATCACCCTACTATTGCTGAAATGTACAAAATCAGGGAATCCTATTCCTATGCAAAAGAACATAATCATTTGTCTTTGAGAGATAAATACAGGGGTGAGGGTTTTGGTACTTGTTGGTCATTGAATGAACAAAATAGACTGGTCAAAAATAAAATTGTGGACATCTATTATCAGGGTATGAGAGATGTTTACAAACTCACTACTGAGTCAGGCAAAACAATAATTTGCACAGATAACCATAAATTTCCTACTGTCAATGGTAAAAGGGAATTGAAAAATCTTGTAGTAGGAAAAGACCAAATTTTTGTTTCTTCAGGGTACAAACAAGAAGATACTGTTTATAGATTCAATGAAGAAGGCAATAATTTTCCTGTGAAGGGACAGCAAGGTTTCCAAACAAGAAACACCAGTTTCACTCAATTCGACAAATACAGAAGAGAAGTAGCTTCACAAAAGGGGTGTTGTGATTGTTGTGGTGAAATTTTGAATGAAAGAAAGGAAGTTCACCACAAAGATTTCAATCACGGAAACAATGATTGGGACAATTTGGAAACCTTGTGTGTTTCCTGCCACAAACAGAAGCATTTTTCTAATCCTGATAGGACCAAACCAGGTGAGAAGGGTTTATACACTCATTTGGAAACTATTGTTTCAATTGAATATGCAGGAAGGGAGGAGGTTTATGATGTAGAAATGGCCGACCCTTATCACACTCTTACTATTGACAATGGTATAGTTACCTCCAATTCCCATGCTCTTTCCTATGCCCTAACTGCTTATATCAGCCAGTATCTCAAATGGAAGTACCCTCTTCCTTATTGGATTACAGCCTTGGAATTTGCAAGTGATGAAAACCTGCCTAGGTTCATTTCGGAAATAAACAGGACAGGCGACATTCTGGTTTCTCCTCCTGACATTAATAAATCTGAATTGCAATTCTATGCTGACTTTGACACCAAGAAGATTGTTTGGTCCATTTCCAGGGTGAAGCAATGTGGTGAAGTTGCAGTGTCCTACATATTTGCTGAAAGACAAAAGGGTGGTCCTTTCTTTGACTTCAAGGAGTTCTTGTTTAGAGTAGACAAGTCTAAGGTAAATAAGTCAGTAGTGGAGAATCTCATTCTTGCTGGTGCTTTTGATGACCTTTGTGATATTAAGATGCCCAGTCAAAGAAAAAAGATTATCAATGAATATAGAGAACTTAGTGGTACTAAGATTGATAAAACCAAGGACTTTTTAACTCTTGCTGTTCAGGAAGGAAAGGCTGACCAGGAATGGTGGTGGTTGCTGCAACAGAAACGGGTGTCAGGCCTTGCATTCTTTGATTACCCTACAATCCTTCAGAACGAAGGTTTTGACCTCAGCAAATACCTTTCTCTTGATGAATTTGAGATGGAGGAAATGACTGAAACAGGAAGTAGGATTGTAACTACTGCTGGTATTATCAGTGAAATAGAGCATAAAACCTCCAAGAGGGGAGATTATTGCAAATTCAGGATAGAGCAGAATTATTCATTTGTTTGGGTGACTGTCTGGAATGAAAGTTATAAACAGTATGGAGAGATGCTTCAGAATTGTGAAGGCAAGATAGCTTGTGTAAAGGCAAGGGCCTATTATGACAGTTTCAAGGGTGAAAATGCCTTGCAAAGTGACAATGGTTTTGAGTTAAAATTGGTTTACTAAAAATTTTTGAGGAATTTTGTTGAAAAATTTTGCATTTAGAAATATAATTATTATATTTGCAATGTGATTGATAAACAACTTAATTCTCTTAAAGTTATGAAAACCATTGTTAGAAGTCAAAATTGGGTCGGCGGCAGCCTCCTTGGTGAAATTCCTTCTTGTCCTGTTGAGGTTTTGACCAAGCTTTTTGGCAATCCTTCTCCTTGGGATTATGACAAAGTAGAACATGAGTGGACAGTGTCTTATCAGGAAGATGGCAAGGAATTGCAACTTTTCCGCATCTATGATTATTATGGTGACAGATGGCATATCGGTGGTGAGGCTACTCATCGGGTAAAGGGATATGCTAAAAATAAGTATCTGGAAGGGTTTATTGAAACTCTCACTAAAATGATTGAATCTGTAAAATAGGAGGAGTGATTATGAAACAGATAGTAATTAAAACTCAAGCACAAATCCTTACTCCTGATGAATTTTTCAGATATGTAAGGGCAAAGGGACATGCCAGAGCCTACAGACTCTATCATGTGAAAGTCACTGCTCCTGACCTGATTGAACAGGCAGAAAGGGCACTTGAAGGTCCCTGCCTTCCTACTATTTATATGATTGATAAGGACCCTTCTGGTAGGGCAATTATTAAATTTCAGTATCATCCAGTGTGGTATTCTTCCACTTATGAACATTTCACTTCTACTGATAAAAAACTCGAATTTGACCTTAGTAATGCTCAGGAAAGTGTCTTTATGGTCCTGCCCAATATGTTTAGTAGGTAAAATTCTCTCAAAATATTTTTGCAGAAAGAAATATAATATTTATATTTGCATTGTAAAACAACTTAGGTACAATTTTTAGGTAAATTTTTAGGTAAATTAACAATTGCTTATGAACACTACATTTTTAGAGAAGTTTGGCTGGGATGTTGAAAGGCATCCAGTCAGTTTTGAAAAAGGTGGTCAAATCGTTACTGACCCCAATTTCCTTGTTCTCAGCAGGAATGACAATGACCAGGTCCTGTCGGTAATGTCCAAAAAGTACTGTCCAATGACAGTCAATGAATTTGAACAAGCAACCCAGAGAATGCAGGAAGTATCTCAGATGGAATTTATGGGATTCCAGGAGTTCAATGATGGAAAGATTCTTCTTTCAGTACTCAAAAATGGAAATCCTCTTTCTGTCAATTCTTACCCTATTGAGGCTTATTTGGTGATGGGCACCTCCTTCAATGGAGAGCTGCCTTTCTTCATTGGGACCTCTACAATTCTTGTTCGATGCCAGAATTCTTTCTCTCAAATCCACATGATGTCTCGTACCAGGCACACCAAATACTCCTTTGACCGGAGAGAAACTGTGCTTGCCAATCTGGAAACTTACTTTAGGGACAGGCAGAGGATTTATTCCAATTTTGAACTGATGGACCAGGTCACTTTTGATGAAGAGCAGAAACGACTTTTTGTCAACCATGTTCTTTCTATTCCTGACATTGAGCCTGAAAAAGGTTTTGCTACCAGAACCCTTAACAGACGGGATGAACTGATGGCTTGCATTGAAGGTGAAACTGCTGAAATTGGTAACACTGTCTTTGGACTCTTCCAGGGTCTCACAAAGTTCACTACTCATTCATTGACCACCAGAAAGGAAGCACCTTTTGCAAACCTGATTGGTACAGCCAATGACCTCAACCAGAAGGGATATCAGTATGCACTTGCACTGACCCGTCAGGCAGCCTAATTGACAGGGGCACCTCAGCCCCTGTCCTTTACCTTTATTATATTATGGAAGAAAACCTTATCAAAATCCCTGTAGGGAATAAAATCATTGTCCTCAAATACCTTGATTTTGACACTGATGTGGACCTTGATGCTGTCACCAAGATTGATTATTCCAATCTGTATGGTGAAATAGTGACCATTTCCTCTCTACTCAACAGGATTGGTATTCTGAAGGCAGATGTAGAAAACATTTACAATGACTTTAAACTAGAACTAGAAATTTTTGAAAGCCAAAAGAGAAAACAGATTGTAAAAGAAAACTTAGCAACTGGAAACAAAAAACCTTCCGAAGCAAGCCTTGCGGGTGAACTTACAGTTGACAGGGAAGTTATTGCTATGAGGAAGAGGCTGAATGAACTCCAAAGAGACCTCAAATACATTGAAGCAGTCTACTGGGCCATTCAGTCAAAGGACAAAAAACTGTCTGTCCTCATGAAAGGAGTGACTCCTGAAGAGTTTGCTGAAGGGATTGTAGAGGGAGTGGTAAACACCTTCTATGTAAAGAAATTTGACCAGAAACTTTAATAACAAAAGTCTTATTCAAAAAATCAACCAAAAAGTTAAAATTATGGCATTTGACAGAAGCAAGTTCACTGCCCCTAAATTAGAGACCAACAAGAAAGTCTCTGATGATGTGAACAAAACAATGAGAGTTAACAACTCTAACAGGGGTGATTATCTCACTATTGATGAGGGAGTCAATGTTTTCCGTCTGTTCCCTCCTCACAATCCAGATGAGCCTACATTCCAGCCTAAGGTGGTTTACTGGCTTGATTGCCGTATCCCCAAGCAGGATGCAGAAGGCAACCTTATTGAGGGTGAATTTGAGTGGAAACGGAGGCCCATTTTTGACTCCCGTATCCATGGTAGCACTCAGAAAGATATCATTGATGAGTACATTAAGTTCACTCGGAATGCTATCTTCACTAACAACTCCTCTGAGGATGCAAAGAAACTTGTAGCTGCAATCAATGGTTGGAGAGACAAGTCAGGCAAGTGGAATCCTGGAATACTCCCTAACACTTCATTTGTTGCTTATGCAACCAAGGGTGACATTACAATTGCCAACCTGGGCCGTCTTGAGTTGTTCCAGAGTGATAAGGATGAGCTTGAGAAACTCAATGTAGATGAGAAGTCTGGTGAAATCATTACCACTGACATTTGGTCTGGTCCAGATGATGGTATCCAGTTTGTCCTCACCCGTAGGAGGAATGACAAGGGTAAGAGGGAACACACTATCCAAAAAAAGACTTTTGTGCCCAAGGACAAGAAGAACATTGCCAAGGAGTGGGAGGAGTTCATTCAGAGTCAGGTTATTCCTGATGATGTGCTTGAGCATTGGTCCAAGATGGAGCCTCTTTCTGTTCAGTTCAAGAATGCTTATAAGAGAAGTGATTTTGAAAGAGCTGTAGAGGCACTCCAGAAGTTTGATGCTGACCACTCTTTCCACACTTTTGAGAATGATGAGTTCCTGGAAATCCTGAAGGAGATTGACTCCTATTATCCTGATGAGGAGCCTGAGGAGGAACAGGAGGAAACAGTAACTACTCAGGCTGTGATTGACTACTCTGAAATGAGTCGTGAAGAACTCAAGAAGGTGATTGCTGAAAATGGTCTTGGCATTAAGGTGTTCAAATCCACTTCTACGGAAGACCTTGCCAAGAGGGTTGAAGAGGCAATGAAGGCAAAGGAAGAACCTGAAGAGGAAGAAGAAATGCCTGAAGCACCTTCTGCTCCTTACAATGCAGCCAATG
>LSQX01087696.1_pt2 | contig 15543 bp, 16 predicted proteins | sample 654561 | NCBI WGS metagenome assembly LSQX01 (sample SAMN04489861, study PRJNA283612) | anaerobic digester metagenome | isolation source: 4 biogas reactors fed with cattle manure at either 37C or 55C with and... | place: Denmark: Kongens Lyngby | collected 2014 | reverse complement strand
TATAAGAGACAGAAATTAAAGAATTTTTATTTTCTTATTATAAAATCAATGACAATATTTTATTTATTAGTTCAATTAATAATCATAATGTTAAAGAGGTAATCACTTATTTAAATAATTATGATATTCATGAAGCCTATTTAACAGGATTTATAAATGCTGGTAAAAGTACAATATTAAATACTATTTTAGAGTCTTATAACCAAAATATTATGAATTTAACGACTAGTTATATTCCTCATACAACAATGAATTTCATTAATTTAAAGATTAATGATAATTTAACACTGATAGATAGTCCGGGTTTTTCTTATCCAGATTATCTAAGTAATGATTTAGAATTATTAAAAAAAATAGATGTCAAAAAGAAAATAAGACCGATTTCTTATCAAATGAAAGAAAGTGAATCTTTAATTATTGAAGATTTACTTAATATGACATTTAAAAATAATGCGAATGTAATTGCTTATTTAAGTAATAAATTTAAATTGAAAAAGGGATTTAAGATAAAGAAGAATAATTTAAAAATGACTATTCCTGAAAATAGCGATTTAGTAGTTAAAGGAATTGGTTTTATCAATTTTAAAAATGAATCTAAAATAGAAGTAGATGTTGAAGATGAAAAGTTTTTAGAAATTAGACCAACTATTTTTGGAGGTAAATATGAGCACGATAAAGATAATGAGTGAAAATTTAGCTAATAAAATAGCTGCAGGTGAAGTAATAGAAAAATGTTCATCGGTAGTTAAAGAATTAGTAGAAAATAGCATTGATGCCGGTGCTAAAAATATAAAGGTTGAATTAATTGATGGGGGAATAAAACAAATAAAGGTAACTGATGATGGAGTTGGCATGGATGAGTCTGACGCTTTGATGGCTTTTTCTCGTCATGCAACATCGAAAGTTTTAAAAGAAGAAGATTTGTTTTTTATTGATACTTTGGGGTTTCGAGGTGAAGCTCTTCCTTCAATTGCATCTGTTTCTGAAGTAACTTTAAAAACATCTAAAGGTGGATTAGGTACAACAATAATTATTAAAGGCGGTAAATTAATAAGCAAAGAAAAATCTGATGCTTACCAAGGCACAATTATTACAATCGATAATATATTTTATAATACACCAGCACGCTTAAAATTTTTAAAAAGCCCGCAGACAGAAGGGACAAATACAATTAATCTTATTGAAAAAATTGCTCTTTCTCATCCAGATATTAAATTTACTTTAATTAATAATGATTCAACTTTACTAAATACATCTGGTAGTGGTAACTTACATAAAACAATCCATGAAATCTATGGACTTAGTATATCTTCTAAAATGATAGAAATTAAAGGTCTTAATGATGATTTTGAAATTTATGGTTATGTTAGTCGTCCAGAAGTATTAAAAAATAATATGAATCATTTAATTACATTTGTTAATGGCCGTTATGTAAAAAATAGAGAATTAAATAAAATGATTAATGATGCATATTACACTCATAAACCTGATAATAAATATCCTGTATGTGTAATTAACATTTATGCAGATCAAACTCTATTAGATGTTAATATTCATCCAACTAAGCAAGACATAAAGTTTAGTAAAGTAAATGAACTTTCAGACTTATTAATTTCTTCAATTCAAAAGGCTTTAAAAAAAGAACTGCTTGTTCCAGAAATTGAAATAAAAAAAGAAATACCAATAATTAAAGAAGAACAAACAAATTTTGAATTTATAAAAAGAGAAGAGAAAGAAGAACAAGTTCAACATGAATTACAGTTAGATAAACCAGGAATAAAGGAATTAGAACTATATCCTGTTGGTCTTGCGCTTGGTACATATATAATTGCCCAAAATGATGAAGGTATTTATTTAATTGACCAACATGCTGCTCAAGAAAGAATTAATTATGAGAAATATTTAAATAAATTAAAAGAAAATAATAAAGAAGTAACTGAGTTATTAATTCCAATCACAATTGAACTTTCTACAAGTGAATTTAACACCCTAAAGGAACATTTAAGTATTTTAACTGATATGGGTTTTGATTTTGAAGAGTTTGGAATTAATACCTATAAAATAAATTCTCATCCTCTATGGCTAAAAACAGGTTATGAAGAAGAATCAATTAGAAAAATTATTGATTTAATAAATATTAAAACAACCGATTTTAATCAGGTTAAATTTAGAGAAAATGTTGCGATTACTTTAGCTTGTAAACTTAGTATCAAGGCAAATTATAATATTTCACATGAAGAGATGGAAAGTTTATTAAATGAACTTATTCAGACTGATAATCCTTATAATTGTCCACATGGAAGACCAACAATAATTAAATTTACTATATATGAACTAGAAAAGATGTTTAAAAGAGTCATGAACTAAAAAAGAGAAAAATATTTTTTCTCTTTTATAATTCAAATTTTTCAGTTGCTTCAAGTGAAGTGACACTGTCTGTAAGAATTGTTTTTAAGTTATCTTCATCATGGTTAGATACATCATCATCTAGATCAATTAATTTTAATATTTCTTCAAATGATGTTAGTCCTTCAATTACTTTTTCTAAACCATCTTGAAGCATTGTTGTAACATCACTTTTATAAACTAATTCTCTTAACTCTTCTTTTTTCATATTATTAGTAATCGCATCACGAATACTTTGGTTCATTAATAATACTTCATGAATTGCAACTCGTCCTTGATAACCGCCATGGCAATGGTCACAACCAACGGGTTCATATACTTCTTTAACATCAACATTTAGAGCAGTTTTGATTATTGTTTTCTCATAATCAGTGGCAGCTCTTTTTCTTTTACATTCCTTACATAAACTTCTTGCTAACTTTTGACTGATAATACCAGATAGAGCAGTACCAAGTAGGTATCTTTCAACTTCCATGTCTAATAATCTTTCAATTGTATTAAGGGAGTTATTAGTGTGAATTGTTGATAAGACTAAGTGACCTGTAATACTCGCTCTAACAGCAATTCTAGCAGTTTCGTCATCTCTTATTTCCCCAATCATTATGATATCAGGGTCTTGTCTTAAAATACTTCTTAAGGCTGTGCCAAAGGTTAGGCCAATTTCATGGTTAACCTGAACTTGGTTAATTCCCTCAATTCGCATTTCAACTGGATCTTCAACGGTAATAATATTAACATCTTCAGTATTTAAATTTTGTAAAATAGAGTAGACAGTTGTTGATTTACCACTACCAGTAGCACCAGTGACTAAAATAATTCCATTAGGTATAGCAATAAGTTTTAAAATTTTATCATAATTTTTCTTTGTAAAACCTAATGAATCAAGTCCTGATAAACTTCTTGAATAATCCAAAATACGAATTACAACCTTTTCTCCATAACTAGTAGGCAAAGAAGAAACACGCATATCGATCATTTCATCATTCATGATCATTTTAATCGCCCCATCTTGTGGTAAACGACTTTCAGTAATATTCATTCCTGAAACTATTTTTATTCTTGTAACCAAGTTTTTCTTGACGCCTTCAGGCACTAAAGAATAATCGATTAAATCTCCATCGACTCTAATTCTAATTAATAATTCTTTTTCTTTTTGATCTAAGTGAATATCTGAGGCACCCTTTTTTAGGGCATCTTGAATAATCTCGTTAACAATGTCAACGATTGGCAGTGTATCATATTCGAATTTTTTAAGCATACTCTTCACCCCAAATATTCTTATTCTCTTATTAATTATACAATAAAAATGTTAATAAGTGCAATAAAATCTACTTATTATTGAAAATATCTCTAATTTACTGTAAAATTCAAGTTGGAGAAGATTATTATGTTAGATAAAAAATATGATTTTAAAACAAAAGAAGAGAAATGGTTAAATTATTGGAATGAAATAAAACTCCATGAATTTAAACTAAATGAAAAAGAAGTATACTCAATTGATACACCTCCACCAACCGTAAGTGGTAATATTCATCTTGGGCATATATTTTCTTATTCTCAAACTGAAATGATTGCTAGATATAAAAGATTAAAAGGCTATAATGTCTTTTATCCTTTTGGTTTTGATGATAATGGTCTTCCAAGTGAAAGATTAGTAGAAAAAGAACACAACAATAAAGCACATCAATTAACAAGAAGTGAATTTCAAAAACTATGTTATGAGACAACTAATAAATATGAAAAAGACTTTCAAAGATTATTTCAAAGAATGGGCTTTAGTGCAGATTTTGAAAATGCCTATAAAACAGTAAGTGATTCAACAATCAGAATTAGTCAATTATCATTTTTAGACCTTTATAAACATCAAAAAGTTTATCATAAAGAAAGTCCATCATTATGGTGTAATGAATGTTTGACATCTATTGCCCAAGCAGAGTTAGAAACAAAAACAGTTGATTCAACATTTAATTATATTAAATTTAAAACAGAGCAAGGTCTTGAATTTGAAATCGCGACAACAAGGCCAGAACTACTTCCCGCGATTGTCGCAGTATTTATTAATCCAACTGATCCAAAAAATAATCATTTAATTGGTTTAAATGCGGTTATTCCCATAGTTAATAAGATTGTACCAATTATCGGTGATGAAAAAGTTGATAAGGAAAAAGGTACAGGAATTGTTATGAACTGTACTTTTGGAGATCAAACTGATATTGAATGGTGGACAAAATATGATTTGCCACTTGTCGAAATATTAACTGATTATGGAAGAATTAATGACACAGTGCCAGATTATGCAGGTTTAAAAGTTAAAGAAGCTAGAGAAAAAATTTTAGAAGATTTAAAACATGCAGGTGTATTAGTTAAATCTGAGCCACTTACTCATGAGGTTAACACTCATGAACGATGTGGAAAAGAAATTGAATATAAGGTTGTTAAACAATGGTTTATTGACTTAATGAATTATAAAGACAAGTTTATTGAGATGGGTAGACAAGTTAAATGGCATCCAGATTTTATGAGAATTAGATATGAAGAATGGGTTAATAATGTCGGTTGGGATTGGTGTATTTCAAGACAAAGATACTTTGGTGTCCCGTTTCCTGTTTGGTATTGTAACAAATGTGGTAAGGCAATCGTAGCAAGAGAAGAAGACCTGCCAGTAAATCCTTTAGAAGATAAGCCACATCGTCCTTGTACATGTGGTTGTAAAACATATGTTCCTGAAAGAGATGTCATGGATACATGGGCAACATCTTCTGTTACCCCATTAATAAATATGAGATATAAAACTAATGATAGTTTAGAAAAGTACTTAAGACCAATGAGTCTTAGAGCCAATGGTCATGATATTATCAGGACTTGGGATTTTTATACAATTGTTAAGAGTTATTTTCATTTTGGAGAAATACCTTGGAAAGATACGATGATTTCAGGATTTATTTTAGCTAGTAAGGGCGAAAAATTAAGTAAAAGAAAAAGTAACGATGCCCTAGCACCCGATAATTTAATTAATGAATATTCAGCAGATGTTGTAAGATATTGGGCGGGAAGTGGTAGACTTGGAAATGACATTACATTTACAGATGAATCGATGTTAAGAGGTCGTAAATTAGTCAACAAAATTTACAATGTTGCATCATTCATCAACATGCATCTTGAAGATTATGAAGATAAAGAATTTAATGATTATGAGTTTTTTGATAAATGGATAATTTCTAATTACCAAGAAATGAAAGAAAGTTACTTAAACTATTTAGATGAATACGAAGTAGGACTAGCTCTAAACACTTTAGAGAAATTCTTTTGGAATTTTTGTGATAACTATATTGAAATAGTAAAACATCGCTTATATCGCCCAGAAGAATTTAAAAATACAGCTAGATATTCCGGGCAAAAAACAATCTATACATTACTTTATAAATTACTTCAAGATTTTTCAATATTCTTTCCGTTTATTACTGAAGAATTATATCAAAATATATATAAACCAACTAAGTCGATTCACCAAACTGAGTTTGAAGAATTAAAATTCGATTTTCAAGAAGAAAATGAATTAGGAGATATTTTAATTGAATTTATAAGCGAAGTTAGAGGTCAAAAAACAATCAAGCAATTATCTTTAAAAAATCCCATTGATAAATTAAATCTAAAGGTAAATGCTAAAATAAAAACAGCAGTTTTGGATTCTCTTGATGATTTAAAAGCAACATTAACTATCAAAGAATTAAATTTAAGTGAGTTTAATGAGTCAAATTATTTAATTGAAGATATAGTTTTTGGAGCACTTGAGAATAAGTAAGAAAATAAATGTATGGTCATCTATACATTTTTTCTTTGGTTTGATATACTAATCAAGTAAGGAAGTGGATATTATGGCAGAAAAAAAAGTAAAAAACATTACAAGTCGTGATCAAGATTTTGGTGCTTGGTATACAGATGTTGTTAAAGAAGCTGATTTAATTGATTACTCAAGTGTTAAGGGTTCGATGATCATTCGTCCCTATGGCTATGCTATTTGGGAAAACATGGTTAATGTTTTAGATAATATGTTTAAAGAAACAGGACATGTAAATGTGCAGATGCCTTTATTTATTCCTGAGAGTTTATTTAATATTGAAAAAGATCATGTTGAAGGTTTTGCTCCAGAAGTAGCAGTTGTTACTGAAGGTGGAAATGAAAAATTAGAAGAAAAAATGATTATTAGACCTACTAGTGAAGTTTTATTTTGTGATCACTATAAAAAAATAATTAATTCTTACCGTGATTTACCACTTTTATATAACCAGTGGTGTACAATTGTCCGTTGGGAAAAAGAAACTAGACCATTTTTAAGAAGTAGGGAAATACTATGGCAAGAAGGTCACACAATGCACGCTACTGAAGAAGAAGCAAGAGAAGAAACATTAAGAATGTTTAAAATCTATGAAACATTTCAAAAAGAATATTTAGCCATTCCAGTTATAACCGGTAAAAAGACCGAAAAAGAAAAATTTGCCGGGGCTGAAGAAACATATACAATTGAAGCGATGATGTATAATGGAATCGCTCTACAAAATGGTACTAGTCATTATTTTGGACAAAAATTTTCAAAGGCATTTGGTATTGAATTTTTAGATAAGGAAAATAAATTAGTTAATCCATATCAAACATCATGGGGAGTTTCAACGAGAATGATCGGTGGCTTAATCATGACTCATAGTGATGATTTTGGTTTAGTTCTACCACCAAAAATAGCCCCAACTAAGGTTGCGGTAATTCCGATTGGTAATGATGAAAGACTAGATCTTTTCATTGAGACAATTAAAGAAGACTTAAAAGATTTAAATATTACATACACCATAATGGACTTAGATAAATCACCAGGATATAAATTTGCTGAAGCAGAAGTAAAGGGCTATCCAATTAGAGTTGAAGTAGGAAATAGAGATCTTCAAGCAGGTGTAGTTACTTTAGTTAGAAGAGATACATTAGAAAAGATAACAGTTAATATGAACGAAGTTATTCCTCACATTCAAGAATTATTAGATTTAATTCAAGATGATATGTACAACAGAGCTCTTCAAAGAAGAGATGCAATGATTTATCAAGTAGATACAATTGAAGAATTAAGAAGTAGTTATGATGATCCTGGATTTTTCTTAGTAAATTGGTGTGGTAGTGAAAAATGTGAAAATTCTATTAGAGAAGAATTTGGTTTGAAATCACGTTGTATAAAAGATGATGTTACAGATAAAAAATGCATTGTTTGTAATTCAGATTCAAAACATTCAATTTATTTTGGTAAACAATATTAAAGGAAAAACAATAATTTTGTTGTAATTAAAGGTATAGGTTATATACCTTTTTTTATGGAGGAATTATGTTAATAAAAGAAATGTTAGATGAAGAAAAACCGAGGGAAAGATTAATTAAATATGGCGTTAATAATTTAAGTAATGAAGAGTTAATCGCGATTATTTTAAGAACTGGTTCAAAAGAAGTATCAGTTAGAGATTTAGCAAGACATATTATTAATAATGTAAAAAGTATTAATGATTTAAAAGATTTATCTATTAGTGAACTATCTAAAATAAAGGGTTTAAAAAAGGTTAAAGCTGTTACTCTAATCGCGGCGATTGAACTAGGTAGAAGAGTATATGATGAGCATATTATCAATGATAAAATAATTATTAACAGCACAACAATTGCTTATAACTATTTTTCTAAGTTATTAAAATCAAGTCATCAAGAACAATTTTTAGCAATATATTTAGACACCAAGAAAAAATTAATCGATTATAAAATATTATTTAAAGGAACAGTTGATTATAGCTTAGTTCATCCCAGAGATATTTTTAAAGAGGCATATCGTTTATCTGCTAGTTCAATAATAATTATGCATAATCATCCTAGTGGTGAAGTAACACCAAGTTCAGATGATCAAAAACTAACTAATCAATTAGTAGAAATATCAAAATTAATGTGTATTCCAATTTTAGATCACTTAATAATTGGTCAAGATAATTATTATAGTTTTTTAGAAAATGGTCATATTTAATGTCAATACCAATGTAAATCAAGAATGAAAAATAGTTGTAAAGATAAAAAGCATGATATATTAAAAATGAATAGAGGAGAGATATCATGAAAAAAATTACTAATTTTTTTATTACAATTGTTTTATTTGTATCAATGATTTTGTATGGGAAAGCTGAAAATATTACTGTGCATGATCTTGTTAATAAAATTAATAAAAATGGAATAATAACAAGAAACCCAGAAACAAATGAAACTATTGATTTTGCTGAAAATTGTAATTTTGAATACATTAACCCTAAATTGATACTCACTTGTAGAGGTAAAGATGAAGAGACAAATCAAGAAAACGAAAGCAAACTTAGCATGGATGTAGAAAATTCTATTATATATTATAGGGGGGACTATACAGTAAATGGCGCAAAGATTGAAAAAAACGCTGAAAATGTTTTAGATTATTTGGGCCAACAGATTTCTGAGTTAATTATTTTTTCAACTATTTTAGAAAATACAGCACAATTGAAGGGATATCCTGCAGATGAATTAACAAAATATATGTTAGAAACACCTGAAAATAATCCATTAATTGAAATGAGTATTGATGAAACTTACGAAAAATTCGGTTTTCTTTATAATGATGAAGAGGGTGCAGACCCAAAATTTAAAATAGATATTAATAATTTTCAAATGCCCAACTTTGATGATGTAGTTAACAATAACAACAATGAACAAAATGAAAATACAGAAACAACCTCAACTCAAGAATCGATTAATGAAACCGAAATTACAAAAAAAGCAACTAAAAACCCAAAGACAGCTGCGGTATCTTTTAGTATCTTAACTGGTGGTTTAACTGTTTTAGCAGTTGGCTTAATTGTAATTATAAAAAACAAAAGTAAGTTTACAAACATTTAAAGGCTTTAAAATTATAAAAAATATAATTGATGATTATATTTTTTTATTTGCTTTTATTTGACATTTAGTACTTACTTTGATAAAATTCAAATGTTTATAAGTTTTTATAAACCGCTCTTGCAAGGTAAAAAGTTACATTAGTACACCTTGACTCAAGGCGAGTACCCAATATTAAAGAAAGCGAGGGTGAATTATGAAAGCTATATTTGAAACTGGTGGTAAGCAATATATTGTTGAAGAAAATTCAGAAATATATGTTGAAAAACTACCAAATGAAGTTGGTTCAACTGTAGAATTCGATAAAGTATTGTTAGTTAATGACAAAGTAGGAACACCACATGTTAAAGGCGCTAAGGTTGTCTGTGAAGTTTTAAAACAAGGAAAACAAAAGAAAATAATTGTTTTTAAATTTAAAGCTAAAAAGAAATATCGTCGTACACAAGGACATCGTCAACCATATACTAAATTAATTGTTAAAAAAATAGTAGGTTAAAATAATGATAAAAGTTAATTATCAAAAAAAGGATAATCAAATTAAAAATATTAAGATTAACGGTCATGCTAATTATGGCTCATTAGGTAAAGATATTGTCTGTGCTTCAGTAAGCAGTATTGTAATTACAACTATTAATGGAATATTAAAGATTGATAATGAATCAATTAAATATCATGAAAATGATTCATTAGTAATTGAAAATTTAAAATTTGATGAGATTACAAACAAACTATTAAATAATATGTTAAATTTACTTGAAGAATTAGAATCTGATTATCCAAAAAACATTAAAATAAGAGAAGAGGAACAATAATGAAATTTATGAAATTAAATATTCAATTATTTGCTTCAAAAAAAGGTCAATCTTCAACTCAAAATGGTCGAGATAGCCGTGGACGTAGATTAGGAGCGAAAGCTGCTGATGGACAAGTTGTTACGTCAGGAAGCATTATCTACCGTCAAAGAGGTACGAAGATATATCCAGGAACTAATGTAGGAATGGGTAAAGATCATACATTGTTTGCATTAATTGATGGTCAAGTTAAATATGAAAGACTTGGCAGAAATAGAAAAAAAGTTAGCGTTTATGCAAAAGCATAGATGCTTTTTTTTATCTAGGATGTTATAATTGGCTTGGTGATATATATATATATGTTTGTCGATGAAGTCACAATTAAATTGATTGCAGGAAAAGGTGGAGATGGATGTACCTCTTTTCGTCGTGAAAAATATGTTGATATGGGTGGACCAGATGGTGGAAATGGTGGCAGAGGTAGCAATATTATTTTCATTGCTGATCAAAATTTAAAAACCTTAATAGACCTGAGAATAATGAAAACAATTAAAGGTAACAAAGGTAAAAATGGTAGTGGTAAAAACCAACATGGTAAATCTGCTGAAGACATATATATAAAAGTGCCAATTGGGACGACTGTAATCGATGAAGAAACCGGTATGGTTATTGATGACTTAATTAAAAATTCACAAGAAACAATCGTCGCTTATGGTGGTAGAGGTGGTAGAGGAAACAAGTCTTTTGCAACCCATAATAATAAAGCCCCAAGAATATCTGAGTATGGTGAACCCGGTGAAGAAAGAATAATTAAATGTGAATTGAAGGTTTTAGCGGATGTTGGCTTAATTGGAATGCCTAGTGTTGGCAAAAGTACTATTCTTAGTATGATCAGTGCCTCAAAACCAAAAATAGGAGCATATCACTTTACAACTCTAAGCCCAAATTTAGGTGTTGTTAAGTATAATGACTTTGCCTTTACAATTGCTGATTTACCCGGATTAATTGAAGGGTCATCAACTGGACTTGGTTTAGGTGATAAATTTTTACGCCATGCAATGAGGACAAAAATTCTTGCTCACGTTATCGACATGGGTTCATTTGAAGGCAGAGATCCAATTTCAGATTATGAAATTATTCGTGGTGAAATTGTTGCTTACAGTGAAAAATTAGCCAAGAAGCCAGAAATAATTATCGCCAATAAGATGGATTTAGAACTTGCTAATAAAAATTTAATTGACTTTAAGAAAAAATATCCAAAACTTAAAGTTTTTGAAATAAGCGCGATATCTAACCAAGGGTTAGATAGTTTAATCAATGAACTTGCAAAAATGGTAACAACATTAGAGGCAGAAAATATTTATGAGGAAACAAACTTAGAAAACCATATTATTTATAAATTTAAAGAAGAAAAACCATATAGAATTGAAAAAATAGGTGCTGATTGGCATGTATCAGGTAAGGAAGTTGAAAGAGTATTTAGTATGACTAAGTTTGATACGGATGATAGTATTGCAAGATTTAGTCGTCAATTAAGAAAAATGGGAATAGAAGATGAGCTTATTAAAATGGGTGCTGTCTCAGGAGATAATGTTAAAATCTTAGAATATATTTTTGAATTAAAAGTTTAAATTATTAAATTTGACTTTTTTTTTCCAAACAGTTATAATCTTTTTTAGGAAAGGAAATCTATGAAAAAATTATTAGTAATTCTTTTGGTTTTCTTTTTATTTACTGGTTGTGGTGCTTCAGAATATATGCTTGAATTTAATTCTAATGGTGGTTCTTTAGTAGAAGAACAATTAGTAGAAAATGGTAGTAAAGCAACAAAACCAGTTGATCCTACAAAAGAAGGATACAATTTCCAATATTGGGAATCAAATAATAAAAAGTATGATTTTAACAGTAATGTTAAAGAAAATTTAATTTTAGAGGCAAAATGGGAAGCAGTAAGTATTAAAACTTATAAAGTTAAGTTTAATAATGATGGTTCTATTAAGGAAGAAGAAGTCACAGAAGGTTCTTCGATTCCTGAGCCCTCCATACCAAATAAAAATGGTCATATATTTTTAGGTTGGTATGAAAAAGAACAAACTGAACCATATAATTTTGAAAAGATTGTCAATAGTGATATTGAACTTGAGGCTAAATATCAGAAAAAAGATGTTGCTAGTTCTAGTTCCCAACATGAAGAAACAATCTTTGTTACTAATCTGGAATTAAAATTAGAAAAAGAAGAAATCGAAAGAAAAGAAACAACAAAATTAGATGTTATTATCGAACCAAGAAATGCAACAGATAAGACGCTTAAATTCTCAACTTCTAATGCAAAAATTGCCACTGTTGATCAAAATGGTGTTATTAAGGGTTTGAAAGAAGGAGAAGTTACAATAACGGTCTCTACTGAAGATTCAAGTAATATAAAAGAGAAAATCATCTTAAATGTTAGAAAAAAAATTGATGGAAAAGCCGATAATGATATCCAAGATGACTAGGTATTTCTAAAATACTAGTCATTTTTTTTGCTCTTTTTATTTTAATTATCCTATTTTTTTTAACATTAAGGTGCATTTCTATAATAATATTTTTCTCATCTAAAACGAGGATATCTAAATTATATTGCATAAAAAATGTATGGATACCATTACAATTTGGTAAGTAAAGAATGATGTCTCTTTGCTTATCAAACATCAATCCTATTAACCTTTTCTTAAAACTACTTGCGGTTACTATTTTATTTTTCATACTTAATATTTTAACACATTTATTAGAGTATTTGAAAATAATATAGTATAATTAAATTGGTGATTAAAATGTATGATGTTATTATCGTTGGAGCAGGTCCGGCTGGATTATTCGCAGCATATGAATTAATTGAAAATAATCCAAAATTAAAAATCAAATTAATTGATAAAGGACCAAGAACTAATAGAAGAATCTGTGTAATGAACAAAAAAGGAGTGCCATGTATCAATTGCCAACCATGTCAAATTTTATCTGGCTTTGGTGGTTCTGGTACTTTCTCTGATGGCAAATTAAATTTTATCCCCAAACTTGGTAAATCAGATCTTTATAAATACATGAGTCAACAACAAGCTGAAGACTTAATTGATGATACTGAAGAAATATTTACTAAATTTGGTATGGATAGTGAAATATATCCTTCAAATAATGAAGAAGCTAAAAAGATTCAAAAAGATGTTTCAATCAAAGGCGCTAAATTATTGTTGATTAAACAAAAACATTTAGGGTCAGATCATTTACCAAAATACATTGAAGCATTTGAAGAATATTTAGAAAAAAAAGGTGTCGAGTTATGTCCTAATACGGATGTCTTAGATATTGTTAGTACAAGTAAGAATAATCATGAAATTATTGCTAAAGTTGGTAAGAAAGATGAAGCATATAAAACTAAAAAGGTTATTATTGCTCCTGGAAGAACAGGTGCAAAATGGGTTCAACAATTAGCAGATAAATATGATATTCCCTATGTTTCTCAAAGTATTGAAATTGGTGTAAGAGTTGAGGTCAGAAAAGAAATTATGGAAAGCTTATGTGAAGTAATTTATGACCCAACAATTTTTATAAAAACTAAGACTTATGCTGATGAGGTCAGAACATTTTGTACTAATCCTGGAGGATATGTAACTAAAGAGAATTATTATGGTTATATATGTGTAAATGGTCATGCTCTAAAAGATCATAAATCAAATAATACAAACTTTGCTTTCATTAGCAAGGTTGGTTTAACTGAACCAGTTACTAATACAAGAGAGTATGGTGAATCAATAGCCCATATAGCAAATGTTTTAGGAGATTCTAAGCCAATTGTTCAAACACTTAGAGATGTCAGAAAAGGAAGAAGAAGTACTTGGAAAAGCATCAATAAAAGTTTCTTAGAACCAACTTTAAAAGATGTAGTTGCTGGTGATTTAGGATTAGTTTTACCCGCAAGAATAATGACTAATATTTTAGAAGGATTGGAAATGTTAGACACGATTATTCCTGGTGTTAATAATGATGAAACATTGTTATATGGTCCAGAAATAAAATTCTTTAGTAATGAAATAACTACTAATAATGATTTTAAGTTAGAAAAATATGATATATATTTTGTTGGTGATGGAGCAGGTAAAGCTGGTAATATTGTTACAGCGGCCGCGACCGGTTTAATCGCAGCTAGAGATATATTAAAAGAAAAATAATTTATTATAAGGGGGTAATAATATGTTTGAAGATTATTTAAATGTCGAAGAATTAATCTGTAATGCTTTTGTTTTAGCTTTTAAAGAACTAAATCTAAGAGAACTAAATAATGTTGATTTATTAAAATACATTGAATTAATTAAAGACTATTATCAAATGCATCTTGGTCATGAAGTTCTAATTGATCAAGAAACAGTCGAGTTTTTAAAAGTACCAGAGCATTATCATATTTCTGGTGAATTTAATTCTGATTATCAAATACCAGTTTCTGATTATTTAAAACCACTACTAGAGCATACTAATAAAGAATTTGTTGTGTATTTACAAGAAAAATATTTACAAAAAGATAATATAACTTCTGTTAATTTTTCCTATGTATTAAAAAATGATAAAGAAAACATTGATTAATATGTAGTTAAGTTTTATGATATAAATTAAATTTTAAATGTGGGGGATTTTATTGCTTTAGAAATGGTTCTAAAAAATCTTTTATCTGCAGGGGGTTATCGATTAAATGCAGTTAATCAAAGGGTATTAAGATATTTCCGTTCATATATTGAAATGTTTGTTGAAAATCTTACTAAACAACAAGAAGCATTTAAGGAGTTAATTACTAAAGAGCCAGAAGATATTCAACAAATCATTAACAACTCAAAAGAATTATTAAAGGGGTATTTATACTCATCAATCAATTACTATTATGATTTTCCTAAAATTAATGAAAAAAGAATAAAAACTCTCAAAGAAATAGGTAAGAATATCGAAATGTTAGAAAAACTCTTAATTATTAGTACAATCGATCATCATGGTAATTGCCATAATTGTGATCATTTTGATATATGTACAATACCTAGCAAAGGAACTAAATGTAGACTTTGGATGAATAATGCAATGGTTGGCTATGCTTATACTAAAAATTTTGAAGATTGAATTATGGATACATAATTCTTTTATTTTGTTTGGTCTTATGTTAAGATATTAGTATCTAAGAGGTGATAACGATGGATAAAACTACATTGTTTGACATTAAAGAAATACAAAGTGCTTTAGTAAGTGAAACTTTAGAAGAAGTATATGAAGCATTGTTAGAAAGAGGATATAATCCGATTAATCAAATTGTTGGTTTTTTAATCAGTGGTGATCCTGGTTATATTTCTAGCCATAAAAATGCTCGTGAAAAAATGAGTTCTTTAGAAAGAAGTAAAGTAAT